>Ga0335078_10004216_pt1 | contig 21336 bp, 15 predicted proteins | sample Lox_Sample_32_FD_206711 | JGI IMG/M metagenome (GOLD analysis project Ga0335078, IMG submission 206711) | Soil microbial communities from Loxahatchee National Wildlife Refuge, Florida, United States - Lox_Sample_3.2 | ecosystem: Environmental > Terrestrial > Soil > Wetlands | place: USA...
CGGATGCGCGTGGCAAGCCGTGAATTGAGGAATCCGCCGCCCAGCATGTAATTCCCGATCACCAGCGCCGGGTAATCCGGATCTCTGTCGCTGATGTGCAGGCGCGTGGCGGCGATGAAGACCGCATTCTTCTTGTCGGGCGTTTCGATGGTCTGGTTCACGGGCGCAATCTTCTGGAACCCGTACTTGATGCGCTCATAGTGCGCCGGGCTTTTCCAGTCGCCGAACAGGGTTTCGATCTCCTTCTTCACCTGGGCCGGATCGAAGTCGCCGACCACAGCCAGTTCCCCGTTCGAAGCGCCATAGAAATGCTTGTAGAAGGCTCTGGCGTCTTCCAGTTTCACGCTCTTCACTTCCTCGATCTGCTCGGGGATCGACAATGTGGCGCGCACATCGCCCTTGGGGTAGGGATACATGGTGCGGGCGATCTCGGTGAAGGCCAGGGACTGCGGCTCGGTCTTTCCGAAATCGAGGCCGGTCAGTTCCTCTTTGCGGATCTCCTCGAATTCGGATTCGGGCAGCGTGGCTTCTTTCAGAATTTCGCCGGCCAGGCGCAGCACCGCGGGCAGATTCTCGTGCGTGGTTTCGATGCTGACATTGGCGCTGGTTGCACCGCCGTTCACATTGAGCTGCGCTTTCAACTTGTCGATCTCGTCCTGGATCTGCTGCCGGTTCTTGTGGGCCGTGCCGCGGATCAGCGTGCCACCGGCCAGTTCCGCGGCGGTGTCCTTGCCCGCCAGGCTTTCCAGATCGCCGAAGTGCAGCGTGATGACCGCATGCACGCTGGCGCCGCGCGTCTTCTTCTCGAGCAGCGATACCTTCATGCCGGAGGGCAGCGTGTAGCGCTGGAGCCGGGACTCGATGTTCTTTGGCGATGGGTCGAATGCCTCGCCCGCAGCCATGGCCACTTCGCCCTTATAACCCTTCAGCTCAGCAACGATGTCGGTCTTGGCCGGTATCTCAGCGCGGTCGGGCTTGGGATCGGGAATGAACTCGCCGATGGTCTGGTTCGAAGTTTTCAGATAGGCTGTCGCCACGCGCTGCACATCCTGCGGCGTGACCTTGCGCAGCAGGTCGCGGTCGTAGAATATCAGCCGCCAGTCGCCCTCCGCCAGATATTCGCTCAGATACAGGCCGACCTGTTCGGAGTTGCGCAAGGTCATTTCAATCTGCTTTTCCAAGCGGGCCTTGGCGCGATCCACCTCCTCTTTGCTGGGCGGCTCCTTCACCACCCCGGCGATGGTGGAGAGCATGGTGTCGCGCGCTCCGTCCAGCGATTCCGTCTTGTTGAGGATGGCGCCGAACATGATTAACCCCGGCTCGTTGAACTGCATCGCATTGCCGAACACCTGCGTGGCCTTTTTGTTATCGACCAGCGCCTTGTACAACCGGCCCGACGATTGTTCCCCCAGAACGCTGGCCAGTACATCGAGCGTAGGCTGATCCGGGTTGGCGCCGTCAGGAGTGTGGTAAACGATGAAAACACCCTGCACCTCGCCGACTCTGCGCACCACGGTGAGCCGCTCGCCATCCTGCACGGGCTCGACGGTGTAAGTGGGGGTGAGCGTGCGCGTTGGCCGCGGGATCTTGCCGAAGTATTGGTTGACGAGCGCCACGACCTGCGGCTCATCCACTTTGCCGGCTACGGTGAGCACGGCGTCGTCCGGCTGATAGTACTTGTGATAGAACGCCTGCAGTTTGTCCATGGTCACGCGTTCCACATCCGACTTATTGCCGATGACGGGCCGGCCATAACTGTGCGCGATGTAGGCGGCCGCCATGGTGTGCTCGTAGAGCACCGCGAAGGGGTTGTTCTCACCCATCTCGAATTCGTTGCGGACCACCGAGAATTCCTTGTCGAAATCCTCTTTCTTGATGAAGGAATTCACCATGCGGTCCGATTCCATGTCGAGCGCCCACTTCAGGTTTTCATCGGTGGCTTTGAAGGTTTCGAAGAAATTGGTGCGATCGAACGTGGTGCTGCCGTTGGGACGGCAGCCGTGCTCGGTCAGTTCCTGCATGATGTGGAGGTGGTTGGTGCTGCCCTTGAACACCATGTGTTCGAGCAGATGGGCCATGCCGCCTTCGCCCGAGCCTTCCCGCCGCGAGCCGACCAGGTAGGTGACGTTGACGGTAACGGTGGGCTTGGACGGATCGGGGAACACCAGGAAATGCAGTCCGTTGTTCAAGCTGTATTCGGTGATGCCCTCGACGGAGGTCACCTTTTGTACGCCGCTGGGCAAGCCTTGAGCAAGGCATAGCGCCGGCGCCAAAAAAACAGCGGTTAGCAGGAAGAAGACAGGCAGTCGTTTCTTGAGGTTCATACTTGTACCATCCTAACTCTACACCTTGATCACTAACTTGCCGAAGTTCTCGCCCCGGAACAGCTTTTGCAGCGTATCCGGGAAAGTCTCCAGTCCTTCTACGACGTCTTCGCGCGCCTTTAGTTTGCCGGCGATGGTCCAACCGGCCAGCGCGCGCATACCTTCGGGGTAGCGCGCGGCGTAGTCGAAGACCACGAAGCCCTCCATCAGCGCATGGTTGACCAGCAGCGACATATAGTTGCGGGGACCCTGCATGGATTCCAAGTTGTTGTACTGCGAGATCGCGCCGCAGATGACGACGCGCGCGCGGCGCGCCAACATGGACAGCGCAGTATCCAGGATGTCGCCTCCCACGTTGTCGAAGTAAATGTCGATGCCCTTTGGGCAATGCCGCGCCAGCGCCCGGTGCACATCCTCGTTCTTATAGTCGATGGCAGCGTCGGCCCCAAGTTCCTCGACCACGTAGCGGCACTTATCCGGACCGCCCGCGATGCCGACCACGCGGCAGCCTTTGATTTTGGCGATCTGTCCGGCGACCGCGCCCACCGCGCCCGCCGCCGCCGAGACCACCACCGTCTCGCCTTCTTTAGGCTGGCCGATATCGAGCAGTCCGAAGTAGGCGGTGAGCCCCGGCATGCCCAGCGCGCCCAAGTAGCGCGGGAGTGGCGCCAGGCGCGGATCGACCTTGGTCAGATCCTTGGCTTTGGCAATGGCATAATCCTGGACGCCGGTCATGCCGACGACCGTATCGCCCACCGCGAGGCTGGGGTCGTTGGAGGCAACCACGCGGCCGATGCCGCCGGCTCGCATCACGTCGCCCAACCCGACCGGCGCAATGTAGGACCGGCCGGCGTTCATCCAGCCGCGCATGGCTGGATCGAGCGACAGGTATTGGACCCTGACCAGCACTTCACCCGGCCCGGGTTCGCCGGCGGGAGTGGTGACGAATTCGAAATCGCTGCGTTTGACCATGCCGACGGGGCGGGAGGTCAACCTGAATTGACGGTTTTGAAGTGTGCTCATATCGAGTTTAAGCTTACAGCAACCCGTTTTGCCGCGCGAATTGCAGCGCTTGAATGGCCGCGCCGCGCGCGCCGGCGGTGTCGCCGTTGGGCATGATGTAGATCGGGATATCCGCCTGCTCCTCGCGCTGCGGCGGCATGCCTCGGTGAATCTCGGCGACGAACCACCGCTGGAATTCTTCGGATGTTTCGATGGCGCCCCCGCCGACCACCAGCGCATCGGGGTCGAAGGTGTTGATCATCTCATCGAAGAATATGCCCAGCCCATGCGCCTGCACGCGGAAGATTTCCTGGCACATGGGATCACCTTTCTCGGCGAGCCCGCGCACCAGTTTGGCAGCCTGGTGCAAGTTGCCGAGTTTGCCCAGTTCGTGGTCCGGATAGCGGGGCAGGAAGTACGGCAGAAATGACTTCTCGATGGCCGTGAGGGAGCACACCGATTCGAGATCGCCGGTGCGCCCGCAGTTGCATTCGGGGACCAGACCCGGGATGCCGCGGATATTCTGATAGGGCAGCAGCACGTGCCCCAACTCGCCGCCGAAGCCCTTGCGACCCTTGATGTCGCGCCCGTCGATGATGACGCCGCCGCCCAATCCGGTGCCGATGACCACCGTGACGGAAGTGGCCTCGCGATTCGTGCCGAAGATGTTGAAGTGGCCCCAGAGGGCGCCGGCGTTGCCGTCGTTCAAATAGGTGACGGGGATGCCCAGACGCGCGGCCAAGTTGCCGCGGATGTCGAAACCGCCCCAGTCGCGGTGCACGAAGTTGGTGGAGCCTTCGGCGCTGAGCACGCCCGCGGCGCTGGCCGGGCCGGGAGTGTCGAGACCGGCGACGGCCACATCGGCGACGCTCAGGCCGACCTGCTCCACGGCGATCTTCAGACCGTCCACGATCTGCTGGAGGCAGACTGCGGGACCCTCTCTGGACCGGGCGGGGTACTCGCACAGCCGTTCGATCAAGAACTGCTCCTGCGGGGTTACTAATGTATAGTTGACGGCGGTTCCGCCAAGATCCACTCCGGCTACTACGCGCAAGGGGCTACCTCGGGTCAGGTGATTTGGATTCCGAAGTTTCCAGGATAGCAGGGGGGGCGGGATACTGGAGAGATGGGTCCTGCCACACAAGCCTTCGAGATTGTCCTGCCGGTGGAGCCGGCGGATCTCGATCAGCTTGGGCACGTCAACAACGTCACGTATCTCCGCTGGGTGCAGGAGGCGGCCGTGGCGCACTGGACGGCCGTCGCGCCCGCCGCCGACCAGGCCAGGATCAAGTGGATCGTGCTGCGGCATGAGATCGACTACCTGCAGCCGGCTTTTCTGGGAGAAGGGATCGTGGCACGCACCTGGGTGGGCAGCGCCAGCCGGGTACGGTTCGAGCGCTTCACCGAGTTGTTGCGCGAGGGCGACCGGACGTTGCTGGCGAAAGCGCGCACGATGTGGTGTCCGATCGATGCGGAACGGCACAGGCCGGTGTTGGTAAGCGCGGAGGTTCGGGCCCGCTTTTCGGTATAGGCGTTTGGAACAATCGAAGCCCAAGTGGCTGGATGGAAAGGCGGTGGTGGGTTGTGGGTGATGGGTGATGGGGCGCGCGTTGGGCGCCGGGTGCCGGGTGCTGGGTTCCGGGTGCTGGGTTCCGGGGCCGGGGGCTGTTGGATGGGTTCCAGGTGCTGGGTTCCGGAGACAGTTGTCGCGTATCAGTTGAGGTCGTCTACCAGTTTGTCAAAGAGCAGGGGAGCAGGTTGCTAACGGGTATCGGGAGAGCAGCAGACGGGTTGTTGGACTTGGGCGCAGTCCGACATCACGTACTCGGGGGGCGGGGACGCGGGCTTGGCTGGCGCGGCTTTCGCGGTTGGCTTTGTTTGCCTGGCCTGGCGCTCCTGTTGCGATTGCTTCATGTCGGCAACGGCGGTGCGGAAGGAGCGCTCCAACTGCGCGCGCTGTTTCGCCACGTACGCCAGCATCTTGAACTGCTGCTCGCCGAATTGGATCTCCAGGTAGATCTTCTGCTCGCTCTCAGCCACCCGTTTGAGCAGCCATTGGGAGGTGACCATGGTTTCCAGATAGCAGCGTTCGCTGCGGGCTTGCGGCTGCCACTCGGCTTCCAGTTCATCCCAGAGTTGGGAGTAGTCCGCGGCGTTTTCGTCGGGTAGGACGGTGGCGCGGGTGCGCAGGCCGTAGGTGAGGGCGTTGAAGCGGATGGCCGCTTTGCCTTCGGGAGTTGTTGGACCGGTAGAGTGCTGGGCATTCTGCCGGTTGGCTTGTTGTTGTTTTTGTGAAATTAGCATAGGAATTTGTGGCGGGACTGAAGTCCCGCGCGGGGTAAACCCCGCCCTCCGACTTCATGCTAGCGGGCGGGAATGGGGAAACGACCTGCCGCGGAGGGCGGCGGGTTAGCAAGTGGTTTGGTTGATGGGGGATGCGGGGAGCAACTTTCTTTTCGAAACGTGTCACCGGTAACCGTTCCGAGGCCCGCGGCGTCTCACGCGCTGGAAGGAGAGCGGTTATGAAATATGGCTTGCGGTTGACCTGTTTCGCCCTGGCGGCGGCCAGCGCTTGGGCGGGCACGAAGCTGACCGTATTCCGGCTGGCAAGTTTGCCGGCCAGTGTGGACCAGGGACAGAAGCTGATGCTATGCGCCGCCAACATCGGTACGGGCGCGGTGGATGTGACGCTGGAATTCGTCAACGTGAAGACCGGCGGCGTAGTGACGGAGAAGACCGTGAGCCTGGAGCCGCTGGGGACAGGCGCCGCGGCGCAACCGTGCGTGACGATGGCGGCGGAGGCGATTGGCGGGACGCATAGGGACACGGCGATGGCGTCATCGTTCGTTGCGGGCGGGACGGCCGTTCCGGCAACCGACGGGCAGGCGCTGGTGGTCGGCGTGGCCATGGTGCGGAAGCCGCTATTGTCGTTTCGGGAGGCGCAGGTTACGGCCTCCATCCAGGTGATGGCTCCGGACCAGGACGGAGCGATGCGCACGGTGCAAACGATCCCGCTGAGCCGGGCGGACCGGCCGTCGGACGGCGGGACGGTGATCACGCCCGCGACGGCGTCGGGCGGGCATCATAAATAGCGGTCGCGCGCAGGTTGACAAGTGACAATGATTACTTTACGCTGTACTCTTGATCAGGAGCTTCAAGCATCGCGGCCTGAAGCGGCTTTATGAACGGGACGACCGCAGCGGGATACGCGCCGACCTGTTGGGCGCGGTTGAACGAATCCTCACCATTCTCGATAGCGCCGCCACGCCGCAAGCTCTTGATGTCCCTCGATATCGTCTGCACCCGCTCAAGGGCGACTAGAAGGGGTTTTGGTCCGTGACGGTACGAGCCAACTGGCGAATCGAGTTCCGCTTCGAAGGAAACGACGCCTTTGACGTCGAGTTGACCGATTATCACTAGCAACGAGGGGAAACATGCCCATGAAGAGCCCCGTGCACCCCGGCCGCATCGTCCGACATGACTGCCTGGAGCCTTTGGGGCTGTCCGTCACCCGAGGCGCAAAGGTTCTCGGCGTCAGCCGCCAGGCGCTCAATAATATCGTCAACGGCAAGTCCGGCATCAGCCCGGAGATGGCGATCCGGCTTACCAAGGCGTTCGGCAGCACGCCGGAGACGTGGTTGCGGATGCAGGTTGCCTACGATCTCGCGGCGGCCCGCAGGAACGAAAGTAAAATCAAGGTCCGGCGCCAGCGTGCGCCGGAACTACTCGCGTCCTAGAATCTCTCACCGCCGCGAAACCAGCCGCACGCGACCTGCTCCGGATCGATGGCGGCGGAGCCGCTGGAGCCCAGGCGGTCTTTTGGATCATTGGTCATTCTTGGTGAGAGAGATGCGCCATTCCAGCTTCGACCTCAAGGCCATAATCTCCTCCGACCAGCGCGGCTCGTACAACTCGGGAGGTTCCGCCATGCACAGCAAGGTATCGCACAGGGAAAAGTCGACGAGTACGCAAGCGTCGAGGACGACCGCGGGGGCCGCGGTCATTCGGGATCCGGCAGGAGCACGCGCTCGTAAAGACCGGCGTCATCGACCGCTTGAGGGACGCGGCGAAGCGCCTGTTCGCGGCTCTCGTCGCGCTGGCGCCGGTCGAGGAACTCCCGCAACGCATCTTCGATTAGCTGATTCCTGTCACGGTACCGGCCGGCGGACACCTCACTTTCGATCCGCGCCTCCATAGCAGGGGACAGGATTACGTTCATGGGTGGCCCGCTGTTCCTAGATGGCGGATTGCGGCACTCCGGTTACAAGATGCTTCACCGCCGCCCCACTAGCCGCACGCGACGCGACTCGATGAGCGGCCTCTCCGACATCGCCTCGCCGGTGATGGCGGCCTGCTCCTCCTGGTGACGCCGGCCAGACCCGGTGGCGGGGCTGGCGCTTTCCGGACGGCCCACGTAGCGCAATTCGCGGCCGCTGGGAGCCAGCAGCGGCTGCAACTGTTCCTCGATGAAGCGCCACGCTCCCATGTTGCGCGGCTCTTCCTGCGCCCACACCACTTCCGCGGCGAGCGGGTAGCGCAGCAGCGCGTCGTGGACCTCGCTCGCGGCGAACGGATACAACTGCTCGACGCGCACCAGCGCCACGTGATGCGCCTGGCGCGCCTCGCGCGCGGCCGCGAGGTCGTAGTAGATCTTCCCGGAGCAGAAGACCACGCGCGCGACCTGCTCCGGATCGATGGCGGCCGCATCCGGCAGCACTTCGCGGAAGCCTCCGCTGGTCAGCTCGGCGACGGTGGAAACGGCCTGGGGGTGCCGCAACAGGCTCTTCGGGGTAAAAATCACCAGCGGCTTGCGCACGCCGCGCCGGTCCGCGCCGCCGTACATCTGGTGGCGCAGCAGGTGAAAATACTGGGCCGGGGTGGTGCAGTTGGCGGCCTGGATATTGTTGCCGGCGCACAGCACCAGGAAGCGCTCAATGCGCGCGCTGGAGTGCTCCGGCCCCTGCCCCTCGAAGCCGTGCGGCAGCAGCAGCACGAGGCCGCTGGGCTGTCCCCACTTGGATTCGGCGCTCGAAATGAACTGGTCGATCAGGATTTGCGCGCCGTTGGCGAAGTCGCCAAACTGCGCCTCCCACAGCACCAGCGTCAGCGGATCAGCCACGCTGTAACCGAACTCGAAGCCCAGCACGGCATACTCGCTGAGCGAGCTGTCGAAGACTTCGAAGCGCGCCTGGTCCGGCGAGACGTGCTGCAGCGGCGTATATTTGCGGGCGGTTTCGGAATCCACGAAGACCAGGTGCCGCTGGCTGAAAGTGCCGCGGCCGGAATCCTGGCCGCTCAGCCGCACCGGCGTCCCTTCCAGCGCCAGCGAGCCGAATGCCAGCGCTTCGCCGAATGCCCAGTCGATGGGTCCGCCCTTGTCAATCGCCTCGCGGCGGCGCTCGATGAAACCGCGCAGCTTCGGATGCAGATGGAAATTCGCGGGGAAGTGGGTGAGCGCGCGGATCACCCGGTCGATGGTCGCCTTGTTCACCGCCGTGCGCGGGCAGAAGTTGGCGATCTCGTCGCTGGGAACCGCGGCCAATTCCTGTCCTTCGAAACGGTCGCTGGTCTTCCCGGCCGCGTCGTAGGCCGCGGCGAGCGACTGCGCGAAACCCTTGCGGATGTCCGCGACCTCCCCGGCGGTGAGCACGCCTTCGCGCACCAGGCGCTCGCCGTAGAGCTTACCCACCGGCGGGTGCTCCTTGATCTTGCGATAGAGGATGGGCTGCGTGTAGCTGGGATCGTCGGCTTCATTGTGGCCGTGCCGGCGATAGCAGAACATATCGATGACCACGTCTTTGTTGAATTGCTGGCGGTAATCGAAAGCGATCTGGGCCACGCGGATGGCGGCTTCGGGATCGTCGCCGTTCACGTGGAAGATGGGCGCTTGCACGCCGCGCGCCACGTCGGTGGAATAGGGCGTGGAGCGGGCTTCGTCGGGCAGCGTGGTGAAGCCGATCTGGTTGTTGATGATGAGGTGGACGGTGCCGCCCGTCGAATATCCATCGAGTTGCGAGAGGTTAAGCGTTTCGGACACGACGCCTTGACCGGCAAACGCCGCGTCGCCGTGGATGAGCAGCGGAATGACGCGTTCGCGCCGGGTGTCGCCGAGGCGGTCCTGCTTGGGGCGCACGATGCCCTCCACCACCGGATCGACGGCTTCCAGGTGGCTGGGATTGGGCGACACGGAAACCAGCACCTCGCGTCCGGCGGCGGAGCGATACAGGCCGCGCGCGCCCAGGTGATACTTCACGTCGCCAGAGCCTTGCGTGCTGGCCGGGTCCAACTCACCTTCGAACTGCGCGAAGATCTCGGCGGGCGGCTTGCCCACCACGGTGCTGAGTACGGTGAGGCGCCCGCGGTGGGCCATGCCGATGACCACTTCGTGCACGTTGCCCGCGGCGGCGCGTTCCAGGAGCTCTTCGAGAATGGGGATGGCGGTTTCGGCGCCTTCCAGCGCGAAGCGCTTCTGGCCCACGAAGCGGGCGTGCAGGAAATGCTCGAACTCCTCGGCCTTTAGCAGACCACCCAGGATCCGCAGGCGCGTTTCGCGGTCGAGCGGCCAGTTGTTGGCCTGCGGCTCCATGCGGTGCTGCAGCCAGCGCTTCTGCTCGGGATGCTGGATGTTCATATACTCGCATCCGACTTTGCCGCAGTAGGTCTGGCGCAGCGTCTCCAGGATCTCGCGCAGCGTGGCGACGGGCTTCGGGCCATGCTCGCCGATGGCTTCGCTGAGGCTGCCGGTGAGGAATTCGCGGTCAAGATCCCAGATGGTGAGGCCGTAGGTGACCGGATCGAGTTCGGGATGGTTGGTGGGCTCGCCGCCCAGCGGATCCAGATCGGCGATCAGGTGGCCGCGCACGCGGTAGGCGTTGATGAGCTGCAACACGCCGGCTTCCTTGGCGATCTCGGCGGTGCGCCCGGGCGCCCCAGGCAACATTACCTGGCGGTCCGGCTCCCAGCGCACGGGCTGGTGCGGCATTTTCAGATGCGCGAAGATCTCTTCATAGAAGCCGTCGCCGCCATCGAGCAGCGCCTGCACTTTGCCCAGGAACATGCCGGATTCCGCGCCTTGTATGATGCGGTGATCGTAAGTGCAGGAAAGCGACATGACTTTGCCGATGCCCAGCATGGACCGCGTTTCGGGCGCGGCGCCCTGATATTCGGCCGGGTAGTCGATGGCTCCCGCGGCAATGATGGCGCCCTGGCCGGCCATCAGGCGCGGGCTGGAGGTCATGGTGCCGACGGTGCCGGGATTGGTCAACGAGATGGTGGTCGACTGGAAATCCGCGGGCGCCAGCTTGCCTTTGCGCGCGCGGTCCACCAGGTCGTCGAAGGTGGCGACGTACTGTGCGAAGTCCAGTGCGCCGGCGTCTTTGATGTTGGGCACCAGCAGGTTGCGATTGCCGTCCTTACCGGCCACGTCCACCGCGATGCCCAGGTTGATGCGCGGATGCACGATGCGCGCGGGCTGGCCATTGGCTTCGCCATAGGCGTGGTTCAGGCCGGGAAAATCCTCCAGCGCTTTCAGAATGGCCCAGCCGATCAGGTGCGTGTAGGAGACTTTGCTTTTGCCTACCAGGGTACGGTGCTGGTTGACGATGCGGCGGTTTTCGTCCATCACCTTCACGGGAATGACGCGCTGCGAGGTAGCCAGGGGAATGGTGACGCTGGCGTTCATGTTCTCGGCGATTTTGGCGGCGATGCCGCGGAGGGGCTGGAGGTTGGCGGAGGGGGGCGGGGGTGCCGAGCGGGAGAGGGGGCGAGGGGACGAGTGGGCGACATCGGATTGCCCGTTGGGCTGGTCTTCGAATACTTGCTTCCAGCTTTCGTCGACCGCAGTGCGGTCGTTCAGATATTGTTGGTAGAGCTCGTCTTCGAGCCAGCTATTGATACCCAGGTCCGGATCGGTGTTCAGGGGCATAGTGCGGGGAGGCCTTCCTATTCATCATACGGCAGGGGCGGGGAAGTTAGAATGTGGATCCCAGGTAGAAGCCGAGAGGAATCGTTACGCCGGGGTTTTGTGGAAAGAGATTGCCGTTGGAGTAGTGCGCGATCCGGACCTCGGCGGCGATCTTTCGATTCCTGCCCAAGAGCACGCCGGCGCCCATGAAATCCTGAAACGTGAACTGTCTGCCGGTTTGCTGATTGTCAATGTTAGTTCTGGTGATCCAGGTTGGCCCGGCGAGCGAATAACTGAAATGGAACTCGAGGGGATTGGTGCGAACCACGATGAACCGCAGCACGGGAAAGACGGATGCGGTGTAAAATCTTTCGCCCTTTTCCCGGCTCTTCCAGGAGGAAACGCCCGCGCCCCAATCCAGCGCGAAAATCCGACGCGTGTGGAGCACATTGCGCTGGTAATTTACCGACAAGCCCTGCGCCACATTAACGGAGCCGGGCCAGAAAATGGGAACTGCTCCTTTCGAGACGAAGTTATTTACGCCAAAACCAAACACGCTGGTTATATATCCGATTTGAAGCAGGTTCTTGGGCCAAATCCTGCTGGGGGCAGTCTGAGTGGCCGGAAGAGGCCGGACCGTGTAATTGAATCCGCCCGAAACAAACAACGTACGGGGCTGCTGGTCCGCCGCACGGCCGGGCGCGGCGGTGACTTCGGTAAGAAGGGCCCAGTGGTCATTGAGACGATAGTCCAGGCCCGCGCCAAATAAAAGCGCCGCGTAACTGGCGTCGGTCACCACCGGCGATTGGTTTATGGCGAATCCCTTGCGCGTGACGATGCCGAGGCCGCCTTCAGCAAACACGGACAGGCCCCCGGTGAGCGGCAGGCGGGCTTTCGCCGTCAGGCCCGCGATGTTCATCCACACCGTATGGCGTTCCGCATCCCCATTCACGTTTTGATACGCCACCCAATAGACCGGACGCATGTCGCTAATCTGCGCGGAGAAGTATTTGTTGAACTCGTGTCCGAGCAGAAAAACACGCGCGGCGAGGTGCGGAACTTGAACCGATTGCGCTTGGAATCCCGGCTGCAACTGCGCGCCGGAAAAAGCGTAGTCGATGTAGCCGAGCTGCAGCCCTACGTAGGTATTCGAAAGGAATCGCGGATAGAGCGGGGGCTGATCCTGGGCGAGCAGCAGGCCGGTCGAAAATACGAGCGCCGCGAACGGCACGGCAAGGCGGCGAATTCCCAAGTCAACGATTTTACCAGCCGTTGCGCTGACGTTCAGAACAACAGCCGCAGGGAGAACTGGAACGTCCGCGGCGAGTTCCACTGCGTCACATTGTTGTTGAAGATGGAGCCGGCCTGGCTGCTGGTCCCCAAATAGGTCTGGTCGCCGGCCAGCCAGTTCACCCGGTTCAGCAGGTTGATGGACTCCGCGCGGAACTCTGCCTGGGAACGCTCGGTGAGCGCAATCGTTTTGCGCAATCCGAGGTTCAGATTGAATGCGCCCGGGCCGGTGAAGAGGCGCTTCTGCAAGTTGCCCAGGGTGCCCGGGGCAGGCTGCTCGAAAGCGCCGGCGGGAGCGGTCACATACGACACCGTACCGTTCAGGTTCTCGCGGACACCAAAGAACTGCCTGATCTGGCCGCCGGTCAAGGCAGTGAAAACGCTGTTCTGGGGTGAATCGGCTTGCGACGTGAACGTGCCCAAGCCTGAGATTTCGGTGGTGACCCCATTGGGCTCGACCACGTAACCGCCGGACAAGAGTGAGAACGGGGCGCCGGACTGCGCCATGAAGATGCCGCTCACGTTCCAATTGCGCAATGCCCGCTGGTGCTTGAAGAACGGAAGATCCCAGATGGCCGTGGCCTTCAGCGCGTTCGTCAAATTGAACGGGGCCGGGGCCCATTCCAGCGCGGAATTGTGCAAGTCCTCAACTGGATCAATGGCGCCGGGCTGGTAATCGTCGAGGTTGCTCATCACCTTCGACAAGACATAGCTGGCCGTCAGACCAAGGCCCTGCCAGAGACGGCGCGAGACGTTCAGTTCGAGCGCGTCGTACCGGGAATGGCCCAATTTCGACAACAGGTCGATACCCTGGGGCGCCAGCGGATTCCCCAGGACGTAGTAGTTGGTGTTGTTGAGATAGCCCTGGCCCTGATACCATCGCGCGAGTTCCCCGGCCTGGCCGGTTTTGATCAGAGAGATCGCATACTGGTCTGGCTGGCAGTTTTGCAGGCTGAAGTTGGCGCAGAGCCCGCCACCGGGCAGCATCGGAAAACCGCTGGTGGGCTGGCCGCTCGCCAGGGCGGACTGCACCTCGAGAAACGCCGAAACGAAAGCCGGCGGCAACATCACCTGGTTGCGGTCCACCGAGCGCGGGCCCTCTTCCAAACGGTTCCCTACGTAACGCGCACTGAACTGATATCTCTTCGCCTGAGTCTCGATCCCCAGATCCCAAGAACGTACGTTTGGGGTTCGCAATTGTGGATCGACGGCATAGACGGCGCCCGGTTCCTGATGATAGCTATTGGCGAACGACAGCAGCGACTGCAGGGTCAGGCTGGAAGGCAAGGCCGGTGTGGGCGTGAGCGGCGCGTTCGCCAGCGATACCGGGCTGGCAGTCAGATCCGTGGACACGTTGAAGCTTTGAAAGGGGTTCCGCAGCGCGTAAATACTCATGTCGCCCAACAGCTCATCGGGGATATAGCTGACGTTGGCGCTCCCTCGCACTACCAGCGGGAGCTTCTCGATCGGCTTCCAGGCGAGGCCGAAGTACTGGCTGAGGTTATCCACATCCTTTACATAAAACGGCTGTTGCCGCGAAGCGTAGGCGAAGCTCAGATTCTCGAAATAGACCGAATTGGCGGCGGTGGCCAACCCGACAGGAATGATCGCGGAGCCGGTATGCTCAGTCACCGGAGAGAGAAAATCGTACCTCAGACCCAGGCTGATCGTCAGAGAACCCCAGAGATGCCAGGCGTCGTGTAAGTAACCGGAGAGCATGTCGGCGGAGAGACGGCTGCGGGCCGTGGACCCGCCGGAGTATCCGGACGTGGGAGAAGCGATGTTGAAGCGCTGATCCACTTCCGAGATGGTTCCCTGGGCGATGTTGTTCACGATATAGCGGGGAACCGTCAGCGAATCCAGCAGGCCGTCGTTGTAACCGTATGTATTCAACCTGTACTGCTGGAACCAGACCCCGGCCTGCAGGGTGTGTTTGCCCAGCGATGCGCTCAAGTTGTCCTGATAACCGCGCTGGTAATCCTGGCGCCCCTGCGGGTCCATGCCCAGCATGGGTTGGCTTACTGGAAACTTCGGGTCATTCAAGGTGGCCACAAATCCAAAAGACGAACGGAGGGAGTTGGCGATGTCGATGCCGGGCAAGCTGGCGCCCGCGCGCACTTCGTTGGTCCAGTGGGCGGTGGCGGACCAGCGCCAGTAAGCCGAGAAGAAGGGCGCTGAAACGTGCATCGTGGTGGTTGGTTTCGATCCAAACACAGAAGAATCGGCCGGATCGTCCTGCCCGCTGTGCGAGTAGGCGACGGTCGCGCCGAACGAATTGAGGGCAGAGGGAATGTAGTCGAGCGCGGCTGTCGCAAGGCTGGTGGTATATCCGTTGTCTTGCGTTCCCCGGTAAGCGCCCGAGGGGTTGGACGGCATCAGGGCGAGGACGCGTTCGACCTGCGGATCGAGACTGGCAAGCGGCTCGGCCGGCAGGCTGCCTGTCCGGGTCAGTTTGGAACGGTCGAGGCCGGCTTCATAGTTCAGGAAGAAAAACAATCGATCCTTCTGCAATGCGCCGCCGGAGCTGGCGCCCAGTTGATTCAGATTGGTGCTGGCGGGCGTGTTCCGGCTATTGTCAGCCCAGTATTGAGCCGCAACTCCGGCGGGGATTGCCAGCCAGTATGCCGACCCGTGGAGCGCATTGCTGCCGCGCGGTGAAGTAAACGTCACCTGCGCGCAGCCGCAGCCATCGATGGCACCTGTCACCAAGGCCACTTCGTCAACCTGATCCGTGTGTAGAGGGAGGGATATCGGCCCCAAACCATTCGCGTGGATCGCGTTCCGGGTCACGTTCATGCCGTCGTAGGCGATGTTCGCCGTCGCCGTCGATTGCCCGTCAACCGCGGTAGCGCGGCCGTTGTCCTGAACTCCCGGCAGAGTGTTCACCAGGGATAGCGGATCCCTTTGCGGCAGCGGCAACAGGCTCACTTGCGCCTGACCCGCCGGAAATGCGGTGGTGGCACTGGCTGTTTGCAAACTGGATTCGGGAGCCTGCGCTTCGGCCGCTTGCCGCCCCCTCCCGCGCGCCAGCCGGATGCGCGGCAGCGCCCTCTCCACGGCCGGCTCTATCCTGACTTCCCTTAGCGTTTGACCGCTGAAATTGGGCGCGGCCACGATGAGGTCGTAAGACGCGGCCCGCACCGTCCCAAAAAAGAAAGCGCCCAAATGGTTGGTGATGGTGGAAGAGTACACCACCGACGAGCCTGCCAGGTTCAGGGTCACGCGCGCGCCCGGTAGGGGCCTGCCGCCAGCGTCTTCAACCCCTCCCGAGAGTCTCCCGGTTGCCTGACCCGCGGCGAGTTGCGCCAGCAGCGCTAAAGAAAATGGCAGAAAGCAGATCCGCGAAGATTTTGGCATTCCCGGTCGAGAACAGTATAGCCCATCACCTGTGCAGATCCGTACAATAAATGTACCGATGCCCTTTCTCACCCCTCAAAACCGCGCCTTCCTGAGCGCCGTCTCCCAACTCGCCTACGCGAATCCGTTTCTGCCCGAACGGGTGGAATTCGAGCGGGCCGCGCTGGGGGATGCCTTCGTGGCCGGCGAACCCGTCTGGAGCCAGCACGTGCGCGAACCCGAGCAGCCGCGCGCCAACGTCTACCGGATCGCCGAACGGGTCGAAGCGTTGGTTGAGCAACTGCAGGCACGTCTCCGCGAGGGCGTGGAGACCCGCGAACCGGACCTGGTGCTCTATGAAGACGCGGTTCTGCACATCCTCTATCAGCGTTACTACCGCCATTTCTTTACGGCCGGCTTCGGACCCGCCGCGGCCCAAAGCGATCCCGCACGCTGGCGCTTCTACAATGACTACCTGGCCGACTGGCGCCACTTCTTCCACATGGAGGGCGTGCGGTTCCCCACCGGCCACGATCCCCGCCACACGTTCGCCTGTTTTCGCCAGATCCAGTGCGCCTTCGAGCAGGTGTTCCGCGACGTCATCGGCAGTTCCATGCCGGCGGCCCGTCTGCGCGCCTCCATCTGGCAGTCCATCTTCACCCACGACATCCGCCGCTACCGCCGCACTCTCTACGCGCGGATGGGAGAGTTCGCCACCCTGATCACCGGCCCGTCCGGCACGGGCAAGGAACTGGTTGCGCGCGCCATCGCGCAATCCCGCTATGTCCCTTTCGACGAGGGACGTCTGTCCTTTGCGGACGACTGCGGGTTTTTCCCCATCAATATCTCGGCCCTCTCGCCGACGCTGGTGGAGTCGGAGCTGTTCGGGCATCGCCGGGGGGCGTTCACGGGCGCGGTGGCGGACCGCAAGGGATGGCTGGAAACGTGTCCCGAATTGGGCTCCGTGTTCCTCGACGAGCTCGGCGATCTGGATCCGGCCATTCAGGTGAAACTGCTGCGGGTGATCGAGACTCGCACATTCCACCCGGTGGGAGACACCGCCGGCCGCCAGTTCCGCGGCAAGCTGATCACCGCGACCAACCGCGACCTGGCGGCGCTGATCGCCAAGGCGCGCTTCCGCGAAGACCTCTATTACCGCCTCTGCTCGGACCAGGTGGTGACGCCCGCGCTGGCCGACCAACTGGCCGATTCCCCAGCGGTTCTGCGGGAGCTGGTTTTCTACATGTCCCGCCGCGTGGCCGGTGGCGAAGCCGAAACACTGGCGCGCGAAGTGCTCGACTGGCTGGCCGAAAATCTGCCGGCAGACTACGCCTGGCCCGGCAACTATCGCGAGTTGGAGCAGTGTGTGAAGAACGTGCTGATCCGGCGCAACTACCGGCCGTCCCGGCCGCGTGCGCATACCCCTATCGAACAATTCGCGCTGGATGCGCGCGCCGGGCGCCTGTCGGCCGATGAACTGCTGACCCGCTATGTCACGATCGTTTACAGCCGCACGAGCAGTTACGAAGAAACCGCCCGCCGCCTCGGCCTGGACCGGCGCACGGTGAAGGCGAAGGTCGATCGTGGTTTACTGGCTGAGCTGGGCGCCGGGAGGCAGGAAAAACAGAGGTGAGGGATTGAGGCAGGAACGTTCGAGGGCCGCTCCGTCAAAGGAGCGGCCCCCGGAATACCAGCGTGATTACGCGTTAGCGGCGACCGCCGCCGTGGGAGCCACCGCCGCCACCATGGAAGCCACCGCCTCCGCCGTGGAAGCCGCCACCGCTGCTATGGAAGCTGCCGCCACTCGCACGGCTCGAGCCGCCTCCGCCGTAAGAACGGCCGGAGTAGCTGCCGCGGCCTCCACCGTAGGATGGAGTGGAGCGATAGCTGGGCATGCTGCGGCTTCCGCCGTAGTTGCCTCGGTACGAAGGACTGGCGCGGTATCCGCTGCTGCCGCCATACGACGGGCTAGAGCGGTAGGCGCTGCCTCCTCCGTACGCTCGAGTGGAGCCGTAGCTGCGCGCACCCAGGCTACCGGTGGACCTCGTCTGGCCGAAACGGTTCCAGCCGCCGGCTTGGGCTCCATTGGCTCGCGGCGCCGAACTGTACCGCGACGCGGCCGATCTTGTATAAGAGGATCTGGCGCTCGCAGCCGAGGCGGCGCCGTAGCGGTTACTGAGCGCGCGGTTTGAATAGGCGACGCCCAGCCGATGGCCGGGATTGTGCGCCCACACTCCGCCGCTTCCATATCCACGCCCGCCGAAACCGTAATGATTGAAAAAGCCGGCGTTCAGGAAGATCCCGTGATTGAACCAGCCACATCCCCAGCCCCAGCCGCCCCATCCCAGGCCGCCGAAAAAGCCGCCGATGTAAATGCCAGGGCCGAATCCGTATCCGAATCCGTATCCAATGTCCAGGTAATCCCACGGCGGATAGTAGCCCCAGACAGGCGGTCCCCAGATGTACTCGGGATTGTAGTAAGGCACGTAGACCACCTCGGGATTGGCCGGTTGAATGTCAATGGCCGACTGGTCGCCCTCTGTCTCGGTAGTGACAGTCTGCTCAGCGTTGGATCTGAGTTTGCCTGCCGCCTGGGCGCGGGCGCGCATCCGCTGCACGGCGCTCATGACGTCGGCCTGCTGGGCGAGGAAGGCGTTGCCCAGATCGGTGGTCCAGCGAACGTCGGAGCTCAACCTGGTGAGCACATCCGGGAAGACAACCAAAGCTTGCACACTGGGGTCCCAATTCTGCTGACGCGCGGCTTCCACCAACTGGGCGCCCTGGAGGCCGGGATTCTGTTGCAGCCACTGGGCCGCTTCGGCGATCTCCAGCGGATACGTGGAGGCGGCCAGAATCTGGCCGAGCAAGCCATCCGGGTATAGCGCGACAGGCGCCACCAGCGTGTCCAACTGCTGCGGAGAAAGGAGTTGCGCGGCAGATTGCGAAGGTGGCGCGGGGGGCGCCGGTTGGGCCAGCAAGAGTCCGCCCGCCAGAACCGGCACGCAAGCCAGGCACAGCGCCCGGCGAACAATTAACTGAATTCTATTACTCGTCATGATCCACCTCCCTTGGGGTTTCACGCCTTTCAGAAAGCACGCAGCGGACCAAACCGCAACCTATTGACCACACTAACCTTTGACGCGGCGGCGGCGCCGCGCGTTGGTTGAAAAGCACCGGTACCCGCCGATCATGGCCGGAATCGCGCGGCATTCCGCCTGCCATCAGCGTGCACCAGGGGCGGCGACGGCAGCCGCCACTTTCGCCGCATCCAAGGAGAGCGGCTCAACCAGGACCATCTCGAACCTCCAACCGGCCTTCAGATAAACATCCCCGCCGCGGCGGCCGAGGATCAACGCCACGACGGTTGCGGCCACGGCACTGCCTACCCCTAAGCCAATGATCATACCTCTGCCGGGTCCGGGCAGCGATGGTTGAGGAGGCGCCGGGGTGGATTGGAAAGCCATTCCGCCGGCCATGGAATCGCCGGGGCGGGACAGTCCGGCCCGCGTGTCCGCGGTGGCGGCGGACAACGATACGGTATACCCGTTGCTGAAAACCATATGCGTGAAGTGCATGGTAAAGCCGGCGTGAGACCCGCGACGGGTCACCTGGTCGACAACCCCCTGGAGGTAGGTGCCGGGAGGAATCGCCACCGTATTCGAAGCCGTCACGGGGAAAGCGGCTTCGGCATGCACGGCGTCGCCCGGCCGCGCGGTCTTAGTCGCCAGAGGACTGGCCAGCCGCAACGGGACTTTGGTTCCTGCCGGAAGGGTGATGGCCGGCGATTCCTGCGCCAGGCAGCCTAGGGCTGAGGCGGCCAGCAATGTTGCGAAGGCGAGCAGTCGCATAACCTTGTCTCTCCACTTTTTCAAGCGAGCGCTTCAAGGGTCGAAGCGCAGCGCGAAATTCCGGTCCTTGAACTGCAGCAATTCCAGCGAGAACGAACCGTCCGGATTGGTGCGCCACGCGGTTGTGTTGGCGGGTGCATTTCTGCCGGTCGCAACGACGGTCGCCGGAGCGGTCAATACGGGGTTCCCATGCTTGAGAATACGCACCTGGGCCAGCGGTCCCAGCCCTTCCCAGGCAATGTCGTAACTGCCGGCCGCCAGCGTCTGCCCGGCCTCGCGCGCGGGACGCACGAGGGTGAACGACTCTTTGTGCGCGGCGGGCGCTGAAATCGTGGCCGGCGGCCCCGGGCATGGAACCGCCGGTGATCCGGGAGTGCCGCGGATAACGGTTCCGGGCGTGCCAGGCGTTCCTGGGATGGTGATCGACGGCATGCCGGGACCGCCCGGTATGGTGGTGGAAGGCGTGCCTGGGGTGCCCGGTATGTAAGTGTCCGAAGTCCCCGGCGTGGCGGGAATCGGGCGGCACAACGACGCCGATTTCCAATCCCAAGGTTGGGGTGGTCTGGTCACGCGCACCGCGGCCGCGATGGCCGCCGCATCCAAAGTCAGCGGCTGCTGCAGGACCATTTCGAACTGCGACCCGTTGTCGAGCAAAACATCGCTGCGCGGCGCCACCAGCACATGCACCGCGGCGACGGCCGCGGGAAGCGCGGCGGTGTAACCGCCGGCAAAGATCATCTGCGCGAAACTCATCCGGAATTCGGCGCGATCGGCTCCCGGCCGAAAAACTATGTCGATTATCCCCTTGACATAGGTTCCGGGCGGAATCGTCATGACGCCGTTGACCGCCACGGGGAAAGTGGTCTCGGTATAAACAGTCTCTCCGGGCTGGGCGGATCTGGCCCACACGGGACCACTCAGTCCCAACATGATCCGGGTGCCAGCAGGAACTGTGAGCGTGGGTGAGGCGGCCGGCGGATTTGGCGGCGCCGGCTCTTGCGCCAGGCATCCCCACACGGTTAGAATCCCAGCCGCGAGAAGCAGCCGCATAAGTTGTTGTCAATCTCTTAAACGTGCGGCCGACGTGGCTGGTTTCGGATCAAGGCGTGGTGATGCGCCCGATCTTGTTGCCGTAATACTCCGTGAACCACAGCGCGCCATCGGGACCGGGCTCGACCACCATCGGAGCGGACGCAGGAGTAGGGATGAGAAACTCCGTGATCGCGCCCGGGAGGGTGATGCGTCCGATCCTGTTGCCCGCATGTTCGGTGAACCAAAGAGCGCCATCGGAACCCAGGACGATATTGCCGGGCTGACTGCCGGGGGTGGGCACCAGGTACTCGGTGATGACGCCGGCGGTGGTCATACTGGCGATCTTGTCGCCGGAATACTCCGTGAACCAGATCAACCGATCGGGGGCGGCGATGATGACGTTCGGGGCGCTGCCCGAGGTGGGCACCGTAAACTCATTTGTGACCACGCCAGCGGTGGTCATTCGTGCCACCTCGTTGCTAGTCCATTCGGTGAACCAGATCGCTCCATCGGGTCCCACGCAGAGATCCCATGGCGCGCGTGGCACATGGTATTCGGCCAGTGTCCCTTCGGTGGTGATGCTGCCAATCTTCAAGCTGCC
>Ga0335078_10004217_pt1 | contig 21327 bp, 16 predicted proteins | sample Lox_Sample_32_FD_206711 | JGI IMG/M metagenome (GOLD analysis project Ga0335078, IMG submission 206711) | Soil microbial communities from Loxahatchee National Wildlife Refuge, Florida, United States - Lox_Sample_3.2 | ecosystem: Environmental > Terrestrial > Soil > Wetlands | place: USA...
GCCCACCACCACCTGCTCCTTCGTCTCCACCTGGCGCTGCCAGGCGTAGGCCGCGTCCTGGATCTCGCGCTGCACCCACCCCTTGGCGATGGCCTCCACCATGCCGCCCATCTCGTCGATCTTGCGGATGTACTCGGCCGCCCGCCCCTCGACCTCGTCGGTGAGCGCCTCGAGCGCCCAGGACCCGCCCAGCGGGTCGATGACGTCGGCCACCCCCGACTCGTGCGCGATCACCTGCTGGGTCCGCAGGGCGAGCAGGGCCGAGGCCTCGGTGGGGAGCCCGAGCGCCTCGTCGCGCGAGTTGGTGTGGAGCGACTGCGTCCCCCCGAGCACGGCCGCCAGGGCCTGCAGGGTGACCCGCACCACGTTGTTCTCGGGCTGCTGGGCGGTGAGCATGGAGCCGGCGGTCTGGGTGTGAAAGCGGAGCATCCAGGAGCGCGGGTCCCGGGCGCGGAAGCGCTCCTTCATGATGCGGGCCCACAGCCGCCGCGCCGCCCGGAACTTGGCCACCTCCTCGAGGAGGTTGCTGTGGGCGTTGAAGAAGAAGGAGAGCCGCCCGGCGAACTGGTCCACGTCCAGGCCGGCGCGCTGCGCCGCCTCCACGTAGGCGATGCCGTCTCCCAGGGTGAAGGCGACCTCCTGCACCGCGGTCGAGCCGGCCTCGCGGATGTGGTACCCGGAGATGGAGATGGGGTTCCACTTCGGCATCACCCGGGCCGTGTAGGCGAAGATGTCGGTGATGATCCGGAGCGAGGCCTGGGGCGGGTAGATGTAGGTGCCCCGGGCCGCGTACTCCTTCAGCAGGTCGTTCTGGATGGTGCCCTGGAGCTCGGAGGGCGCGACGCCCTGCTTCTCCGCCACCGCCTGGTAGAGGGAGAGGAGGATCCCGGCCGTGGAGTTGATGGTCATGGAGGTGGAGACCTGGCCGAGCGGGATCTCCGCAAGCAGGGTCTCCATGTCCCGGAGGGAGTCGATGGCCACCCCCACCTTCCCCACCTCCCCGCGTGCCCGCGGGTGGTCCGAGTCGCGCCCCATCTGCGTGGGGAGGTCGAAGGCCACCGACAAGCCCGTCTGCCCGGACTTGAGGAGGTAGCGGTAGCGCTTGTTCGACTCCTCGGCGGTGCCGAAGCCGGCGTACTGCCGCATGGTCCAGAAGCGGCCGCGGTACATGGTGGGCTGGACACCGCGGGTGAAGGGAAACTCGCCGGGGTGGCCGAGCCGGCGCGGCAGGCCGGCGGCGGCGCCCTCCGGACCGTAGACCGGCTGGAGGGCGACGCCGCTCGAGGTCCCGAAGTGCTTCTTGCGCTCCGGGCTCTTCGCCACCGCCTTCCCGTAGACCTCTGCCAGCCACCCCTTCTCCGAGCTTCCGGCCGCCGCCGGGGCGGGCGCCCGGCGCCGAGCCTTCCTCCGCCCGGGCTTGGGGCGGGCGGGCCGCTTGGCAGGCGCGGGACGGCGGGCAGCGGTGCGCTTCTTCGTGGCCATCGGTGTCCTCCGGGAATCGACAAGTGGAGCGGCTCGCTCCACGCTCCTTGCATCCTCGTAAACGGCCTCGGCGCGCCGGCCTACTCGACCGAGGCGAGCCTCGCGCCCCTCTCCACCGCCTCGCCCTCGGCGACGAGCACCTCGACCACCCTGCCCGCCTTGGGGCTTTTCAGCTCGTTCTCCATCTGCAGCGCCTCCAAAACGAGGAGGGCCTCTCCCCGCCGCACCTCGTCGCCCACCCGCCGCAAGAGCTTGCGCACCGTTCCCGGCAGGGGAGAGTGGATCTCCTGGCGCCCGTCCAGGGTGAAGCCCGCCGCCGGGCGTCGCAGCCGGAGGCGCCGCTCGTCGAGCACCTCGATCGGGAAGACGGAGTCCCCGACCTTCACCTTCCCCCCGCCCGCCGCCCCGTCGAACTCCGCCTGGTGGCTCTTCCCCTCCAGGATCAGGGACAGGGTCTCCGGGTCGCTCGGGAAGGCGTCCACGCGGCGGACCCGGCCGCGGACCCTGACCTCGTAGAGGCCCGGCCCGAGCTCCCGCACCTCGAGCTCCTCCTCCCGCTTGTCCGCGCCCCAGAGCACCCGGTACCGGGTCACGCCCGCCCCCCGCGCAGCGCCCGCCACCGCCCCAGGCGCGCCCAGTTCGAGCCCGGACCCCGCGCCGAGCCGGAGCGCGCCGCGAGCGCGGCCTCGCGCTCCTGCTCCCGCCGGTGGGCCGCCACCGCCGCGGCGACGAGCGCCACCTCCTCGAGCCCCGGCTCCCCCGGCGAGAGGAGTTCCGCCCCGTGGCGGTCGCAGAACCCGGTGTCGTAGTCGCCGGCGCGGAAGGCGGGGTGGCGGAGCACGGCGCGGAGGTACCGGATGTTCGTGGCGATCCCGTGCAGCTCGTACTCCCCCAGGGCCCGCCCGAGCCTTTCCGCGGCTTCCGTCCGCGTCGGCGCCCAGGCGACCACCTTCGAGATCATGGGGTCGTAGAAGGGCGGCACGACCCAGCCGGCGTAGACGCCGGAGTCGTCCCGAACGCCCGGGCCCCCGGGGACCTTGAGGTGGGTGATCCGCCCGGGGGAAGGCAAGAACCCCCGCGACGGGTCCTCGGCGTACACCCGCGCCTCCACGGCGTGGCCGCGGCGCGACACCTCCTCCTGCCGGAGGATGGGCCTCCCCTCGGCCACCTCGAGCTGCAACCGCACCAGGTCGAGCCCGGTGACCATCTCGGTGACGGGGTGCTCCACCTGGAGCCGGGTGTTCATCTCCAGGAAGTAGAAGTTCCTCCGGGCGTCGACGAGGAACTCCACCGTGCCGGCCCCGAGGTAGCCGACGGCCCGGGCGGCGCTCGCCGCCACCTCGCCCATGGCGAGGCGCAGCTCGTCGTCGACCGCCGGGCTCGGGCTCTCCTCCAGGATCTTCTGGTGGCGCCGCTGCACGGAGCACTCGCGCTCCCCGAGGTGGATGGTGCGGCCTCCCTCGTCGGCGAAGACCTGGACCTCGACGTGCCGGGGCTTCTCCAGGTACTTCTCGAGGTAGAGGCGGTCGTCCCCGAAGGCGGAGGCGGACTCGCGCTTCGCCGTCTGCCACAGGGCCGGGAGCGCCTCGGGCCGGTCGCAGCGCTTCATCCCCTTGCCGCCCCCGCCGGCCACGGCCTTCACCATCACCGGGTAGCCCATGCGCTCCGCGCAGGCCCGGGCCTCGGCCTCGTCCGCGATCGGCCCGTCGCTGCCCGGCACGACCGGCACGCCCGCGGCGCTCATGCGCCGCCTCGCGCTCGTCTTCACCCCCATCGCCTCCTGGCTCTCCGGGAGCGGCCCGACGAAGGTGAGGCCGGCGTCCCGGCAGGCGCGGTTGAAGTCGGCCCGCTCGGAGAGGAATCCGTACCCCGGGTGGATGGCGTCGGCCCGGGTCCGGGCGGCGGCGTCCAGGATCTTCTCCGGCAGGAGGTAGCTCTGGCGCGCCGGCGAGGGGCCGATGTGGACGGCCTCGTCCGCCATGCGCACGTGGAGCCCGCCCCGGTCGGCGTCGGAATAGACCGCCACCGTCCGCATCCCCATCTCGCGGCAGGTGCGGATCACTCTCAGGGCGATCTCGCCGCGGTTGGCGACGAGCACCTTCCGGATGCGCCTTGGCTCGCTCATCTCCTGGCCGCCCCGGCTCAAATCCGAGGACTTGCGACGATACCCGCGCGCCTCGGGAGCCGTCCACGGCGAAACGCCCGACGCCGCGCGTCATCCTGCCCCCGACGGGTCCTCGCACCGGCGGCACCGCTGGAGCACACTTTCCCGCCGGCTGCTGTCGGCGGAGCGGGCCGCCCGGAGGCGACATGAAGATTCTCATCGCGGACTCCTTTCCCCAGGAGCGGCTCGCCGACTTCGAGGCCCTGGGTCTCGCCGTGACCCACGAGCCGGCCATCTCGGCGAAGGACCTCCCGGCGGCGGCGCGGGACGCCTCCATCCTCGTCGTCCGCTCCAAGCAGGTGCTGGGCGCGGTGTTCGAGCAGGCCTCCGCCCTCTCGCTCGTGGTGCGGGCGGGGGCGGGCGTGAACACCATCGACGTCGCCGCCGCCTCCCGCCGCGGCGTCTACGTCGCGAACTGCCCGGGCCAGAACTCCATCGCCGTGGCCGAGCTCGCCATCGGGCTCCTCATCGCGCTCGACCGCCGCATCCCCGACAACGTCATCCAGCTGCGGGCCGGCAAGTGGGACAAGAAGGGGTTCTCGGAGGCGCGGGGACTCTTCGGACGTACCCTGGGCGTCGCCGGGGTGGGCGCCATCGGCCGGGAGGTGGCGAAGCGGGCGCGGGCGCTGGGGATGCGGGTGCTCGCCTGGTCCCGCTCCCTCGACGACGAGCGCGCCCGCGCGCTCGAGGTGGAGCGGGCGCCCGACCTCCTCTCCCTGGCGCGGGCCTCGGACGCCCTCTCCCTGCACCTGCCTCTCTCCGCGGAGACGCGGGGGCTCGTGAACCAGCAGGTCCTCGCCGCCCTGCGGCCCGGAGCGCTCCTCGTCAACACGGCCCGGGCGGAGCTCATCGACGGGGAGGCGCTGCTCGCCGCCGCGCGCGCCGGCAAGCTCCGCTTCGGGGCCGACGTCTTCGCCGGCGAGCCGGAGAAGGGGCAGGCGGACTTCGCGACCCCGCTCGCCTCCGTGCCCGGGGTGTACGGGACGCACCACATCGGCGCCTCCACGGACCAGGCGCAGGAGGCCATCGCCCGGGAGACCGTGCGCATCGTGGAGTCCTTCGTCCGCGCCGGCCAGGTGCCGAACTGCGTGAACATCGCCCGCAAGACGCCGGCCCGGGCCCGGATCGTGGTCCGCCACTACGACAAGGTCGGGGTGCTCGCCAACGTCCTCGTCGCCATCCGCGAGGCCGGCATCAACGTCGAGGCGGTGCAGAACACCGTCTTCGACGAGGCGGCGGCGGCCTCCTGCACCATCGACCTGGACGAGGTCCCGCAGCCCAGCCTGCTCGAGCGCATCCGCGCCCGCCGGGACGAGGTGCTGTTCGTGGACTCCGTCACCCTCTGACCGCCGCTTCCCGGCCCCGGTCCTCGGGCGGGGCCGGGGGGCCTCCCGCTCGCCGCGCCAGCGCCCGGGCGATGGCCTGGCGGGTCGCGTCCCGCAACCCCTCCACCCCGTCGCAGGTCCGAGGGTCGATGGGGTCGAGCACCTCGACGAGCGAGCGCATGCGCTGCCGCAGAACCCACCCGTGCTTGGGGAGCGTCTCGAAGGTCCCGGACACGGCGATGGGGATGACGGGGACCCCGGCGTCCACGGCCAGCCGGAAGGCCCCCTCCTTGAAGGGCTGCAGGTCGCCGCTCAGGGTCCGCGTCCCCTCGGGGAAGAGGAGCACGGGGGAGCCCATGGCGAGCAGCTCCCGGCAACGGCCCATCATCTTCCTCACCGACTCGGCCGCGCCCCGGGTGAGCGACACGTACCCGTTGAGGACCATGTTCCAGCCGACGAAGGGGATGCGGAAGTTCGAGGACTTGGAGACCCACTTGAAGGGGCGAAAGAGCCCGTAGAGCACCAGGATGTCGACGAGGGAGGCGTGGTTCGCGACGAGCACCGCCGGCCCGCGCCAGGGGAGCTTCTCCCGGCCGCGCACCCGGTTCCTCCACAGCGGGTTCACCCACACGTAGACGGAGGCCCACAGGCACCCGTAGAGGTGGAGGAGCACGCGGCGGCGGTCGAAGGGGAAGGTGAGGAGGAAGACGAGGAGTGCACCCGAGAAGAAGACGGGCATGCTGACGAGCACGAAGGCCCAGACGAGGAGGGAGCAGAGGGCGAGCACGGCCCGAGCGTAATGGCTCGCCTCCGCGGGCGCCAGGCCGGCGCCGCCCCCTCCCGTCAGACGGCGGCGGTGCGCCCCAGCTCGGAGGCCTCGCCGGCGCCCACCTCGTCCAGGATGCGGTAGAGGCCGTGCTTCGGCAGCCGCATGAAGCCCGACCAGGCGATGCCGGCCAGGGTCCCGTCCTCGAGCCAGTCGGCGATCCACTGCGCGGCGAAGGAGACGTCCCGCTGGGCCAGGCCGGCGCCGCTCTCCCGGGCGAAGCGGCGGTTGTAGCGCTCGTGCACGCCCACCGGCGGCGCGAAGACGATGGGGAGGCCGAGGGCGGCGTAGAAGGTGAGCTCGGAGGGCTTCGTCCAGAGGATGTCGGTGCGCGCCATGAGCTCGTCGAAGCGCGTGAAGTACTCCTCGAGGCTGGCCGCCTCCAGGATCTCGAGCCCCTTCCCCAGCGAGTCGTCCAGCCCGGCCTCGGTCACGTAGGCCCGGAAGGCCTCCGCCACCTCGCGGCGCACCCCGGCGATGAGGGCGAGGCGGAGCCTCCCCTCCCGGATGGCCGGCCGGAAGCTCGGCAGGAAGTGGCGGGCGAAGTGGACCTGGGCTCCGGCGCCGCCCACCGCGAAGGAGAGGAGCGGCGGCCTCCCCTCCTCCTCCGCCGGAAGGGGGCCGAGAAACTGGTCCAGCTCCTCCCGGTACCAGCGGCGAAACTCGCGGGTCGTGTCGAGGCGCACGAGCCGGGCGGCCAGGTTCCGGCGGAGGGCGCCGAGGCGGGGCCCTCCCACGAGCTCGTGCGGCAGCGGGAAGCCGGTGAAGGCGATGCGGTGCCCCGGCACCCCGTAGGTGCGCAGCCGGCGCACGGCCCGGGCGCTCGGCACCAGGTAGCGGATGCTCGTCCGCTCCGGTTGGAGAGGCGCCCAGACCCGGTTGATGTCGCTGTCGGTGACGACGCAGAAGACGTTGTTCAGCCCGGCCCGGTCCGCGGCGATGGCCGGCGAGTAGAAGGTGGTGAGCAGCGGGTCCTGCGTCTCGCGGAGCCGCTCCACGAGCCCCTTCCCCAGCTGGCGGCGCCGGATGAGCCGGTCGAGGGCCACCACTCCCTGGGTGGGGCGCGAGAGGTCGCGGTAGGGATGGAGCCGCGGGATGTCGGTCAGCGAGTCGAGCAGCCAGCGGAAGGGGCGGCCCAGCGCCGGGACCTGGGAGATGCGGCTCGTCCACTCGTAGAAGCCGCGGACCCGCTCCCACACCCGGCGCTCCTCCGCGCCGACGAGCGGAGGCTGGTCCACGTGGACGAGGTCGGTGGCGAGCGCGCGCGCCAGCGGCCGGGCGGCGCGCAGGTGGCCGTAGCCCATGTCGACGGCGACCACCATCGGCTTGACGCGGTGAAAATCCAGGGTGGGAGGGGTCGTCGCCATGCGAGCCGCTCCGGGCGGCCGCCGACTCTACCGCGAAGGCGGGAGGGACGCGAAGGGGCCGCGCCCCGGGCGCCCGACCGGTCTCCCGGAGGAGGAGGGGACGCCGGCCCCGCTCAGGACTCTCCCTCCGGCTGCGCCAGCCTCGTGCCCGGCAGGACGCGGAGGCGGCGGCCCCGCCAGTTCACGGTGTTCCGCAGGAAGCCCTCGAGCCAGGAGAGGCCCAGCACCAGGTCCTTGAGCGGCACGGCGGCGAGGGCGAGGCGGTGGAAGCCCGGCGGCCGCAGCGCCCGACCCGCGGCCGCGTCCAGCCAGGTGCGGCCCGCCACCGTCGCCCCCCAGGCCGCGGCGCCGAGGGGAGAGCGCGCGGCCACGAGCCCGAGCGTGGCCCAGAACACCGGGTTCAGGACGGCCTGGGCCGCGTAGGGTCCGATGCCGACGAGGTTCCGCTGCAGGACGCTCCAGCGTCGACAGCGGGCCGCGAACTTCGAGAGCGTCCGCTCCCGGTTCACGTTCTCGATGGGGAGCGAGGCGATCTCCACCCGCTTGCCGAGGACCCGGGAGACGGCGAGCCCGAGGAGGTAGTCCTCCGCCAGCACGTCCTTCACCGGCTCCAGGCCTCCGAGCGCCGCCAGGTCGGCGCGCCGCAGCGCCATGGACTTGCCCATGACCACGTCGCGGCCGGCGATGCGCTTGGCGGCGGCGATGGCCGGGGCGACCCCGCCCGCCAGGTGGAGGTTCTCGAGGAGGGCGCCGATGTGGCGCTCGCCGACCCCGGCGATGAGGTGGGTGACGAGCCCCACCTCCGGGTCCTCCAGGCGGGCGGCGATCTCCGAGAGGTAGGCGGGGGCGACGCGCACGTTCGAGTCGGAGATGACGAGGATGTCGTGGCGGGCCTCCGCCGCCAGGGTGGCGAGCTGGCTCACCTTCGGATTCATCCCCAGCGGAGCGCGCTGCGGCACGACGCGGAAGCGGTCGGGCCAGCGCCGGGCGGCGGCGAGCGCCAGGGGCGCCGCCGGGTCGCCCTCGCTCGCCAGGCCCAGGAGCACCTCGTAGCGCGGCCAGTCCAGGGCGGCGAAGGAGGCCAGGTTCCCCTCCAGGTCGTCGTCGAGCCCGCACAGGGGCTTCAGCACCGAGATCCCGGGCTCCCCCCGGGGCCGGGCCACCTCGGCCCGGAGGTGGCGACGAAGGGAATGACCTTCCACCGCCAGAACGAGGAGGCCCAGGGCGGCGAATGCGAAGAGGGCGATGGCTGCGCCGGTCATCCGTGGTCCGCTCTCTGGGGGCCATCCCCGCTCGGCGCGCGGCCACGCCGGTCCCGGAACTCTAGTGCCGGCCACCCGCCCACGCCAATCGCGGCGGCGAGCCCGGCCCGGGAAGGCTACAGCGGGACGTTCCCGTGCTTCTTCGGCGGGTGGTCCTGCCGCTTCGTGCGCAGCATCTCCAGGGAGCGAATGAGCCGGGGGCGGGTGTCCTCGGGCTTGATCACCTCGTCCACGTAGCCGAGCTCGGCGGCCTTGTAGGGGTTCGCGAACCGCTGCCGGTACTCGGCGGCGAGCCGCTCCCGCTCGCTCGCCTGGTCGGCGGCGCCCAGGATCTCCTTGCGGAAGACCACGCCCACGGCGGCCTCGGGCGCCATGACGGCGATCTCGGCGGAGGGGAAGGCGAGGGTGACGTCGGCCCGGATGTGCTTGGAGGCCATGACGTCGTAGGCCACGCCGTAGGCCTTGCGGGTCACCACCGTGACCTTGGGTACGGTGGCCTCGGCGAAGGCGTAGAGGAGCTTCGCCCCGTGCCGGATGATGCCGCCCCACTCCTGGCCCACCCCCGGCAGGAAACCGGGGACGTCGACGAAGGTGAGCAGGGGGATGTTGAAGGCGTCGCAGAAGCGCACGAACCTCGCGCCCTTGATCGAGGCGTCGACGTCCAGGGCGCCGGCCAGCACGGCGGGCTGGTTCGCCACCACCCCCACGGGCCGGCCGTTCATGCGGGCGAAGCCGGTCACCAGGTTCTCCGCGAAGTTCTCCGCCACCTCGAAGAGGTGGCGGTCGTCCGCCACCGCCCGGATCACGTCCTTCATGTCGTAGGGCTTGGCGGGGTTCTCCGGCACCACGGTCTTCAGGGACTCGTCCCGGCGGGTGGCGTCGTCGGCGCAGGCGGCCACCGGGGGCTCGTCCGCGTTGTTGAGCGGCAGGAAGGAGAGCAGCTCGCGCACCGCCCGCAGCGCCTGCTCCTCGCCGTCGAGGGCGAAGTGCGCCACGCCCGATCGGAAGGCGTGCGTGCGCGCGCCCCCCAGTTCCTCCTTCGTCACCTCCTCGTGGGTGACGGTCCGGATGACCTCCGGCCCGGTGATGAACATGTAGGCGGTGTCCTTCACCATGAAGACGAAGTCGGTGATGGCCGGGCCGTAGACGGCGCCTCCCACGCAGGGGCCCATGATGACGGAGATCTGCGGGACCAAGCCCGAGGCCAGCGTGTTGCGCAGGAAGATGTCGGCGTACCCGGCGAGCGACACCACGCCCTCCTGGATGCGCGCCCCGCCCGAGTCGTGCAGGCCGACGATGGGGCAACCGACGTCCTTGGCGAGGTCCATCACCTTGCAGATCTTCTCCGCGTAGGCGCCGGAGAGAGAGCCCCCGAAGACCGTGAAGTCCTGCGCGAAGACGAAGACCTGGCGTCCCTCCACCAGGCCGTACCCGGTGATCACCCCGTCGCCGGGGAGCTTCTGCTTCTCCATCCCGAAGTCGTTGCAGCGGTGGGCCTTGAACTTGTCCATCTCGACGAAGCTGCCGGCGTCCAGGAAGCGCTCGATCCGCTCCCGGGCCGTGAGCTTGCCGGACTCGTGCTGCTTCGCCACCCGGCCTTCTCCCCCCCCGCGCTCGGCCTCCTCGTTCATGCGGTCGAGTAGGGCCCGCCGCGGGTCCGGATCGCTGAGCTTTTCCATAGGTGCGCAGAGGATAACGACGGGTCTTCGCGCCTGGCAAGCCGGCGATGGCCCTCCGGGGCCGGCGCGGCGCGGCTCAGAGCTGCGGGTTCTCGCGCTGCCACCAGTCCGCCCAGGCGCGGGCGGCCTTCTCCCGCTCCGGCGCCGGGGCGTCGGCGAAGTACGGCACCGGGGGGGGCCCGGCGTGGCGCAGCTCCTCGGCGGCGACCTGGCGCGCCTCCCGGTCGGGGCTGGTGAGCGCCTCGAGGAGCCAGCGGGCGCGAGGGGCGGCGCGGTGCTCCTTCCACCACGCCAGCCAGCGCTCCGGATCGGAGCCCAGGCGCTGGAGGGTGATCTGCCCGAGGGAGCCCGCCGCCACGGCGCCGAGCTCGCCTCCGCTCTCCAGGAGCTGGATGAGGACGGACACCGACTCGGCGTCGCCGAGCTCGGCCAGGGCGCGCGCGGCGAAGATGGCCCGGGCGGCGTTGCCGGAGGCGAGCTCGTGGCGGAGCGACTCCACCACCGGCCTTATCTCCTCCAGCCGCCGGGATCCCGCCAGCGCCTGTCGCGCCGCCGCCGCCACCCGCCCGTCCTCGTCGAAGACCCGCTTCGCCAGCTCCGGAAGGGCCTGCGGGTCGCCGAGGTGAGCGAGGAGGAGCACCGCGTAGCGTCGCCTCCCCGATTCCGGATCGACGAGCGCCGCGAGCAGCGGCTGTAGGGCGCCGGACCCGATGGCGGCCACCGCCGCGAGGATCGGGCCCTGCTCCTCCACCGGGGTGGCATCGGAGAGGCCGTCGCTCACCTCCAGCGGCCCGGGGAGCCGATCCACCAGGGCTCCGGCCGATTCCTCCACTCGTTGGCGGAGCTGGGCGATGAGGTTCGAGCGCTCGGCCGAGCCACGGGCGCTCTCCGCCAGCCGGTCCACCAGCGCGGCCACGTCCAGGGCCCGCGGGGAGGCGAGCGCCTCGGCGGCCGGCGAGACCTCGTAGTCGCCCAGGTCCACGTCCACGGAGAGGGGGAGGAGCGCGTCCTCCGAGGCCCGCGCCGGCTCGGTCGCCTGCCAGCTCTCCTCGTCCCGGCCCGCGACCGGGTGGAGCTTGCGCTCCCGGATGACCCGCTCGAAGGCCGTGCCCAACGACCCCAGCACCAGGAAGAGGTCGCCGAGGCGGCGGGCCGAGACCGGCGCGTCCCCGTTGTCGGCGTAGAGCACGCACACGGCGCGTTCCCGGAGGAACACCGGGTGGAGGAGGACGGTGCGGGGGCTCGTGCGGCGCAGGCCCGCCAGGATGGAGGCCGTCACCGGATCGAGCGCGGGCGGCCCGAGGTACGGGCCGTGCGTCTCGATGGCGGTGCGGAAGAAGCCCGGGTCGGAGAGCTCCACCGCCACGCGCCGGCACTCCTCGCGCGCGCTCTCGTCGCGGCCCAGCGCCTCGTGGCCGTAGAGGGCGTCGCGGGTCACGGCGAATACGGCCGCGTACTCGAAGAAGTCGCGCATGTAGCGCAGCGCCGCCCGGATCACCTCGTCCCGGTCGCCCGCCGAGGCCAGCGCCGCTCGGGCCTCCCCGATCGTCCAGCCCGGTGCGAAGGCCGCGTCCCGGCCCGGGCCGTCCAGGGGCGGCGGGGCCGGGCTCGGTTTCGCGAAGGACCCGAGGGCGCGGCGGAGCTCCTCCGCCGTGGGCCGCGCCCTTCCGTTGGGGCGCTCCGCCGGCGCTGGCGACGGGGGTTCCGGCCTCTCCGCCGGCGGCGCCTCCGCCGCCCGGGCGGGCGCGGGCGGCGAAGGCGCGGCCTCCACCCGCCGCTCCTTCTCCACCGGCAGCGTCTCCTCCTCCACGTCCGGATCCGGAACGTCGTCCACCTCCGGGAGGCCCCCCCGCTCCCGGAGGGCGCGGAGCCGGAGCGGCACCGTCGTCCCGTACAGGCGGTGGACGAGGTCGCGGACGCGCCACTCGGCGGCCACGTAGGGCTTGAGGTGCAGGGAGAGCATGAAGCTGATCTCGTCCAGGAGCCCCAGGTCGGGTGGGTAGGCCGACACCACCGACAGGTCCCTCCCCTCGAGCGCGAACGGCGCGATGCCGTGCCGCTCGGCCACCTTGGCGGGAAAGACCCGGCGAGCCCGCGCGTCGGGAGCGCCCCAGGCGAGGTCCGGCGCGATCGGGAGGCCAGAGGCCCGGGTGAGGTAGCCGCCGAGGCGCGCCTCGTCGACGAGGTCGAGCTCGAGAAGGGCGGTGTCGAGCGCCCCTCCCGCCTCCTGCTGGCGCGCGGCCGCTCGCTCCGCGTCGGTCGCGGACACGATGCCGTCCTTCACCAAAAGATCGGCGATCCTGTCGGCCACATTTCGGTTCTAGGCCCGTCCAGCCTGGGCGGTCAAGGCGCCAGGACTGGGTACGTTCCGGCGCAAAAGTCGTGCAGGGAACGCCCGCTCCGGGTGAAAAAACCCAGCAGCGGGCCCAGCCCGAGCAGCAAGGTGGAGGGGATGGAGAGCGCGGCGCGCAGCGCGCTTCGCCCGAAGGAGGGACGGCGACCGTCCGGGCCCACCACCCTCAGTCGCAACAGGTACTTTCCGAGGGTCGCCCCCATGAGCGCGATCCCCAGCCACTGGTAGGCGAAGGTGACCACCGCGGCCACCGCCAGCGCCGGCAGGACCACACCGCCGTGGCGGGAGAGCGCCTCGGCGATCTCGTCCAGGGCCCACGCCGCCGGGAGGTCCGCGTGGGAGAGAACCGGCGCGAGGAGAAGCGCCACGAAGGGGCCGATCACGACGACGTCGACGAGAAAGGCGACGACCCGCCGCCAGCTGGGCGCGCGGCGGAGGTGCACCTCGATGGCGTCGACGTGGGCCTCGATCTCCAGCGTCGGCTCGGGGGCGACCTCGAGCGAACCGGGCCCGGAGATCGCCGCCTTGGCGACGGGCCAGAGGAGTTCCGTCCCGCTCGGCCGCGGGAGCGGAGCGATCGGCTTCCGGGCCTCTCCCATCGACCCGGAGGGAACGGCGGCGGCCGCCGGCCCGGGGCCGGGCGGGGCCGCGCCCAGGGCGCGGACCGCGGCCGCGGGCGCCGGGCCCGCCCCGTTCGCTCCGTTCCGCGCCGGAGGTGCGGCGGCCGGCGCGGCCCTCGCTTCCCTCGGCGGGGCGGGCGCCCGCTTCGCCACCGCGGGTGGCGGCGCAGCCGGAGGGGAAGGAGGAGCCGGGACGACGCCGGCGGGGAGCGCGGTGGCGAGCGCCCTCCCCACCGCCGGCGGCGGGGACGGGACGGGCGCCGGGGCGCTGCGGGGCGGGCTTCCGACACCCTCCCCGTTCCGCGCGGGCGCAGCCGGGGGCGCACACGCCCTCGCGCCGTTCGGCCGCTGCGAGGCGGTCCCGTTTCGGACCGGGCGCGCTAGCCCGTTTCCGGCGCCCTCCCCTGCCGCCGCCCCGGGGGGCGCGGCGGACGCCCGCTTCCCGCCTCCGGCCGGCGGCGCGGCTACCGGGGGGCTCGCGCGCCGGGCGTGGGGGAGCGGGGCCGGGCCCTGCGGCCTCGGGGCCGGCGGCGGCTGCAGGGGAGCGAGCGCCCGCAGGCGCATGTTGGGGGCCGGTTCCGGCGGGGGAGCCGCCTTGAGCGGGAGCGGAGGCTCCATCTCCCATTCGCCCGCCGCCGGGTTCGCGAGCGCGCTCGCCAAACCGGGGACGGCGGGGGGCCGCGCCGCCGCCGGGCCCGCCGCGGGTCGGCGGGGAGCCCGGCGATCGATGGCGAGGGGCTGATCGAGCACCAGGAACGGCTCCTCGCCGATGGCGATGGGCACACCACAAGACTGGCAGCAAATGGATGCCGCGTCGTTCTCGGTCCTACAGCGGGGACAGCGCACCGCGAAAAACCTACCGGCGGCCCAGAGGCCGGTCAAGTTGGCGCATGATATCGCGCGCTATCTCAAGTCGCCACTCCGGTGCTGGATCAGCGCGGCGGCGACGAGCGCCGCGGTCTCGGCCCGGAGCACCCGGGGCCCGAGCGAGGCGAGCTTGCATCCAGCCTCCAGGCACTCGCTGATTTCACGATTAGTAAATCCACCTTCCGGTCCGGTCAGCGCCAGGAACCCGGGGGCCCCCGGGGGGAGCACCGCGGAGAGGGGCGCCCCGCCTCCGTGGAACGCCAGGAGAGCGAAACCGGCCGGGGCCTCCAGGGCCCGGGAGAGCTCCACCGGCGCGAGGACCTCGGGGACGTCGGCGCGGCCGCACTGGCGCGAGGCCTCCGCCGCGATCCGCCGCCAGCGCCGGGCCCGCTCCTCGGCCTTGTCCCCCTCGAGCCGCATCACGGACCGCTCCGCCCGGAAGGGAATGAGGCGCGCCGCGCCCAGCTCGGTGGCCTTCTGCACGACCAGGTCCACCTTCTCGCCCTTGGCGAGCGCGAAGGCGAGCCAGACCACGGCGCCCGGGCGGGGGGCGTCCCTCCGGGCCCCGAGCCGGAGCTCTTCCCCGACCCAGGTGGCGTCCCAGCAGCTTCCCCGACCGTCGAAGACCTCCACCTCCGCACCGGGCTGCAGGCGGAGCACGTCGACGAGATGGTGCAGGGCACCCGCGCCCGGGCGGGCGGTGGCTCCGCGGATCGCATCCGCATCCACGAGGATCCGGACCCGGCTCACGGCCGGTCCCTCGCGAAGCGCAGCAGGGACCACTCTCCCTGCCGGCCGCCGGGGAGGGCGGGGAGCCCGAGGCCCCGGAAGGCGGAGCCCACCTCCTCCTCCTGGCTCCCGAGGAGGCCCGCGAGGACGAGCTCTCCGCCGGGCGACATCCGGCGGGCGAGGTCCGGCGCCAGCTCCACGAGCACGTTGGCGAGGATGTTCGCCACCACCAGCCCGAAGGAGCCGGCGATCTGGCCGGGCGCCCAGGGACCGAGCTCGAGGTCGGCCCCGTTCCGCGCCGCGTTCTCCGCCGCGACCCGGATGGCCACCGGGTCGTTGTCCACGGCCACCACCCGCCCGGCGCCGAGCTTGCGGGCGGCGATGGCGAGGAGCCCAGACCCGGTCCCGACGTCGAGCACGGAGGCGCCCGGGAACCGCTGCAGGTAGTCGTCGACCGCCGCCAGGCACAGGGCGGTCGTCGGGTGGGTGCCGGTCCCGAACGCCATCCCGGGGTCGAGCACCACCTCCACGGTACCGGGCGGGGGGGCGGCGCCGATCCAGGACGGACGCACGAAGACGCGCCCCACCGCGAAGGGGGCGAGCCCCTTCTTCCACTCCTCGCCCCAGTCGCGTGCCTCGACGCGCTCGACGGTAGCCGGCACCCCCAGCTCCCGGGCCGCGCTCTCCGCGGCCTCCCGCTCCGGGAAGAAGGCGAGGAGCAGGACGCGGCCGGCGGCCGGGCTCACCACCCCCGGCATGGGGACGAGGTTCGAGGGGCGCTCCTCCAGGCCGGTGGCCCCCGCTTCGAAGAGGAGAGCGCTCGCCTCGTCGCAGGCCTCGGCCGTTACCTCCACACACAGGGACCAGCTGCACTCCATTGTGGTCGAAGGTAGCATCCCTCGGGGGTTTGGGCGTCGTTGGATTCCGGGATAGCATCCCTACAAATGACCTTCCAGGTGGTTCACATCGAGGCCGATGCGGGCCTCGCGGAGGAGGTCCGCCGAGCCTTCGCCCCTGCCGGCTTCTCCGTCGTGACCCTGGCGCAGGGGGAGTCGGCAGTCGACCGCTGTCGCTCGGCCAAGCCGGACCTCATCCTGCTCGCGGCAGAGCTCCCGGACATGAGCGGCTTCTCCCTGTGCAACCGGCTGAAGAGGGCGCTCGGCCCGGTGCCGCTCGTCCTCTACACGGCGGAGCCGAACGACGCGGCCATCGAGGCGCACCGAGCCACCCGGACGCCGGCGGACGATTACCTGCGCCGCCCCTTCGACATCGCGGACCTCCTGGCGCGAGCTGCGCGGATCCTGCAGGCGCCGGGCGGGTCGCCGCCGCTCGAGGGCCCGCCTCACCCGCCTCCGCGCCCGGTTCCGCCCCCCCTCGGGGCTTCGTCCGCTGCGCACCCGGCAGCGGCCGGTTCGAGCTCGGCCGGGCCGCCTCCCATGCCGGCGGCGCGCACCCGTCCCGCGCCCGCGCCTGTCCCCGCCGCCGCGCCCCCGCCGCCGGCCGAGGCGGCGCTCGCCCCGCCGCGGGAGGAGCCGGCGCCGAGCCGCGTCGAGCTCCCCGACCCCTTCGCGGACGCGCCCCGCGATCCGGCACCCCCGCGGGGGAGCCCCGAGGAGAAGCTCGAGTTCTTCCGGGAGCGCCTGCGCGTGCGCGACGCCTTCCTGGCCCGCATCCGGGAGGCCTTCGGCGCGGTCCGGGCGGAGGCCGACCGGCTCGGCGTCGCCTCCTCGCACCTGGAGGCCGAGCTCGCCTCCCTCAGGGCCCAGTCCCAGGAGCGGGAGTCGAAGACCCAGTCGCTCCTGGCCGCCGAGATGCAGGCGCGCGCCGAGGCGGAGCGACGCGGCGCCGAGCTCGACCGGGAGCTCGCGGGCGCACGGGCCGCCGCCGCGGAGGTGACCGCTCGCCTCGCCGACTCGGAGGCCACGCGCCAGTCCCTCTCGGACGTCCTCTCCGCCACGGTCCAGGAGCGCGAGGCCGGAGACCAGGAGTGGGCGCTCCGGCTGGCCCGGGCCGAGGAGGAGCGCTCCCGGGTGGAGCTCTCGAAGGAGGAGGACCGCCGCAGCGCCGCGGAGACCCTGGCGGCTCGAACCGCCGAGTGGGAGGCGCGCATCGGCCAGGCGGAGCAGGAGAAGGCCCTCCTCCAGGCGGCCCGCGCCGAGCTCGAGGCGCGCCTGGCCGCCCTCCAGTCGGAGCGCGACCAGATCGCGGCGGAGGGATCGCGGCTTTCCGCCGAGCTGGCGCAGGAGGCGGCGGCGCACGCCGAGACCCGCGGCGCCGCGGAGCGCTCCGTCGCGGAGCTGCGGGGCGAGCTCGAGGAGTCCCGCCGGCGCGCCGAGGCTCTGGCCGGCGAGCTGGCGGAGGCCCACGCCCGCGCCGAGGCGCAGGACGCCGAGCTCGAGCGTCGGGGCCAGCAGCGCACCGCCCTGGAGGAGGAGCTTCGCCAGTCCCGGGCCGAGGCGGGCGCCTACGGGGAGAAGGCGGTGGCCGCAGAGCAGGCCTGGCTGGCGCAGGGGGCCGAGCTCGAGGCGCTGAAGCGGCGGAGCGGGGAGCTCGCCCAGGCCCTCGACGGGGAGAGGAGCTCGGTGGAGGGCGCCCGCGGTCGGGTGGCCGCGCTGGAGGGGGAGCTGCAGGCGGCGACGCGCGAGCTGGCGCGCACCGCCTCCGAGCGGGACCAGGTCCTGGAGGTGGCCCAGTCCGAGCGGCGGGGGCGCGAGGAGGCGCTGGCCGGGGTGGCGCGGCTGGAGGCGGAGACCGCGCGCCTGGCCGAGCTGGAGACGCAGGCCTCCGAGGCCGCCCGGCTGCGGCGGGAGCTCGGGCAGGCGCACGAGCTCTTGCAGCAGCGCACCCAGCAGGCCGAGTCGGCGGCGCGGCAGGCGCACGACGCCGCCGCCGAGCGCGAGCGGCTGCGCGAGCGGTTCGAGCTCGAGAACTCGCGGCTCTCCGCCGAGCTCACCCGGCGGGAGGCGGAGGCCCAGGCGGCCCGGCGCCGGGCCGCCGACCGGGAGCAGGAGCTGGCGGCGCGCATCGCGCGCTTCGACGAGGCGCCCGGGCGCCTCGACCAGGAGCGCCAATCGCGATCCCGCGAGGTGGCCGAGACGGACAAGCGGCACGGGGACGAGGTGGCCCGGCTCAAGGCGGCCCTCGTGGACCTGGAGCGCCGGCTCGAGGGCAGCGCCCGGGCCGAGGCCCAGTGGCGGCGGCGCGCCGCCGACCTGGAGAAGCGCGCGCCGGCCGCCCCTGCCTCGGCCGAGGTGGCGCGGCTCGGCGAGCGACTGAAGAAGCTCGAGGAGGAGGTCAGCGACCTCCGCGAGGAGAACGACTTCTTGAACGGCGAGGTGGCCCGCTTCACCCAGAAGAACAAGACGGCCTGATTCCCGGCCGCCCGGCGGCTACATAGGAGCCTTGCTGCCTCGCCCGTACGGCATCTACGTTCACTTCCCCTGGTGCACCACCCGGTGCCCCTACTGCGACTTCGCCGTCACCACCGCTCCCCAGCTCGCGAGCGGCCGCTACGCCCGCGCGGTGGTCCGGGAGCTTTTCCTGCGCGCCCCTCCGTTTCGGGAGCTTCGCTGCGCCACCCTCTACCTCGGAGGCGGGACGCCCTCCCTGTGGGACCCCGGCGAACTGGCCGCGGTGGTGGAGGCGGCTCGCGCGCTCGGCCTGCCCCAGCGAGCCGAGGTCACCCTGGAGGCGAACCCGGAGTCGGCGGACGGGGCGCGGGCCCTGGCCTGGAGCCGGGCCGGCATCACCCGGGTCTCCCTGGGGGTGCAGTCCTTCGACGCCGCCGTCCTCGCCAAGCTCGGTCGCCGCCACCGCGGGGAGCGCGCGGAGCGGGCCGTCCGCGAGGTGGCCGCCGTCATCCCCAACCTCTCCGTCGACCTCATCTACGGAGCCCGCCGCTCCTCCACCGCCACCGCCCGCGCCGACGCCGAGCGGGTGCTGTCGCTGCCGGCGGCCCACGTGTCCGCCTACGCGCTCACGCTGGACGCCGAGGTGCTCGCCGAGGACGTCCCCCTGGCCCGGGCCGCGCGGCGCGGGCGGATCGAGCTGCCGGGCGAGGAGGAGGTCCTCGCCCAGGCGGAGGTCATCCGGGAGACGCTCGAGCGAGGGGGCCTCCGCCGCTACGAGATCTCGAACTTCGCCCGACCGGGCTTCGAGTCCCGCCACAACCTCCTCTACTGGCGAGCGGAGAGCTACCTCGGCGCCGGGGTCGGCGCGGTGGGCTGCCTCCACGCCGGGGAGGAGGCGGTCCGCTGGTCGAACCACCGGCGAGTGACGGAGTGGCTGGGCGCCGTGGAGGAGGGCCGGGTGCCCTCGGCCGAGGAGGAGGCCCTCTCCGCGCTCGAGGTGAGGAACGAGCGGCTCATGCTCGCCCTGCGCACCGCCGAGGGGCTCGACGCCTCCCGGCTCTCCGCGCTGCCGGCGGGCGAGGTGGCGGCGCTGCGGGCGGCCGGCCTGGCGGTGCTCACCCGGGGCAGGCTGGCCCTCACCCCCCGCGGGATGGAGGTGCACAGCGCCGTCGCCGAGCGCCTCTTCGAGCGAGGGGCGCGCGCGCCCGCCCGCCGGGTGTGACTTCCGCCCCGGTTCGGCTACATCGAGCTGGCCTCGGGGCGACTGCTAGGATGCGTGCCGTGCGACGGATGGCGCTCCCGCTCCTGGTCCTCGCCCTCGGCCTGGCGTCGGTGGTGCTGTCGTGGAGGGCCCGGTCGGGCCCGGCCCTTCCGCCCGAGCGGGCGGTGGCCGAGCGGGTGAGGGACGCGGCCCGCCTGGAGACCCTCGACGTCTCGCTCTACCGGAAGATCTCCTTCTCTCCGGACCCGGTCCCGGCCGGCTCGCTGTGGGGGGACGTCCTCTCCTGGATCGCGGAGACCGTTCGCCCGAGCCGGGGGCGCGCCATCGTCTTCGCGGACGCGCACGTGGGGTTCGACCTGGGGCGGCTCGGGCCCCAGGCGCTCCGGGTGGAGGGGCGCGAGGTCTGGCTCGCCCTCCCTCCGCTCTCCGTGACGGTGGAGGTGAAGCCGGGGGAGACGGAGGTCATCGACTCCAACCTGGACAGCGCGCAGACGGCCCAGCTCTTGGAGCGCGCCCGGGCCGCCTTCCAGCGGGAGGTGGAGTCCGACCCGCGGCTCCGGGACCGCGCCCGGCGCCAGGCGGAGCGGGCCCTGCGGGAGCTCGTGACCGGCATGGGCTTCCGGGAGGTCCACTTCGTCGACCGGCTCCCGGAGGCCGGCTCGAGCTGAGGGCCGGGCCGCTCCCGGTTCCCGGCCGGCCCCGCGGGCCGGCCGACCTCGTCCGGGAGGGAGACAGGGAGGCCGCAGAGAGGGAGACGGTCCCCCGTCCCCCTCCCGGACGATGAAGTCGCCTTTGCCAGGGGCGCGGAGGGGAGCGGGGCACGGGAACGCGCCCCGCCGCCGGCCCTGGTCACGACCGGTGACACATGTCGCAGCTGTCGAAGCCGAAAGCGCTCTTGCCGTGGCAGGCGCCGCACTGCCTTCCCTGCTCCATGGCCTTGTGGCTGATGGCCTGCCCGTCCGAGGTGACGGCCTTGGACAGGGTCTTGAAGAGGGCGGGGTGGCACCTCGTGCACCCTGGCTGCTTCGCGTCCACGTGGCTCGCGTGGCTGAAGACCACGGGGCCGGGACTTCCCTCCGACGAGGGGAGGGGGCAGTCCCGCGGGAGCTTGGGCAGCTCGCCGGCGAGCGCCGCCGCGGACAGCCCGGCGAGGAGGGCGATGCCGAGGAGTCGGACGATCTTGGCCATGGCGCCTCCTAGGCTCCCTCGGTGCGGAAGAACAGGCGGGCCACGTCGTCCCAGTGCTCCGGGTCGACCTCCCGGGCGATGCCGCTGATGGGGGCGCCGCCGTCCTGGAGGAGAGCCGCCGGCTCGGGGCTCAGGCGCGCGTAGAGCTGCCTCGCCTGTTCCTCGACGAAGTCCTGGGCGGCGGCTCCGGACAAGAGCTGCGCCTGGTTCCGCTTCCAGTGCGTCGGCCGGACCTTGAAGAGCCAGCCCTGGCCGTAGGGCTCGGCACCCTCCGCCGGGTGCGCGGCGATCTCGGCGTTGTACGCCACCACCTCGCCGTCCACGGGGGACAGGAGCCCGACGCTCTTCCCCGCCGACCCGAGCCGCACCACGAGCTCCCCCTGCGCCACCTGCTCTCCCGCCCGGGGCAGTTCGGCGTTCTCGACCGGCCCGAAGAGGCGGTGGCCCAGGTCGTCGAGGCCCACCGCCACCGTCCCGTCGGCCAGCGCGCGGGCCCAGGTGTGACCCGGGTGGAGGGCGACGTCCGCCGGCACCTGGAACCAGCCGGTGGCCGCCGCCCGGGAGCGCGCCGGGGCCTCGTGTACCGCCGGCCGCGGCGCCTTCTTGCCGCCCTGGACGTAGCGCCAGAAGGCGACGAAGAGGAGGAGGTAGCTGACGGCGAGAGCGTACTCGAAGAGCTTCGCGGAATACCCTGCCAAGAAATCGTGTCCGAACATGGCGTTCTCCTCTAGTGGCCGGCCTGGGAGCCCTCGTCGAGCTCGTGGAGGACGGGCATGCGGTTGACGATCCAGCGGAAGGCGAGGATGCCGGCGGTGACGAGCGCCAGGGAGACGGCGAACTCCATCCAGCTGGGGACGTAGTGGACGGGCTGGTTCCAGTTGAAGGCGATGATG
>Ga0335078_10004218_pt1 | contig 21327 bp, 28 predicted proteins | sample Lox_Sample_32_FD_206711 | JGI IMG/M metagenome (GOLD analysis project Ga0335078, IMG submission 206711) | Soil microbial communities from Loxahatchee National Wildlife Refuge, Florida, United States - Lox_Sample_3.2 | ecosystem: Environmental > Terrestrial > Soil > Wetlands | place: USA...
TGGACTCTGTACCCAGTGAAGACGTGGGTATCTCCGTTGTCCATCCGTACAGGGAGGGAAACTGTAAGCTGTCTCTTGGGGTTGGCAAGAACCTGGTGTATCCCCTCGTCGAGTTTCAAGTATTCGGCAGCGATCCTCAGCTGCTCGAGTGCGTTTTCGAACGGGTTCGGTTTAGCCTGTTGTGCCTGTTGCATAGATCTCGCTTCGTATTTTTGAGCCATGTTCGTCGCCCTTTTAACATTGTTTATAATGAAAATAGCCGGTTCTCACTTTAGAGAATTGGCCAGCTCTCGCACCTTCGATTCCCAGTCTCTGGCCTTCACGACGCTGCTAGCCACGAGGATTCCGTCCGCCCCGAGCTGGACCGCCTTTGAGACGTCCTCGCCGCTGACGATACCAGCCCCGCAGAGTATCTTGCCTCCGAATCCCGCCTTTCTAGCTGCTGAGACCGTCTTCTCAATCAGCTCAGGCTTCGCCCTGGAGACCGCGACCCCTGACCCGATCAGTTCAGGGGGCTCTATCGCGAGGTACTTCGTGCCGAAGTGCGAGAGCTCCGCTGCCTCCTCCGGAGTCTGGGCGCAGAGGCAGACCTCCATCCCCACGCCGACCACCCTCGGGACCAGCTTCTCCAGCTCCGCCGGGGCCAGTCGCGACTCGCTGTGGTTGAGGATTGTTCCCGTCGCGCCAGCAGCCCTGACGGCCTCTGGCACTACCGCCCCGGTCGTCCTGTCCCCAGCCGCGCTCCCCAGTGACTGGCTGTAGACCTGGACCCCTGTCTTCGCTGCAACGAGTGAGATCATCGGTGTAGGTGGCGCGGCGATAGCCTCGACGTCGACCGTGTCTGCGACCCTCTTGATTGCCAGGGCCAGACGGACCGACCCATCCCCCTGAATCTCGGGGTAATTCTTGAAGTTGACTATTAGTGTCTTCAACCTTGCCGGGCTAACGAGCAGCAAGGGGTCTTAAAATATGGCGCATGGGCGGATGTCTCGTGCTGAGGCTGGTTTCCTAGAACCCGTCCTCGTCCGAGTCCTCTTCCCATCCGTCTTCGTCCAGATCTTCGTCCAGGTCCTCGTCGAGTTCCTGGTCCTCTTCAGACATTGCGCCCCCGCGATTTCAGTTCCACTAATAACGCTTTCTAAGCGGGCGGGGGGTAGAGTTAACAGAACCCGGCCGAGACATGGCCGCGGTCTTGAGGGCCCGCCTGCTTCAGATGGGTAGCGAGTCGATTGGAAAGGCCGCGCAGGTGGTCAGGCGCGGCGGGCTGGTGGTATATCCTACCGACACCGTCTACGGTCTTGGCTGTGACCCACTCAACCACGCGGCTGTAAGGCGCCTCTTCGAAGCCAAACGGAGGGACAAGAAACCCATCCCGGTCCTCTGCTCATCTTCCGAGAGGGCGGCCCGTCTGGTCAGCCTGAGCGGCCGCGCGCTCGAGCTTGCCGGCAGGCACTGGCCGGGAGCTCTGACCATCGTCGCCCCGCTTTCGCGATCGGTCCCTCCCCAGCTCAACCAGGGGAGGCCCAACCTAGGAGTCAGGGTCCCCAACCACCAAGGATGCCTGCAGCTCATCACGGCCTGCGGAGGCTGGCTGACAGGGACAAGTGCCAACCTGTCCGGCCGTCCGTCTTCAAGATCAGCCGCGGAGGCGCTCGACCAACTGGGGGACGTCGTCGACATGGTTCTTGACGGAGGCCGGCTCGCGGGGGTCGAATCGACGGTGGTGGAGGTGGTGGGAAACGAAGTCACAATTTTAAGAACTGGTCCCGTCGGGGTCGCGCCGAGCTGAGAAAGGAACGAACCTTATCGTCACCTCCGCCAAGGGGCTCGAAGCGAAGGCTTCGGCCGAGTTCAAGGAAATCGCTCTCCTCTCCGGCATACGGAAGGTGACCATCGACAGGTCCGCCTATGACGGGGTCATCGAGGTCGACGTGGAGGACCCCAAGGCCCTCCTGTCTTTCATCACCGACTTCGTCAGGTCAGAGCCTTTCAAGGTCAGGTTCATCATGAGGATAATCCCCGTGGACAAGGTCGTCGACACCAAGCTTGACGACATCGTGAAGGCTGTGAAGGACCTGTCGTCGGCCATAGGTCCCGGCGAGACCTTCAGGATCACCATCGAGGCGAGGGACTCCCCCTATCAGGACCGGAAGCTGATTGACGCCATCGCAGACGCCGTGGACCGGAAGGTCAGCCTCGATTCGCCGGACAAGGTGGTCCTCCTCGAGATATTCGGGGAGTACTCTGGAGTGTCTGTGGTCTCCCCCCACGACATCGTGAGCATCCAGAAGCTGAAGCGGGCGACCTAGCCCTTCTGGGCGCTGAGAAGCGCCGCCTTCTCCACACGCCGGAGCTCGTTTTTCGACAGTTCGCGCCTCGGAAGTTCTTGGCCGGACATCCCGCGGATCCCGGCGGGTCTCTTGCGCCCTGCGACGACGAGCAGGAACGGCTTCCCCGCCGATGAACCCTTCTCTCTTATGGCCTTCGAGATCTGGGTGGTGCCTGCTAGCCTCAGGAGCAGGTCCATCTCGGGGCTCCTGGCGAGGAGGCTCCCGGATGCTTCGGCATGCAGGGTCTGGGCGGCCAGCATCTCAACAAAGAACTCGTTGGTGGCTGCCCCTTCGGCCGCAGTCTGCACCACCCGCCCGCCTGGGGGTCCAGCGACCTTTCGCTTGACGTCTTCAGGGTTCCACCCTGCCTCGTACAGATACGCCCTGGCGTAGGCCCGCAGACTCTCACCCTCCATGGGAGAAGGGAATCAGGACCACCCGCTCGCCGTCCTTCACCTTCCTCCCGCCAGCGGCCGATACGCAGACCTCTCCGTCTTCGATCATCATGAGCGTGTTGAACTTTGTGAACCCCGGGTCCTCCTTCCCGCTGGCCTTCCTCACCCTCTCGACTATCTCCGAGGGTTCCAACCCAGAACCTTCGATGCGCACCTCCTCTGAGCCGACGCTGGTCCCGATGTGTCCGAGGCAGCGGACGGTGATCATTCCTGGTCGAGGAGGAGGAGCCTTTCCTTATACCTTCTTCCAGCATACATCGAATCGGGGGGGAGGAGCCGTTCTTCCCGCCCAGCGAGCGCTTTTCTGAGGCTCGTGGTCGTCGCCCCGTTCAGCTCCGCCAGGGGAAAGTTCACGGCCACCGGCCTCGGGTCGATGCGGTGCATCGAAGTCTTGCAGGGAAAGAGCTTCCCGGACCGTCCGGCCTCGACCACGTCGTCTTTACCCAGCTTCCTTAGGAGGACGACGATATTCCGCTCCGACTGAAGAGGGATATCGACGTCGTCCTCGGGGACGAAATTGCGCTCCCACCTATGCCCCGCCGACCGGTCGTCGAAGTCCTCGATCGTATCGATCGCCGCGGCAAGGCCCATCTTGCCAGACGGCAGATATGCCGCGTTCGACGTGAGCACTGCCAGGCCCGCTTCCTTGTTGTCGAGTGCATCGAACGCCTCGGCCAGGGTCACGCGCCGGGTCAGTCCTGTGCGGCCGAGCGCCTCGGAGGCGTAATCTCCCCTCCGCATGGTGTAGACTCTCGCCCACCGACCGATGGACACCGATTTCGAAGAGTATTCGACGGAGCAGCAGACGGCGTTGTCTATCCTTAGGGCAGCGAAAGCCGCCAGCCTGTGCATCCCGTCGAGGACGGTCGCCGTGTCCTGGTCGATTATGATCGGGTCCCTCTGGACCCCTTCTTTCTTCATCTCTTCTGCAAGACCCCGGACGTGATCGGGAATAGTCTCCTCGTGGGGGCGAAGGACGCTGGTTGGTTTGATTGCGAGCACGAACCCAGCCTTCGCCAAGGCCATGGGCTACACCTGTTGCTCTTCGCCTTGGGGCTGCTCGCCTTCAGACGGCTCTTCCTTGTTGGACTTGGCGATATAACCCGCTATCCTGTTCCTCAACTGCTTGGACGGGATCAGCGCCAGCTCCTCGAGGGACTTCTTGTTCTGCTCGAAGTCCGCGCCGAAGGCTTCAGGATGTCTCTCCATCAGCTCCTCTGAAAGCCTCCGTGTCCTGTCCAACTTCAATCAGGCCGGCCGGGGTGCCATGATTAACCTTTCTCGACAAGGCCGAGAAACCGTAGCGAGTTCGCCAGCAGGGCCTCCCTGGTCTCATCGAACCGCATCCCCCAGAGCTCGGCGAGCCTGAAGATCACAGAGGGGACCAGGGAAGGTCCCTTTGCCCCCAACGGCCGGTAAGGCACCGGCGAGTCTGTCTCAGCGAGCACCTGACCAGCCGGTGACCTCGCTGCCATCCTCTGGAGCCGCTTCGAGTACAACAGCGCAGGGCCGTATGAGACGTAGTACCCTCTCTCAACGGCGCGGGGGAGCTCCTCTTCGCTCTCAAGCCAGTGCATCAGGACTCTGGAGAGCTCAAACCCGCCCAGGACGTCCAGCGCAGCGGTCTCAGCCCCCCGCGAATGGAGCTGTACCGGCTTCCCCGCCTTCTGCGCCATATCGAGCTCCTCGAGGATGACCTTCATCTGAGCTCCCCTGGGGCCAGCCGAAGAGTAAGTAGGGTCCAGTCCAACCTCGCCCAACCCTGCGGCCTCGGCCAGCGCGCTTCGAAGCCACCCGGTGCCCTCTGACTTCGTAGCCTCCGATGGGTGGACCCCGACGAAGGCCGCGACCTGCCGGGGGTACATCTTGGCTAATCTGAGGGCCTCGCCTGATGTCTTCCGGTCTACGCCGCAGGTCACCAGCAGAGTCTGGTTCGCCACCGACAGAGGCATCAACGAGGGAAGGTCCTGCTCAGCCAGGTGCAAGTGCGAATCGACGAAACGCACGCGCGGCCATGGTCAAAGTGGTATTTCAGCCCACTCCATGTCCTTCTGACGTAAAGCAGAACGCAGCAGCGACATGGTGCGGTTTTTCCACCTATTTTCGGATTAGGAGTGGACTTGGGCTCGTTATGGCCAAAAACGGACTGTTGCGCGGGCAAAACGGGCCAAAGGTTTTTAAATATACCTCATAAATCGCAAAGGCGAATGTCCAGTTCCGAGTTCGGCCTTGCGGCCGTCTACAGGGTGATAAAGAAGGCCGGCGCAGAAAGGGTCGGAGACGACGCGGCCATCGAACTGAGGACAGAGCTCGAGGCACTAGGGGTCCAGATCGCGAAGAGGGCGGTGACCCTCGCGGCCCACGCCGGAAGGAAGACGGTGAAGCCTTCTGACATCAAGTTGGCGGCTGACGAGATCCTCAAGCCGTCGATGTAGGCCCGCCTTCGCGGCGGTTCTCTGAAAATCTGATGTTTCCACAAGCAACCGCTATATCCACAACTTCGGAAGGCTCCGCGAGCCCCGGTGGTGTAGCCCGGTCAAGCATGTTAGCCTCTCGAGCTAGCGACGCGAGTTCAAATCTCGCCCGGGGCAGGACTTTCCTGAAAACGAGCAAGTCTCGTGAGGGGTCGCACCCGCTCCGACCGAGGTCAGCCGAATGGTGACAGAATAGCTTTAACCAGAATTGGAGTGCCGTAAGGGCGGTTGGTCTCCACCGGGGTCCCGTCCCTGGATCACCTGCTTGGCGAAGACGGTTACCCTGACAAGTCTTCCATTCTAGTCGTCGGGCCTCCTGGCATAGGGAAAGAGGTTCTGGGATACTGGTTTGTCCGCTCTGGCCTGGTTCAGGGAGACTACTGCCTCTACGCTACTCACAGGCCCGTGACAGATGTCCTCAGAGACATGAAAGGCGTAGGGATCAGCGCGGAGCGAGTACCGGAATGGATCTCCAGCTCAGGTTCTCCCGTCAGATGCGACCTGAAAGACGCCACATCGATAAGCTACAACATCAAGGAGGCAGTTCACAGGAACAAGGAGAGAAGGGTGAGGGTGGCCACGGATGTCATGTCGCCCCTGCTCGTCTTGAACCCTCTCGAGGCGATGTACTCCTACTGGTCCCAACTCCTTTCGGACCTGAAGCAACAGGACTCGGTCGTCTTCGCCCTGGCCGAGGACGGCATGCACCCACCGAACGTCCTGACCACGATGGAGCAGCTATTCGACGGAGTGATAGAAATGAGGTTGTACGAAGAGGGGCTGGCAATCACCCCCCTCTTCCGTGTGAAGAAGATGCTCGGCCTGCCGCCGCTTCACGGGTACTTCCGATTCGCCGTATCAAGCACCGGAATGGAGATCGTACCTCATGTCCGTTGATTACGTCGATGCAGCCGAGGCAGCAATTGTCCTAGTTGCATCGGTATTTGTCGTCTTCGCACTCTATCGTGCAATTGAATTCAGGCGGGTGCTGGTCGGTAGTGTATACAAGAACCGAGCGACTTGGACCATAGTCTTCCTACTGGCAATCCTGTTCTTCTTCGTTGATGCCCAGGGGGACTTGCCCTACCTATCGTCGGATGGAGGTGTGCCAGGCTGGATGGTGATAACAGTATCCCTAGTTCTCTTCGTTGACAGCAATATCCGGGTCACGCAGGAAACAGACTTCTTTCACAGAGACACTCTCCGTTGGCGTGTATTAGGTAGGCCCGCGGTCATAGCGATGCTCTGCAGCTTAGCCGTTACGTTGCTCGTAATAGTGGCCGTGGGGTTCAGCAATCTCGCCACCTGGGGGCTCACCAGCACCTCTCCCGCATGGGTTGACGTGGGCGGATTCCAGTACTTCCTCGTGCTGGGAGTGGTTCTCGCATACGGGGCTGCATCCCTTATCACCGCTGGACGAAGAACCCAGGACCGGACAATGAAGAGATTCGTAGGGATGCTGGGGCTGAGCCTCTTGGGCTTTGTCCTGTTCTTCACGACGTGGATACCCTTGGCTTACTTCGGCAATGACGCAAGCGACATTGGGTCCGAACTGTTCCTGATCGTAGCCGGCTACTATCTCTACAAGTCGGTGATGTCCTTCTCGCCAGTTGGACGCGTTGTGGTGGGCACTGAAACTGTACCTCCAGCCTCCGTGAGCGATCTCCCTTCTTCACCTGCGGCAGCCAGAGTATAGTTGACACAGGGGCACTCTGCGAGTAGACGCAGAGCCCGGGGCATCCCCCAAAGAAGCTCAGACGCCGCTACGAAGTGAAATCGCGTTTCTCATGCCCGGCGCCATTCGTCCCCGCCGACCTGCAACTTGCTTAGAAGGCTCTCAAGTTGAGCTGTCTTGTCAAGTGGGAAGGCGGGATGCGCGCTTATGATGACCATGAAGCCAGTCAGTGGAAAGAGGAACTCTACCAGTTTGTCTCGCCTGACGATGATCGTTTTCATCCTCCCAAAAAATTCGTCAGAACCGCTCGTCAAACCCCTGGCCGTGGCCCAGCGTTCCATGATCTTACGGGTCTCTTCTGGTGGCTCCAAGGGATTCGTGCCGGCGCGTTTCATGGAGTCCAGGAGCTCACCGTCTTCGCCTACTACCACGACGAAGTGAATGCTTGGGTGGAACGCGAAGATCGACGAGATCTGATCGTTTGAGAGCGGACCCCTCATGTCCCTATATGAACCACGGATGCCTATAAAGCGTTAATCGGTTTCACTACTGGGTGAAAACGTTCGGGAGGCTTAAGCCGCCTAGAGGGCTCGTTTTCCCGCCTATCCTCATCCGGAGTCGTCTTGAACTTGGTTTCCTATGCCCCAATCTCCCCCGGGGCAGGTTCGACCCCCAGACGAACAAAGCCAGACTCTCGGGACGTGGCTTTCGGAGCGTCAGGTGGACCCGCCGATGTCGCAGTGTACCCCGTACCCTGAGGATGACCGCGACTGGCCCAGGTTGTTCCCGCTTGTCGAGTAGTAATACCCCCCACAGTTCAGAAGTCGAGGTCCGAAGGATTGGTAGACCGTGACCGACCCGGACGAGACGATGTAGTTCTTCGTGGTTGATTGGGGAAAGAGCGGGACAAAGAAGCCGACGACCAACAGTACGACTGCGGCTCCCACCAAGACGGCGACTGCCCTCATTTCTCTTGCAGCTTCAGATCGCGCCTATCGCTAAAATATGTATCCAGCAGGAAGAACGGCCCTTTTTTCGCTTTTTGTCATCGTCAGGGCATCATACAAGCTCCGTTTTTTCCTTCGAGCAGTTTTAGGGCCTCTTTCACGTGTCACGCGTGCCTCTGTCGTAGATGAGGTAGCTCCATAGGATTTTTAAGTGCCTCCCCAATTAGGGATGGTGTCACGTGGGGCAATCAGAACAGCCCGCCTTCCTTCGGAATGGAGACCTCCCGTAAAATCGGGAGCATGACATTCTTGCTTCTCAGCGAGGGTTAAGTAATCTACACCCCGGGCTCTAGAACGAACTGCCGGTTGGTCTTCGACTACTCGTCGCTCCCGCGCGACTTCAAGCGGCGCTACCTCCCTGGAGTCGTGGAGTTCGAGTGGGGGGGCCTTTCGAGGCTGTACGCGGAGCTGAGTTCGCGCAAGATCGGTTCCTCGGCAGACCTGGAGAAGTGGATGCTCGACGAAGCGGAACTCGACTCCTACGTCTACGAGCAGAGGACCATCAGGTACATCAACAGCACCCTGCAGACCGACAACCCGGAATACACCCGGGCGTACCAGCATTACGTAGACGAGCTCGAGCCTAAAATCAAGGTTGCCAACTTCGGGCTGCTCAAGAAGTATTCAGAGACCCCTTATCATTCGAAGCTCCCTAAGAGGACCTACGGCCTCGAAGACAGGCGCCGGCTGAGCGCCCTCGGGATCTTCAGGGAGGTGAACGTCGAGCTGGAGAAACAGGATTCGAATCTCTCCCAGACCTACCTCAGGACCATGGGGGCCATGACGGTCACCTTCCGCGGGGAGGAGAGGACCCTGCAGCAGATGTCGAAATTCTACGAGGAGCAGGACAGGGCGACCAGGGAAGAGGCATGGCGGCTCGCCGACGGGCGGGCGCTCAAGGACCACGTCACCCTGGACGGGATCTATGACAGGATGGTAGGCCTCCGCCACAGGGTCGCCAAGAACGCTGGCTATGCGAACTTCAGGGACTACACCTTCGTGAAGAAGGACCGGTTCGACTACACCCCTGCCGACTGCGAGCGGTTCCATCAAGGAGTGGAGGAGTACATTGTCCCCCTGAGCCGCGAAATCGACCGGAGGCGGAAGAAGAGCCTCGGGGTCGAAACCCTCCGGCCCTGGGACATGAGGGTCGATCCGGAAGGCAGACCCCCTCTTTCCCCCTTCAAGGACGCGGCCGGGCTGGTGGGAGGAGCCAAGGAGGTGATTGGCAAGATAGACTCGGAACTGGCGGGGTATTTCACCCGAATGGCCGACCTCCAGCTCCTGGACGTCGAGAGCAAGAAGGGGAAGGCCCCGGGCGGGTACCAGGAGGAGCTCACCGAGGTGAGACTCCCGTTCATCTTCATGAACGCCGCGAAGAGAGACAGCGACGTGAGGACGCTCCTGCACGAGGCGGGGCACAGCTTCCACACGTTCCTGATGAGGAAGGAGCAGATCCCATACTTCAACGCGAACGCGAGCCTCCCTCTCGAGTTCGCCGAGGTCGCCTCGACCTCCATGGAGATCATCTCCGGGGAGAGCTACGACGGGGTCTTCTACAACAGCGAGGATGCGGCGCGGTCGAACTTCGAAGAGGCGGTCGGGAACGTGAAGCTCTTCGCGTGGGTGGCCACCGTCGACGCGTTCCAGCAGTGGGTGTATACCCACCCGGACCATACCAGTGAGGAAAGGGCAGAGGCCTGGGTGAAGACCTTCAACAGGTTCTGCGGGCTGGAGAGCTATGACGGGCTGGAGGACAGCCGCACCTACCGCTGGCACAGGCAGCTCCACTTCTTCGAGGTCCCATTCTACTACATCGAGTACGGCATTGCCCTCACGGGCGCCCTCGGCATCTGGTCGAAGTATCGGAAGGACCGCAAGGATGCGATAACGGCGTACAAGGGGGCACTTTCGCTCGGGGCTGCCAGGCCGCTCCCCGAGCTGTTCGAAGCGGCTGGGGTCGAGTGGGGGTTCGGCCCTCCCGCCCTGAGGAGGCTCGCGGGTGAGCTGCAGTCCGCCATCAGGGAGTATGGCTGAGGGGCCGAACGAATGAGCATCGACCTGGGGATCTTGCTGGCAGCCGCGGGGATAACTCTCCTCGAAATGGCCGAGGCCTCGGCGGTGGGGCTCGCGCTCTTCGCCGAATCCGGGAAGGCGATAGCCTTCGTCTACGTGGCAGCGGGAACAGTCGTCGTCTTCGCCCCGACCTTCCTCGTCGCGGGGCTGCTCTCCCTCCTCCCTTTGGTCTACATCCGCCTGGTCGGAGGGGTTCTCCTGCTCTACTTCGGGCTCAGGCTCGCCAGGAGCGCCCGTCGGTCTGTTGTACGGAGCAAGACCACGGGATTCCCGGTCGAAGAGTTCGAGAAGGGGCTGATGTACACGGGTTTTTCAGTGGGAGCAGTCGAAGCGTTCGAGGCGTCTATCGTCCTCGTGGGGCTCCTCCCGGAGAACCTCACCTCGGCCAGTCTGGGGATGGCCATAGGGGTGGCGGCGGTCGTCGTCGCCACGTACGTCCTCCGAAGCCAGGTCCGGAAGGTGAAGCAGGCCAGCATGAAGGTCGTGGTGTCGGGGCTCCTGCTCACGTTCTCGTCCTTCTGGTTCGGAGAAACCTTGGTCGAGCTCAACGACCTCCTGCTCATACCCCTCTTCGTAGCCTTCGCCCTCGTGGTCTACTGGTTCGCCAACAGGAGGGTCCCCGCCCCTTCCCAGGCTCGCCCCCCCTCGCCGGGCGCTCCCCCGGCCCCGAATAAGACATAAGAAAAGGGTCCTGGGGCCTACACCTGTGCCGCGCCCGGTAGCCCCTCCCGATCTTGCGCTCTACTCGATGCTCTCGGAGCCGAGCTTTTCCCCCGATGGGAGGAGGCTCGCGTTCTCCGTAAAGCGGGCTAACCTCGACGAAGACGGCTACGATTCGGACATCTTCGTGGCCGACGTCAGGAGCGGCAGGTCTTCCCCGTTCACCAGGGGGAAGAAGGACTCAGACCCGAAGTGGTCCCCAGACGGCCGGTCGATACTCTTCACATCGAGGAGGGGGCTGAAGAAAGAGGACAAGGGGAACGCGCTCTACGTGATATCCTCCGACGGGGGCGAGGCACGGCTCCTCCGGCGGTCCGAGGACGGCATCGACACCGCCCAGTGGTCCCCGGATTCGAAGTCCGTCTACTTCCTCTCGGCCGTCGGCAAGAAGGCGAAGGACGACGTGAAGGTCATCGACCGACTCACATTTTGGTTCAACGGGCTCGGTTTCATCTACGACAAGAGGAAGCACCTGTTCAGGGTGGAAGTGGAGACGGGGAAGGTCGGCCAGCTCACCTCCGGCTCCATCGACGTCAGCGACTTCGCCGTATCTCATGACGGGAAGTCCATCGCCTACGTCGCATCGACCAACGACCTCAAGCCATACATCTCCGACCTGTACCTTTCCGATCCTCGCGGGAAGAGGAGGAAGAAGCTCACCCGGTCGAACATGGAGCTAACGGCGATAGCCTGGAGTCCGGACGACAGGCTCCTTGCGCTGTCCGGCGACGACCTCCCCGCCGGGTTCGCCTCCCACTCGAGGATCTGGACGGTCAACCCGAAGAACAGGAAGCTAGAGAAGATAGACGGAGTCGACCTCAACAAGGCGAACAGCCTCAACTCCGACGCCAGGGCTCACGCCCACGGACCCGGGAACCTGATCTGGGACAAAGACGGAATCTACTACCTGGAGGCAGACGGGGGGTCCGTGAGGCTCCAGAGGATGAAGTCCGGAGGCGCCCCAGCGGTTGTGGTGGGAGGAGAAAGGAGCGTGGAGGGGTACGATGTCCACGACGGGACTGTGGCGTTCGTCGCCATGGATGCATCTCACCTGGAAGAGATGTTCGTATCGGCCGGAAAGGAGAAGAAGCTCACATCGCTGAACTCCGGGGTCTACGACGCGCTGAAGATCGTCTCCCCGCAGCACGTCGCGTTCAGGGCGAGCGACGGCGAGCAGGTGGAAGGGTGGGTGATGACACCGGAAGGGAGGTCGAAGGTCCCCGGGGTGCTATACGTCCACGGGGGACCCAAGACAGCGTTCGGGCACTCGTACATGCACGAGTTCCAGGCGTTCACCGGCGCCGGCTATGCCGTAATCTACTTCAACCCCAGGGGGAGCGACGGCTACTCCGAGAAGTTCGCGGACATCCGCGGGAGGTACGGGACAAGGGACTTCGACGACCTGATGGAGGGTCTGGACTACGTGCTCAAGAAGTTCCCCGAGATCGACGGGGACCGCCTGGCGATCGCAGGAGGGTCCTACGGGGGCTTCATGACCAACTGGGCCATAGGGCACACCACCAGGTTCAAGGCGGCGGTCACGGACAGGAGCATCGCCAGCTGGATAAGCTTCTGGGGGACCTCCGACATCGGCCCCCACTTCACCGAGGACCAGATCGGGGGAGACCCCTGGAACTCGGAGGAGAAACTCCTCAACGACTCCCCGCTGAGATACATCTCCAACGTGGAGACCCCGCTGATGCTGGTCCACTCCATGGAGGACTACCGGTGCTGGATGGTGGAGGGACTCGAGTTCTTCACCGCCCTGAAGAAGCACGGAAAGGAGGCGGAGCTGGTCCTCTTCCCGGGCGAGAACCACGACCTCTCGCGGGTAGGGAAGCCCAAGCACCGGGTGGCGAGACTAGGCCACTACATCCGATGGTTCGACGAGCACCTCAAGCGCAAGAAGTAGCTACCCATGGAGGGGATTACCGTAGGGGTGTTCGGGACCGACCAGGAGGCCAAAGCATCATTCGAGTCCGCGGTCGCGAAGAAGAGCGAGGCGGAGGGGATCGCGGTCTACACCAGGACCGAGGGGGGGAGGAGGTACTCGCTGCTTGACACCGGGGACTACCCCGGGAAGATTCAGGGTTATTCACGGATCGCATCAATCTGCGACCACGCGCTCTACTTCTACCCGAAGTCAGGGAAGCTCGCTCCGCCGGACGGAGAGCTCGCGGTCTTGCTCGGCTCGTTCGGGGTCCCGGGGACCATCGAACTCATCGAGGGTTCCTCCGGCGCCGAGGCAGCGGCCGCTTCCTTGAGGGGCACCTCCGTCGCCGGGTTCGCCGCCGAGAAGCTGCAGTTGGGCTCGGCTGCGATCGACCTTAGGAAATCGAGCCCCCGGACCGACTTCCCGAAGGGCCTCCTGATCTACATCGACCGGGCGTTCACGGTCAAGGGAGTCGGGACGGTTGCGTTGGGGTTCGTCCTATCGGGGATGGTCAAGGTGCATGATCAGCTTCGTCCTGTCCCGGGGCCCGCCGACCTGAGGGCGGACGTGAAAGGGATTCAGGTGAACGACGTGGACTTCGACTCGGCCGGGCGGGGGATAAGGGTGGGGTTGTCTCTCAGGGGGGTCGAGCCTTCAGACCTGGACAGAAGCCACTGGCTCGATGATGGTTCACTGAGCCTGGCAGATACCCTGCGATTAGACTTCGCAAGGTCCCCCTTCTACAGGCCAACGGTGGGAGGGCGGGACCTTCACCTGCAGCTCCCAGGGGAGGCTGTCCCTGCGCGGTTTTCTGGCGGCGACGACGAGCTGGTGGCAAAACTCCCGATGCAGGTGCCTACCTGGGAAGGCATGCGATCGTCCGTCCTCGACCTGAACGGGGGGAGCCTAAGGGTCGCTGGCGGGACGACCGCCAAGTTTTAGTTCCGGTGAAGAACCAGACGGGACGATTGCCCACTGAAGTAGCCACCTTCGGAAGCGGGTGCTTCTGGTGCTCCGAAGCGGTGTTCTCGGAACTGCAGGGAGTGGTCAAGGTCATGCCTGGGTATTCGGGGGGGACCGTCCCTAGTCCCACCTACGAGGAGGTGTGCACAGACATGACGGGGCACGCCGAAGTCGCCCAGATCACCTACGACCCGTCCGTCATCTCCTACAGAGTTCTGCTCGAAGTCCTCTTTTCTACACACGACCCCACCACCCTAAACAGGCAGGGGGCCGACGAAGGGACGCAGTACAGGTCAGTGATCTTCTACAGCAACGAGGACCAGAAGCAACAGGCTGAGGATGTCATCAAGGAACTGACGAGGGAGAAAGTCTTCCGGAACCCCATAGTGACCCAGGTCGTCCCGCTAGGAACCTTCTACCCTGCCGAGGACTATCACAGGGAGTACTTCAGGCTGAATCCGTACAAGCCGTACTGCCAGGCGGTGATCGCCCCCAAACTCGCGAAGTTCAGGGCGCACTGGAAGTCCAAGCTCAAGACCGCTGCGGCTGCACAGCGTGGCTGAGGTCTTCTCGATAGAGTTTGAAGGGCATAGTCGGGGTAACCGGGAGTCCGGGGACAGGCAAGAAGTCGGTCTCCCCCCTCGTGGCCGCAAGGCTCCATTTGCAGTGCCTGAGCGTCAACGACCTCGCCCGGGAGTGCGGCGCGCTCACCCGACCCGAGGGGAGCGTGGACGTGGACCTGCTGCGATCCAGGGTCTTGAAGATGGTCACTGGCCCAGCGCTCGTATATGGGCACCTCCTCCCCTATGTTCTGGAGCGCAGGTCGATAGAGAGGGTGGTCGTCCTGCGGTGCGCACCCGAGGCGCTCAAGAGGCGGCTCGCCGCGCGAGGATATCAGACCAGGAAGATTGAGGATAACGTCGGAGCAGAGCTCATAGGGGTCGTTTCCGCAGATGCCTACGGCGCCTTCGGGAGCGCGAAGACCTTCGAGTTCGACACCACCCGCTCTACCCCGACGGGGGCTGCCGAGAGGATAACGAGGCTCATGCGGAAGGGAAGACCTACTCCTCGCATCGACTGGACCTTGCGCTACGACTCAGGAGCGAAGCTCAGGTCGCTGCTCTCGTGACGAGGGAAGAGAAAGAGGCCAAGACCTCCCCCTCCTTCGGCGCCTAATTGGAGGGCCGCTTCTCCAATTCTCGGTCGAAAGGCTGGATTCTGGGCTTGCTAGTCGGATCCGACCATTACGTCCGTGGCTTTGATCACGGCATAGGCAGTCTTTCCGACTGACAGGCCAAGGGTTTCGGCCGACTGCTTCGTGATGATGGACGTGATTTCCAGTCCTCCCGGGAGCTCGATGATTACCTCCGAGTTGACGGCCCCGGGCGTCACCTTCTTCACCTTCCCCTTTAGTTGGTTCCTCGCGCTGACTTTCATTTGACCAAAGCGGGTCCGATATGTATTATTATGCATATCGCGCGTCTCGTTGTCCGTCCTATCGACCCGGAGCGAAGCTCAGGTCGCCGCTCCCCGCAGGGTTGTCTGCTTTCACCTGGACCAGGATCGACTTGGGGATTCTCCCGAGGCCCACAACAGCCTCCCCTGCCTTGAGCCTCGTGAGGTGTTCCCTCTGCTTCGGATTGAGGCCAAGCGAGTCTCCGATGAGCCCGACGTCGTCCGGCCATGCAAGGCGGTGGACGATCTTCGTCCCCGAGTTCTTGACCACTTCTGAGGCGACGTGAGTAGGGAACTGGGCCACGAACATCATCCCCTCCCCAAACTTCCTCAGCTCGGAAATCATCCTCTCCCCAACGGTCGGAGGGTCTTCGGGCCGTCGGGCCGGAGCGATGTTCCTGGCCTCCTCCACGACCGTAAAGTGGTCTAGGCTCCCCTTTCGCTTGACCTTCTCCTCGTAGGTCATTTTCAGCAACACATCGGAAAATACCGCCCTAGACTGGATGTCTCGCAGGTGACCCAGCTCGACGCAGACAACTGTCCCCAGCAGTTCTTCCATCTTGAGTTGACCCGAGCCTCCGAGCGCCCTCCCCGACTGCCCCTCGGTGAGAGGGACGAGCCTCCTGAGAAGGGCCACCTTCGTCTCCTGATCGTAGGCAGACTTCAGCGGATACGCTTCTATGGTCTTGACCAGGGCTCCAATGGTGGGGACCTCTTCGGGGGTCGTCTCGCTGAGCTTCTTCTGAAGCGCATTCCGGAACATGTAAGCCTGCGGGTGGGTGAAGTGATAGATGTCGGAGAAGATATCGCAGATCATTGCGACGTGCTCCGTAGGGTCTGCGCCAGGGTCGGCCTCCAGCGGGTTCATGGCAAAGTCGTCTCTCCCAGGAGCGACTACCTTCCCTCCGACGCCTGCGACCACACCTCCGTATTCGTTGTGCCAGTCGAGGACTAGAACGGGGAGACCTGCTTCAGCGACCTGCCTGACAATCGAGATGGCTGTCGTAGACTTGCCGGACCCGGTCATCCCGAGGACGCTCACATGCCTCATTAGGTCCTCGGTCTGGAGCCGGAAATCGTGGAACTCCCTCCCCCCGGACTTCACCGTGCCTAGGAGGTACCCTCCTGCACCAGACTCCGCGACATTCGGGACGTAGAATTCTGGAGACTGTTCCTGCCTGGCCGCCAACGGCGACATGTCGTTGAATGAGCAGAGTGACCCCGCCACTCCCACCGACCCGGACTGGGGAAGAGACCTCCCTCCAGGGAGCAGGGCTGACTTCAGGAAATCGGTTAGGTCCTTCCTGGCGAGTCTTGCGACGGTGGCAGTCGGCAGTGCCACGCTTAGCGTGGCGGAGAGAATGCTCGCCCTCTGCTCCAGGGCTGGCCCAATTTCCTCGTTCTTCTTCGCGTCCGCCCAGGTCCCAACGACCAAGTCGAACTCGAGGACCGGAGGGAGCTGGTCTTTGGGCTCGGTTTCGTTCATCAGCATCAGGTAGATGAAGGGGACCGACGCGCGCCGCAGTCCTTCAAAGAGCCCCCTCATCCTCTGCTGCTGGAGCGTTGTCTTCAGGGCAGCGGAGTAGTCCACCTTGGCGTCCTCCTGGAGGTCCGGGATCCCGACCCTGAAGAAAGCCATGGTGCGCAACTTCGATCCGTCGGAGGAGATCACGTACTTGCCTTCAGACACCTGCAGGTCTTCCAGTCCAATCTTCGTTCGAGGCCAGAGCCGCCAGGCTGCCTGGGACGCCACTTCCTTCACGCGCATGCGGTTCACCAATGGAAGAGGGTGCCAAAGATGCTGCTGAGCGAACTGGATATCGAGTTCCAGACATTCGACGTGTACGTGGAACTCTCCTTGAGGATGGATTCAATCCCTCCCACGAGGAGGGAGAGAGCCACGAGGGCGACCGAGAGCAGCAACGCCTCTTCGATGAGCTGAGCACCTCTTCTGCGGACTTTCCTTCTTCTGCCAGCGGACATTGCACTAGGACGCCGTTGCGGTATTTAACTCACCACAGGACTGTCGGGGTCAGACCCCAGAGGGGGGATGCGGCCGCGCTTACGAGCGCGAAGGCACCCAGGGTCACAGCGACGTTTACGGGGAAGCCCTTCCCAGACATGTAGAGTCCCAGGATAGCTGACCCTATGGCGGCCATCGCAGCGCTTCCTGCCAGCAGGGTCATGGGGTCGACCGCAGGGGCGGTACCTTCGAAATTCAGGCTCCCCACCAAGGGACCCAAGGACGAGATCATTGCCGTCACTGCTCCCAAAACTCCGCACGTCACCATGCCTCTGAACCTCATCACCTTCTCCTCGAGCTTCCTGCTCTCCTTCGCCCTGACCCACCTCTCGAGGGTGGCCGCGAGAGTCTCCCCGCTCTTTCCCACGAGCAGGGCACTGCTCCGAGGCGACGCGACGATGAGGGAGGCGAGCATGGCAGCTTCCGCCGTGGAGGATTCGACCAGCGATTCCATTGAGGTCCGGAGCGGATGTCCCAGCAGAAGCATCCCTGCGGTCCGAGACCAGGGGGGTGGAGACAGGCGGAACTCTTCGACAACGGATCTCGCCACCCCTTTCCCCTGCGCGGCGGATTCCAGGACCCTCCTGAGAGACCTCACCAGAAAGAGGTCGGGGTTCAAACCATGTTCCTCTCGGCAGCGCTCAGGGAGAATGCAAGGTCGAGGACGATGAACTCGAGGGAGGCTAGTTCAGCGAGGCTGACAGCGCCGTAGGTGTGTGAAAAAACGGCGTAAAGGATCAGCAGGATCGGAGTGAAGAGGCAGACGGTCATGAGCATGGGGACCTTCGTCTCCCTGCTCAGGTCAGACGAAGTGGCGAGGCCCTGGGCCTCATCGTCGCCCTGTGCGACCCCCTCCGGGGTGAACGACCCCAGCCCTTTGAAAGCGGCGAGGGCGGAGTACGAGACGAGGTTCTGCGCCGAGCTCTCGAGCGCCTTGTCCGCCCGGTTCCCGAGTAGGATCTTCCTGCCCGCCTCCCTCAAATTGGCCGTGAGCACCGGGTCTCTGGGTCTCAAGAGCAATATCGTCCTCGGTCGCGAGCCGGTCACAGCGAGGCAAGCAGCTGCCGAGGCCGACAGGCTGGGCGACTCTCTGGCTTCTGCGAGACGTTGGCTGTCCGCCATTCTCCTTGGAGCCGTTAGGACGAAATAGAAGACGAGTGCCCCCACGACCACGGCCGCACCGTCCCTCCCCTCCCCCAGGGCCTCCCCCGTGATGGTCCTCGTGAGCAGGGCTGCCACTGCTGATACAGCCACCGCGAGCGCGGTGATCCGGAGTGGACTGACCCCGGACCGGTCGAGGGTAACGAATCTCATGTGTCCGCCACTCCCTCCAGCTTCTCACGAGCGATTTGCACCCTCAGGAGGAACTTCCCCGGGTCAGCCCCGTCAGGGGAGCGCGGCCACCCTGGCCCTGCGACGTTCAGCAAGCGGAACTCACTGTCCCTGAGGAAGAGGTCTTCGAGTTTCAGCGCCCCTCGGTCCCCTGTCACCTCGCAGATCCGGAAGACGTACCTCCCCTGATTCAGCCTGTCAGGCCTTGACATCTGCACCATCAGCCCCAGGTCGAGCATGTTCTGCTCGGGGATGTGATGCATCCCACCCCAGCGCCGGATGGCCTGCTCGATGGTGGACGCATGGAACGTTTGAATCCCCCTTGCACCGGAGGCGAGCGCCTGGAAGAACGCGCGACTGTGCTCTTCGGACTGTATCTCGCTGAGGATGACGATGTCAGGGGAGCGATGAAGCGCTTTCACGATCTCTGACCCTTTCGTCCTTCCGGATCCGTCCCCTCGGTCGAACGGGTCCACCTTCACCTTCATCTGATGATAGCCTCGGTCGAGAAGGTCCTTGGTCTCCACCGCGTCTTCGATGTAGAGCCTGCGGAGACGGCGTTCCAGCTGCTCGTCCAGGGCGTTCAGGAGGGTCGTCTTCCCTGTGCCGGTCTCGCCGACAATGGTCACGTTCCCTCCTCCCTCGAGCCACCCGACCAGAACCGCCGCAGCTTCCTCTGAGATCACAGAGAGCCCAATCAGCCGGGGCAAGGAGAGAGAGGAAACGTTCAGCCTTCTTACGTCCAGGGCGAACCGATTGACGGATACCGGCTCCAGGTCCAAAGAGACCCTGAGAATCGCCCCTCCAATCGCAAGGTCGTTCTTCAGTGAGGGGGTCTTGAAGTCGAGGGTGTAGCCGCTGAAGGTGTCCACGTGGGTCTGGAGGGCATCCCGTTCTCGTTCTGTCAGGGTCATCTCGGTCTCGCACCGACCGGCCTCCATGTGGTCCAGATAGACCGGGGACGTGTCCGAATCTACGAAGAATTCCGTTACCTTCTCATCTTTGGCCAGGGCGAGTATTCTCGATAGACCGACCGCTTCGTAGGCGGCCAGTTCCGAGAGCTCCCTGACGTTGGTCCGGGTCCCGTAGGATGCCAACCTCCCTGCGGAGTGCTGAGTGAGAACCTCGATGAGCTTCGTGAACGTCAGGGGGTCGACCTCTTTCGGGTCTAGGTCGGCCGAGACTTCGCTCACGACTCTTCTGAGTCGCATTATCAGGTCAGGGGGGAGCGCCGAGCCGATCTCGTAGAAGGGGAAGGAGTCCTTCGCAGCGACCCGATACCGGAACGGATACCCCCCGTTGGTCCACCCCCCACCATCTACCGCGTTTCCCATCAGCTCGACCAGGAGAGGAGGAGGTTCCTCCTGCCTCTGGCGCCTCGCGGCGAGCGAAAGGATCAGGCTGACGAGGCCCATGAATGGTCGGGGGGACAGCGCCCCGACGCGATAAAAGCCCCAAGGTGGCTCGTTAAATCCTCATCAGGGGTATTCTCGGGATGGTCGAACTCCTCGAGTACGCACTTGTCGTAATGGCTTCCATGCTGTTCGTCGCAGGGTCCGTCCTGTTCTATGGTGGCTTTACCACCTTCGAGTCCGGACTTGCTCTCCACGCTTCGTTCGATGGGGTCTCGGGACTGGTCTCGGAGGCAATCGCCAACGGGAGCGCTGTCGCCACCATGAGCATACCATCCTCCGCCATAACCTGCCAGGGGGGAATGCTCAGCATGAAGGCTGGTGGGTCCTCGCTTAACGAAAGCGTCCCTCTAGGGTGCGCCTTCGAGGTCTCGGTACCTGGCGGGGTCCACACCCTGGAGTTCCGGGATGATTCTTCACAGTTAGAACTCTCGGTGAGCTAGATGCCCGCTTCGTCCATCGCCAGCCTAAACTCCTGGGGTCTCTACATCTTCGCTTCGGTGGCGCTGGTGCTACTCTTCACTCCGCAACTAGGGGGGGTAGCCAAGGACGCCAGGGAGAGCGCCGACTGGAGGAACGTCGACGGGGTCAGAGCTGTCATAGACTCGCTCCGTCCGGGGATCGCCATATTGCTCGCCTACGGGCCATCCAATGTCCCCGATGACGTACGCATTGGAGGTCATCTGGTATCCTGCTCCGACGGGAACGGGACCATTTCGATGCTCGTGAAGTGGGTCCTCCCGGACGTCACGCTCCTTCCTTCGGTCCAATACCGTCTTGCCCTCGTCCTCGGCGCCGTAACGGTGAAGCAGAATGTCTGAGGTGGAGACCTATGTGGACGTCGCGATAATGTATGCGCTAGTCATCTGCCTCTCTCTGCTCGCCCTTGGGGTCTTGCTTCCTGGGCTGGTGCCCCGTTGAGGTTCATCGACCTTGCGGTTGCGGCCCTGATTGGCAGCTCTGCAATCACCGGAATGGTCGCGTTGAACCCCCGGGCCGGCGATGCTGGCGCAGGGCAGGCCGCTTTGCAAGCCACGCTCAGGGACTCCCTCCTGGAGTTCCTCCAGCGCAGCGGCATGACTCAGTTCGTGCAATCTCCCACGGCCGCCTGTCAGCACTTCTCAGAAGCGTCGAATTCGACCATCAAGTTCTACTCGACTGTGGGGTCTGCATCCTGCGGTATCCCTCCGGGGAGGGGATCTCAGAATGCGACACTTTCGTTCAGACTCGTCCCCTTCGAGGTTGTCCTAGTGGCATGGTCGTCAGACTAGGCATCGGTGCGACAGTAGCCGCGGCCATCATCTTCTCGGTCCTCCTGGTCTCCAACGTCCTGGTGTTCGCCGCTTCCCAGGACAGGCAATACCTTTACTCCGTCTCGGACGCAGAAGACTCCCTCGGCGACGTCACCGTGGCGCTTATGGGCGCGGCCGGCACCAATATCCTCCTAGAAGTCCAGGCCGCCTTGAGTTCGA
>Ga0335078_10004219_pt1 | contig 21327 bp, 18 predicted proteins | sample Lox_Sample_32_FD_206711 | JGI IMG/M metagenome (GOLD analysis project Ga0335078, IMG submission 206711) | Soil microbial communities from Loxahatchee National Wildlife Refuge, Florida, United States - Lox_Sample_3.2 | ecosystem: Environmental > Terrestrial > Soil > Wetlands | place: USA...
TATACGAAAAGTCAAAGCGCCGTCCGTTTTGTTCCGGCTTACTTTTTTCGTTTCGGTCGGGATGCTTGATTTGCGACAGAGGAAATTTCACTGCGCCGGCATCGCCTTGGCGCGCCAGTTTGTCGATGATCGGACCACCGGGATATCCCAGCCCCAGCACCTTGGCAACTTTGTCGAAGGCCTCGCCGGCAGCGTCATCGCGGGTGTGGCCAATGTTACGATAAGACCAGCCTGCTCCGCTCTGTTGCGCCAGATAAAGGTGGGTGTGGCCGCCGGAGACCACCAGCGCCAGCACGGGAAAATTCAGCGGATGATCAGAAAAACTTCCCTTCTGCCGCTCCTCGAGCAGAACCGCATGGATGTGGCCTTCGAGGTGATTGACCGCGATGAGAGGCTTGTCGAGCGCAAAAGCCAGCGCCTTGGCGAAGCTGATTCCGACCAGCAGCGCGCCGGCGAGGCCTGGCCCCTGGGTGACAGCGAGCGCATCGATCGACTGATAGGTTTGTCCGGCGTCAGCGAGCGCCTTGCGTACCACCGAAACAATCGCCCGCAGATGCTCGCGCGAGGCCAGTTCCGGGACGACGCCGCCATAGGGCTGGTGGGTGACAATCTGCGAAAAAACTACGTTGGAGATGATCTTCTCGCCTGAGCGCACCACCGCCGCCGCAGTCTCGTCGCAGGAACTCTCGATGCCGAGGATGTGAGCGTGGGGCACGAATCCAGTTTAAATCACGCCGAACCGCAAGGGGCAACGCTCACCCGGTTCTGTGGATTCCGTTATTATGGCAATCTGCTTTGAACTTATCCCGCATAAAAACGCGGGGAACCTGATACGAGGGACGTTCTATGCGCTGTCGGTTTATTCTCACGGGCATTCTAGCTGTGTCGCTGATTACTCCAGCATTCGCCGCGGAAAAGTCGGACGCGACCCAACTCACCGAACTGGCCAAGTCGAACAGTCTCAGCTTGCGGGACGCAATTACTGCAAGCTTCGAGGCCAAGTCTCTGAAGGAGGGAACGGCTTGGACCGCCCGCGGGCCAGACTTTTTCTTCGCCACGGAAGCGCCTGCGAAACCGGAGCTGTTCATCGACGGAGCTTCCGGGCCGCAGATGCAGAATCTATCCGGCTCCGACCTGTGGTACGTGGCCGCGCGCATTGAAGCGGTGGGAAGGCTGCATTCGTACTATTACCTGGTGCAGGGTGCGAAGTTCGGTGGGCGGCTGGACCTGCCGGCATTCGGCCCTTCGTCCTATCAGCAACCGGGAGTGCCGTCGGGCACGCTGTCGCCGAAAATCGTGCATACCAGCAAAATCTACGATGGCATGAAGAGCGAATACTGGATTTACGTCCCTGCGCAATACGACCCGAGGACACCCGCCGCGCTCATGGTATTTCAGGACGGCGAAGGGTACCTCGATCGGGACGGCAGAAATCCCGCGCTCAACGTCATCGACAACTTGATTGCACAAAAAAGGATTCCGGTAATGATCTGCGTTTTCATTAATCCGGGCAACATTGAAGGATCGCCGGGCACGCCCACGTTCAATTTCGTGAAGGCATATTCAGACAAATGGCAGCGCTCGATGAAGGATTCGATGCGCAGCACTCAGTACGATACCGTAAGCGACCGCTACCCCCGTTTTCTGCGTGACGAAGTGCTCCCCGAAGTGGAAGCGAAATACAACATTCGTAAAGATGCATACAGCCGTTCGATCACGGGGCTTTCCTCGGGCGCTATCTGCGCGTTCAATATGGCGTGGCAGATGCCCGACCAGTTCAGCCGGGTGATTTCCTGGATAGGCAGTTTCACCGGGATTCAGTGGAAGGAAGATCCTGCGGTTGCCGACGGTGGCCAGGATTATCCGGAGAAGATTTTGCGCGAACCACACCGCAACCTTCGGGTGTGGCTGCAGGATGGCTCGGAAGACGTGGAGGCCCTGTACGGCAGCTGGCCGATGGCCAACCTTCGTATGGCGAACGCACTGAAGTTCAAGGGCTATGACTTCCACTTCAGCTTTGGCAAAGGCACGCACAACCCGGGCCAGGGAGCGGCAGAATTTCCCGAGGAGATGACATGGCTGTGGCGAGATTACGACTCCAGCAAAACCGCCCAGACCTATGAGATGGAGCCGTCCGAAAAGACTAAGCCGCCATTTCGCGTGTCAATTACCAACCGTGACGCCGAATAGCGGACTTTCCGGTCATCGAGCTCTGGCCAGCAGCGTCTGGTTGGGGTCGAGTACGATCTTGCGGGTTCCCGCCGGCGCGCTTAGACGAAATGTCGTCTCTGGTCCGTCCGCGAAGACGCGGCCCAGGAATACCGGTTTCCCTCCGGCGGACGCATAGAGCGGCACCGGGGTCACCAGATCCTCGGGCGCATCTTTTTGCAGGACGGTTCCGCTGACTACGGTAGCTCCGGGCTTATCGGCAAACTTCACGCCTCGCACTTCGAAGCGTGGAATTGCGGTGCCGCTGATCCATCCGTCGTAAAACCAATCCAGAGATTTGTGGCCTTCAAACCAAAGCGAACGCGGCAAGTCCTCCTCGAACACCTGTAAGACTTCGTGCGTGGTCATCGCCTTGCCCTGATAGCGTTCCCGCAGACGGCGGAGCGCGCGCACAAACGGCTCATCCTCGGTTGCGGCGCCGCGCTCCCCCGTTTTCCGTTCGGCATCGCGCAGCATGTAACGCAGCATGTGCAGCAGCCACGTGCCGCGCCCGTAGCTGATGGCTTCATATCCGTCGGGAAATTCGGAGCAGGATAGGCGCTGGCCAAGGGTGACGGCACCGTCCTCCATCAGCGGCTGTCCGGACTTGTTCTTCTGCAACAGGTCATTGCGGTACTTATCCATCACCAGGCGAAAGTCGTGGGGGTTCTCCGCTTCAAACAGCATGAGCGAACTGTAGTTCGCCAGCGCTTCCGAAATCCACTGATCGCGGTAACTGCTCCACAGCACCAGATCTCCCCACCACTGATGCGCCGTCTCGTGAGAGACCACCAGCTTCAGAATGGCCTTCTCAGCTTCGTCCATATGCAGTCGCGTCCTCTCGTCTTCGCTGAGGAACGCCAGGCTGGAGAGGAAGACCAATCCCGGCCAGCCCTGGCTGAGATTGCCGGGCATTTGGGTGAGCGAGAGTTCGCTGTAGGGGTATGGTCCGAAGCGGCGCGCGAATGAGTCGATAGCGTGAGCTGACCCGTTGGCCACGGCCTGAGCATTTCGCGCGGGTGATGGCTGCGGAGGCTCGATCACCACGGGCGGTTTCGGAGCTCCGGTGATTTGAGCAGGATCCGGTAGAAATACCTGCGCCGATTCCACCGGGAAGCTGCGCTCCACCGCTCCGGTGGCGTAGGCAGCGACGGTGACATCGCCTGCCCGGGCCACCATCCGCTGGAATTTGCCGAGGTTAAATCCCGCAATCGGAATCGGTCGATCCGACTCCCACCAACTCACTTGCTCACCCGAGGTTCCGAATGGTGGAAGGTTGGAATCGCTGGCTGGCGGCTGGCTGAGGCGCTTTCCCGTCGCCACTAAAGACCAACCCGGCGGGTAGTGAAATTCCAGTTCGAAGTTCGCCATGCCGATCCCACGATTGGGATACCAGGTCCCACGCGCGCCTACATAAAGGAGACCCGGACCGGCTTCCGCCAAGACGTCGCCACTATAAGCAAATCGCAGCTCGATCTTCTGGCCATCGTGCAAGGGATGGGGGAAGACCACGGCGACCAGATCGTTACCGCGCCGCGCCAGTTGCGTCCCCTCCATGGCCGGGTTATGAATGAATTCCACAGGTTGCCCATCTGCTTCGACATCCTTCACCAGGAGCGAACGAGCCAGTTCGAAGACCAGAGTCCGCCGTCCACCGCGCACCACTTGCAAGCGCAAGACTGCTTCCGCGGTGATCGTAGTAGGTGGCCTTATTTCTGCACGAATTCTGTATTGCGATACTTCAACGCCTCCCGCCCGGCTGGATTCGGTGGCGGCAGGTTCTTCGGATGTTGCCGGCGTCTTGCTCGGTAAAGAAAATGAGGTCCAAATGTCGTAATAGCTTGCCCCATCCACGGTTCTTAACTGGCCGGCCCAGACCTGTTCGGGCGCATTTGAGTCGAAATAGACGTCAAAGGTTCCTTTCGTCCGCCCTTCCATGCGCGCATGAAAGAACTGGTCGGCACGATTGGCTCCTTCGGCTTCCCCGTGTGGCTCGTCGCTCCCGCTTGCTGGGAGATATTTACTGAGGGTGATGAGCAGGCGCAGCGCGTCCTCATCGCTCAGGGTGCGCACGGCAGGGTCCCACTGGGTGGCATACTCCTCGCCATGTTCGGCCGCCACCAGGGATGGCAGCATTTCCTGATAAGTGGCGTCGTTGAAGCGGAAGAACGCACTGACAAACCCCTCTTCCAGAATGGCCTCACCGGTCTGCAGGGCCATGGATTCACGTTCGACCTGGTTCGGAGGGCTCAGCAGGATCTCTCCTTCTCCCTCGAAAAAGGCGCCGGTAACCCGGCCTGCGACCGCCTCAGTAAAGCCGATCAGGCCATCGTTCAGCGAAATGGAGAATCCGGCCCGATCAATGGATACATTCCGTACGTGATAGACCTGGGATTTATCGAGCCCTGCGCGGCCCAGCTGCAGGAACAAGTCTTCCGCGGGGCTTACTTTCGCAGGTGGAGCGATGGGCGCCGGTGAACCTTGGCTATGGCCGGTTGAAGCACCTGCAAAAGCCAGCCAGACCACTCCGAAGCGGCAAAGTCCACGCATGCTCGCCATTACCTCAGTCACCTACGCTCGCTCTTTTCCATCTTCTAGAATGCGCCTCAGTGCGGGCACCTGTCATCCTCCTGCTTTTCTCCGGGCTAGCGCTTAACATCGTCAGCGCGGCCGCTGAAGTCATCCATCTCAAGAATGGGCGCAGCATCTGGGCCGATCGCGTCAGGGAAAACGGATCTCATCTGGAGTATGACCTCGGCGACAACACCTTTGCCATTCCCAGGGCGCTGGTCGAGCGGGTCGATAGCGGTGCGCCTTCTCCGCCGGAACCTTCCGACGCAAATGGCAAAGATCTGCCTGAACTACCCACATTTGCTTCGCCTCAAGTCCTGGCGCGCGACTCCTCCCTGGCCGATAAAATTGTCCACGACGGTCGAGTGGACGAAGACCAGCTCTCAGCGCTCGAACAAAAGGGGAATCCACAGACCATCGCCGCAGGCTACCTGATTGCCGGAAAGCACGAGTTCGAACACGGAGATTTCCCCAAGGCGCGCACTTACTTAGACACCGCGCTGCGCTTTGACGACCAGGACCCGACGCTCCTTAACTACTATGCCGCCTTGCTGGTGAGAACCGGCGACGCCAGCGAGGCGGTCTCCTACGCCGAGCGTGCAGTCCGGCTTGCGCCGGCATCGCCGGATACGCTTGCCGTGCTGGGCTATGCGCAGTTTGCTTCCGACCATGACCAGGACGCGATTGCTGCCTGGAAGAAGTCTCTGGCCCTGCGTCCTGACTCGACTGTGCAGAATCTGTTGCAGAAAGCCGAGCGCGACTCCGCTGCCCGATCCAACTATAGCGAGCATGAGAGCGGCCATTTCACCCTGCTCTACGAAGGCAAGGCTACCTCCGACGGGCTTCGCAGCCAGCTCCTGAACACACTGGAATCAGAGTACGACGACCTGGCGCGTGAATTCGGGATCGCCCCCAAGGACTCCATCCCTGTGATTCTGTACACAAGCCGGGCATTCTTCGATGTCACTCACGCGGCTTCCTGGACGGGTGCGGTCAACGATGGCAAGCTGCGTATTCCAGTGCAGGGTGTAAGTTCGGTCACCCCCGAGTTGGCACGGGTGCTGAAACACGAACTGGCGCACTCCTTTATCAACCAGCTTTCGGCGGGACGTTGCCCGCAGTGGTTGAATGAAGGTCTGGCGCAGGCCATGGAGCCGAAGCAGCTGGCGAACGGCGCCCGCTTGGCCCAGATGTTTCGTGCTCAGCAGGAAATCCCCTTGAACACGCTGGAGGGCAACTTTATGCGTTTCACCCCGGCGGAGGCTGCGCTTGCCTATGACGAATCCCTCGCCGCCGTCCAGTACATCGAGGAAACCTATGGAATGAGCGATTTGCAGAGCATTCTCCAGCGGCTTGGGGAAGGCAGTTCCACCGAGGCCGCACTGCGCAACATTATTCACTCCGACTATGGCCAGCTGGAAAGCGAGCTGGGAAATTTCCTGGCTAACAAGTTCGGAATCTGACCCGGTTCAAAATTCCTAAAAAAACCACCATTGGACCATTGCCGGGCCGGCAGTTTCTGTGTTATTTTCTCGGCTCGATTCGATGCGCGCTCTATTGAATCTCGCCCGGCGTCGGCCTGTTCCCGTCCGTGATCCCGTCCAGGCGACCGCTCCGGACATCAAGGGCGCAAATCTCTCGGCCATTTACTATGGCCATCGCATGGGCGGCGATTTCTACGATTTTCTGCGAGTCAGCCCAACCCGGGTGCTCTTCGGATTGCTGGATGTTGCCGGCAGGCTGGAAGACAATCATGAGATCGTCACGGCTGCGCAGCAGACCTTCCGCACGGTGGGCGCCCAGCTGTTTGCGGGCGAAGACATCAACGAATCCGAGGCCATGGTGGAAGTTTGCCTGCAACTGAATCGCACCATTCTGCGTTCGGCGGGCAAAGTCCATTCCAGTCCCGCATTTGCCGGTTGCTACGATGAAGTCCTGGGGACAGTCTGCTACTTCAATGCCGGGCATACGCCTGGGCTGGTGCGCGACAATACCGGGATCGCCGAACTGCCGGCGACGGGTTTGCCGCTGGGGCTCTTTTCCCATAGCACCTGCGACTGTTCTACCGTGGTGCTGCAGCCCGGGGCTGCTTTGCTGCTGGTTTCACGTGGGATAGTGGAAGCCAAGTGTGGCGGCGAAGAACTCGGACTGGCCCAGGTAAAGGCCGGCTTTGAGCATTCCGAGGCGGCAAATTCAAAGGACTTCTGCCTGGGTGTCCTCAATCGGGTGCAGGAGTTTATGTGCGTGCCGCCCACCCACAATGACGTTACGGCGCTCGCCCTGGTCCGCGAGGATGCTATCCCTGCCGCAGCCGCCGGTGTGGCCTAGAATCAGCTCGATATTTGTGTAGCCACCAGCGGCCCCGCTCGTCAACCGAGACATGCTTGTCAGGCGAGTCTCTTCGCGGCGCGACGTGGCGCCGCTCGCTTCGTTTTAGCAGGAGCCGTAAGTTCGGAGACTTCCAATCGCCGCGCCGACTTCCACAGCCTCTCCAGATCATAGAAGCGGCGCGCCTTCTCCGAAAAAACGTGCACCACGAAATCCACGTAGTCGAGCAGTACCCACTCGGCCTGCTTATACCCTTCAATATGCGCCGGGAGCACCCCTGCCTGTTTCAGCCGCTCATCCACTTCGTCGGAGATCGCCTGAACCTGCCGGGGATTGGTTCCACTGCAGATGATAAAGTAATCCGTAAACGCACCCGACCCCTGTTCCAGCTCGAGGATTGCAATCTCTTCGGCTTTCTTATTCTGGCAGGCAGCGATGGCTTCTGACACTTGACGTTTCAAATCGTTCTTCTTCATGAAATAGGTGGTGGCCCGCGAGCCGGGCCAGGTTGCCTCCATTGTAAATGGTTGCAGCGGAGGGCGTGTTTTTTCGTTCCGCCGGGGCTGGTGCGGTCCCAGTGATCACTGGCCACTCTTCACTGATACAACCCCATCTTCTTAATGTATTCAGCCACGGCTAGGTCAAGAAACCGGGTTAGCGGTTTCTTGGCGGCTGCCGCTTGCCGGATGGCGGTGGCCGAGACATTCTTATGTACGTCGTCCAACAAGTGCAGGGTGACTCCAGGCAGAACCAGATCGCCCTTGGCGGGCTGCTTGGCGAAGGGCTTGGTGATCGCCGCTTTAGGACGCAGGCGTTCGGGCAGGGCATTGGCCACATCGGCGAGAGAATATCCGGGGCGACTCGCGACGATGAATTCGCACTCGCGGAAGAGCGCTTCGGGTTCGCGCCAACTGGCGATTTCATTGAAGGCGTCGATCCCGATGAGGAAGAAAAGGCGGTCCGTCTTCTTCAATGTCTGCTTCAAACGGTGGACGGTCTCGATGCTGTAGTTGGCACCCGCGGCGGCGTGACCGGATGTTTTCCTGCCTCCGTCGGAGGCTGCATCCGGCGCTTCGAGGAGTGACGGCACAAAGGCCTTCTCCGCCATCGTGGCCAAAACTATCATTGCATAGCGATGAACGTAAGGGACCAGAGGCTGGCTCTGTTTGTGTGGCGGAACGTTGGCGGGCACAAAGTGAATTCTCCCCAATTCGCACCGCTCTTGCGCTGCGCGGGCCAGCGCCAGGTGTCCCCGGTGAACGGGATCAAAAGTTCCGCCAAAAAGTCCTATGTTCATGCCTCTCCGTCGCGCACACGGCGGCCGGACCCTCTATTGCACGGGTTGGTTCGCAGGGCCGGAAATCGCCTATTCCGATGACTTCCGCAAGGCGGTCGTGTACATTCACAGTACGCACTCCGTCGTGGGACTGTTGTCCTCAAGGTCAGCGCCCATCCAGAAGTAACAGTGTGAACTCCCGTAACTCGCGGAGTTCCCATTTTGGAACTAGAGTTGGTCTCTATGCGAGTGAAGCTCCCCCTTCTCCGCAAGCGCACCATTGCCCCGGCTCGGGCGCCGATTCTCCGCTACGGCGTCGCCGTCCTCAGCATTACCCTGGCATTGATCCCGGCGCTCATGCTTTCCGATCTGGTGGAAAGCCGCCTGGTGGTCTTTGCCGTCGCCATCATGGTCAGCGCCTGGTATGGGGGCTGGAAGCCGGGGCTGGTCGCCACCTCGTTTGCCCTGACCGTCAGCGCCTATTTTTCCCTGGGAGCGGGTCACTCTTCATCCGAATACCGCAAAGCCATCATACATCTCATTCTGTTCGTATTTGTGGCGCTGTTGATCTGCTCCTTCAACGCCGCCTTGCGGGCGGCGCAGGAGGGGTTACGCCGCTCCGAAGTAAACTTCCGCTCGCTGGTGACGAACGCGCCTTACGGGATTTTTCGCTGCGACGAAAGCGGCACCTTGCTCAGTGCGAATCCAGCCCTGGTCAACATGCTGGGCTACTCTTCGACCTCGGAACTCGTGGGCAGCAAGCTGGCCAGCCTTTACGTGGATTCGCAGCAGTGGTTTGCCGCGGCCGACTATCTCCGTTCCTCGCAGCGCTTCAATGGCCTGATCGCCGACTGGGTCCGGCAAGACCGGCAACCGCTTACCGTTCGCCTCTACGGGCGTGTTATCCACGATAAGGATCAGAGCGTCTCATTTGAGCTCTTCGCCGAAGACGTAACCGAATACCGCGCGCTGGAGCAACAGTTACAGCATGCGCAGAAGATGGAAGCTGTGGGCCGTTTGGCGGGCGGCATCGCCCACGACTTCAACAACCTGCTGATGGTGATCTCCGGGTATTGCGAATTCCTGTTAGAGCGGATCGGACCCGAACCTGCCGTGCGCGGGCCAGCGCTGGAGATTGCTAAAGCCGCCAGCCGCGCCAGCGACCTCACGCGCCAGCTGCTCGCCTTCAGCCGCAAGCAGATGCTCACGCCCAAGGTGTTGGACCTCAATGCGGTCGTGACCGACAACCTGCGAATGCTGACTCGGCTGATCGGCGAAGATATCGACCTGGTCATGATCCCAGGTGGCACTCTGGGCATGGTCAAGGCTGATCCCGGCCAGGTGGAACAGGTCATCATGAATCTGGCGGTGAATGCCCGCGATGCCATGCCTAAGGGCGGCAAGTTGACCATTGAAACCGCCAATGTATCGCTGGATGAGAACTACGCCCGCGTTCACGCACCTGCCGCGCCAGGAGACTACATTATGCTGGCGGTCAGCGACACCGGCATGGGGATGGACGCCGAAACTCAGACGCACATCTTCGAACCCTTTTTCACCACCAAAGGACCGAAGGGTACCGGGCTCGGGCTCTCGACCGTATATGGCATCGTCAAGCAAAGCGGTGGCTATATCTGGGTGCGGAGCGAACCCGGCCGGGGAACCACATTCAAGATCTATTTGCCCCGTGTGGCGGTCATGGAAGAAACCATCTCTCTCCAACCCGTGGTAGTCGCGGCAGAAGGCGCGCGCGGACAGGAGACCATTCTGTTGGTCGAAGATGAGGCCACGGTGCGCCATCTCACGCGCGATTACTTGCGCACGCAGGGATACCACGTGCTGGAAGCCGCCGATCCGGCCGTGGCCCTGCAGCTTACCATTGCTCATTCCGGCCCGATTCACCTGCTCTTGACCGACGTCATCATGCCAGGAATGAATGGCCGCGAACTGGCGGAGCAGGTTGGCTCGGTCCGCCCCGAGACGCGTGTGCTTTATATGTCCGGCTACACCGAAAATGCCATCGGACACAATGGCACGCTTGAACCGGGAATCAACCTGCTGCAAAAACCGTTTACTCTCCCCGCGCTGAAAGCAAAAGTGCGCGGGGCACTGGATACTTCGATCCCCCTGGAGGCTGCGATGTCCTCTCGTGCTGTCCGCCCCACTTATCTCAAAGCCAGATTGTCTCCTTCCCGCGCGCAACGTTTTCAGCTCCACTTGCCGTTGAAATACCGGCAGGTCGGCGAGCAGGATTGGCGGGCAGGAACGACCGAGAATATCAGCCGGTCAGGAATGCTGTTCCGGGCGGAGGAATTGCTTTCGCCCAATGTGCAGTTGGAAATCAATCTGGTGCTGCCGCCGGAAATCGCCGGATTGGCATCGGCCGAGGTGCTTTGCCGGGGAGAGATCGTACGCGCGGTGGACGCGGAAGCGCCCGCTATGAATCCGGCGATTGCCGCCAAAATTCTGCAGTACCACTTTCACCACGGATCACAGACGGGAGCGGCCTAGGTTGGAGCAGGTCACCGGTGTGGCGGCGTGGCTAAAAGCCGCACCCCTGCAAATCTTCAACTACCGCGAAGGGTCAGCTCAAGCCTGGGAAGATTCGTTGCCGCCAATTTCAGACGGCTTCCGTCGAATCTCGTCCACCTTCGCTGCCATCGCATATTTGAGCGTGTCAATTCCTTTGCCGGTCACGGCCGAGATGGGAAACAATTCCAGATTGTGCTCTTTGCAATAGAGCTTCAACGTGGTCAGCTTGTCTTTGTTGGCGACATCGATTTTCGATGCCACCATGATCATCGGCTTCTCGTTCAGTCCTGCGCCAAAGCTCTTCAGCTCGGAATTGATGACCTCCACATCTTTGACCGGATCCGTCCGCCCGCTGGCATCGGAAACATCCACCAGATGAACCAACAAACGGGTTCGCTCAATGTGACGCAAAAACTGCGTGCCCAGGCCCGCGCCCGTATGGGCTCCTTCAATAAGTCCGGGAATATCGGCAACTACGAAGCTCTGCTCTTCCGGTCCTTGTCCCACGACCACTACCCCGAGGTTTGGCTGCAGAGTGGTAAATGGATAATCGGCAATCTTGGGGCGGGCGGCTGAAATCCGCGAGATCAAAGTTGACTTACCAACGTTGGGATAGCCCACCAGACCGACATCGGCCAGAAGCTTCAGCTCCAGCCGAAACACACGCTCTTCACCAGGCCGTCCATCTTCGTGCTCGCGCGGCGCCTGGTGGGTGGAAGTAGCAAAACGAGCATTGCCACGTCCGCCGCGACCGCCCTGGGCAATCACGATCCGCTCGTCCGCGCGCGAGAAGTCGTGCACCTTCTCGCCGGTCTCGGCGTCGTACACCAGCGTCCCTACCGGCACCTTCAGCACCACGCCTTCGCCGTCGCGCCCAGTCTTATTCGACCCTTCCCCATGCCGCCCGCGCTGCGCTTTGTATTCCGGGTTAAAGCGAAAATGAACCAGCGTGTTATGCCGCTCGCTCGATTCCATGACGATATCGCCGCCCCGGCCACCGTCGCCACCCGACGGCCCGCCCCGCGGGACATATTTTTCCCGCCTAAAGGCCATGCAGCCATTCCCGCCGTCGCCGGCTTTCACCCGAATTGTGGCTTCATCAATGAACATCCATCAGCTCATGAGCTGCCGAACTTCGCCCGGCCGGACAGCCGAGAGCCCGCGCTGAGCGAAGTCGAAGGGGCGGCTGTCCCCACGCAAATCAACCAAAAGAAAAAGCCCCGGCCCAAAGGCGAGGCTGTGTGGCGCGGACACTCCTGCCCGCGCGCATCGGCAAACGCTACTTCGCTGGCACCGGCTCGATCATCACATACTTGCCCATCTGGCCCCGGTCCATGAACTTGATGCGGCCGGTGATCTTCGCGAACAGGGTGTCGTCCTTGCCGCGGCCGACGTTAAGCCCCGGCTTCACCCGCGTTCCCCGTTGCCGCACGATGATGGTTCCTCCGGGAACCAGTTGTCCGCCGAAAGCCTTGAAACCCAGCCGCTGTGAATTCGAATCGCGGCCGTTGCGTGAGGTGCCTTGTCCTTTTTTGTGTGCCATAGAATTTCCAGTGCGCTGTCAGCGCTCAGTTACTTCTTTTTCTTCGGCGCGGCTTTCTTTGCCACGGGCTTTTTGCTTGCCTTCTTTTTGCCGGATGCCTTTACTTCTGGCTTTCCGTCTTCAGCTTCAGCGGGAGCAGCCCGCTTCGGCTTAGCCACTTTCTTGGGAAGTTCGGGCGCGGTGAACTTCTGCCCGTCGAAAGCGATCTCGGTGATGCGCACCGCGGTAAAGCCCTGACGGTGCCCACGCAGCTTTTTGTACTGCTTTTTGCGCTTGTAGTGGAATACCAGGATTTTCTTTTCGCGTCCCTGCTCGACCACTTCTCCGACCACGCGGGCTTCGGCCTGCGGTTTGCCAATCTGGCCCTCGCCGCCCGAAACCGCCAGCACGTCGCTGAACTCGATCTTGCCGTCAGTGCCGGTGCCCTGGCTTTCCACCCGAATCACATCGCCGGGCGCCACCCGGTACTGCTTGCCACCGGCGCGGATAACCGCGTACATAGCTATGCCTCCGTAATACGATTCCCGCCTCGCTCTGGCGCGAGCCGGACAACCCGCTGATTTTCCATGCTTGCTGCTTCCGCGTCGGCGCTTGCGGCAACGATTGCGGGCGGCTCCAGAACGGAACCGCGAGCACAGGCAAACTCAACCATTCTAGCGTGTTGCGCGGAAGAGCGTCAAACGAATCTGCCGGACGTGGGCTTTGCAGTTTTGCATACCCTGTGCGAGAATTCCTCCCGCTTGGAGGCTGACTCAATGATTAAGCGTTCGCTGGCGCTGGTGCTCTGTGTTCTCGCTCTCACCTTTTCCACCTTCGGCCAAAAGACCTCAAAGAAGACGTCCGACGCCGGCGCGCCGGACAAGGCTCTCATGCAGAAGATATGGGATGGCTGGGCCACGCTCGATCCCGCCAATGTCGCCCAATATTATGCCAAGGGCGACCACACTTTTTTCGATATCACTCCCCTCAAGTACAACAGCTGGGATGAGTACCAGAAGACGGTGACGGGAGTGCTCGCGGGCTACAAGGCAGCCACCTTAACCGTCAATGACGATGCCCAGATCCACAATGCCGGCCAGGTGGTCTGGGGCACGGCGACCATCAAGACCGACATGACCGAGAAATCCGGCAAGCGCGACATGGGAGCCTTCCGCTGGACGGTGATCTGGCAGAAGGAAGACGGAAAGTGGCTGATTGTGCACGAGCACTGCTCGGCGCCAATCTCATAAAGCGCCGAGGTTCGGCTTACGCGCCGTAGGTGCCGGTTGCCGGCTCCTTCGCTCGCGAAAAGCGGTCTTTCATCGTTTCCTTCAGACTACCCCGGGTTTCTTCGCCGCTGGCCGGAGCCAGTAGGATGCCAAGGCCGGTTCCGATTCCCACTCCGATCAGAATCGCCGCGCCCGTGCTCAAGAAGCGATGATCCTGGCCGCGAATCACATCGCTGGCCCGGCTTACACGATCGGATGCGGTGTCATAGGTGTCGCGAGCCCGGCTTCTCATATCGTCCATGCCTTCGGATAAGCGATCCCGCATCGAATCCAGCAGATAAAGGCCGGTGCCCAGCAGTACGTTAAGAAGAACGCTTTCTTTGCGCAGTCTCATAAATGCCTCCTTTATTTTCTTGCTCGAATGAAGATGCAGAAAAGGGGCAGGGCGTTGGCAGGGGGTTGAGAATAGACGCTATTTCAGTTTGACATCAACCTTACCGGACTTCGTGATGCTGGCGATGAACGGGGGCTTCTGCCTGCGGAAGACGCGAACCATGTCACGGAGGGCATCAATCAGCATCTCAGCCATTTCCACACCGCTAAAGTTGCCGGAGCTGAAATAGAACTCGCGAACCTTGTGCTCGCGAACTGCGTCCTTTTCCAATTCGTTGTACCGGATGCGCTTGTCTTTCGTAAGCAGCAGCCAGCCTTTTTCGCCTACAAAGGGGAGCCACTCGGTGTCCTCAGTGCCGGGAGCAAAGTGCTGGCCGTGGCGCTCGTGTTTCACGCCGTGCAGGATGAGCGCGTCTAGGATGGGTTTGCAGTTGTGAAGATTTTCGTCGAGATAAAGAACGAAGTCTTCAGGCAGCGCTAGCGGCCGTGGTCTGCTCCCAGCGGATTGCTTCTTCGATCTTTCGCGGCTCGACGCCATATTCAGAAGCGAGATCGTCTATGGATTCGCGGGCATTGAACCTGGAAGCGACGACCGCGGTCGAGATGCCGGTACCCGAGATCACCGGCTTGCCGAAACCCACGGCAGGATTAATCTGGATCAGCTTCGGCTCGTCCGGTTTGCGCTCCATTACAAATGGATACAGCTTGAACAGTCCCTTGGGATCGCGCTCGATGCGTTCTAGGTACAGTTCCATCACGCCGGGCATCAGGATTTGCTCATGCTTCGAGAGATTCACGATACTGCCCAGGTGCTCGATGAACAGGTCGCGGCGATCCGTCTGGAAAGCCTGCTCGATCAGCGGATGCAGGTGTTGGACGTACTTGGCAAGATTAGTGAGGGCCTCGCGCACCTTCGGAATGCGCACGTCATAGATGGCCCGCATGCTGCTCAGCATGTAGCACTCCAGCAGGTTGCTGAACGACAGGCGCGGCGGCTCCGTGCTGGCCAGCTCGATCAGCGGCGGGACGGACCCTCCACCTTTGACCCAGTAGACGAGGGTATTCTGCGGCACCCTGAGGTACTGCGCCGCCTCAGCGACACCGTAGATCGGGGCTTTCATCAGTGTCATGGCAGATTTCTTCATACCTCCCCGTTTCGCCCAAGGATAGTGGATATGTTTGGACCCGTCATCGGGGTCTTGACACACAAGGCCACATTTGTTATTGTTCCCTCAATGGGAGCATTAACTATGTTACACTCTTGGGATCGTTGTATGTTGTGTGTTTTGCCGGAAATCATAAATGCGGCTCGTTGGAAAACAACAACTCGATGACTTCGCGCGGCGGCACGCCGAAATTCGCGCCCCGCTCGATGCGTGGATCCTCGAGGTGGAGGAAGCCGAGTGGAATGCGTCCGCCGACATCAAGGCACGATTCCCGAGCGCCAGTTTCTTGAGTGAGAATCGTGTCATTTTCAACATCAAGGGGAACAAGTACAGGCTAGAGGTGAAAGTCGGCTACGAGATGCAGGTCGTCTTAGCAATGTGGATTGGCACGCACGCCGAATACTCGAAAAGGAAGTTTTGAGGAGAATCGATGATTAGCGCAATCAATTCGGAGCTCGACTACAAGGCTGCCCTTAACGAGATCGAGAAGTTGATTGATCTGGCTGCTCGCGCGGGAACTCCAGAGGGAGACCGCCTCAATCTACTGACCCTGCTGGTCCAGGATTATGAACAGAAACATGTTGAATCCAGAACTCCTGATCCGATCGAAGCTATCAAGTTCCGAATGGAACAAATGAACCTCACGCCGCGAGACCTCTTGCCACTCATAGGAAGCCGTAGCAGGGTGTCGGAAGTGCTGTCTGGTAAGAGACCACTGAGCCTTTCGATGATGCGAGCGCTTCACAAGGGGCTCGGGATTCCAGCGAAGGCACTTCTACAAGAACAGTTTCTCCCCGGGATAGGTGAGGATGAGATTGATTGGGAGCGATTCCCCATTCACGAAATGATTGCGCGCGGTTGGATAAAGGGCAAGGGGCAGAATCTACGACACAGGGCGCGCGACGTGATAAAGGAGTTTCTCGCGCCGCTCGGAGATGGCTGGACACCCGTAGCACTCTACAAGCAGACGCACTACGTTCGATCTGCACGACAAATGGACCCTTATGCGATTGCCGCATGGAAAGCGCGTGTTTGCATTCGTGCGCTCGAAACCGAAATGCCGGTGCAGTTCGCGCCCGAGACCATCACTTTCCAATTCATGCATGAGCTAGCCCATTTGAGCGTTTTGGCGGACGGTCCGCGTCACGTGGGCGAGTATCTCAGAAATGTCGGTATCTTTTTTGTTGTTGAGCGGCATTTGCCTGAGACTTATATTGATGGGGCGGCAATTCTGGTCAAGGAACACCTCCCGGTAGTCGCTCTGACCCTTAGGCATGACCGTGTGGACAATTTCTGGTTTGTTCTCATGCATGAACTGGCGCATATTTGGCGGCACCTGAATTCTGGTATCTCTGCATTTTATGATGATCTCGATGTCGGAGACTCAGGTAACGTTCAAGAGCAGGAAGCCGACCACATAGCAGGAGAAGCTCTTATCCCAGAAGATGAGTGGAAGAGAAGTCCCGCCAGGAACCTGCGAACTCCTGAGGCTGTGGAACATCTGGCGAACAGGCTACGGATACATCCCGCCATAGTCGCAGGTCGAATCAGACACCATTACAGGTCTTACCGGGTCTTGAACCGGCTAGTGGGTCACGGGGAGATTCGTTCGCTATTCTCAGAACTGAATGAATATGCAGGACGGTGAGCTATGTTTGGATCGAGTCACTATGTTCCGATTCTTAGGTGGAAGCGCGGGGAGCGATTTGCCCTTGGTGAGCTCAGCGACGAAAGCCGAAAGGTGATCACACCGTTGGTTGAGCTGACACCGAAGATGTTCGAAGCACCGACTAAGGGCAGGAAGAGCGGATTGAAACCGGAACCGGCCCAGGTCCTATTCGATACGGCCAAAGGGTTGTTGAAGGATTGGGGTTACTCAACATTCTTCGTTGACTTCTGGCATGTGGACGGGCAGATTCCGGCCGTCGTAAACAACAAACGGCCTCTTGAGTACATGGCAAGCCATGCTCGCGCGATGCGTCTTGCGCTGATACCAGTAACAGGTCTAGCTAGGAGTGACGACCATCAGCGAGCCGTATCCCTGGTTGCTGGCACCGACGCTCGTGGGGTATGTCTTCGTATACTACCTGAGGATGTGCTCCGCAGGACCTTCGCTGGACAGCTGAGGCGTCTCCTACAGAAGCTGGGTTTGAAAATGGCCGACGTACACTTATTGTTGGATTGCCAGGTTTTTGACCCTGAGAAACCTAAACTGCAAGACCTTTTGGGCCGCATTCCACATCTCGACGAGTGGCACACACTCACTGTCGCGAGCGGCGCCTTTCCAAAGGATCTGCAGGAGTATGAGCCGGGAATGAGAAGAATCGATCGGGCCGACTGGCTAGCCTGGCGGCGCCTCCTTGAAGGGGCAGGTTCAGTACGAAAGCCAAGCTTTTCGGACTACACCGTTCAGTACGGACGTTACGTTGAGCCTCCAGATAATTGCAATCCCAGCGCGAGCATACGCTACACACTTCCGGAACAATGGCTCGTGATGCGTGGTGAAGGAATCATGAACAAGAAGGGTCCAGGTCGTGAGCAATGGCCTGCCAGCGCGATGTTGCTGTGCGGTAGGCCGGAATTCTGTGGTTCCGCGTTTAGCTCTAGGGACAATTACATCTATCGAGTGAGCAACGGCGAAGAAAACCACGGAAGTCCAGAGACTTGGATTCGTGCCGGAATCAACCATCACATGACGCTCGTATCTCGTCAGATTGCCGGACTAACCGGTTCTTGAGAGATCGACGAACGTTGTCTCTCAACAGATCAAATGCTAAGAGCGTAACCAGTTCGGCGTAAATCCGGTCGCGTGATTTCGAGTGATTGCTCTTGCGAGTATCGATCTCTTCGAGGATATGAAGTGCTTCCTCGCGCCAGAGAAGCCTTGCAACTGATATTGGATCGGGAGAAGGATTCATCGTCGGAAGCTTTAGATCGCGAAAAAGCAGGCCTTCAGAACCCATGCGCGCTACTTTGACACCCCACCAGCCGGGAATCAAATCGATCGCGGCCAAGAGGTGACGCTCTCCGACCACAAGAGTTACAAGGTCGAATACTGCACTGTAGGAATCAGCTTGTTCGGGGAGGAGCTTCAGTGTGTCCCGATCACTCTTTAGCTCGTACCCGTGGAGCGTGCCGTTCACGACGGCTAGATCAATCCTGGACGAGCCGTGGAGAACCCCTAGCTCCTCGACAATAACGGTCTGTGAATCGCCGGAATGTTGATAATCCAGTTGTTGTCGCAGCAAGGCGCGAATCTGAGGATCGTCTGTGCGCAGGATTGTGCTCCTCGCGAGATTGTAGCTTGAGTTTCGAGAATCGGGGCTTACTGAATCAGTCCCCCGTTCGGCTCCTCTTCCAGCGGAATCACCACCGCCGCCGCCACGCGGTCTCCGGGCTCGAGCTGCAACAGCCGCACGCCCTGGGCGGCACGGCCGGATTCGCGGATGGTGCTCGAATCCATGCGGATGATTTTGCCGTATTGGCTGATCAGCATGACTTCGGAATCTTCCGTCACCTGCGCGATACTGGAGACTTTGCCGTTGCGCTCGGTGGTCTTGACGTTGATGACGCCGGAGCCTCCGCGTCCCTGCAGGCGATATTCGTCGGCGGGGGTGCGCTTGCCGTAGCCGTTTTCGGTGATGGAGAGAATCAGCGAGCCTTTGATGGGAATAGTCTCGTCGGTTGCAGTAGCTTCGGCGATGCCGGCCTTTTCTATGGCCTTCTGCGCTTCGGCCTCCGCTTTCTTCACGTCTTTTGGCGTGGTGGCCATGCCCACGATGTAGTCGCCCTTGTCCAGATTCATGCCGCGCACCCCGAACGCCGGGCGTCCCATGGAGCGAACGTCGCCTTCGTCAAAGCGGATGGCCTGACCGTCGTGCGACGCCAGAAAGACGATCTGGTTGCCGTCGGTCAAAGTGACCCCGACCAGTTCGTCGCCCTTGTCGATGCCGATAGCGATAATGCCGCGCGACATGACGTGGCAGAAATCCTTCAGGTCGGTTTTCTTCACCGTACCATTGCGGGTCGCAAAGAAGATGTAACGGCCTTCTTCTTCGAGGTTGCGCACTGCCAGCATGGTGCGCACCGTCTCGCCGGGCGCGAGCCCGACCAGGTTGCCGACATGTTTGCCCTTGCCGGCAGCGCCCACGTCAGGAATTTCGTACACCTTCAGCCAGTACACACGCCCGGTGTTGGTGAAGATGAGGATGTAGGCGTGCGTAGACGCGATGAACAGATGCTCGACGAAGTCCTCGTCACGCGTCTTCATGCCGGTGCGTCCCGTGCCTCCGCGGCGTTGCATGCGGTAGGTGGAGATCGGCGTGCGCTTGAGATAGCCGCCGTGGCTTACGGTGACCGCGACCTGCTCGTCGGCGATCAGGTCTTCCAGCATGATCTCCGCAGCTTCGTCCTCGATGCGGGTGCGGCGCTCGTCTCCGTATAACTTCTTCACTTCCTCCAGCTCTTTGACGATGACGCCGCGCAGCTTCTTCTCCGAGCCCAGAATCGATTCGAACTCGGCGATATTCTCGCGGGTGAGTTTCAGTTCTTTGGAGATTTCGTCGATCGAGAGCCGGGTCAAACGATGCAATTGCAGTTCGAGAATGGCCTCGGCCTGGATCGAAGTGAACGGCTTTTCGGGATCAAGTTTGGGCGCGCGCCCGGTAACGTTGATGTCGATTTTCTTGCCGGCGAAATATGCGACCAAGTTGTCGCGCGCGTCGGCGCGGTTGGCGCTGGCGCGGATGATGGTGATCACGTTGTCCAAGTGATCGAGCGCGGCGATGTAGCCCTCGAGGATGTGTTCGCGGTCTTTAGCCTTTTGCAACAGATAGGACGTGCGCCGCCGAACTACATCCACGCGGTGATCGATGAAGAGCTGGATGGCCTGGATCAGACCTAATTCCCGGGGTTGGCCATTGACCACCGCCAGGAAGATCATGCTGAAACCTTCCTGCATCGAGGTGTGCTTGAAGAGCTGGTTGAGCACCAGTTGCGGTTCGCCGCCGCGCTTCAGCTCCACTACAATTCTCATGCCATCGCGATCGCTTTCGTCGCGAATATCGGAAACATCGTCGATGGTTTTGTCATTCACCAGCTCGGCCATGCGCTCGATGAGCCGCGCTTTGTTTACCTGGTAAGGAATCTCGGTGACGATAATGGCCTGGCGTTCTTTGGTGATGTTTTCGATCGCCGCTTTGGCGCGCATCATGAAGCGGCCACGGCCGTGCTTGTAGGCTTCGAGGATCCCACTCTTGCCGTGAATAATTCCGGCGGTCGGGAAGTCCGGCCCCTTCACGATTTGCAGAATCTCGGCCAGCTGCGTCGCCGGATTGTTGACCAGCGTAATCGTGGCATCGACGATCTCGGTCAGGTTGTGCGGCGGAATTTTCGTTGCCATGCCCACCGCAATTCCGTCCGACCCGTTCACCAGCAAATTTGGAATGCGCGTGGGAAGAACATCGGGCTCGATTTCGTTGCCATCGTAGTTGGGGCGGAAGTCGACGGTCTCTTTATCCAGGTCCTCCAGCAGAGCCGAGGCCACCCGCGTCAGCCGCGCTTCCGTGTACCGGTCAGCAGCCGGCGGATCTCCATCGACTGAACCGAAATTGCCTTGCCCATCCACCAGCGGATAGCGCATGGCAAACGGCTGCGCCAGCCGCACCAACGCGTCGTATACCGCGAGGTTGCCGTGCGGATGGTACTTGCCCATGACTTCGCCGACGATTCTGGCGCACTTGCGGGTCGAGCGATTGGGCAGAAGGCCCATCTGCTGCATGGTGTACAGAATTCGCCGATGCACCGGCTTCAATCCGTCACGCACATCGGGCAGGGCGCGTCCGATGATCACCGACATGGAATAGTCGAGATACGACCGCCGCATTTCCTCTTCGATATTGACGGGTTGAATGTTCAGCGCGCCGGGACTGCCGCCGTCACCGGGAGGGGGAGTTAAAGGGAGTTCGGGGTTCTGGGGATCGTCAGGCATAAAGCGTTTTCAGCTCCTCGCTCGGGAACTCTTGCCACGTCCTAAATGACTGCAATTACAGTGACTTAGCGGATGAGTGAACAGTTCAAATTATACCATGTTTTGTTCCCAGG
>Ga0335078_10004220_pt1 | contig 21325 bp, 24 predicted proteins | sample Lox_Sample_32_FD_206711 | JGI IMG/M metagenome (GOLD analysis project Ga0335078, IMG submission 206711) | Soil microbial communities from Loxahatchee National Wildlife Refuge, Florida, United States - Lox_Sample_3.2 | ecosystem: Environmental > Terrestrial > Soil > Wetlands | place: USA...
GCCTTCAGGCGGGCACTTTGGAATCAAGCGGATGCCCGCCTGAAGGCGGGCGCTACACGGTCCGAACCCGTGTTCTCACACAGGCTCTGAAGCCCGTCCTACTGTGGACACCGGAATCGGATTGTGTGACGATACGCAAACGTAGAGCGCGCATCGGCTCACGCAGGAGGTTTTCATGCAACGGCGAGAATTTCTGGCATCTTCGCTTGTGGCATCAGCACTGGCAATCACCGCGCCAGGGAGCGCCCTCGAAGCGGCCCAGGGAACCATGGCCGCGAAAGGCCGCGAATTCTACCAGCTCCGCCGATACCACATCAACGCCGGCCCGCAACGAAAACTGTGCGACGATTATTTCCGCGACGCGCTGATCCCCGCGCTGAATCGCCTGTCGATTTCTCCCGTCGGCGTTTTCGATCTATCGATCGGGCCGGACACGCCTACGATTTATGTGCTGATGCCCGGCGCTTCTGCGGAAATGGTCGCCACCGTCGAGACTCGGCTGAACCAGGACGCGGATTACGCCAAAGCCGGCGCGCCGTTTCTGACCGCGCCTGCCAAGGAGCCCGCCTTCGACCGCATGGAAAGCACGTTCCTGCAAGCGTTCGAGAAATGGCCGAATCTAATCCTGCCCAAAGCGACGCCTGCGCACGGCCCGCGCGTTTTCGAGCTGCGCATTTACGAAGGCGCGACCGACCAGGATCACCGCCGCAAAGTGGAAATGATGCAATCGGGCGAAGCGGAAATTTTCGAGAAGAACGGCTTTGAGCAGATTTTCTACAGCGAAACGCTCATCGGCCCGCGCTTGCCCAGCCTCACCTACATGCTGTGTTTTGACAGCCTGGCCGCCCGGGACAAAGAGTGGGCCGCCTTCCGCGCCTCCGACGAATGGAAGGCCTATTCGACGCAGCCTAAATACGCCTTCGAGCCGATAGTTTCCAACGTCACCAATCTGATCCTCACGCCCACACCGTATTCGCAGATCTAAGTAGAACAGCCACTCCTGGCTGTTGGGGTTGCATTCGTGATTGCGGAGGCTGGTGTGTGCGCGGCGTGGAAAACCACACAGCCAAGAGTGGCTGTGCTACTCGACCCGGAAAACCGCAACGCTCACTTGTTATAGAGATAGAGGCGCGATGCACAGAAGCTCATGAGTGGCGATGCCGCAAACCTAGCCCTGCCCCTCTCGCGCTTATCGGCCGGCACGAGCGAGGCGACGACCCTGTATCGCGAACTGCGCAAACCGTTGCTGCGATACCTGGTCTGCCTCGGGCTTTCGAGCGACGAGGCGCAGGATGTGGTTCAGGATGCTTTCCTGAATCTTCACCGGCACCTGGCCGCGGGCGGCTCGCAGGAAAATATTCGCGGTTGGCTGTTTCGCGTGGCGCATAATCAGGCGAGAAACCGCCAAAACCGTTACGACCGGAATTTCAGCGCGCCCAGCGATGAGGAAATCGACGGGGCCTCGCACGAGGAGACCCCGGAACGCGCCGTGCTCGAGAAAGAGAAATTCCGGCAGTTGGGAAAGGCGATTCGCCTCCTGACGCCTCCGGAACGGGAGTGTTTGCTGTTGCGCGCGGCGGGATTGCGTTACCGGGAAATCGGCGAAGTTATAGGTATCGCCACATCGACCGTGAACGACACGGTGGCTCGCGCCATCAAAAAAGTAGCGGACAAATGCAATGTGTGATTTTTCCGAAAAACTCGTCGCCTGGCTGGACCACGAGCTTTCCTTCGAGGAAGCCGCCGAGTTGGAGCGGCATCTGGAAGGCTGTTTAGAATGCCGGAGCGGCGTCGACGCGTACAAGCGAGCGAGCAGCGAATTGAGCGCCTACTGCGATGAGATCCTGGAATCGCAGGCGCGCCGCGGGACATCCCGCCTAGTGCTGGCGGCGGCAACGATCGGCGCCGCGGCCGCTGTCGTGGCGCTGATCCTGGCATTGCCGCGAACACGCGTCGAGCGGTCCGCGCTCCATCGTGTGCAGGCAGCGGCCGCGGCGTCCCCTGCGATCGTCGCGAAAGGAATGCCCGCTGTTGCGAAGCCGATTCAGAAAGTTCATCGGCGGCATGCTGCCACGCCCGTACAAAATCAAGGTGCAAACGATGCGGCCGCGCCTGGCCAGGCGTCCTTCGCACTGCCCGAGGAACCTGCGATTCAAATCGCGATTCCCGCCGATGAAATGTTTCCGCCGGGCGCAATTCCTGAAGGCATGCATTTTGTCGCGGACCTCACCATCGCGGCGGACGGCTCGGCCGAGCGCCTTCGCCTGAGCCCGCAACTTGCGGCAGTTGAAAGGAGCACGAATCAGCCATGAAACGCGCGCTTACCTTCATCGGTCTTTTAACGATTTCCCCTTGCGTACTTGCGCAGGAGGGCGGACCCGCGGTCTTCTTTCAGAGCGCCGGGCCGGTTACAACCGTCGGCGCCGGCGTCATTGGAAAAGGTCCCGGCGCGCCGGTTCAGGGCGCGCCCTATTCCGCCACGATTACCAACGAAAATATCCAGACCCTGAGCGATGGAACGCACATCACACAGAGCAGCACCGGAAATGTGGCGCGCGATTCGCAGGGACGCACGCGCCAGGATGCTTCGTTGCCTTCGATCGGCAATCTATCCGCCGCCGACGCGCCGCACCTGGTCTTCATCCAGGATCCCGTGGCGCAGACCGCTTACACGCTGAATTTGACGGATAAGACGGCGCAGAAAATGCCTGCGCTTCCTCCAAACGCCGCGGTTCCCGGTCCGGCGGGCGGTCCGGGCAAAGTGCTGATGCAAATGGGAGGGATGATGCCCCCGGGCGGTCCCCCGCCTGCCACGATGATGATGCAGAGAACCTTTATCGCCAATCCAGATCAGGGCCAGGCCAACACCGAGGATCTCGGCTCGCAAACCATGGAGGGCGTCCTGGTGAACGGAGTTCGCACGACGCGCACGATTCCCGCCGGCGAAATTGGAAATGACAAGCCCATCACGATTGTCACCGAAGTCTGGACGTCGCCCGACCTGAAAACGATCGTCTACAGCAAGCGGAGCGATCCGCGAATGGGCGAGCAAACGTTCCAGCTGACGAACATCGTGAGGTCGGAGCCGGATGCTTCGCTGTTCACGGTCCCGTCCGATTTTAAAATTGTCGACGGCCCGCAGAATGTTATCTACCGGTCGAACCAATAAAAGTTTTCAGTGGCGCGGGCTTCAGCCTGCGGAATTTGGTTCTTTTCAAGATCTAAACCCCGCAGGCTGAAGCCCGCGCTACTGGGGCTGGAAAAAAGCCACGTCCCGCATCGGGTAGTGCCGCCGATTGCGGGTCCAAAGTTCCAGCTTGTGAATCGAAACCGTCGCGGCGATCAACGCATCTCCCAATTCCACGCTGTGGCTTTTCGCGAATTGCCGCAGATATTCTCCCGCGAGTACCCCGATTTGTAAATCGATCGGCACGCAATGGATCGCCGCAAAGAGGGCTTCGAGCGTGCGATGTTCTTTCGGCAGGGCGCCGTGCCATAGCTCGGCCACGGTGACCGGCGAGCAGAGAAGGGGAACGTCGCCGCGGCTCAGCTCATCCCAGCGAGCGAGAACGGCCCGGTCTCTGGCCCGCGAAACTTCGATCAGGATGTCTGAATCGATCAGAACGGGTTTCAACGCGCGATTCTCGCAAGGCGCTTCCCTTTCCGTAGGCGACGCACGTACACCGTCGAATCGGGCATATTCTTACGGCCTTTCCGCAAGCCGACGAGCGCCTGCATCGACTCTCTGCGGCCCACCGGTGAGCTTCCATATTTTTCGCGGACCGCGTTCCGGACGAGTTCCGAAATCGACGTTCCGTCCTGGCGGGAGCGGATGTGCAAGACCTTCCACATGTCTTCTTGCAAGTAAAGCTGCGTGCGTTTCATGATGTATAGTATACATCAATTGAATTCTCTTCCTTAAGAGGGATTATTCAGCAAGAGTGCACATACCCTCGACGAGTCTGAATCCAACGAGTAGCGCGGGCTTCAGCCTGCGGATTTTGGTTCTTTGCAAAATCAAAAACCCCGCAGGCTGAAGCCCGCGCCACAAGAAGCGGGCGCTACGAAACGCTTGCCTGCGGGAAAAACACGTGGAAACGTGCGCCGCGCGGCGTGTTGTCCTCGAGGCGGATCGTGCCGCGATGGTCGTCCACGATTTTGGCGACGATGGAAAGACCGAGGCCCACGCCATCTTTTTTCGACGTAAAAAAGGGATTGAAAATTTGCTCGCGCAATTCGGGCGGCACGCCGGGGCCGGTGTCTTCCACGATCACCGCGACGCCCGGCTCGCCGTTCGCGGTCTCCGGCGCGATCGACAGGCGCAAGGTTTTCTCGAGCGACGCGTCCTGCGCCCGCATGGCTTGGAATGCGTTGGTGATCAGATTGACGAACACTTGTTCGCACAGCTGCGGGTCGGCGGGAATTTCGGGCAAGCTTGGAGTGTACCGGCGCTCGATTTTCACCCCAGCATCCGGAAAGGACGCGGTGGCGGTATCGAGGGCGCGATCGACGATTTCGGAAATCCGCTCGGGATGCAAGTCGAGCTTCAAGGGGCGCGCGAAATCGAGGAACCGCACGACCAGGGCGTTCAGCCGATTTACTTCTGAGGAAATATAGCCGGCCAACTCCGCCACGAGCGGCTCGGACCCCGCGACTTTCCGGTTCAGCATGTCCGCCGAACCCTTGATAACGCCAAGCGGGTTGCGGATTTCGTGGGCCAAGCCGGCCGAGAGTTGTCCAAGCGCAGCCAGGCGCTCGGCGCGGCGCGCGTCGGCTTCGGCGCGGCGCAGCTGCCGGTTGGTCTCCTCCAGTTTTTCCGATAGATCCTGTAACCGCTGCACCTGGCGGCGGTTTTCGACCGCGAAGCGGTTGACCAGGATGGCCGCGACAAAGAAGAACAGCACCCGGATGGTGAGGATGTTGTATCCCTCAGGGGTGATCTCATATTCCTGCAAGGCCGGATATAAGAGAGAGAGGTAGGCGAGCGAAGCAGCGGCGGTCCAAGCCAGCGTGCCGATCGTCTCGAAATACATTGCGGCGCTCACCACCGGCAAAAAGAAAATAGGAAAATAGCTGCTGTTGATTCCGAACTCGCCGGTGTGTTCGAGCAACAGCGTGGACAAGAGGATCTTGATGAGGACGCTGTAAGCGGGGCCGCGCTTGGGCAGTTGGCGGACCACCCAGCCCTCAAAAAGCTGATATACGACGATGGCCAGCAGGACCAGTTGTTTGTGGATTTCATCGACCGGAGGGAGAAGAGCCAGGCCGCCCAAAAAGACCAGCCAGATCAGATCCATCCAACTGAGACGAAGGTCACGAATTGCCGATCGTTCGCGGTCCAGCATTCAGCAAGGCTCCGGCAAAGTCTAACACGGGTGCGAAGAGGCTTCGCAAGAGGCCGGAAACAGCGCCTCAGTCCAACTCAAAATGAAAAAACCTCAATCCTTGAAAACGAAATTGATTGGAAGGAACGGAATCTGAATATGGTTTTCAGGCTGCAGGTGCCGCTCATATTTCGACTGCGATTGGAAGGAAAGACTATTGCACGCGCTGGGGGCGCGATTCGGTGTCGACGAGCGCTTCAAAAATGGCCAGGACGTGCCTGCGGTAATCGACCATGCGGGTGAAAACATCGCGTAGCGTGGGGTCGCGCTCGGATTCGCGATGCCACTTCAGCAGCACCGCGGGAGGGACTTCGATATCCCGGCGAAGCTCTTCGGCGGAATGCCCGCGCAGGAACAGCCCGTAGAAGAAGGCCGCCTCTCGCTGGGGGAAGTCAAAGTCGTGCTGGGTTTCGTCGGCCGCGTTAGCGGCGGCCAGCAGGGTCGTGTTGGATACAGTCTGCATCGGCGTCAAAAGACAGAAAGGGAAGTTTACCGGAACTTTTCCCGGCGTCAAGTAGCATGGCAAAGAATGTAGCTTACTCAAGCAATCCGCCAGCAGCCGGCTCCCCCGAATGGAAATTCGAGGCGGAGTGTAGAACAGGCTTCAGCCTGTGTCCGGGCGCACGTGCCATTGTGAACCCACGGCGGGAGACGTATGTTATTGAAATTAAAATACTTGAAGAAACCTAGAGTTCGCGGATCTGAGGCTTCAACTTAATATCTTCAAATTAATATGTTGTAGAAGCTGCAAACCCATATGAGGCCCGAGATTTTTTTGCAGAATGGAAACTGGCCTATCCCGTTTTTCCCGGCTGCCGCGCGGAGCGCACAAACTCGCGCAGCGCCGACACGTTAGGCCCATAAGCCCCGATCCGCGCCGCGTCAACAGGCAACCCCAGCCGCTCCGCCGCTTCCATATTGATCCCGGCATCGTCGAGTTCGGAGAGGCTAAATCCAACGGCTGGGAGGACACGCTTGGTCCCGCTCGGATAGACCGGCCGTGGCGGCCGCCGTCTCTGCCAGGGCTTGCTTGCGATTGCGAAGAACTGATGCCAATCGTTCTTGTCCCACATCGCTCGCTCCCGCGTCTCGGGGACCCAGGACGCTCTGATCCTCTGGCAGTCAGATGCGTCAAGTACGCTTGCGGTCGCTTCCCGTGGCCCGTTCCCGTCGTTTCTGGGATTTGCTGCGGCCTGCGTTCGGGTATACGACACAACCGCGACGGCGTCCATATTAGACTGCGGAATGTTTCTGTCGCGTTGCGAAAGAGAAATCATCATGTTGGACGCAAAAAGCTGTGCCGGATGGGTACTGGGAAGAACTTCGAACGTTCGCGGCCGCGCGGCGGACAAATCGTTTCACGTGGAACAAACCGCAAATGATTGTCTACCATGCGCTTGCGGCGATTGGGGAACGCGCGGCGGTTTCGAACGCATACGACGTTGGGCAATCGCGGCGCGCGGCTGTATACTGACCGTCACGAATCGCCCTCTGGAGAAGCTGTGGAAAAGTCCAAACTCGTTATTGTCGTTCATTACCACGAGCTGTGGCTCAAGGGCGGAAATCGCCGCTTTTTTCTGAGCAAGCTGCACGTGGCGCTGAAGCGGGCGCTCGAGGGCCTGCCGGTCGAGCGCATTTTGCGGCCCGGCGATCGCCTGCTGGTGGAATTCGGCGAAGGCGCATCGGAAGAGGAAGCGGTGGCGCGGATTGAACGCGTGTTCGGCGTGGCGTTTTATGCCGTGGCGCGAGTGGTTCCGCGAGGCGGCGAGGACGATCTCGCGGCTTTGGGCCGCGCGGCATGGGAGGAAATTCGCGGCGAGAAATTTGAAACGTTCGCGGTGCGCGCCAAACGCAGCGACAAATCGTTTCCGCAGCGCACCATCGATATCGACGTTTCCGTCGGCCAGTATTTGGTGGACCAATTGCGCGCTTCCGGCCGCGCCGCTCGCGTCAAGCTCAACGATCCCGATTTGACTTGCCGCATCGAAATTCCGCCCGGCCCGTCGCTGCTGGTGTATGCGCGAAAAATTCCCGGCGCCGGCGGATTGCCGCCCAATACCGCGGGGCGCATGACGTGCCTCTTGTCGGGCGGCTTCGATTCCGCCGTGGCCGCGCATAAAATGATGAAGCGCGGCGCGCACTTGAATTTTGTGCACTTCTGGGGAGGCGGCGCGCTGCCCGGCGAGTCCTCCGTGCACGTGGCGCGCGAACTCGTGCGGCGGCTCGTGCCGTGGCAATTTTCAGCCAAGCTTTTCCTGGTGCCCTTCGAGCCGGTGCAGCGTGAAATTGTGGCGCGCGCGCCGGAGGAATTTCGCATCCTGCTGTATCGCCGGATGATGCTGCGCATCGCCGAACGCATCGCGCGCTTCAATCGCGCGCTCGGACTTGTCACCGGGGACAGCCTGGGCCAGGTCGCCTCGCAAACGCTGCATAACATGGCCGCCGTCGGCGCCGCCGTGCGCATGCCGCTCTACCGGCCGCTCGTCGGCGACGACAAAATGGAAATCATGGACGCCGCGCGCAAAATCGGCACGCACGACATCTCCGCCGAGCCCTTCCACGATTGCTGCCCCATCTTCCTGCCGCGCAACCCCGCGCTGCACGCCTCCATCGAGGAACTCGACCGCGCCGAAAGGGCGCTGGATTTCGAAGCACTCGTCCGCCAGGCGATCGAGTCGACCGCCATCGAACGCTACCGCTACTCAAGCGGCCGCGTCGAAAAAGTAGAGTCGTGTAAGTCCGCCACGGCGTGAGACGAGGCTCAGCTCGTAACCATTCACGGATCGGGTCTATACGGTTCCTAGCCACTTGATTGGAAAGCGTGAGGCGAGGGCGTTTGCCAAGCGTTCATCGGCAGTGATGAGTGGAGCGCGGGAGTGGGCCGCGAGCGCCACGTACAGGCTATCGTAAACACTTCGGTTGAATTCGTTGGCAATGTCAAAAGCGCTTTGCAGCAACAGGGCGGAGGAATATGACAGCAAGTCGCAGCGACTCAAGTAGCTGAGGGCTTCTTGAGCTGCCGTTTTGTCAAACCGACCAAGACGAATCGCTTTCCAAAACGCACTTGCGATTTCGGCCCAGAACAGATCAGGGATAATAAAGCGGATCTCTTTTTGTGCGTATTTTCTAAGCAATGCCAGCGCTTCCGCCGTAAGTCGTTCATCTTTCGGCGACAAATACCATTTCGCCGCTACGCTTGCGTCCAGAACGAAGAGAGTCACCGTTCACGGTCCTCTCGAATCAATTCCTCCGCGGAGGGAAAGGTTCCCTTGCTTTTCGGGAGCTTTTTGCGCAGTCGCATGACTTGTCGAAACAAGCCCCGTCTTGCCTTCAATTCATCGACGGTGGGCACGTTTTCCTCGAGCAGGGCCAGCACTTCGGCGGCTATCGAGCGGCGGCGCGCCTTCGCCTGGCTGCGGAGCGCCTCGTAAAGTTCATCGGGCACATTTTCGACATAGAGGGTCGCCATAGGGATCTCCTAGGAAAAGCATAGGAGATTCCTAGGCTTGCCGCAATCGAAATAATCGCAAAAAACCGGGGAGCTTCGACGCTCCCCGGTCTCTCTTAACTCTCGAAGGTTGGATGGAATTACCAGCGGCGGTCTCCGCCTCCGCCGCGGTCGCCTCGATCGCGATCCCTGCCTCCTCCCCCGCCTCCACGGCCACCGCCTCCGCGTCCGCCGCCTCCGCCAAAGCCGCCACGGCCTCGCCCGCCTCCCCCGCCGCCTCCGCCCTCCCGCGGTGGCCGGGCTTCGTTGACAACGATGTTGCGGCCCATGAAATCGTGGCCGTTCAATCCCTGAATCGCGCGCTCGGCTTCCTCGTCGCTATTGACCTCGACAAATCCGAACCCGCGTGGTTGGCCCGAGAGACGGTCGCGCACCAAGGTGACGTTCGCCGCGGTGACTCCCGTCTGCGTAAATAAAGCGCTGAGCTGCTCTTCCGTAGCCTGAAACGGCAGGTTGCCGACGTAAAGTTTCTTCAATGCGAGACTCCTTCTGGCCGTGGCAATGCGGACCCACGGGACCGGGGGACTGAAGAAGGCGGGTCGTGATCGGCGGGCGTGGGCAGGTGCCCGAGGCAATCCGACAAGAAACGCACTTCAGGTCCGGGTGAATCTTGCTTCAAATTTCAACGTCCGTCAACAAAAGATTGAGGTATAACTACTTATTAAATACGCCTTCCATCCCCTGGCGCGGAGCTACACACCCCCCGCGAATTTTGTGAAATAGGATGATAGGATGCGGAATCCTTCCTTGGGAAAGGATCGGAGAAACGGGGCCTATGCGCGGTTTGATGATGGATTTTCCCCTAACCCTCCCGGCGCTGCTGGAACGCGCGGGCGGAATATTCGGCGGCGTCGAGATCGTCACCCGCGGGCCGGACCGTCGCCTGGCGCGCTCAACCTGGAAAGATCTTTACCGGCGGTCGCGGGGCCTGGCGAGCGCGCTCACCGGCCTCGGCCTGCGCCGCGGCGACCGCGTGGCCACGCTGCTGTGGAACCAGACCGAACACATGGAGGCTTATTTCGGCGTGCCCGTCGCGGGAGGCGTGCTGCACACGTTGAATTTGCGCCTGCACCCCGACGAAATTACCTACATCGCGAACCACGCCGGCGACCGTTATCTGATCGTCGACGACATATTGCTGCCCATTTATGAGAAATTCCGCAGCCGCGTGAATTTCGAGCGCGTCATCGTCGTCCCATTCGGCGGAGGCGCGACGCCTGCCGGCTGCGAAGGCTACGAGGAATTGCTGGCGGGCGCGAGCGAAGAGTTCACTTATCCACGGCTGGATGAAAACGAAGCGGCAGCCATGTGCTACACCTCCGGCACGACCGGGCGGCCGAAAGGAGTCGTCTACTCGCACCGCGCCATCGCGCTTCATTCCTTGAACTGTTGCGGCGTGGATTCGCTGGGGATTTCCATGCGCGACACGATCTTGCCGGTTACCTCGCTGTTTCATGCCAACGGCTGGGGAATTCCCTTCACCACCGCCATGGCCGGGGCCAAGGTCGTGCTTTCCGGGCCGTACGCGGATGGCGAGGGCCTGCTCGATTTGATGGAACAAGAGCGAGTCACCGTGACGACCGGCGTGCCCACCGTCTGGTTCGGCGTTTTGGAGGCCCTCGAAAAATTTCCCGGGCGCTGGAAATTTAATTGGCCGGTGCGAATGCACGTGGGAGGGGCGGCGGCCTCGGAAGCCTTGATGCGCGGGTTCGACAGGCACGGGATTACGATCATCTGCTCCTGGGGCATGACGGAACTCACGCCGGTTGGCACCAGCTCCCATTTGCGGCCCCAGATGGATTCCTGGAGTGAAGACAAGAAATATCCGCAACGCCTGAAGCCCGGCATTCCGGCCTCGCTGGTCGAGGCGCGCGTGGTGAGGCCCGACGGGTCCGTGGCGCCACACGATGGTTGTAGCGTTGGCGAAATCGAAGTGCGCGGACCGTGGGTGGCGGGGGCCTATTACAACATGCCTGAAGAGGCGCGCAAGTGGTCGCCTGACGGCTGGCTGCGCACCGGCGATATGGGCCAAATCGATGAATACGGTTACATCAAGCTGGTGGACCGCAGCAAGGATTTGATCAAATCGGGCGGCGAATGGATCAGTTCGGTGGATCTGGAAAACGCGCTGATGGGGCATCCAGCCGTAAAGGAAGCCGCCGTCATCGGCGTGCCGCATCCGAAATGGCAGGAACGCCCGCTGGCCGTGGTCGTGTTGAATGAGGACGCGAAAGTGGACGCCGCGGAACTGCGCGAATTTCTGTCGGCGAAATTTGCGAAGTGGCAATTGCCGGATGCGTTCGTATTTGCGAGCGAAATTCCGCGCACGTCGGTGGGAAAATTCCGCAAGACCGCGCTGCGCGAGCAATTCGCCGATTGGAAATGGGGGGATTGAGTGGCACAGACTTCAGTCTGTGGCCTTTAGATCCAGCGAAGGCTTACCCGCACAGACTGAAGTCTGTGCCACATGAATCTACGTCCGATAGCTGGCGTTGATATGCACGTATTCCTCGGTGAAATCGCAGGTCCAGACGCGCGCGGCGCCGCGTCCATTGTGGAGATCGACGGCGATCGGAACATTTTTTTCGAGCAGGCGCCGGTGCGCGGCGCACTCGTCGAGCGGCAATGCGATCGAGTAGGACTCGCCCTTCGGCGGCCCGTACATTTTCATTCCCCCCAGCCAAATTTCCGCGTGATCGGGATTGAACGCAACGCCCGAGCGTCCGGCGGCAGCCAGGATGCGCCCCCAGTTGGGATCGGCGCCGGCGATGGCCGTCTTGACGAGGGCGGAAAGGGCGATGGTTTCGGCCACGCGTTTCGCGGCCGCGTCATTCGGCGCGCCGCGCACTTCGATCTCGACAAGGTGCGTCGCGCCTTCGCCGTCTTCGACGATTCCAATCGCCAAGGTTTTGCACACTTTTTCGAGCGCGGCCACAAATTTCGCGTAATCCGCGCCGGCCGCTTCGGTGATTTTCCTCGCGCCGCTTGCGCCATTAGCCAAAACGAGCAGCGTGTCGTTGGTCGAGCTGTCTCCGTCCACCGTGATGCAATTGAACGTGCGGCTTACGACGTCGCGCAAGGCGACATCGAGCACGCCCGGCTCGATGGCCGCGTCCGTGACGACGAACGAAAGCATCGTGGCCATGTTCGGATGAATCATTCCCGCGCCCTTGGCGCATCCCGCAAAGCGGACGGTTTTTTCACCGATGCGGACGCTTGCGGCGGCGCGTTTCGGCCGCGTGTCCGTGGTCATGATGGCGCGGCTCAAGCCGTCGAACGCGTGCGCTGAAGACACCAGCGATTCGGCAAGATCCGGCGTGGCTTTTAAAATGCGGTCGACCGGCAGCGGCACGCCGATCACCCCGGTCGAGCAAACCACCACTTGTTTGGCGCCGCAGCCGAGCAACTCAGCGACCCGATCGGCCGTGGCGCGCGAGGCCACCATGCCGCCGGGCCCCACGGAGCAATTGGCGTTGCCGGAATTTACGATGACCGCGCGCATTGCGCCCGCCGAAGCCCGCACGTGTTCGCGCGAGAGGACCACCGGCGGCGCCTGCACCAGGTTCTGCGTGAAGACGGCCGCAGCCGATGCGGGAGGATCGGAAACGATCAGCCCCACGTCACGCACCCCCGTGTGCCCGCGCTTCTTGAGCCCGGCGGAAGCAGAAGCAAAACGAAACCCGCGCGGCAGGGCGCGGGCGGATAAAGGATCGCTCATTCAATCACCATGAATAAAGTAGGACGGGCTTCAGCCTGTCGGTTTTGATTTGCGCAGCGGCGGATATCGCCCCCGGCAAACGAGCAGCCTGCCCCACGAAAATCCTTTAGGCCACCGAGAGTTCCTTTGCCGATCGGTTATTCAAGATCGGCAGAACCTCGCTCTCCGGGCACACCACGGCGACCGTAGCGATCAGATTGCACTTCCGTTCCTTGGGACACGTCACGCAATCGCGCTCGACCTTTTCAGTCACCAGTTGCCGCGGCCCGGGGATAAAACCGTAGCGCGAGAAAAAATCGGGCCGGTGCGTCACGGCAAAGAGTCGCGCGATCTTGCGCCGCCGCGCGGTATCCATCGCGGCCTTCATCAAGCGGTCGCCGACGTTGCGTCCCTGCCCGCGCGCCTCGGGAGCGACGGCGAGCGAACGAATTTCAGCCAGGTTCGGTCCGTACGGTTCGAGAGCGACGCAGCCCAAAACTTTTTCGTCGCCGTTGCGTTTTTCGACGAGCACCAGAAAGCGCGAGATATGCTCGCGGATCTCCGCCTCGGTGCGCGGGAGAAGAAGCCCCTCGCCCGCATAGTGCGCGATCACGCGGTGCACCGCGGCCGCGTCGCCGATTCGAGCCGTGCGAGCCCTCATGATTTTTTCTCCAGAGCGGCCAGACGCTCCTTGGCGGCGGCGATGGCGTCGCGCACCCGCCCGGGCGCGGTGCCGCCTTCCACGTCCGGCCCGGCCAGCGCGGATTCCAGCTTCAGCGCATCGTAAAAATCCGGGCCGAAGAGCGGCGAATATTTTTGCAGCGTTTCGAGCGGCAGCGCGGAAAACGGTTTTCCAGCGCGCTCGGCTTCGCGAACGATCTGCCCGACGATTTCGTGCGCCTGCCGGAACGGCGCGCCGCGGCGCACCAGATAATGCGCGGCTTCGGTGGCGAGCAGCGCCGGATCGGACGCGGCCTCGCGCATGCGCGCTTCGTTCGGGCGAGTGGCCGCGACTGCGCCCGCGGCGATCGTCAGCATGGCGATGGCCTGATCATGCGCGGCGAACACCGGTTCCTTGTCCTCCTGCAAATCGCGCTGATAGCTCGACGGTAGCCCTTTCAGCGTTGTGAGCAGCGTGTGCAGCGACGCGGTGACGCGGCCCGTCTTGCCGCGCAAAAGTTCCCACGCGTCGGGATTTTTTTTCTGCGGCATCAGGCTGCTGCCCGTTGAAAATTCGTCGGGCAGCGCGATGAAACCGAATTCCTGCGACGCGAACAAAACGAAATCCTCGGCCAGGCGCGAAAGATGCGTGGCGATCACGGCCAGCGCGTAGAGATAATCGAGCGCGAAATCGCGGTCGCTCGCGGCATCCAGGCTGTTGGCCGTGGGCCGCGCGAAGTCCAATTCGCGCGCAATCGCGCCGCGGTCGACATCCAGCGAGCAGCCCGCGAGCGCGCCCGAGCCCATCGGACAAGCGTCCGCCATCGCTTCGGCGGCATTCAGGCGCACCGTGTCGCGGAAAAACGCCTCGGCGTGCGCGAGCAAAAAATGCGAGAACAGAATGGGTTGCGCGTGCTGCATGTGCGTCATGCCGGGCATGGGAATGCCGAGAGATTTTTCGGCTTGGCTGACGAGCGCGGAAATCAAGCGCGCCACGGCCGCGCGCATTTCTCCCGCGGATTCCATTACGAACATGCGGAAATCGGTGGCCACAAGCTCGTTGCGGCTGCGGCCCGTGTGCAGCTTGTAGCCGAGTGTTCCGAGGTATTCGACGAGCGCGGTCTCGACGAAGTGATGAACGTCCTCGGCGGGCGATCCGCCGAGCCACGCGTAATCGTTGGCGGCGCGTTCGGCGATTTTGTCGAGCGCCGTCAGCGTCTCTTGCATTTCCTCGACGGAAAGAATGCCCGCCGATTCGAGCGCGCCCGCCCACACCCGGTCCACGGCCAGTTCGTATGGCAGCAGCCGGCGATCGAATGAAAATGATCTTTGAAATTGGTAGAAAAGTTCGTCGGGAGCGCGGTCAAACCGCCCGCCCCACAATTTTGCCGACGACTGTTCCTTAGGTGCGGCGGTCACTTTACTTTTGCTTCCTCCGGAACGGTTACCGGCAGCGCGAACAAATTGATGAAGCCTTCGGCGTCTTTCGGGTTGTAGCCGGTCATGGCAAAGCTCGCGAGCCCTTTTCTGTAAAGCGAATAGGGAGACACGCGCTTCGTGACGGAAACATTTCCCTTGTAAAGCTTGAGGCCCACCGTGCCGGTCACACGCTTCTGCGCCTCGGTGAAATAGGCGTCCAGCGCCTCGCGCTGCGGCGTGAACCACAAGCCGTAGTAAACAAGCTCGGCATAGCGCAGCGAAAGCGTTTCCGAATAGTGCGCCGTCTCGCGGTCCAGGCACAGTGTTTCGAGCTCGCGATGCGCGGTGACGAGCAGCGTGCCGCCCGGCGTTTCGTACGCGCCGCGCGATTTGATGCCGACGAGCCGGTTCTCGACGAGATCGATGCGCCCGACGCCGTGTTCCGCCGCGATTTCGTTTAATTGATCGAGCAGATCCACTGCCGAGCGTTTCTTGCCGTTCACGGAAACGGGCGTGCCGGCATCGAATCCGATTTCAACGATGGCCGGTTTATTGGGCGCTTTTTCGGGCGAAGCGATCCATTGCCACATGGATTCCTCGGGCTCGTTGGCGGGATCTTCGAGCACACCGCCTTCGTGGCTCAAGTGCCAGATGTTGCGGTCGCGCGAGTAAATGTTGGCCTTGGTTTGCTCAACGGGAATTTTGTGCGCGTTGGCATAGACGATGGCGTCCTCGCGCGAATTGATCGTCCACTCGCGCCACGGCGCAATGATTTTCACTTTTGGAGCGATCGCTTTGTACGCCAGCTCGAAGCGCACCTGGTCGTTGCCTTTTCCCGTGCATCCGTGCGCGACGGCGTCGGCGCCGGTTTCGAGCGCGATTTCCGCTTGCCGCTTGGCGAGCACCGGACGCGCCATCGAAGTGCCCAGCAGATATTTGTGCTCGTACACCGCGCCCGCTCGAAGCGTCGGCCAGACATATTCCTTGAGAAATTCCTCGCGCAAATCCTCGATCGTCGCGGAAGACGCGCCCGTGGCAAGCGCTTTCTTCTTCGCGGCCTTCAAATCTTCCTGCTGGCCGACGTCGCCGATCATGGCGATCACATCGCAGGCGTAGGTTTCCTTCAGCCAGGGAATAATAATTGACGTATCGAGTCCGCCCGAATAGGCGAGCACTACTTTCTTCGGCACCGGTATTCCTTTCAGCTTAGGAGCATCAACAGGATGGCTTTCTGGACGTGCAGGCGGTTTTCCGCTTCGTCGAAGACGATGGAGCGCGGCGACTCCATGACTTCGTCGGTCACTTCGGAGCCGCGATGCGCGGGCAGGCAGTGGAGAAAAACGGAATCCGGCGCGGCCAGGGACATGAGTTTGGCGTTGACCTGATACGGCGCGAAAATGGCGGCGCGCGCTTCGGCCTCGCTCTCCTGACCCATGCTGGCCCAGACGTCCGTGTAAACGGCGTGCGCGCCCGAGACGGCTTCCTCGGGGGCGCGGAACAATTCGATGGTTCCCTTCGTCGCGGCCGCATCCTTCCGAGCCGCCGCAACAATCGCCGCATCCGGTTCGTAGCCCGCCGGCGTCGCGATGCGCAGGTGCGCGCCGACGCGCGCTCCGGCGACCATCAGCGAATGGCAGACATTGTTGCCGTCGCCGACGTAAGCGACTTTCAATCCGCGCGCCGAACCGAATTTTTCCTCGAGCGTGAAAAAATCGCACAGCGTCTGGCAGGGATGATACACATCCGAGAGCGCGTTGATGACCGGCACGCTGGCATGCGCCGCCAGAACTTCCAGCGCCTCCTGCGAAAATACGCGCGCCACAATTCCCTGCACCCAGCGCGAAAGGCACCGGCCCACGTCGGGAACCGATTCGCGGTCGCCCAAATGGGTATCCGCGTGATCGAGGTAAATCGCCGTTCCGCCCAGGCTGACGATGCCGACTTCAAAGGTGACGCGCGTGCGCAGCGAGGGCTTTTCAAAAATCATGGCCAGAAATCGGCCGGCCAGCGCGGTCTTGTAGCGATCCGGATGCGCCTTGACGTCCGCGGCCAGGCGAAACAATTCCTGGACGTGCGCGGCGCTCCACTCGGCGCCGGTCAGAAGATCGGAGAAGAGGCCTAATTCTTGACTCGGCGGTTGAGTTTTGGTCTGGGCCGGTGCTTTCATGTTTACCTCGCGGCCGCAAGCGTCAGAGCCGCGGCGGGGGCGGAGGGTACGGCCGCCGACTTGGCCGGCCGCTCGGTCCGAGCGAGGACCGATTCGATTTTCGATAAGCCTTCCTTCACTTGCTGCGCGGTTAAAATGAACGGCGGCAGCAGGCGCAGGATGTGGTCGTGCGTGCAGTTGATCAGCAGCCCCTGCTTCAGCGCTTCCGCTACGTAGAGAGCGCCCTCCACGTCCAGATCGACGCCGAGCATGAGGCCTTCGCCGCGAACTTCGCGAATGAAATCGAATGTCCCGGCCATTTTTTTCAGGCCCGCTTTCAATTCGGCGCCGCGCGCGCGGACGTTGGCGAGCAAATGTTTCCGCTCGACGGTGTCGAGGAACGTCAAGCCCGTGGCGCAGGTCAGCGGCCCGCCGCCGAACGTCGAGCCGTGCAAGCCGGGGGAAAACGACGCGGCAAATTCCTCGCGCGCGAGGAACGCGCCCAGCGGAAGGCCGCCGGCGAGGGGCTTGGCGACGATGACGATGTCCGGCAGCCCCTCGAGACGCTGGTACGCAAATTCCTTGCCGGTACGCCCCAAGCCGCACTGAATTTCGTCGGCGATGAGCGCCGCTCCGTGCCGCGTGGCAAGTTCCCGCGCGCGCTTCCAGAACTCGCTCGTGACGGGATAAATTCCGCCCTCTCCCTGAATCGGCTCGATGATCACGGCGCAAACGTCGTCCGTGAATTTGGCTTCGAGATCCGCGACGTCATTCAGGCGAACGAAATCCACCCCGGGCACGAGAGGCTCGAAGGGCGCCCGGTATTTCACCGGATGCGTGATCGAAAGCGCGCCGAATGTGCGCCCGTGAAAGGAATGTTCGAGCGCCAGAAAACGGGTTTTCGCCGCGCCGCCGGGGCTGCTCTTGGCGGCGATGCGCGCCAGTTTTAGCGCGCCTTCCACCGCTTCGGACCCGCTGTTGGTGAAAAACGCGCGATCCATGCCGGACCACTCGGCGAGTTTCGCGGCGAGCGGCCCTTGAAACGGATTGTGAAAAAGATTCGAGACGTGAACCGCGCGCCCCGCCTCCCGCCGGATCGTTTTCACCAGATCCGGATAAGAGTATCCGAGCGCGTTCACCGCGATCCCGCCCAGAAAATCGAGATACTTTTTTCCATTTTGATCGAACACGTAGCAGCCCCGCCCGTGCGTGAAAATCATGTCGGAACGTTTGTACGTGTTCATCAGGTGCCGCGAAGCGTCGTTCAGGACAGACTTCGACGCCGCGGAAGAAGACGAAGCCCTCTTACCCGCTTTCTTCAACGGCTTTTTGGAATTCGATTTCACTGCACCACTCCGGCGGTGCTTGCGGGAAATTCCGAAGTGACGCGCGTCCCGGGAAACCGCGCCCCATTCGCCGCGGCCAGCAAACCATTGGGCACCGAGCCGCCCACGATGCGCACTTGCGAAACGCCCGCATTCAGCGCGCGCTTGCAGGCTTCGAGCTTCAGGATCATTCCGCCTGAAACTTTATTCTGGCGGATCATGTCCTCGGCGTCGGCCGTCGAAACGACTTTGAGCACTTTCGAGCCGTCCAAAACGCCCGCCACGTCGGTAAGATAAATCAGACGGTCAGCGTGAATGTATTCGGCGCACGCGGCCGCCATGTGATCGGCATTAATATTGTAGAGTTCGCCGTCCGCGCCCAGGCCCATGCAGGACGCGACCGGAACGATTCCCGCTTTCCAGGTCGATTCGAGAAATTCCAGGTTCACTCCGGTCAAATAACCGACGAAGCCCAGGCCGCCAACGACTTCCTCATGCATCATCGGCTCGGCCAGGAAGCATCCGGCATCGGATGCGCAAAGGCCGATCGCGGGCTGCCCCGCAGCGGAAATGGCGCCGGCAAGGCGCTTGTTCAGCAAGCCGCCGAGAACCATCACAGCGACGTCGCGCGTTTCGCGGTCCGTCACGCGCAGCCCGTTGACGAACTTGCTCTCAATTCCCATGCGCTTGAGCGTCGAGGTAAAGATTTTCCCGCCGCCATGCACCACCAGAATTTCGTTCCCCTGGTGAGCCAGTTGCGCCACCTGCCGCGCCAGCGTTTCCATCGCCGCCGCGTCATCGAGCAATGCTCCCGCAACTTTAACCACTAATCTCATCGGAGTCCTGTGGCCTCCTCGATTCCCATCATCAAATTCATATTCTGCACTGCCTGGCCTGCGGCGCCTTTGCCAAGATTGTCCAGACAACTCACGACCGCGAGGCGCCGCCCCGCGGGATCGAGCGCAAACCCGATATCGCAAAAATTCGTGCGCGCCACGTGCTGCAGTTCCGGCAGCTTTCCGGCCGGCCAGATGCGCATCATCGGCCGGTCCGCGTAAAACGCGCGGTAAAGCGATTCGACTTCCTCCGCCGTATGCGGCTCGGCGAACCATACGTACAGAGTGGAAAGAATGCCGCGCGCCACCGGCAAGAGGTGCGTCGTGAAGACAATGTCTTCGCCCGCGATGCCCGTGTGATCGGTCACTTCCGGCGTGTGCCGGTGCGAAAACAGTCCGTAGGCGCGCAGGTTTTCATCCACCTCAACGAACTGCAAATCGCGCTTCGGTTCCTTGCCCGCGCCCGATGCGCCGGACTTGCAATCGGCCACAATGCCGCGCTCGGCCGCGATCCAGCCCGATTCCACCAGCGGCCGCAAGCCGAGAATCACGCTCGTCGGATAGCAGCCGGGGTTGGCCACGAGCCGCGCGTCCGGCAATTGATCGGCGTACAGCTCCGGCAGGCCGTACACGGCTTCTTCGGCCAGATTTTTCGGCGGCGCCGGCAATTTGTACCACTGCGCGAACGTCTCCGGGTTGTGGAAACGGAACGCGCCGCTCAGGTCCACCACGCGCAGGCCCGCATTCAAAAGTTGCGGCGCCATTTCCAGGGAAGCCTCATGCGGCGTTGAGAGAAACACCGTGCCCGCGCCGCTGCTCGCGATCGCATCGACCGAAAACGCCTTGCAGGGCGCTTCGCCCCATCCCCGCAGGTGCGGGAAAATTTCGGTGAGGCACTTCACGTGCGCCGAAGTTTCGCGCAAGTAGAAGGTCGGCTTTTGAATTTTCGGGTGCCGGAGGAGAAGCTGGGCCAGCTCGAAGCCTGCATAGCCCGTCACTCCGACCACGGCGACCCGCGTCGGGTCGTTCATCGGAGTAGATCCTCCATGCGTTTTTGGACGGTGGCGCGCGCCTGGCGCGACGGCGTGATCACCAGGACCGTGTCGTCTCCGGCGATCGTTCCGGCCACTTCCTTGAATTTTTCGGCGTCCAGCGCCGCGGCGAGCGGTTGCGCTCCCGAGGGCGGCGTCTTCAGCACCAGCAAATTAAAGGCGGGGCGCAGGTCCACCAGAAAATCGCGCAACGCGCGGCCGAGCGGCGGCATGGGCGCCGCGGCTTCATCGCCGTTCGAGAGCGGCTTGTAGCCCGACGCGGTCTTCACCAGCTTCAGCTCGGACATGTCGCGCGAAAGCGTCCCCTGCGTCACGCGGACCTTCATGTGCGAAAGTCTGCGCCGCAATTCGTCCTGGCTCGAGATGGGTTCGCTCGTGACCAATTTCAGAATCTGTCCTTGCCGGAACCGTTTGTGTACATTCAATGCCATGGTCAGCCTAACTTTATGCACCCGCTTGCATAATTATGCGCGGTGCTTCGGAGCGCTGTCAATTCTTTTTTATTCTTTTTCAAAATATTTTCCTTGCTCAACAAGTTCGATGCGTCCGATTGACGCGCGATGCGCTGCGCCGTAAGATTTTCGCGCCTGAACATTCCGATGCGCACAGGAAAACACTACGGAAAATTTGCCCTCGCGGTTTTGTTCTGCGCCGTTTTTTACGGCTGCGGAAACAAGAAGGCCTCTTCGCTTTCCGAGAGCGCAGGCAATCCCCCCGCATCCGCCGAAGAAAAGCTTGCCGAGCCTCCGCTCGATCAGCAAACCGAACAGAAACTCGATCCATTGACAAAGGAAGACGTGGAACTCTATTTGAAAGTGATGCACGCGGCGGCCGAACGCGTGCAGCATTTAACGCCTGCGGATCGAGCCGCGCTGGACGCGGCCAGGAAAATCTTCGCTTCCAGCGCCTCCGGCCGCGTCCCCACGCGCGATGACGCGAAGACCCTCGAACGCGCCAACCTGGTTGCGGTTTCGATGGATCAAATTGTCGCGGAAGAGATGAAGCTCGATGCCCGCGCGTACCGTGGCATTGTCGAAGCCGTTGAGTCCGTGGTTCCGAATCCCGCATCCGGAACCGCTTCTGGCAACCTCGCCGCTCCTACCTCCGTCCGCGATCCGACGCTGCTTGAGAAGCGGTTGAGCGCCGTCAACGCCGCAAACGAAACATATCTCGCGCCCTACCGCGAGGAAATTCAAAAGCTGATTGCCATCGTGCGTAATCCCGCCAAATTGCCGAAATAAATTGAACCCTTGTGGCGCGGGCTTCAGCCTGCGGGTTTTGGTTCTTGCTCGAATGAA
>Ga0335078_10004221_pt1 | contig 21324 bp, 10 predicted proteins | sample Lox_Sample_32_FD_206711 | JGI IMG/M metagenome (GOLD analysis project Ga0335078, IMG submission 206711) | Soil microbial communities from Loxahatchee National Wildlife Refuge, Florida, United States - Lox_Sample_3.2 | ecosystem: Environmental > Terrestrial > Soil > Wetlands | place: USA...
TTCCTCGCCCACACATACGCGTGTTCCCCCGCAAACGCGACGCTTTGCCTGGGGACAACAAGAACGTTGCTCTGCGAGCCCAGTTCCAGGTCCAGGGCCGCGGATAGGTCCGGCAGAAGTCTTGGATCCGACCCTTGCACCAGGAACTGCGCGCTGAAAGAGCGCACTTGTTCCGAAAACCGCCCCGGGTGACCGAGCGGGGAAAGTTCATTGAGCACGGCCGGGAGGGTCAAGCCCGGGTAGGCATCCAAATGCATCTCAGCCCGCTGCCCGGGATGAACGTTTTGCAGGTCCACCTGGTTAAGCTCCACTCGCACCTGCATCTGCGAGGGGTCCACGACCTGCAAGAATGGCACTCCGGGCCTTACCTGATCCCCTTCCTGCACCGTGCCCATTCTTCCGCCCAGCCAAATGGTGTTGTAAACCACCACTCCAGGCATCGGCGAATGCACTTCCATCTTGGCGGCGTTGTTTTGCGCATAGCGCATGGCTTCCAGTGCCCGGTCCCTCTGAATCTCCAGGATGTGTATGCCCGCCACTCCCGCCGCCCTCTTCAATTGGTACGTTTCTTTCCACTGCTTCAACGTCGCCTCGGCTTCGTCAACGGCTTCCTGATTCTTCTCCGCGTCGATTCGTGAGACAACTTCATTCCTCTGCACTTCCAGTTGCGCGCGCTTCAACTCGTCTTCGGCCTGCTTCACGGCCGTGTCGTCTTTGGCCCGTGCGATGTCCTCGTCACCCTGTTTCTGGGCCACTTGGCTGACCAGATTCTCGTAGGTGCTCTTCTTGTCCAAATAATCCTTCATCTGGGCTTGCGGGTCGAACTCGACGAGAAGATCGCCCTTCTGGACGTGGCTGCCCGCCGGCGCCAGTTTGGTGATGACCATCGACCCGACCTGCGCGCCTTCCAACTTCGGCGCCAACACTACGAACGAGCGCGCCGCCTGGGTCGTGCCGTTCAGCCGCAGCCGCTGCACAAAACTCCGTTTCTCTACCTTGATTGTGGCTTCGCCGCCGCTCGCCGCTGTCCTTGGCTGCTGGAAATGAAGGAAGAAAAATAGAAGGATGGCTACAAACAACAGAAGGGACATCCGAAGCAAAACAGTCTTCGGCTTACCGCCGAATAAAGACGATTGCGCCATCGCCTCGACTCTACCCCGCCGGGGGGCCGAACAGTCCCCCTTATGCGCCTTTTGAACTCTAATCCGCCAGAATGGTTGTGTCGCCAATTACTTATACCGTCCAAAATAGGTTAAGTCCACCTCGCAGCCCTAGACAGCGCCGGGAATCGCGTCTGGTAGGGGAACAATTCACCGGGTCCAGCGATGTTAAATCCAACTCATTTTCCCTACGGCTCCGTGGTTGCGGCAGGCTTAGCGAATTGGGCGTCGTCGATCGGGCTGTTCTGCTGCACCGTGTCTATCTGTACGGTGAGCGCGGATTCTGGCCGAGAAAAAGTCATGCGAAAGGGGACCTTTACGCCGTCCACGTCGCGATAGTCGTCGTAGTCGATTTGCGTGGGGTTCTCGCCGAAGGGTGACTCCGCATAGCGAACGAGGCGAAGCAACAGACCAGATTGCTCGTCAAAATAGAGCTTCGCGGCTGGCCGGCCGTGACGCATGGCGTAGAGCGCGTAGGCCTGGCGGCCAGCAATGACTTCAGGATATTCGACGCGGAGGTCCGGATAGAACTGGCGCAGGTGCAGGGGGAACTGCAGATCGGCGTCCATGCGAGCATTTTCAAGATCGAAACCGTGGAGTTCGCGAACGTGGTGGCCCCCTAGTGTGAGCCAGCTTGTCTGGCCATCGAAAACGTTAGCGATATCGCCGCCGGGAAAGTGGCGCAGGAAGGCCTGCTTTTCGCCGGATCGCGTGAAGATCTCGACCCTCAGCGGGTTCCCCTGGAAAGTCGCGGTGCCTGTCTCTACGCGAGTATTGATCTTTTCAATCGAAGCGGCTCCGCCGAGAGCGTTGACGTAGTTTTCCAGTAACTCAGAAATTGCGGGCAAATGGACGGGCAGTTGGCCCGGTCCGGAGTCGGGCCGGGACCGCGTCGCGCTCTCCACAACTGGAGTTGCGACAGGATCGGTTGTGCCGCGATGACAGGTGAAACAGGTTATTCCGCGTTGATTGTCGAAGTTGTTTTTGTTCAGAGCGAAGGTCATTTGCATCATCTTACGCGCCGTTCGCTTGGGCTTCTTGTCATCTTTCTCAAAGTGGCCTTCGGAATGGCAGTAACCGCACTCGACACCGAGCGAGGAAGAAATAAATTCCATGGTGGGGATCAGCTGGCCGGCGGGCAGGCCCTTCAGCACCTGAATATTTTTGAAGACGTCTTCGGCATGTTTTGAAAAATCTTCCGAAGAAGCAGCCATCGCGGAACTATCGGGCGCGGCCGTCTCGTTCATCGCTGCTTTTATCTTTGCGCCCAGTTCGGCAGCCTCCGCGCTTTTCCCTGTCTTGCGATACAAATCAATCAGCGTACTTGCCGCGGGAAGATAGAGCGGATCAAGCGAGACGGCTCGCGCCAGGTGTTCGATGGCGCGGTCTGTCTCGCCGTCCTGGATATACGGAGAAGCCGCACCGGCTTCGCTGAGCGGCGAAGGATTCAGCTGCAGCGCCCGTTCAAAAGCAAATTTTGCATCCGCGGTTTGCTTGCCGACAAGCAAGGCGGCACCAATCCACTTGAACAAATCGCTGTCATTGGGGAACTGCCGCTGCACTTCGGTGAGAGCGCGATAGCCCTGAATAATCAGCGACGAAGAATGACGCTGCATGCCCACGTCGATGTCGGCGATTCCCAGGTTGCGCTGCTCCAGGCCGGGGGGAGGTTCGCGCCAGGCTTTGACGTTCGTGCCAGCTAGAGGCTCCGTCTCCTCCGCAGGACGGCGCTGGATTCGATGATCGGTGAACACCGTATGACCGCCATCCTGCGCATGGCGCCGCGGCATGTGGCAGCCGAGGCAATCGCTATCTTTCGCTGGATGCAAGGCCGGGAAACTCGTGGTGTGGCAGGAAAGGCAACGCGAACGGTAGAACTGGACGGGCTGGACCGGTTTGTTGTGGGGATCGTGGCAGGTGCCGCACCACAAACGTCCGCCACTGTTGCGCGCGCAAGCGCTCAGCGCAAGCTGCTCGACATGGCTTATTACTTTGAACGGGCCGGCAGGCGCACCAGGAGGCAAGGCGTCGTGGTAAATCGTAAACGTGTCTTCCAGAGGCTCACCCGCAACGAAATCGCTGAGCTTCTTGCCAGGATTCGGGACCCGCGCCACGCCAAACAAATGACATTGCTCGCAGACGCTATCACGGGCCGCGGGCACCAGTTTTGCGGGATTGACGATGGTCCCGGCGCGAGGATCCGCCAGATGCTTTTCCGCCGGCCCGTGGCAGCGCTCACACGTAATGGCTTCGTCGGGAAAAACAGGAGCGCGGTACTGATTGAGCGTACCTGAAACGTGCAGAGCGGTTCCCGAATGGCACAGGACGCACTCCTCGCTGACCGGACGCGTGAAGTCAGGGTCGGGGATATTCTCATAACCTGGCGCCAGATCATAGGATTGGCGTCTGGTGTAAAAGGCAACGGGCGACTGGAAGAGGTGGCCGCCGATATCGGTGAGATACCCGGAGGCATGCGTACCGGAACCAATGACGTACGCGATGCGATACTCACTCTCTTCCCCGCTATTCTCCCAACGCTGGAAATAGCCATTGGCCGAGGAATGCATGGTGATTTTTGAGCCGTGGGCCTCGACGACTCCATCGGGTTCGGCGTCGGCGCGCCGCAACGCGTGAGCCATCGCCGAGCGGACATAGCCCGCGACCTCGGCCGGGTGGCAGAAGGCGCAGCGCTGCGAGCCAGCGAGCGCGCTCGGGAATGCAGCGGCAAAGTCCTGCGCGGCGTTCCTGGGGCTCATAGGAGCCGCCGACGGTGCTTGAGCGGAAGAAGCGTCTGCCAGAACAAGCAGAACGCTGAAGAGCGCCAGAGCGCGTGACAGGGCAAGCGCACGGAGCGTTAATCGCTCCATGCGGAAGGGCTTTCCGAACCAGGGGGCCTTGTTTTGTGCCAAAGTGCGGAAACCGGAATGCAGAGCCTGTTGCATCTAACCTTGAAACGAATGCCGGGCAAGGCGCGTTTCACGCGCGGTTCACTGGATTCAACGACTCCATTGGGGGAGCCGGTTCGGGCGAAGCAAAAGTCCGTTCTTCAACCGGAGTTCGTGCGGCGAGCGCACGGGCCATCATGGCCAGGGATTTGGCGAGCGGAAGGAAGGGGGCAAATGAAAACGCTGCGCCGCCTGGGCCTCCGGCGTCAAAGGAGCTTCGTCTCGTCGCCGAGTACTGCAACATTCCAATAATGAAAAAAGCTTTTAGGGACCACCGTTCGGGGTGTGGAACGATGGTCCCGGGTGCACTGTGCGCAAGAAAAACGGACTAGAAGTAGAGCTTTCCTCCAAGCTGCCACCATCTCGGCAGCGTCTGGGCGGTCACCTGGCCAAAGTTGCCCTGGGATATATCGCCCTGTATGCTCTGGAAATTGGCGTGATTGAACAGATTGTAGAACTCGAACCTTACTTGAAAAACCAGCCGTTCGGTTACATGGGTGTTCTTGTAAACCGTCATATCCGTCTGTATGAAGGCCGGATTGCGGAACGCATTGTATCTCTCGTTGCCGTTCGTGCCCGCGGTGGGCACGGTGAATTGCCCAGAAGTGAAGACGCCGCTAGTGTAAGCGCTCGCTGACGTCCCCTGTTGATAGCTGGCGACGTTCGGGAAGCTGAAGTTATCCCCGTTCGCAAGATAGTCGCCGGTCTGGGTACTTTGTGCATTTGCACCCACGACGTAGTTTGCTCCGTTGTACGCCGCAGACGTAAACACTGAGAATGGATAGCCAGTCTGGTAAATACTGGTCCCGCTCACGCCCCACCCGCTCGTGGCGTGCCCCACAAACCCCACGCCACCGTTCAAGCCCGGCTGCTCATAGTTGAAGGTTGCCGAGAAGCGGTTAGGCACATCCCATGGCGAAGGCCCGTAAAACGCTGAAGGGTTTTCCGGCGTAGGATATCTGCTCGAGTCATCTTTGGAAGAGGACCGAGTGTAAGAAACGTCAAAAAACCCTCGGCTTGCTCTGGCTCGGAGGTCAAACGTCACGGCTTCGTAGTTGGCATACCGATTGTTCTGGGTGTAAGCGATTTGGCCAAAACTCGGATTGGGCCGCGGAGGTGAAGAGCCGAGGGGCAACCCAATCAGCGCTCCCGGCAATTCATTAATGTCAACGCCGTAGGAGACTAGACCCCCGGCGTTACCGTTTCCAACGAGGTTTGACGTATGCGACCCGCTGTACAGCGCCGCGGCAACAAAGCGGCTACCTAGCCGGTGTTCCAGCGTACCCGACCAGATGTAGGCGGTCGGAGAGACAATGTTGGGATTGATTCCCCCAATCCCTAAGCCTGCTCCCACAATACCTCCAGCGGCGTCTAGACACGGAGCCACTGGACACAAGGTTGTACCCGCCAGTTGCGGGAACACGAATCCAAACGGCGGCTTGCTGGTGGTACCTTGGACGAATACCGGCCGGTTGCCCGGCGCGTTAGCTGCGAAGAAGGTCGGATTGATGAGCCCCGGCGGGTTGCCACGGAATTCCTCTTGAATATTGGCGGGCGTCAGCCAATTGGAAAACATCCCGAATCCGCCGCGTAGTAGCCAGTTCCCTCGTCCGTCGATGTCCCAGGCCGCGCCTATGCGCGGAGTGTATGCTCGCGGTGTACTGGCCACGGCATTGTGCGTGGGTCTGGCTGCGCCACCGGCCACTTGATCTTCGAACGTTGATCCGGAACCCAGGTAGAAGTTGCCAAAAACCGTCGTGGGCGACTTGGAATAGGGGTTTCCCTGGTCGTCGAAACGGAAGCCCAACGTTAGCGTCAGATTGCGGCGTGCCTTCCAGGTGTCCTCGGCAAAGATGCCCCAGGTTTTGGAAGCCGCGTCCCAACTCCAAAGCGTCTGCTGGCCAGTTATCGGGCTATACATGACGCCGCTCTCTGTGAGGGGCGCATCTTGCGCGAGCGATAGCAAGTTGTTGAAGCTGAAAGCGGGGTGGGACCAGGGCCCCTGGAAGGGCTCGACATCATCGCCGTACCAGCCTTCGTAGCCTACCTTGATGACGTGCGCGCCACGGACATGGGTCAGAACGTCGCGCCAGTGATAGTTGTGTTGAATAAAATCGCCCTGCGAAAACCCGACACCGTATCCGACGCTTTGCCCAGTAACGCTAATTCCGGGGATGGTAAAATCGCCGGTCTCGCCAAGTTTTCCCTCAATACGGTTCTGCGCAAAGATGGCTTCATTCAACGTCGTCGGACTGAAGTCATGGGTCCAGTTCACCTGGAAGGCGCGCTGCCAGTAATTATTAGTGGTGGAGAACTGCGGGATGACGTTGGGCGCCGGGTTACCCTGCAAGGTGCGGAAGAAACTGCCGTAGATGCGATCCTTGCTGAAATACTTGTCGATACGGACGAAATACTGGGTTCCGTTGATGACGTTGGAGGAATTGAAGATTCCGCTGTCAAGCATCGGCGTAGCGCAGGGCAGGTTTTCTGTTGCCGCTGTGCCACAGGTTCCTGGAAAGATTTGGTTCGCAGTTTTCGATACGGCAACACCCACTACGTGAGTGGGAATGTAGGTATTCAAAATCTTCGTCCCGAAGGTGCCAGGATTGTTCGCCTGCGCAAAGGCTGCGAACGCTGGGTCGGGGAAAGTTATGACATTGTTGCCAGTAGAAGCAGAGGAACGCAACGCTTCAATGCCGAAGAAAAAGAAAAACTGGTGATGGGGAATAATCGGACCACCGATCGTTCCGGAAAGGTTGTTGCTATGGAACGGATTGTAAGGATGGTCGGAGCCGGGCAACGAATACTTGGCATACATCGATTGGTAGTTGAAGTAGTCGCTCGCCAAGCCGTGGAATTGATCCGCACCGGACTTGGTGGTCATGGCCACTTGGAGTCCGCTACCGCGCCCGTACTCGCTGGAATAGGTGTTGACCTGATTGTTGGATTCTTGGATCACGTCAGGATTGGGGGTCAGATTCAAGACTCCCTGCCGAACGCTGCTCGTGACGTCCAGTCCGTCAATAATCCACATATTCGCCACGGTTCCTTGACCGTTAGCGCTGACGTCCACTGCCTCTTCTGTGGAAAAGTTGCCGGCGTTGGCTCCTGGAGTACCCGAAGAGACGCCCGGCCCGCCCGCGAGTCCTAGCCCACTAACGCCAGGGGCGACGGTGGACAAAGAGAGCATATTGCGGGCCGCGAGCGGCAAAGTCGACAACTCCTGCGTTTGCAGTGTCTGTTCGTTGCGCGTCTCTGTCGTATTCACCAGCGGATTTTCGGCAGAGACCGTCACGGATTCGGTCGCTGCACCAACCTTCAGTGCAATTGGCACACTTAGATTTTGATTGGTTTCGAGGGTAACTGTCGTGCGCGCGGTGGAAAACCCTGCCGCTTCGACAGAAATTTCGTAGGAACCAGGAGCCAAGCTCAGAAACCGGTATCCTCCGTCACCATCTGTCGTGGTCGTCGCCGAGACGTGGGTTGCTAGATTCTCGACCGACACCTTTGCTTGAGCGACGGCCGCGCCACTTGGGTCGGTCACGTTCCCTTGAATATTTGCGGTGTACTGAGCCCAGGTCGGGCCGGCTGCCAACAAGATCAGTACGAGCAGCCGCAGGGACCAAACAGCAATCGCTTTCACTTGCATCGCTTTCCACCCCCTCAGAGAGCAACATTTACGGCGCACATCCCATGTAAACGTTTTCTCGATTGCTGACAGGTATATGCCACTTGCGAGGGGCTGTCAAGACTTTTCTAATGGTTTTGCACTAGTCCCTGCAGGGCACGCGGTGCGCCATTTTTTTGGGGAGTTAACTGCCGGAGTTCACGTCTTGGACCAGCCCCGATTCGGCACAGGCCCAACCCCCTCCCTCAGGGTAATCAATTGGTTCGCCCGGATGTGCCGGAAGGATTCCGAACCGCCGCTGGGCCAATGCACTTCCAGATCGGCGAAAGGGCTGCCTCCCAACCCGAAATGTAGCCGTGGATCGTTGCAAGAGTAATAGCTGCTTTGACTTAGTACGCATTGCGCCTGCGCTTTCCCGTTATAACGGGCAATAACGCGGGCCCCAATGGCGCTCCGGTTGGACTTGACGCCCTCCAGTTTCACCTTGATCCAGTTCTGCTTTCCCTGTACATCGTTCCGAAGCAAGGACGGGGGCTCGTTCATGTTGACGATGAGAATGTCTACGTCCCCGTCATTGTCGAAGTCCCCAAAAGCGCATCCCCGGCTGCTATGCGCCGCGGCGACGCCCGGGCCGGCAACGTCAATCAACTCCTCAAACGAGCGGTTGCCAAGGTTGCGAAAAACGGCCCGCGGCGTCTTGTAGGGGTATTGCGCGAGCTTACGCTCAACTTCCGGGTAAACGTTACCTGTAACCATGAACAAATCCGGGTAGCCATCGTTATCGAGGTCCACCATGCCGGCGCCCCAGCAGACGTACCGCGTCTCCACCCCAATTCGCGAGGATCGCGTCACGTCGTCGAAATTCCCTTTCCCGTCGTTGTGATACAGGACACAGGAATCGTCCGCGAAGTGTGTTTTGAACAGATCCAGGTGCCCGTCGAGATCATAGTCGCCGACGCCGACCCCCATGCCGGCTTGCTCTTCTCCGTCATCGCTAAGAGCCACACCGCGCAGCACGCCTTCCTCGCGGAAGGTCCCATCGTGATTATTCATAAACAGCAGGCTGGGCGTGGAGTCGCAAGCGACGTAAATATCCGGCCAGCCATCCTCGTCCAAGTCCGCAGCCACTACCGTCATGCCGTAGCATTTCGTAAATTGCGAGATACCCGCCTGCTGGCTGACGTCCGTGAAGGTCCCGTCCCCGTTATTCCTGTAAAGAGAATGCATGCCCGTGGGAAGGCCGCGTGGCCCGCACTCCACCGGGACGCCGTGGAAGTTGCAGTTGGAATTGGCTCCCGACACTGGAGCGCGCTCAAAGGAAAAGTGCACATAGTTGGAGACAAACAGGTCGAGGTTGCCATCGCGGTCGTAATCCAGAAAGGCACAGCCGGCGCCCCATCTTGGTTTGTCGTTCAGCAGACCGGCGGCCTTGGTCGCCTCGGTAAATGTGCCGTCGCCGTTGTTGCGGAACAGCATGTTCTGTCCAAAGTACGTGCAGAAAATATCGTCGAACCCGTCGTTGTTGTAGTCCGCAACGCAAACACCGTTAGCCCAGCCGACGGCCTGCAGGCCAGCCTTTTCCGTAACGTCCGTGAACGTGCCATCACGATTGTTTTTATACAGGCGGTTCGTGGCGCCGGGAGGATTGCCTTCGAGACGCGTGCCGGAGAGCAAGAAAATATCCATCCAGCCGTCGTTGTCGTAGTCCAGGAAGGCGCAACCGCACCCGTCAGACTCAATGATGTACTTGTTGCTTTCCTGGCCGCCGTAGATGATTGGCGCCACCAGGCCCGCTTTCGCCGCTACATCAACGAAGTGAGCGTCAAAAGGCCGGCCGGAAGGAGCCTGACGCGCCAGCGGCTTCGCGGCGTGGCCGCCCATCCCTTGTGGGAAGGCTCGCTTGGCAAGCAAGGAAAGCGCCGAGCCGGCCGAAAATCGCACGAAGTTGCGGCGTGAAAAAATCATCCGAACAGAGCTTTCGCGGCGGCGGTCATGTCAACAATTTTCGCTTGAAGAGCGGTGGGAGTAAACCTTTTCCTGAAACCTGTCGTAAAGTTTTTCTGGAGGTCGGCCGCGAGCCCGTGTTGTGCGTGCGGCTAGGGCTGCTTCGCCGGCGTTTCGTCCTCAAACAGTTTATAGCGGTACCGCTCGCGCTCCTCTTGTGTAGCTTGCTCGCGGAGTTTCGCCAGGCGCTGTAGCAATTCGGGAATTTCTTTCTGCTGTCCCGTTTTGCGCAGCGCCTGAATCAGGCGGTAAACCGCCGTCTGGTCCTTCGGATCGATGGCCAGCGCCTTTCGGCATTGCTCGATGGCCTCCGGATACTTCTCCGCTTGCATGTACAGCTTCGCCAGCACGGTGTGCGCCGTCGGAAGCGTCGGTTGCAACGCCACGGCTTTTTTCGCCGATCGCATGGCCAGTTCGAACTCCGGCGTACCCGGATCAACACCCTTTTGCGAAAGCACATCCGCCTGCAAGTACAGCAAAAGGGGATCGTTCGGCTTTCGGCGTAGTTTTTCCTGTATAGAAGTCAGCGCGTGGTCCAGATCGTTGGCTTGCACCGCAGTTAAGCCCTGCGCGGCAACGCTGAGAGACTGATTGGGATTTAATGCATACGCCTTTTCAAAATCGGCTTCCGCTTGATCGTACTGCGCCAATTGCACGTAGAGAACGCCGCGAGCGATATAGAGGTCATCGGCATTGGGCTGCAGAGTCAATCCTTCCGTGATCACGTCAATGCCGACTTGGAAGGATTGGTGAGAAAAACAAATCGTCGCGAAATCGAGATAGAGGCTGGTTCTGCGCGGATCGAGCAAAAGAGCTTGTCGTAACGTGCTGACCGCGTGAGGTGTGTCCCCTGCGTCTTCATAGGCTCGCGACGCCAGTTCGAGCGTGTTCGCATCGGCATTCTGCGCGTCCAGTAGCGGCTGCAAAGTAGCCAGTGCATCCTGCGGCTTGCGGGCCATTAGTTGCAGTGAAGCAAGAATGTGCCGTTCGTTGGGATCGTCTGGCCGAAGCGCCATGGCCTTCTGGAGTATCGCCGTGGCGTCATCGAACCGCTTCAACTTGGCAAGGCAAGTCGCGTAAGCGTGCAAGGCATCAATCTCGGAATCGATCAATTCGCCGGCATGCTGAAAATGGAGAACGGCCGCTGCGCAATTTCCTTGCTGATAGGCCAGAACCGCCAGCATGGCGTGCGCGGTCGGATCTCCGGGCCGCAACTGGAGCAAGTGATTCAGCAGCGGCACGGCTGCTGGGTTGCCCGCCTGGTAATGAATCTGCGCAGCTCCCGCCAGCGCCGCGATGTTATCGGGCGAAATCTTCAGTGCGTGCTCAAAAGAGGCCAGGGCATTCTTGCTGTCACCCTTGTTCGCAAAGGCAATCCCTTGCAGGGTCCACAACTGCGCATTATTCGGCGATTCCTGTAGCGCCGCCCGGCTAAGTTCTACGGCTTTATTGAAATCTCCGGCTCGCAACGCAGCACTAATCGGCTCAGTAGGGTTCTCGCGCGTCTGCGCGGAGACCGCGACTGAACCGGCCAACACGAGAACGACGACACCAAATTGGCAAAATCGCATCAAGCGCTACCGCCGACCCTGGAAGCATTCGGAAACATATTTCAGCCAAGGATACCGCACGGCAGAAAAGGTTTACATCTTCTCTTTTGACATACACGCGCCACCGCGCTATACCTTGCATCTGAGAAAACGATTTCTCGAAGTTTTGCTCCCGCCGCTTGCCTGTCATGCGCTCCCGGAGCACGGCTCGGAGGCAACTTCAGGAGACTCCCATGAAGAATCAGTCCAGAAGACAATTCCTTGGTTCCGCAGCGTTCTCCACTGCCGGTTTGCTTGCGGCGCGTTCCCTGCCCGCCTGGACGCGTACACGGGCAGAAGTCGCCACGACGATTGCTCCCGCCATTTCCCTCTTTGGTTATGCCCAGGTTCAGCTCCTGGATGGACATTTCAAAACGCAATTCGACCAGAATCACAAATTGTTCCTCGGCCTCAACGAGGATGGCTTGCTCAAACCATTTCGTCAACGCGAGGGCCTTCCCGCACCGGGCCCGGATATGGGCGGCTGGTACGACAACGGCGATGACTTCGACGAGAAAACCAACTTCCATTCTTTCATTGCGGGGCACTCCTTCGGCCAGTATCTCTCTGGACTCGCCCGCGCCTACGCCGTCACCGGCTCGCAGCCCACGCAGGAGAAAGTGCACCGCCTCGTCCGCGCATTTGCCGCCACCGTCGAACCCACCGGTAAGTTCTATGTTGACTATCGGTTGCCGGGCTACACCTTCGACAAAACCTGCTGCGGCCTGATTGATGCGCACGAGTTTGCGGCTGATCCCCTCGCGCTCGACGTCCTGAAGCGAGCAACGGATGCCGTCGTGCCCCATCTGCCGGAAAAGGCCTTGAGCCGCGCCGAGCAGGAGGCCCGCCCGCACAAAAGCATCGCCTACACGTGGGATGAAACCTACACGCTGCCCGAAAATTTCTTCCTCGCCTACCAGCGCAGCGGCGACCAGCGCTATCGTGAGCTCGGCGAGCGCTTCATTTATCACGAGTATTACGGCGCCCTCGCCGAAAACCACAACGCCCTTCCCGGCAAGCATGCGTACAGCCACGTGAACACTCTCAGTTCCGCGATGCAAGCCTACCTGACTCTGGGCGACGAGAAATACTTGCGCGCAGCAACGAATGGCCTGCGCATGGTCCAGGAACAAAGCTACGCCACCGGCGGCTGGGGCCCCGACGAAGCTTTTGTAGTACCGGGGCAAGGCCTGCTCGCCGCCAGCCTGGGCAAGACGCACGCCAGTTTCGAGACGCCCTGCGGCGCCTACGGCCAATTCAAGATCACGCGCTACTTGCTGCGAGTCACGCGCGACTCCCGTTACGGTGACAGCATGGAACAAGTGCTGCTCAATACGGTCGCCGGCGCAAAACCAATTCTTCCCGATGGCACCAGTTTTTATTATTCCGACTACGACAAGGAAGCCGCCAAGAAGGTCTATTACAAGGACAAGTGGCCGTGCTGCTCCGGTACGTTCCCCCAGTTGACCGCCGACTACGGCATTAGTTCTTATTACCCGAGCCAGGAAGGCATCTACGTAAACCTCTTCCTTCCCTCGCGCGTAAGCTGGACGCAAAATGGTGCACGGGTCACTTTGACGCAACACACCAACTATCCGACGGCCAATACGACGCAATTGCAACTCGAAACCGAGCGTCCCGAGCAATTCACCATCTTTGTGAGGGTTCCCGCGTGGGCCGATGCCAAGACTCGCATTTCCGTCAACGGCAAGCGCGCAGAAGGCGAGGTCGTCCCCGGAAAGTTTTTTGCCCTGAACAGGACGTGGACGAGCAGCGACCGCATCGAGTACGAAATTGGCATGCCGCTTCGTCTGCAACCCGTGGACGCGCAGAATCCGCAAATCGTGGCTCTAGTGCGCGGTCCGCTTGCGCTGTTTGGAATCGGAAACTTGCCGGCGAGTTTTTCTCGCGCGCAATTGTTGGCGGCGTCGCAGTCATCACCGTCTTCCGACGACTGGCTGGTTGCAAGCGATGCTGGGAAGCTTACCTTCCGCCCATTTCCGGCGATCGCGGACGAACGCTATCGCCTCTATCAGAACGTGACCCCCTGATTAAGTGTGCCTCTGCGGAGAACCGGCGTCCAAACCTGCATTTGCGTGGCCGCGCGATTCGCCCACGCATAATAAGGAATGAAGCGCAGCTCCGTAGCCCGCGCCGTTGGCGCAGTGGCTGTGAGTCGCTCGTAAAGTCGGCTGCCCGACGAGGATCTTTCGCTGACCGCTCCCAGATGCTTGATGACCACGACTCCGCCCAGCAGGTCCTTCTCGAATTCCGTCGCAAACCTCGGTGCAGCCTGGCGCGTATCCAGTCGAGCGTCGAATAGGCTCATGCCTTCCGGCTGGTCCAGTTGTTCGAGACAGTAGATCAGCGGACCACGCTGCACCGCCGCGCGGCCAAAGTCATCTACTACCCGCGGGTTTGCTTCGATGACTTGCGGGCTCATCCCAAATTTCACGGTAACGGTGTCGCCCGGCGCCCAGCGCCGCCGCAGCGCCAGGTACTGCCCCGGCGTCGATCCGGAAACCGCTTGGCCATTCACGGCGACCTGCGTTCCATCCGACCATCCCGGAATGCGCACGAACAGCGAAAACTCCGTGGGCCTTGCGGGCGCAACAGCTATCTCCACGCTGCCGTCCCACGGATAATTCGTTTTCTGCGTCACCTGCAACCCGGTTCCATCCTCCAGGTGCCAATCCAGTTTCGAATTGTCATACAGGTGCACATACAGGCCATCCTTGCTCGTGCTGTATAAATAGCCGGGCAACGACGCGAACGTACGCTCCAGATTCGGCGGGCAACACGTTGTGTCGTACCACGGATTGCGGATCTTGTCGCCGTTCGAGGGATCAAATCCCAACGGATTGCGGTAGCAATAGAGCGTACCGTCCAACGACATGCCCGAATTGATCCCGTTGTATAGCGCGCGCTCGATGACGTCCGCGTACTTCGCCTCGCCGGTGGCCGCCAGCATGCGCCAGTTCCACATCATGTTGCCGATGGCCGCGCAACTTTCTCCGTAGGCCGTGAAGTTCGGAAGCTCGTACGGCTCGCCGAACGCCTCGCCCTGGCTGCGCGCTCCAACTCCGCCGGTCACGTACATCTGCCGGTTCACCAGGTCTTCCCAAAGCACATTCAGTGTCTTTAGATAGGCTTGGTCGCCGGTCTCCAGGTAGTAGTCCGTCGCGCCACAGCACGCATACATCGCGCGCACGGCATGCCCTTCCAGGTGCGTGCGCGTGGTGAAAGGAATTCCGCAGAAGTGATAAACGTATCCATACTTCTGCACCTTGATGCGGTCGTCGCCTTGCAAAATGTATCCCGCAAAGTCCAGGTAGCGCTTTTCTCCCGTCGTGCGGTACAGCTCAATGAGCGCCATTTCAATTTCAGGATGACCCGAGAAGACCGGCTTCTTGTCGGGTCCAGGGCCAAAATTCGGCAGCAGGTAGCCATCCACGAAGCGCATCGAAGCGTCCAGCAAAGTGCGATCGCCGGTCGCGCGATAAAACGCGATGGCGCCCTGCATCATGTGACCCAAGTTGTAGAGCTCATGCCCCCACCGCTGCACGTCCGGTTGCATGCGGTCTTTTGCCTTGTCGCCGACGTAATAGGTGTTCAGATACCCGCTGGGCTCCTGCACCGCAACGACTTCCTTGATGATTTTGTTGGTCAGCGCGTGCAGTTCCGGACGATCCCCGGATTGCAGCGCGAATCCCGCAGCTTCCGTCCATTTATAGACGTCGGAGTCCGAATAAACCGGTCCGCGTTGCGCCGCGCTGCTCTGGCCCACCAGCCGCAGAAAATTGTCCATCCGGCCGTTCGCTTCGAGCAGTTTCTCCATAGAGGGGATGCTGCTGTCCACATTGATCTGTCGTCGCGCCCCCCAGAATCCTTCCGTGATGGTCACCGCGCGCACGGGAACGTTGTGCAGTTTTGCGTAAGGAGATTTATCCACAAAAAGTACGCCCTCGTCTTTCCAGTCCGCTACGGACGGAGCCGTGGCGCCCATCGCCGAGGAACCGAGGAAGCTGTGCGCCGCGAGAGAACTCGCTGCCGCGGCCGAAACTGCCGTGCCCACGAATTGTCGCCGCGAAATTTGCGATGGTTTGTTCATAAGAACCTCCGATGCAGCAAAACTCACCACTAATAATTGAGACGCTGTGAGGCACGCAAACGTTTACATGCGTCTACAAAAAAATACTCACGACGAGACATTTGCGCCATGCGCCAAACCCATCAACGTTGGCAGTACTGCGCCGAATTTCTCCTCGTGCGGTACTCCAAAAGCAAAATAAAGCCTCTTATAAAGCGGATACAGCGTGTCATAGACCTTCTGCGCCGCCGGTTCCGGCGCAAATGTCCGGTGCTGTGGGCAAATCTTATCCTGCGCATCTTCAACGGTTTTGAAAGTTCCCGCCGCCAAAAACGCAAAAATCGCCGAACCCAAGCTCACCACGCTTTTGCTCGGCACCAACACGGGTCGTCCCAGAACGTTGGCGTAAATCTGATTCAGCACGTCGTTCTTCTGCGGAATGCCTCCCGCATTGATGGCGCGCTTCGTCTGCACGCCGTGGTCTGCCATGCGATCCAGAATGATCCGCGTGTGGAACGCCGTCCCCTCAATCGCCGCGAACAGTTCATCCTGCGCCGTGCTCTGCAAATTCCAGCCAAACGTAATTCCACGCAGATTCGGATTCACCAGCACCGTGCGGTCGCCGTTGTCCCACGTCATGCGCAACAATCCAGTTTGCCCAGCGTGATAGTTCTCCAGCCCTTTGCTTAACGTCGCGACATGCGTTCCCGCACGGCTCGCGATGGCGTTGAAAATATCTCCCACCGCCGAAAGCCCTGCTTCAATACCGGTGCGCCGCGGATGCACGCTCCCCTGAACCACCCCGCACACACCCGGAACGAGGTTAACCGACGGCGTGATCCCGATGATGCACGTCGACGTACCAATGACATTCACCATGTCGTCGGTGCGGCAACCCGCCCCAATGGCGTCCCAATGCGCATCGAACGCCCCCACCGGAATGGGAATGCCCGCTTGCAATCCGAGCTGTTCCGCCCACTTCGCAGAGAGTCTTCCCGCAAGACGGTCCGAAGTCAGGTAATCGCCTCGCAGCTTCTCGCGAACGCCGGCCAGCAGTGGATCCACCTTGACAAGAAATGTTTCTGGCGGCAGCCCGCCCAGCTCCGGATTCCACATCCACTTATGGCCCATAGCGCAGGCGCTGCGCTTGACCTGCCGGGCGTCCGTGATCCCGCAGAGCGTCGCTGCCGCCATGTCGCAGTGCTCCAGCGCCGTGACGAACCGCCCGCGCTTTTCCGGATTGTGCCGCAACCAATGCAGCAGCTTCGAAAAGCCCCATTCGGACGAGTACACCCCGCCACACCATTGAATGGCCTGTAGCCCCTCCCGGTGCGCTGCTTCGGTGATCTCCGCGGCTTCCGCTTTGGCGCGGTGATCGCACCACAGGTAATACTCATCGAGCGGCTCAAGATTTTCGCCTACGGGGATCACCGACGAGCCCGTCGTATCTACGGCCAGTGCGCGCACCTGATCGCCGGAGATTCCGGCCTTCTTTACGGCGTCTCGCGTAGCCGCCGCCAGCGCGCGCATTTGATCTTCATGCGATTGCGTGGCGTATTCCGGATCTTCGCGCTTGCGATGTAAGGGATATTCCGCGAGCGCCGTGGAAAGGAGTCCGCGTTCGCTGTCCACAATCGAAACGCGAACGCTCAACGTCCCAAAATCAACGCCAGCCACCATGGTCATGGGGTTCTTGCTCACTCGCCAGGAACGCGCGCTACCCTGCGTGCGCGTACATCTGCCAGCCTAAATACCGGCTGGCCGCTTCATGCACCGCGGGCGCCACTGAAGAAAAATTCGCGGCCACATGATGCTCGAACCCGTTTTCGCAAATGTACCGCAGCAATTTCTGCAGCCCGGGAATCTCCACAACGCCCGCCCCGCCGAACGTCTCCAGCGGATCGTCCGTAAATCTCCCTCCGCCTGAATAGCCCCGCATCGTTCCCGCCGTATCGTCCGTCGAAAATCGCGCGAAACTCATCGCACCGGCCTTCACTTTGCCGACGCACGTCCCGAACGTGTTTTCCTTGCCCACCGTTCCCGCGATGATGGCCTGATAGTCCATCTTCACTTCGTTGAAGAAATGCTTCGGGAGATTGCTGCAGTGGAAGCACACCGCCTTGTTCGGATCGTTGGCGTAGTTGTTGTTCCAATCCAGCAGGGCGCTGGGTGTTTCGGAAGCCAATTGCAGCGCATGCATGGCCAGCACTCCGCACACGTCCACTTCGCACGCGCTCGACAGCAGCGAATCACTCATCATGCTCATCACCGTGCACGGCACCACGCCCAGATTTTCCTCGAGCGACGTCCAGCACTGCACGGCGCTGATCTGCAGGTCCGTTGTCTTCATCCACGCATCAACGACGGCGCCCAGCTTCGCCATCTTCAGCAGCGCCGCCTGCGGAATGTCTTTCGTGGACACATACTTCTGAATCGACTGCAGCTTCTGCACCGCTGCATCGTCGTTGTCTTTCATCCGGCTGATGCGCCCCAGCACCTCCGAAAGATCCAGCGTCTCCACGGTAATGCCGCTGGCCTCCAGCAATTTCTCGCTGTAGCGCACCGTGTTGAAGGCCGTCGGCCGCGCGCCAAGCGCGCCAATCCGCAGGTTCCGCAACCCCTTCACCACGCGGCAAACCGCTGCGAACCATTCCAGGTCCTTCGCAAACTCCGTGGAATCCGGCGTTTCGGTGTGCAGTGTCGTCAACGAATAGGGAATCCCGTATTGCTTCAAATTGTTGCAGGCCGACATCTTGCCGCAAAAACTATCCCGCCGGTGCGTAATGCTCATCTTCGATGGCGTGTCCGGAGTCGCCTGAATCAGTACCGGCACATCCAAACGCGCCAGCCGCAGCGTATCCGCAATGGCTCGCTCGTCGCCGAAATTCGGCAACGTGACAATGACGCCATCAAGCAAGCCGGCTTTGGACTTAAACAGCTCCGCGCATCGTTTCGCTTCCTCATACGTTTCCACCGCGCCGTGTTTGCTCTGCTCCGGCCCGAGCACCACCGCATCCATGCCCGCCTTTTGCAGGACCTGGATCATTTCTTCCCGGCCGCTCTTCGCCAGGTGATCGGGAAAGAATCCGCGATTCCCCACGATCACGGCCATTGTCATTTTTCGTTTGTTCGTCATAATCCGTTTACGCCGCTTCCTCCGTCAGCCGGTGGCTACCGCCGCGAATGAAGTATCCAATCTCCGCGCCGATTCCTATTCGCAATTGCGTATTCTTCGCTTTCGAGCTACCCACCGCAGCAAACTAAAAATTAATGCTTTGCGCCAGCTTGCCCGTAGTACGCCTTCGCGCCATGCTTTCTCAGAAAGTGCCGGTCATGCAGCGCCTGCCCCACCGCGTCGGCATTGCCATTCAGCGCGACCGTCATATATGCCAGGCGCGCCACCGTTTCCAGCATCCAGGCATTTTCCGCCGCCTCGCGGGCATTCGCGCCCCAGGCAAACGGTCCGTGATTCGCCACCAGCACAGCTGGGACCGCCATCGGGTCGATCCCCTTCCCTTCAAACGTCCGGATGATGACCGTTCCCGTGTTGGCTTCGTATTCGCCGTTGATTTCTTTTTCCGTCATCGGTTCCGTCACCGGAATCGGGCCGTGAAAATAATCGGCGTGCGTCGTTCCAAAGCACGGAATTGCGGTACGGGCCTGCGCCCAGGCGGTGGCGTGTTCAGAGTGTGTGTGCGCGATTCCCCCAATCTTGGGAAACGCTCTGTAGAGAGCGGCATGGGTGGGCAAATCCGAGGACGGGCGAAGCGTGCCTTCGACAATCTTGCCATGCAGATCCGTAACGACCAGATGCTCCGGCTGCATGTCATCGTATGGCACGCCACTCGGTTTGATAACGATCAGCCCTTCGTCTCGCGCAACTCCGCTGGCATTGCCAAACGTCGCAACAACCAGCCCTCGGCGGACCAAGTCCAGATTCGCTTCCAGGACCTGCGCGCGTAGTTCCCCTAACAACATTCGCCCTCGACTCTCTGGCCCTGCCCGGCTCGCTAGTCGCACCTGAATGCCATCGGCTTCCGAACCCTACTTCCGAATCGAAAACCGCAAAACCGTCGTTGTCCGGTACGTCTGTCCCGGCTTCAATTCCGTGGACGGAAAATTGGCGTGGTTCGGTGAATCCGGAAAGTGCTGCGTCTCCAGGCAAAGCCCCGTCCGGTGCCCATACGTTTGTCCGCCCTTGCCTACCGCCGTTCCATCCAAAAAATTCCCGCTGTAAAACTGGATACCCGGTTCCGTAGTGAGCACGTTCAGCACTCTACCACTACTGGGCTCGAATACCTCCGCAGCCACTTGCAAGCCCCCTTTAGCGGTCCTCTCCAGCACCCAGTTGTGGTCGTATCCCCTTCCAAACTTCAATTGCTCATCGTCCTGATTGATCCGCGCTCCAATCGCCGTAGCCTTGCTGAAATCAAATGGCGTGCCGGCTACCGCCCGCAACTCTCCCGTCGGGATCAGCGTCGCATCTACCGGCGTAAACTGCCGCGCATCCAGAACCAGTTCGTGCTGCAAAATGTCCTTGCTCGGCGTACCCGTCAGATTGAAGTAGCTGTGATTCGTCAGGTTGATGACCGTATCTTTGTCCGTCGTCGCCTCGTAGTCGATCCGCAGTTCATTCTTGTCTTGCGCCAGGGTGTACGTCACCCGTACCTGCAACTTTCCTGGAAACCCTTCTTCTCCGTCTTCGCTCGTGTAGCTCAGCTCCAATACCTGCGCATTCGCCCGCGAGCGATCAACGCCCGCCCAGACTCGCTTGTTGAACCCGATCTTTCCTCCATGCAGGCAGTTCGGCCCGTCGTTCGTCGGAAGCTGGAACATCTTCCCGTCCAGCGTGAATTGCCCTTTGGCGATCCGGTTTCCGTACCTGCCGATGGTTCCGCCAAAATACGAGGTCCCCTTCTCATAGCTTTCAACGTTGTCATACCCCAGCACAACGTCGCCTATCTTCCCATCCCGATCCGGCACCTTCAGCGCAATGAGCGTCGCTCCATAATTGGTCACCGCCGCTTCGGCCCCTTTGGAGTTCGTCAGCACGTATTTGAATACCGACACTCCCTCGGACGTCTTCCCGAAATCCGAAACCTGGATTTTTCCATCGGCGCCACTCATAGGGAGAGCCGTCCCGAAAATCAAAGTTGTGATGAGGGCAAAAGCACTGGCGAAAGGTCGGATCATAGGCACCCTAGGCATCCCGGAACGCACCGTCCGGCCAAGCAACCTTGGGTAAACGTTTACCACTACCCTCCTCCATTTGCAAGACCTTTTGCCTCCCGCTTTCCCTCCTTCTCCCGCTCCTACCCTGCCTCCCCTTCGATTCCCTAGTCGAATGCGGCGATTCTTGCAGCCTCGCTACCACCCCGCGGAAATTCCGCCGCAACGCCGCATTGTCAAGTTTTCGGATATCGTATACTGTGACAATACGTCTTTCTTGACTTGGGAGAGGTGCTGTGGACATCCGCGACGTGGCCAGGCGAGCCAGGGTATCCACTGCGACGGTTTCCCGCACCGTTAACCAGGTAGGTACGGTCGACGCGCAACTTGCCAAGCGTGTCTGGAAAGCCATCGCCGAGCTTGGCTATTACCCCAACCGCCAGGCCCGCGCCCTCGTCTCCGGCCGCAGCCGCGTTTTCGGCTTGATCGTTTCCGAAATCACCAACCCGTTTTTTCCGGAAATCGTCCACACCTTCGAAACACTCGCCGTCGAGCAAGGCTACGAAATCCTCCTCACCTCCACCGTTCACGATCCCAAGCGCATGGAACTCGCTGTCCGCCGCATGATCGAAGGCCGCGTCGACGGCGTCGCCATCCTCACCTTCGGCATGGAAGAGGAGCTGCTCCAACACTTGCGTTTTCGCAATCTGCCCCTCGTTTTCGTGGACGTCGGCCCCCG
>Ga0335078_10004222_pt1 | contig 21322 bp, 20 predicted proteins | sample Lox_Sample_32_FD_206711 | JGI IMG/M metagenome (GOLD analysis project Ga0335078, IMG submission 206711) | Soil microbial communities from Loxahatchee National Wildlife Refuge, Florida, United States - Lox_Sample_3.2 | ecosystem: Environmental > Terrestrial > Soil > Wetlands | place: USA...
TTTCGTTTTCCCGACGTCTCCGGGCACTTGGGCGGTGACGGTGATGAACCCCAAGGTGCGGTCGCCCTGGAGCACGGGGTAGGAGGCCGAGACGAGGCGGTCCGGCTGCGGCGACTGGCGATAGTCACCCCAGGAATCGAGCGGAGGCCCGGCAGCGGGGCCGTATACCACCGCCGAGGCGAGCTCGTAACGCGCGGCGAAGCGGGCGAGGAAGCCCTGCGTGCGCACGCCGTTTTCGATCAACTGGCGAACTTCGGGCTGCGCGGCCAGCAGCGCCGCCTGGGCATCGGTCTCATCCTGCATTTCCTTGCCGAGCTGCCTGGCGATGCTCTCGGAAGCAGTCAGCTCACTGCCCGCCGGCTGGCGAAACCAGGTCGCAATGTTGCGGTTCATCACCTCATAACTGAACAGCACGAGGAAGAAGACGGGGACGAAGCTGAGAGCGAGCGCGCCCACCACCAGCTTGCTCTTGATGCGCGAGCCTTCGCGGCGGCTTTGGCGTTCGACATACAGCTTGACGAACTCGCGCGTAAGGATCCAGCCGAGCGTCACCATGAGCAGAAAGATCAGACTGGAGACGGCCCAGAAAATGAGTGTCTGGTTGGGATTGGCGGGGCGAAAGTTCCCTGGATTGAACGAGCCCTCCCAGACCACCAGGATGACGGAGATTGCCAGAAGGATGGAGAGAGAGCCGTAGACCAGCCGCTTCTTCATAACATCGCCCTAGCTCCGATTATACGTGGCCGGCGCTGCGGGCGACCGAGGACGGGCTGCGGCGGAAGGAAGTCGCGGCCGGGCATTGGGGGATGCCCGGCCTCTGCAATGGGAAACCGTTTCTACTTGAAGATGTTGAGCGTGTTGGTAGCGTCATCCACGTAATAGATGCCCGCACCGCTATCCACCAATCCGAACAAGGCGCCGTCGCCCGGCGGTCTGCCGCTGGAATCGAGAACGGTTTTGGCAGCCGTGGCGCCGGCCGGGGTAGTGGCGACAAACAACCCGTTGTTGCCGTTCACGGTTTGGATATTGCCCTCGTGAACCCCAATCGTCAACCCCAGCGGATCGTTGAGTGGACCGCCCATGAAGACGGTGGTGCCGGTGCCCGCCGAATCCTGCGTGGTGAGGGCATCGGGTATGGCGGCAATCCGGTTGTTCAGGCTATCGGCCACATAGAGAGTGCCATTGGGTGCGAGGCCGAGACCGGTTGGACCGATCACCAGCGCCGCGGGATCGGTGCGCTCAGAGAATCCCCAACCGATGGTCACAATCGAGCCCACGGTGGGCGGCGCGGCGGAGGACAGGTCCAAGGTGATGCGGATCACCGATCCTTCATTCACCACGTTGCCGCCCCCGGCCACCGTGCCATTGAGGACATTGCTCACGAACAGGAAAGCCTGGCTGCCCTGCTGGACCGCGGTCATGTCCCAGGGTCCGTTGATCCAGGAGTTTGCAATGGTTTCGACCACATTGCCCCACCAGTCGAGCACGAGGAGGCAACCCGCTTGGGCGGTGGCCGAAGTTCCGTCCGTGGTCGGCAGGCTTCCCACGATCACCCAGCCGGAGGGCAGGGCCGCCAAGGCGGTGGTAAGCCCGATGCCGCCGGGGCATGAGCCGGGAAGCGCGTCGGCATTGATCCAGGCAAACAGCGACTGCGTGCCGCCGGGCGTGACCTGGACAATGGTGGTGCCGGTTCCCTGGAGGTTGGAACTGTTATTGAAGTTACTCACCAGTATGTTTCCGGCGGTGAGATTACCGCCGGTGACGGGCGCAATGGCGATACCGTATGGATTCACATCGCCGTTCGCCGGCACAGTGGAAGCGATCACTTGAGTGCCGGGCGGCATATTCTGCGCCAGCAACGCGACCGAGCAAACTGCCCCCAGCCAGAACTGGCGAACTGCGTTCTGCATTATCCGAAATCCTCCCAAGCCGATCATAGGGGCGGCGCGGTTTCGAGTTGTGAAATCGTTGTCAAATCGATGTAATGCTTGTTCACGGTGGAAGATCGCACAGAGTTGCGGCCGTGAGGAGCGCGTCCGCCAGCAGCGGCGCCGGCATGGGGTGGCTGCGAGTTTTCGGGGAGTGGAGAGCAACAGCAGGGCGTTGAGCCAGCGGCGCCCGCGCTATTCCCTGGCGGCCTCTTCGACGCTGGGGTAGAAGGCAAAGACGCGGTTCAACTGGTTGACGCGGAAGTTTTGCAGGATGTGCCCGGTGGCGCCGGCCATGCGCATTTCTCCGCCCGAGGCGGTGATGCGGTTGTAGCCGGCGATCAGGTAGCCGATGCCCGTGCTGTCGAGCGCGGTGACGGCGCTGAGGTCGATGATGACCAGGCGGACGCCGGCCTGCACGAAGTCCGCGACGGCGGCGCCGATGCGGTCGGGGGCTTCGCTGATCATCACCTTGCCCTGGAGGCGGATCACGGCCTTGCCCGGGGCAATCGTCTCTTGCGAAATCTCCATCGAGGGACCAGTCTAGCAGGGAGCGGGTGCGGCGAGAAACGCGTATCGGCCGGTCATCTTTCGCCGCCCGAGCCGGGCAGCGGTCCGGCGAACACCTGGCCCTCGATCTCGCCGATCCGGGCGCGGATCTCGCCGGAAACCGGCGAGGACTTGCCGCTCGAGTAATCGAGCATCACGATGGTGGAATCGGCGAGCGCCGCCAGCTCATCGCGTTTGTGGCTGACAATCGCGTGCGTCATCTGCAAGCTGCTGTTGCCGATGCGCGTGACGCGCGCGCCGACATGTATGGTGTCCGGGTAGTTCAGCGGCAGTTTGTAATCGCACTTGATACTGGCGAGAATCGGGCCGACGCCCCGCGGCGGCAGCGGCACCCAGATTCCGGTGCGCTCCATGTATTCGACGCGCGCGGTTTCACACCAGCGGAGATAGACCAGATTGTTCACGTGCCCGAAGGCGTCCTGATCTCCCCAAAGGACCGGAATGGTCACCACGACGGGGAATCCGGCGAGAGCTTCGTGTCGATGCTTCATGGTCTTGAAGGCCGCAGTGATGGCGCGGCCGAATAAGGGATTATCCCATCCGGCGGCAGCGCCCGGGGGCGCGTTTCAGGGGGCTTGACTCGGCGTTCCTGCTGGCGCATAAATGAAATATTCATAACCTGAACTCCGGAACCGCGAGCCCGGAGCTCAGGAAACCGAGCGCCGGCCTTCGAACGCGAGGCGGCGCGAGGCGTGCCGGCATCATAGGAGGTCGCCATGTTTGAGGACCTTGCCGAGCAAATCAAGCAGGACGAGCGCGGCCAGTCAAGCCGCTGGGAGCGGACACTTCTGGTGTTGGTCGTACTGCTGGTCACCGCCGTGATCTTCGTCGGGATCTATATGGGCGTGCGCCTGCTGGATTAGGCCAGCGGGACGCGCAAGTGTCGCATCGGGGCGATGCGATATCCTATGCTCTCACGGTGGGTGTGAGAGCACAGTGAACACGTTCCCGATCCTCGTGGGGGCGCTTTGTGTTTACGCCCTCGCTTACCGTTACTATTCGGCGTTCCTCGCAGCCAAGGCGTTAGCGCTGGACGACCGCCGCGTGACGCCCGCCAACCGGTTCGGTGACGGCCACAATTACGTGGCATCTCCCAAGTGGGTGTTGTTCGGCCACCATTTCGCAGCCATCGCCGGCGCCGGCCCGCTGGTTGGCCCGACGCTGGCGGCGCAATTCGGTTTTCTACCCGGCTACCTGTGGCTGGTGATTGGCGCGGTGCTGGCCGGGTGCGTGCAGGATTTCACCGTGCTGGCGGCTTCGATGCGCCATCGCGGGCGCTCGCTGGCCGCGATCGCGCGCAGCGAAATCAGCCCGTTCGCCGGCCTGGTGGCGACGGTCGCGGTGCTGTTCATCCTGCTGGTCACGCTGGCCGGACTGGGCATCGTGGTGGTGAACGCGCTCGCCAACAGCCCGTGGGGCGTATTCACGATCGGATCGATCCTGCCCATCGCCGTGGTCATGGGCATGTGGATGTTCAAGAGCCAACCCGGCAAAATCACCGTGGCGGGGCCAAGCGTGTTCGGCGTTGTGCTGCTGATTGCGGCCGTGATCGCCGGGCACTGGTTCGCCGCCAGTTCCGCGGCCGGGGCGCTCACTTTCACGCCGCACCAGATCACCCTGTTGATGGCCGCCTACGGGTTTCTCGCGTCGGTGCTGCCGGTTTGGCTGCTGCTCGAGCCGCGCGACTACCTGGCCAGCTATCTGAAACTCGGAACCATCGGCGTTCTGTTGATCGGCGTCTTCGTGGTGCACCCGGACATCCGCTTTCCCGCGATCACGCAATTCGCCTCCGGGGGAGGCCCCATCATCAAAGGCAAGCTGTTTCCGTTCCTCTTCGTTACCATTGCGTGCGGGGCGATCTCCGGCTTCCACTCCCTGGTCTCGTCGGGCACCACGCCCAAGATGATCGATAAAGAAAGCGACGCCCGCTTCATCGGCTACGGCGCGATGGTGTGCGAGTCGCTGGTCGGCGTGCTGGCGCTGGTTGCCGCCACTTCGATGCATCCCGGAGACTATTTTGCGATCAATACCGCTGCCGCGGTCTTCGCCAAGCTGGGCCTGCACACGGTGAATCTGGACGCCATCTCGCACGGGGTAGGCGAGAATCTGGCGGGGCGGACCGGCGGCGCGGTTTCACTCGCCGTCGGGATGGCGCAGATCTTCCGCGGCCTTCCCGGCATGAACCGTTTAATCGGCTATTGGTATCACTACGCGATCCTGTTCGAAGCGCTCTTCATTCTCACCACGGTGGACGCCGGCACGCGGGTGGCGCGCTACGTTCTGCAGGAACTGCTCGGCAAAGCCAGCCCGCGGTTCAGCAACGCGGCCTGGCTGCCGGGCAATCTCATCACCACATTTTTCGTGGTGCTGGGGTGGGGTTATTTGGTTTACACGGGAAGCATCTCGACGCTCTGGCCGTTGTTCGGCGCCGGCAACCAGTTGCTGGCGACCATCGCGCTGGCGGTGGTCACCACCTTCCTCATCAACATGGGCAAGGCGCGGTACGCCTGGATTGCGTGCGTCCCTATGTGCTTCGTCGGCGTAACGACGATCACGGCGGGCGTGGATTCGATCCAAGATATTTTCTGGCCCCTGACCTCGCAAACGGGTACAGCGAGAATCGCCGGCTACCTGGATTCCACGCTGATGACCATCTTCATCATCGGCGTAGTGCTGGTGGTGTTCGACGCGGCACGCCGGTGGATGGCGGTGCTGCGGGGCGCTCCGGCGCCCGAAGAGGCATTCGGCCAGCCGGTGACTGCAGCCGGGGATATCAAGATGGGTTGCTGTTGATGCCGGCGCAGCGGGCGTGGGCGCCGGCGGCTGCTAGACCGAGCGCAGTCGCTGGGCGGCCGCTTCGGGCGTGAGATCGCGTTGCGGAGCGGCCAGCATTTCATATCCCACCAGGAATTTGCGCACCGTGGCGGAGCGCAGCAAGGGAGGATAGAAGTGCAGGTGCAGGTGCCACTCCGGATGCTGCTGGCCATCGGTCGGGCTTTGATGGAAGCCCATGCTGTAGGGGAAAGGGGCGGCAAAAAGGCGGTCGTAACGCGCGGTCAGGCGTTTCAGGATCGCGGCCAGGCTGTCGCGGCCGGCGTCGTCCAAGGCATCGATGGATGCGAGGTGGCGCCGCGGCATCACCAGCGTCTCAAACGGCCACACCGCCCAGAACGGGACCACCGCCAGCCAGCTTGCGTCTTCGTCCACCAGGCGTTCGCGATGCGCGGTTTCGGTCGCGGCGTAATCGCAGATCAGGCAGTGCGCGCGCGCCTGGCGCCAGGCGAGCTGCGCCGTCTGCTCCTTGACCACTTCGTTGGGCAGGTGCGCGTTCGACCAGATCTGGCAATGGGGATGCGCGTTGCTGCAGCCCATCATGGCGCCACGGTTTTCGAAGATCTGCACGTGGCGAATGGACTCGCGAGCGCCGAGCTCGCAGTATTGCTCGGCCCAGGTGTCGACCACGCGGCGGATTTCGGCGAGCTCCATATGGGCAAGAGTGAGGTGATGCTTGGGTGAAAAGCACACCACGCGGCAGATGCCGGGCTCGCCCTGCGCCACCAGCAGCCCGTTTTCGTCGAAGCGGTCGGGCGGTGTGGAGGCGCGAAGGGCCGCAAAATCGTTATCGAAGACGAAGGTGGACGGGTACTGCGGATTGGTTGCGCCGCCGGCGCGCGTATTGCCGGGGCAGAGGTAGCAATCCGGATCGTAGGCGGGCTGTGGCGCGCCGGGGGCCTCCTCCAGCTGCCCCTGCCATGGCCGCTGGGTGCGATGCGGCGAGACCAGGACCCACTCGCCGGTCAACGGGTTGAGCCTGCGGTGCGGATCTTGTTTCCAGTCGAACATGAAGTCACATGGTAACCAAACGCGGCGCTGGAGCGGAGCGCCGGACGAGAGCGAGAGCCGAGAGCCGCGGCCGCGGTCTCCCGGCAGCGGGACTCTTCGGGCGGCGTATTACAATAAGCCTTCCATGTCCGAACCCTCGAAGTTTCTCCTTGCCGACCGCCAGGTTCCCTCGGTTTGGGTGAACGTGCTGCCATCGCTTCCCGAGCCGCTCGCCCCGCCGCTCCATCCCGGGACGCATCAGCCGCTGGGCCCGCAGGACCTCGCGCCGATCTTTCCGATGGAGCTGATCGAGCAGGAGTTTTCTCCCAAGGCGGAGATCGATATTCCGGGCGAGGTGATGGATATCTACCGCCTGTGGCGCGCCACCCCGCTCTACCGCGCGCGGCGGCTGGAGAAGGCGCTCGATACGCCGGCGCACATCTATTACAAATATGAAGGCACCAGCCCGGCAGGCAGCCACAAGCCGAACACGGCGGTAGCCCAGGCTTATTACAACAAGCGCGCCGGCATCCGCCGGTTGGCCACGGAAACCGGCGCAGGACAGTGGGGCAGCGCGCTTTCGCTGGCCTGCCAGATGTTCGGGATGGAATGCACGGTCTACATGGTGCGCGTGAGCTACGATCAAAAACCGTATCGCCGCATGATGATGCACGTCTGGGGCGCGGAGGTTTTTGCCAGTCCCAGCGAACAGACGCATGCCGGGCGCACCGTGCTCGCGGTGCACCCGGACTCGCCGGGCAGCCTGGGCATTGCCATCAGCGAAGCCGTGGAAGACGCAGCCACCCATGCGGACACCAACTACTCGCTGGGCAGCGTGCTGAACCACGTGCTGATGCACCAGACGGTGATCGGCCAGGAAGCCAGGCTGCAAATGCAGATGGCGGGCGAAGAGCCGGACGTGGTGATCGGCTGCTTCGGCGGCGGCAGCAATTTCGGCGGGCTGGCGCTGCCGTACGTGCTGGACCGTTTCGCGGGCAAGGGCCCGCGCATCCTGGCCATCGAGCCTTCCGCCTGCCCCACCCTCACGCGCGGCAAGTTCACCTACGATTACGGGGACACGGCCAAGCTCACGCCGCTGGTAAAGATGTTCACTCTGGGCCACGATTTCGTGCCGCCGGGCATTCACGCGGGCGGGTTACGGTACCACGGGGCGTCGCCGCTGATCAGCCACCTGGTGCAGTTGGGGCACATCGAGGGCAAGGCGTACACGCAGCTCCCCGTGTTCGAGGCGGCCGTTCAGTTCGCACGCACCGAGGGCATCCTGCCGGCGCCTGAAAGCGCGCACGCGATTCGCGCCGCGGTGGATGAAGCATTGGCCGCCCGGCAGGCGGGACGCGGCAAAGTAATCCTCTTCGGCCTCAGCGGCCACGGCCATTTCGATCTCGCCGCCTACGAGAATTTCATTTCCGGCAAGCTGCAGGATTACGAATACCCCGGCCGCGAGATCGCCGAAGCGATCGCGGGGATCAACTCGGGAGTGTAAGACAGACGGCCAGGAGGCAGTCCATGTTCGAGATTACGCGCGTCCGGAGCCGGGCGGCTGCGCTGTGCGCCGTGTTCGCTGTTGGGGTTCCGTTGCGCGCAGCGAGTTGTGATTCACTCGCCCATCTGTCGTTGCCGCAGACGACCATCACCGCGGCTGTGTCCGTGCCTGCCGGCGACTTCACGCCGGCCGGCGGCAGGCCGCTTCACGGTCTGGCTGCATTCTGCCGGGTGGAGGGGACGATTCAGCCGGCAGCGGACTCAAGTATCCGGTTTGAGGTGTGGATGCCGGCTGCGGGCTGGAATGGCATGTTCCATGGAGCGGGCAACGGAGGTTTCGGCGGCGATATCAACTACCCGGAAATGGCAACGGTAATTGCCCGCGGTTACGCGGCTGCCTCGACCGATACCGGGCACCAGGCGTCTTTTATCGATGCCCGTTGGGCGCTGGGGCACCCCGAGAAGGTAGTGGACTTCGGGTATCGCGCGATTCACGAGACGGCACAAAAAGCCAAGGCGATTATCGGCGCATTCTACGGATCCGGTCCGCGGCATTCCTATTTCACCTCATGCTCGAACGGCGGACGGCAGGCGCTGATGGAGGCGCAGCGCTTTCCCGAGGACTACGACGGCATCATTGCGGGGGCGCCCGCCAACTTCTGGACGCACCTGCTGGTACTGGCGATTGCGGACTCGCAGGCCCTGCTGGCGGATCCCGCCAGTTATATTCCGGCGCGCAAACTGCCGGCCATCCAGGCGGCCGCGCTGGCCGCTTGCGACCGGCTGGATGGCGTGCCGGACGGCGTGATCGAAAATCCCGCGGCCTGCCACTTTGACCCGGCGGCGTTGTTGTGCAAAGGGCCGGACTCCGACACCTGCCTGATGCCCGCCCAGTTGACGGCCTTGCAGAAGATCTACGCCGGCCCGCGGAGTTCGAATGGCACGCAGGTCTTCCCCGGCTATTCTCCCGGAGGTGAAGCGGAGCCGGGCGGTTGGGGGGTCTGGATTACCGGTGCGGCGCCGGAACAGAGTCTGATGTTCCGCTTCGGAACCGAGTATTTCAAAGCGATGGTTTTTGGCGATCCGGCTTGGGACTTCCGGACTTTTGAATTGGACCGCGGCACGGCGGCGTCCGACCAAAAGATGAGCGGCATCCTGAACTCAACCGATCCCGACCTGCGGCGCTTTGAGGCGCGCGGCGGAAAGCTGATTATTTACCACGGCTGGAGCGACGCGGCGATACCGGCTGAAAACGCGATCGACTACTATCGCAGCGTGGTTTCCCGGGTAGGCGCCGCTTCCAGCCACGGTTTCATCCGCCTGTTTATGGTTCCCGGAATGCAGCACTGTGGCGGCGGATCGGGCCCGGACGATTTCGGGCAATTCGGCAACGGCTCCGGCGATCCGCAGAACGATATGAACGCGGCGCTGGAGAGATGGGTGGAAAAGGGCGTTGCCCCGGAACAGATCGTCGCCACCAAGTACCGCAAGGAGTCGGACCCCGCCAGCGGCGTGGCGCGAACGCGTCCCCTGTGCGCGTACCCATTGATTGCGCGCTGGAAAGGGGCAGGCAGCGCCGATGAAGCCACCAGCTTCATCTGCGCGAAACCGTAAGGCGGGCACGGAGAGCGCAGTTGCTTCCGCGGCGCGCGCTGCGCCACACTGAAGGTGGTCGCCATCGATCGTCATGCCTGATTTTTGCAGCTGCGGCGCCGAGCTTCCGCCGGATGCGCTGTTTTGCCACAAGTGCGGCAAGCCGCAGAGAGAGTTGCCGGAAGTTGCCGCCGAAGCGGCCGCGCCGGTTGCGGTGCGGGCGCCGGAAGCGCAGCCAACGCCGCCGCCGCTCGATTTCAACAACCCGCTGGCGCTGAGGATTGCCCTGGTAGTGGCCATGGGCGCCACGGCGCTGTTCTTCCTTCCCTATGTCAACTGGCTGGCCGCGGGCTACTTCGCGGTGTTTCTCTACCGGCGGCGAACGGGTTGCGCGATCAACGTGGGTGCCGGCGTGCGCCTCGGCTGGATCACGGGATTGTTTACTTTCCCGCTGGCAGCGGTATTTTATGCTGCGGTATTTTATGTGATCAAAGTGGCGGCGGTGCTGCCGCAGTTTGAGGCGGAGCCGCGTTTTCGGGAACTGTTGGGGCTGCTGCGGAACTGGTCGGACGTCGCCGTGCTTCTGCTGCAATTATTCATTCTCACCACCTGCCTGAGCATGGCGGGCGGCGCACTGGCCGCCAAGCTGGGTCAGGCTAGCCCGCCGCGGGGCGGGAGTAACGCTTGACCAGGGCGACGGCTCCGAAGATCACCAGCATGGCAACCGACTCGCGCAGGCCGAACGGCTCGCGGTAGAACAACCACCCGAGCGCGACCGCGACGACCGCATTCACGTACGGATAAATCGAAACCACCGCGACCGGCAGACGGTCCATCGCGTAGACGAATGCGCTGTACCCGACCAGCGATCCGAAGACCACCAGATACAGCAGCGCACTCACGCCGCGTGTGCTCCAATGCAGTGGCTGGTGAGGGATGAGCAAGGCAAACGGCGCCATCCCGAGTGCGGCCGCCAGCTGGTGAATGCCGCCCGCGACGACCGGATGCGCCTTGCCGGCCTTGCGCCGCTGGTAGATCGACCCAAACGACCAGCCCGCCATGCCGATTTGCAGGATGAGGCAGCCGATGAGCAGGTTGCTGCCGGCGTTCTGCGAGTCCGACCCCGGGGTCACCAGAAGCGCAGCACCGCCGAGCCCCAGCGCCATCGCGCCGACGGTGGGCGCGTGCAAGCTCACACCGCCGGGCAAAAGCGCTTCCACGCCCACCATCCAGAATGGCGACATCGCCACGATCAGGCTGGCCATACCGCTCGGGATCATGGTCTCGGCGACGACCAGCGCACCGTTGCCGACGGCAATCGTCCCGAAACCACTCAGGCACGAGGCAGCCATTTCCTTGCCTTTGGGAATGTGCAGGCCGCGATACCAGGCGAACGCGAGCGTGAGCGCTCCCGAGATCAGATAGCGCACCGTCACCAGCGTGAGCGGCGGAAAGGTCTCGAGCGACATCCGTATGCCAAGGTAGGTTGTGCCCCAGAAAAAGCACACGGCGGCCAGAGCCAGGTACGGTTTGAACAGGGGATGCCGGGACAACCCTCAGGTTACCATCGGCCCACGGCGGTGCGAGTGGCTGCACGCGCAGCCAGGCGCCGCGGCGGCCGGCGAGCCGGTTGAACCGGGAGAAAGGCGGCTTTTCTTCTGCCCCGCGCGCGTGATCTGCAACCAGAGCGAGCGTTGGGTCGGTAAGCCTTTACTGTTCTCCGCCGGTCTCTTCCACCAGCTCGAATCCGCGCTCGGCGATGCCGGTGAGCAGGATCTCGGAATCGTGGCGCTCGAGGCGGAAGATCTGTTGCACCAGGCGGCAAACATCCTGGTAGCCGCGCTCGTAGAAGACCAGGATGGATGGCCCGGCGCCGCTCAGCACGCAGCCCAAAAGACCGGGCGCACGCAGTTTGAGGATTTCGTCGAGGCCGGGCACCAGCGGTATGCGATACGGTTGATGGAAGCGGTCTTCGAGCGCGGCCGGAAAGGCCCACGTGGCCCCGGCGGATAACGCAGCGATCAACAGCGAAGCGCGTTGCACGTTGAACACGGCGTCCTCGCGGCTATAGCTGGCGGGCAGCACGGCGCGCGCCCGGGCGGTGGGCAAGTCGAAATCCGGAACCACCACCCCGACGCCGAAGCGCTGCGGCAGTTCCATGCGCACCGCCCGGGCCACGCCGCCGCCATCAATCGCGCTGGCGACGATCGAACCCAGGGTGCATGCCGCGACGTTATCAGGATGGCCCTCCAGGCGGGCCGCTTCGTCGAGGATGCGTAGCGGTTTCCAGCCGAAACCGAGCAGCCGGTCGGCGATCACCACGCCGGAGGTGAGCGCGGCCGCACTCGAGCCCATGCCCTTGCCGATGGGAATGTCGTTTTCGATGGCGAGCTCGATCGGCGGCATGGTGCAGCCGTGGTTTTCGGCCACCGAAAGCGCGGTTTGCCAGATCAGGTTTTCGCTGCCGGTGGGAATGGAAGCGGCGTCGCGGCCGGCGGCGCGAATCGCGAGCTCCGGGGCGCGCCGGAAACGGCAGGTCAGGTAAACGCCAAGGGCCATGCCCAAGGCGTCGAAGCCTGCTCCCAGATTGGCGCTGGAGGCCGGCACGCGAACCCGGAACCAGGTCATCAAGGTGTGATTATCGCATGGCGGCGGCCGGCGGCTGTTGCCGACGAGCTGGCACAGACCATCACCTTGTTGCGGTCTGTCGCGGTGAATAAAACCGCGGAACCCGACGACGAAAGAAACCAGTGCTTTGCTTTAGGAGCGCTGGCCGGGCATGCCCGGCTCCTACTTTGTCTTACCTTGCGCGGCCACCGCCTCCATCGCGGCTTTGACTTTTTCCGGATCGCCCAGGTAGTAACGGTTGAGCGGCTTGAGATCGTCATCCAACTCGTAGACCAGCGGCATGCCGGTGGGGATGTTCAACTCGACGATATCCGCTTCGGAGACGTTGTCGAGGTATTTGACCAGCGCGCGCAGGCTGTTGCCGTGGGCGGCGATCAGGACCTTCCGCCCGCTTTGAATGGCCGGAGCGATGGTCTCGTGCCAGAGGGGCAGGAAGCGCGCCACCGTGTCCTTCAGGCATTCGGTGAGCGGAAGCTCGGCGGCGGTGAGGCTCTGGTAGCGCGGGTCGCGACCGGGGAAGCGCTCATCGTCCGCGGTGAGCTTGGGCGGCGGCACATCGTAGCTCCGGCGCCAGATCTTCACCTGTGCTTCACCGAACTTGGATGCTGTTTCCGCTTTGTTCAAGCCTTGCAGCGCGCCATAATGCCGCTCATTGAGCCGCCACGAACGATGGACGGGAATCCACATCAGATCCAATTGATCGAGGGTAATCCACAGGGTGCGGATGGCGCGCTTCAGCACCGAAGTGTAGGCGACATCGAATGTGTAGCCGCCGGCCTTTAGCGCGGCGCCGGCCTCCCCGGCTTCGGCCAGGCCCTTTCCCGAGAGGTCCACGTCGGTCCAGCCGGTGAAGCGGTTCTCCTGGTTCCACGTGCTTTCGCCGTGGCGCAGCAGCACGACTTTCTTCATTGACGAAACGCCTTTCTGCGGGAAGCGCCGCAAGGCAGCGCGGCGCGGCCCTTGATGGCATGGGCGAAAAAGACATCGGCTTCGGCGGTTGGATTTCCGCGCGAATCGAGGATCTCTTTTCCCCTACTATTTACCATTATCACGTCAGTATGGCTCCTTAGTCGATGTTAGAACGATTGCCATCAGCAGCCGCGGCGGCAGGCGGGACGGGAAGATGAGGGCGAACGGAAGTATGCCTTGCCAAGACCTTGGGCGCCGCAGGCGGGGTGTGCTTTAGCTGACCCATCATCACCCGCAGGCACCAGTCGCTGGTCATCCCACCACCACCACGCCCGCTTCGGTGACCGTATGGCCCTTGGCGCGGTCGGCCTCCAGGTCGAAACCGATGGTGCTCGATTCCGGAATCTTCACCCCGGTGTTGACAATCGTGCGCCGCAGGCGGCTCCAGCGGCCGATCTCGACGTCCGGCATCAAAATAGAAAACTCGACCTCGCAATAGCTGTTGACGCGCACACCGGGAGACAATACGCTGCGCAGCACACGGCCGCCGGAAACGATGCAGCCGGCGCTCACGATCGAATCCACCGCTACACCCATGCGGCGGCCCTCCTGGGCAAAGACGAACTTGGCGGGCGGCTGCTGTGTGAGGTTGGTTCGCACCGGCCAGCGGCGGTCGTAGAGGTTGAACAGCGGCTCCACGTCGACCAGATCCATGTTGGCGTCATAATACGCGTCGAGGGTGCCGACGTCGCGCCAGTAGCGCACCTGCTTGGCGTTCATGTCGCGGAAGTCATAAGCCATCACGCGCCCCCGGTTCAGGTGCCGGGGGATTACGTCGTTGGCGAAGTCATGGCTGGAGGCCGGGTCCCCGGCGTCCTCGTGCAGCGCGCGCAGCAGCACATCCGTATTGAAGACATAAATCCCCATTGAGGCGCTCACCATAGAGGGGTCGAAGGCGGAACGCTTGGGGTGGCCATGCTGGGGCTTCTCTTCAAATCCCACGATGCGGTAGTCGGCGGAGATTTCAGCGACTCCGTAGCGGCCCGCCTCCTCGGGCGGAACCTGGATGGTCGCGATCGTGATGTCAGCCCGGTTCTGTTGATGACAGGCGAGCATCTCGCGGTAATTCATCTTGTAGATGTGGTCGCCAGCCAGGATAAGCGTGAGCTCGGGCGATTCCGCTTCGATGCTCTGAAAATTCTGGAACACCGCATCCGCCGTGCCCTGATACCAGTCTCCATGCACGCGTTGCATGGGCGGCAGCACTTCGATGTATTCCCCGAGTTCGGGCGAGAGAATATTCCAGCCGTCGCGCAGGTGACGAATCAGGTCGAGCGCTTTGTATTGCGTGAGCACCAGAATGTGGCGCGCGCCCGAATTGATGCAATTGGAGAGGGTAAAGTCGATAATCCGATAGACACCGCCGAAAGGGACGGCCGGCTTAGCCGTCTCCCGGGTAAGGGGATAGAGACGCTCTCCCACTCCACCCGCCATCAGAATTGCGAGGACATTTTCCATTTCAGTGTAAGTTAATGAAAAGAAAATGGTTCATCGCTAGCGGCCGGAGGGCCGCCAGGCTGCGCGGCACTTTGGGCTTGACTTTGGCGCTCAACCACCTATGATATCAGTACCTTCTGTGCCGCGTGAGGGAATTCTGCGGGCTGACATCCGCCCACCGCAAAGAGGGGGTGGAGTTGGCTCCGGAAGCTACCCTTCCGGCATAGGTATCCAGGGCGTAGCAGGGAGGTGTATTTCGATTGGCTGAAGTGAAGCTGCAAGAGGGCGAGACGCTGGAGAATGCGTTGCGCCGCTTCAAGCGCAAAGTGCAACAAGAGGACATCATCAAAGAAGTGAAACGGCACTCTTTTTACCTGAAGCCGGGTGAAAAGTTGCGGGCCAAGCAGGCGCTGGCACGCAAACGGAACCGGAAGAAAACTCGCCGGGACGTGGAATAAACAGGGGGCGGCGGGGACCGAGTCCCCGCCGCTTTCCAATCAGTTAGCTGATCGGGTCGTTAACGGGGGCCAGTTATGGCGGAATTTCAGGATCGCGTCCTCAAGTGCGTGGACTGCGGCGCAGAGTTTGTATTCACAGCGGGTGAGCAGCACTTTTACCACGACAAGAACTTCAAGAACGAGCCCAAGCGCTGCAAGAATTGCAAGGCCAAGCGCCAAGGTGGATCGGGGTCTGGCTACGCCAAGGCGGAGACGCACACTTCGTGCTCGCAGTGCGGGCGCGAAACCACAGTGCCCTTCAAGCCTACCCAAGGACGCCCGGTGTACTGCCGCGAGTGCTTCCAAAGCCGGAAGGCCTCTTCTGCGGTAGCCGGCAGCTAGCCGCCTGTTGAGCCACAGCCGCGCGGCGAAGTGCCTGGCTGGGTGCGCCGCCGCACATTCAGCGTTTTCCCGGGCCGCTGCGATTCGTGCAAGGTGTCAAGGCGAATTCGCGACCGGCTATAATTGGACAGAGGGAGATACTGGGATGCGGACGATGCTGTGTGCGATTGCGCTTTTCTCAGCGGCTGCTCTGGTTTGCCCGGCTGCGAGCCTGCCCGCCAACGGCCTCACGGGGAACTACATTGAGGCCCGGACCGCAGACGTCTATACCGGCCCGTGCTTCGCCAACGGCGAAATCGAGATGAACGGCAGGGAAGCCGTGTTTGCCTGGAAGATCGCCGGGGGCAACTGGGGAGGGGTAAACCTGGCAGGCCTGGGCGTGGTGGGGGTGGTACGCGCCGAGCATACGCTGGGGAATCCGTACGAACCGGTGAACCCCGCGGTTTCGGTGTTAATCGTCGACAGCCGGGCCGATGGGGCGCAGCGTGAGGCGCTGGTGAGCTTCGCCAAAACGCAGGCGGGCGACCTGCTGCACAATGTGGTGCGGATCGATTATCAGCCGGTAGATCTGACCATCGAGAACGGCAATATTCATGGCGGCGCGGCTACGCTCACGGCAGGCTCACTCGCGACCATCCGCACGCGGGCTCTGAGCTCCGCGGACCATATTTGCGGCAACGAGGATGTCTTCTATCCCCCGCTCAACCGGTTGCAGCACGCGATGCCCACCTATACTCTGGAAGATTCCTACCGGGGAGAGGGATTGGGCGAAACCTGGAGCAGCATGTACCGCCGGAGCGGCTTCGTCGGTACTTTCCGAACGGCGGCCGAGTAAGCCCCGCAAAGCACGGACCGGGCCGAGTTCTCGCAGCTCTTGCGAGGGTTCGCGCCAGCGGCGGGTTGGCCCGCCCAGTGCTGCGCGAGTCCGCGCAAGAGCCGAATCGCGTAAGATGGAGGTTCGACGCTCCCGATGCCCCTCCTTCGTCTCGCGTACGCCACCCAATTTCTGGTCGCCTTAATGGCTGTTTTTGTGCTTTGGAGCCAGGTAGGCGGACAAGGCCATCTCGATCTGATCCCGTGGCACATCAAGCTGCTGTTGGGCAGCGGAGCGGCATTTTGTGTGGTCAAGGCCACCCTAGCCGCGGTGACCGGCGAGCGTGCCTGGAACGGTAGAACCCTCCGCTGGGTCGGCATTCTGCTGGTTGTGCTGACAGGTTGCGGCCTCGCCAGCTATTACGTGCATCTTTACGATGAGGACGACGAGGATCAGCAGGACGAGAGCGCGGCATCCCTGATCGCGCCGCATGAGCTTCGGACGGGGATGGGCGCGCTGCTGGCTGGGCCAGCGCGGGAAATGACTGGAGCGGCGCCGGCGCGCCGCGCCAGTGGAGATGCCGCGAACCCTCTCGGCCGAGCCGGCTTGAGGCTGGCGCGGTGACCCTGTGTTACCCTGCGGAGAAATGCGCAAATATGTGCTGTTGGCGCTCGTTTGCGCCGCGCTTCCGGCCTTTGCCTGGGGGCCGGAAGGGCACGATCTGGTGGCGCGGATCGCTGCCGTCCAATTGACGGCCGCCGCGCGGGCGAGGGTGACCGCGATTCTCGGTCCAGGCAGCACGATGGCATCGGTATCCAGTTGGGCGGATCAGATCCGGCGGAGCCGCCCGGAGACAGCGCCCTGGCATTATGTGGATATCCCCATCGACAAGCCGGGCCTGGACATGGCGCGCGATTGCGCCAACGGCAATTGCGTGATTGGAGCGATTGCCTTGATGCGGGCGAAGCTGCGGGACCCGGCCACTGTGCCGGAACAGCGGCGGGAAGCGCTTATGTTCCTCATTCACTTCGTTGGCGATATGCACCAGCCCCTGCACAGCTCGGATCACGGCGACCATGGGGGCAACGAAGTACACGTCATGTTCCATGACCAGCCGGGCAATCTGCATGCGTTGTGGGACAGCGGGCTGCTGGGGCGGATGGGCAAAGAAGACGACCTATTCATCAAACTCTCCGATGTTTCCATGCGCCGCCGTAAGAAATTCGCCAGGGGCACGGTCAGCGATTGGGCAGAGCAAGCCCACAAACTGGCGCAGCAGATGGTCTACGGGAGGCTGCCCAAAGCCGCGCAGGGCTCGCCGGTGGTGATTGACGCGAGCTATGAGCGCCGGGCTCGCCCGCTGATCGAACTGCAGATCGAACGCGCCGGCGCCCGCCTGGCCGCGCTGCTCAACCAGGACCTTGAATAGCGCGGCGCCGGCTTACTTCTTCTTTGCTGCCGGCCGCGCGGGCGGGGCCGTGCAGGGAGTGACTTTCAGCCCGTCGATCGCGGTCTTTTCGGTGTCCATGGTGAGCAGAAAAGGAGTCTGCGTGAAAGCGCTGGGCAAACCCTTCCACTCGACTTCCGTGTCGAGCGCCGGCTTGCCGGTGAGCGGAGCATCCAGCTTGAGAGAGATCTCGGCAACGGGTGGGCCCTGCGCGTCAGGCAGGGGCACGGCGATCAGCAAAGCGGTGGACTTGCAGGCGGGCTTGGCATCAATCAACCGGCCCTTCAGCTTGGGAACGTCGGCGCCCTTGAGCTGTGATTCGAAATACTGCGGCCCGTCGTTGTCGCTCAACGCGGCTTTGATTTTCATCCATAGCGAAAGCTCTGGATTAGACTGCTCGAATTCCTTTTCCTTTTCTTCCGCGATTTCCGTGGCGGTCTTGATGTGGAACCCTGCAGGCCACACCGGCGCCTGCTTGACCTGGTCCTTGAGCTGTGCCAGACCTTCGTCGCTGCCGTGCACTTTGGTATAGGAATTATCGGCGAAATTCCTGATCTTGCCGGGATCGGGCTGGGTCCCGCCCAGGGTCGCATCGAGCACTGCGGCGCGCTGGAACTCGTAAACGGCTTCCGAGTTCTTTTTCTGGCAGCCGAGAGCCAGCCCCAGGTTGTAGGAAATAGCGCTCTGATCCGGATAGACACTCAGCGCCTTCGAGTAAGCGCCTTCGGCCGCGGCGCAGTCTCTGGGATTCCGGGCCATCGCCTGGTTGCCCGGCAGCATCGCCATGTAGAGGAGGGCCGCTTTGGCCGGCGGCTGCAACTGGCCGCGCGCATTGCTCCAATCCGCATCGCTCACCCCCTGGGGCTTGCGATTGTAATCGAACAACTCGTGCGCCGCGCGATCGGCAATCGCCAACTGTTCAGGGCTTGGATTCGGAATGCGCACGATGGCGGTGACGGCCGCAAACAGGACTCGGATCGCCTGGCCGGGACCATCCTTGGGATCGCTGAACAGCGCATCCACCCCACTGGTGATCATGGGAGCCGCAGCGTCCACGGCTTTGTCAAACTGGCCGGCTCCGGAATACGCCATCACGTAGAGGACCTGGCGCTCCGTCTTGAAGTCGGTCTCGGCGAACTTCTGCTTCCAGGTGTCGAGGTCTTTGATGGCCTGCGCGAAATTGTTGCCCTTGACGTCGTTGGCAGCCGCGCTGTAGATGTCAAACTCGCCATCCTTATACTTCTTCGCCGCTGGAGCATTCTGGGCGCTGGCCAACTGAACGAGGCCAGTTGCGACGAACAGGCCCACCCAGGCCGCAGTCGCCATCCCAGTCCCAGCTCGACGGTATCTCTCCACGTACGCCTCCTGCACGATGCCCGCACCATCGGTTGCCCATTGTGAGGTGTGGTACTTGCGGAGTATAGCGGAACGCTCGGGCGGGCGCAACTAGACTGGCCGTTTCCGCGCGGGTTCGAGCGGGAAGGGGGGCCGGCGGCCCGGTTGGCGCTTGCCGATTACTTTTTCTTGGCCGGATGATGCGTCACCGGCGGCGCGCAGGGGGTGATTTTCAGGCCTTCAATCTTGGCCTTCTCCACATCGATGGTGAGCAGGAACGGGTCTTTGGTAAATGCCGAGGGCACGCCATCCGCCCATGTCAGCTCCAGGCTGTCCTCCGGCTTGCCGGTAAGCGGCGCGTCGAGTTTCAGGGAAATCTCCGAGGTGTAAGGCGGTTTTGCGTCCGGCAGGGGCACGGCCACCAGCAATTCCTTGGGCCGGCAAGCCGGCTTGGCTTCCACCAGCGTGCCTTTCAGCTTCGGGATGGCGGCGCCCTTCATGTTGTTCTCGAAGTACTGCTGGCCGTTGGTGTCGGTGAGCTGGGACTTGATGCTCATCCAGAGCGCCAGGTCGGGATACTTCTCGGCAAATTCCTTCTGCTTGGCGTTCATGACCTCAGTGCCGCTGAGGATATGGAAGTCGGCCGGCGGCGTGGGCGAGGCGAGCGACTGCTGCTTCAGTTGGTCCAGGCCATCCTCTCCGCCGTGGTATTGCCGGTAAACATTCTTGAGGTAGGTTTCCAAGCTGGTGCGCGCTTTGGGATCGGCGAAATCGCTTTTGGACGGATCAATCGAGATGGAGCGGGCAATCTCATACAGGCCGAGCGAGATCTTGGCCGGGCTGGTGGCCTGCTGCCTCAGCTCGCTGACGCCCAACTGATAGGCAATCTGCGAACTGTCCGGGAACTGCTTGAGGGCCGTCTGGAAGGCAGCTTCGGCAGCAACGTAGTCATTCTTCTGCATGGCGTCCTGGCCGGGCTTCATCGCGATGAAGAGCAGCGCCCCTTTGGCCGCGGTCTGCAACTGCCCTCGCGCCGCGGCCCAGTCGGCGTCGCTTGCGCCTTCCGGCTTGGTGTTGTAGTCCATCAGTTGCTGTGCGGCCTTAGTCGCGATCGACAACTCGTCGCCCGTCGGATTCGCCACCCGCGAGATCGCCGTGGTCGCGGTGAAGAGGATGGTCAACTGATCTCTCGCGCCGGTCTTGGGGTCGTTAAAAACGGACGTCAGGCCGCGCGCCATCAGCGCGCCGGCTTCGTCAATTGCCTTGCCGGGCTGACCGCCGCTGGCAAAGGCCTGGAGGTATAAAACCGCGCGGTCGTCCTTGAAATCGGAAGCCGGATACTTTTGCTTCCAGGTGTCGAGATCAGTGATCGCTTTGGCGAAGTTCTTCGCCAGCATGTCCTTGGTGACCTCGTTATAGATATCGTATTCGCCCTGATCCTTAACCTTCTTCTCGGCTGGGGCCGATTGCGCCGGCGCAGCCGCCTGGGCGCGGGCCGGCCTGATCCAACCGCCCGTCAGAGCGGCCAGCAGCGCGATTGCCGCCAGCCCGCCGCGAATCTTAGATAAGAGATGATGCACGCGCTCCTCCTGAATGGTTTCCCATTGGGTCATGAGTAATGTTTCGCTGAGCCTACTTCGCAACCTCGCATCCGTTCCGCAGCCCGGCAACGGAGCCCCGGCTTCACGCAACCGTGCCCGAGACCCCGGTCCTCAAGACATTCGACTCCGTTTCCCGCCGCCAGGTTCCGAACACAAATCATAACAAATCAACGCTATGCTGGAGTTCGCCCGCGCATGCGCTTGCTCGATATGGCCGTCATTCTCGCCTACCTGGCCGGCATCACCTGGTTTGGCGCACGGTTCCGCACGGGAGAACAGGGCCTGCGCCAGTACTTTCTGGGCGGCCGCGAAGCGCCGTGGTGGGCGATCGCGCTCTCGATTGTCTCCGCCGAAACCAGCACCCTCACGGTCATCGGCACGCCGGCCCTGGCGTTCGCGGGCAACCTGGGATTCCTGCAACTCGTGCTCGGGTATCTGCTGGCGCGAATCATCATCTCGGTTCTTTTCCTGCCCCATTATTTTCAAGGCGAAATGTTCACCGCCTACGAACTCATGCGCCGGCGATTCGGGGAGCGCATTCGCAAGCTGACGGCCGCCATCTTCCTGGCGACCCGTGCGCTGGCCGAGGGTGTCCGCGTGTTTGCCGTCTCGCTGGTGGTTTCGATCGTGCTGGGAACGGGCGAGGTTGCTTCCATCATTCTGATCGTCGCACTGACGCTGTTTTACACCTTCGAAGGCGGGATGACGGCTGTCATCTGGACCGACGTGGTGCAGATGGGTCTTTACGTTTCCGGCGCCGTGCTGAGCCTGGTAATGATCGCCGGGAAGATTCCCGGCGGCCTGACGCACGCAGTGGCGGCAGCCGCAGCCGCCGG
>Ga0335078_10004223_pt1 | contig 21320 bp, 12 predicted proteins | sample Lox_Sample_32_FD_206711 | JGI IMG/M metagenome (GOLD analysis project Ga0335078, IMG submission 206711) | Soil microbial communities from Loxahatchee National Wildlife Refuge, Florida, United States - Lox_Sample_3.2 | ecosystem: Environmental > Terrestrial > Soil > Wetlands | place: USA...
GGCTACGCACAGCCGTACGGTTCCGTACGTACGTCATGACGCCACGATGACCACCACGCGCACCGTAGTCCTCGCCACCGGGACCGCCGAGTACGCCGCCAAGGAGCTCGAGCGGATCCCCGGGATCGAGATCGTCAAGCGCTACGAGCTCGCGTCAACGCTTGATGACGCCGCGCTCGCGAATGGCCTGGACGGCGCGTGGGCGGTGGTCGCCGGCAGCGAGCCCTACACGCGTGAGGTTTTCGACAAGACGCCGACGCTCGAGGCGATCCTCCGCTGGGGCACCGGGTCGGACGCCGTCGATATCACCGCGGCGACCGACGCCGGCGTCGCGGTCGTGACGACGCCCGCGGTCAACGCGGAGGCGGTCGCCGACCTGGCGCTCGGGCTGATGCTCGCGTGCGTGCGGAGGCTGAGGGAGCTCGATGCCGCCGTCAGGGACGGCGAGTGGCGGCCACACGCCCCGACCCGGGATCTGGCCGGCGCCACCGTCGGGATCGTCGCCCTCGGCGCGATCGGCAAGGCCGTGACCCGCCGCGTCCGCGGGTTCGGCTGCCAGGTCCTGGCGGTCGAGCCGAATCCGGACACCGAGTTCTGCGCCCAGAACGGAGTCGAGCTCACGGACCTGGACGACATGCTCCCGCGCGTGGACGTGCTCACGCTCCACGCGCCGGCGACCCCCGGCACGCGCCACTTGATCGGCGCCCCGCAGCTCGAGGCCCTTCCTCGCCACGCGGTGCTGATCAACGCCGCGCGTGGGGAGCTGGTCGATCAGCCCGCCCTCGTCCAAGCGCTCAACGAGGGACAGATCGCCGCCGCCGGGCTCGACGTGTTCGAGCACGAGCCCGTGCACCCCGACGATCCGATCCTGTCCGCGCCGAACACAGTGCTCACGGGTCACCTTGCCTCCTTCACCGAGCTCGGCCTGACGCGAACGGGCGAGGCGGTCGTGGCGAACCTGCGGGAGCTGCTCGCCGGACACCTGCCCGCCAGCTGCCTCAACCCTCAGGCGTGGAACCCCCGCTAGATCTTGTGCGCTGACTGTTGCTCGATCAGGGTCAGCAGCGCCGAATGGTCGAGGCCGCCGTCGCCCTGCGCCTCGAGCGCGGCCAGCATCTGATCGACGAGCGCCGTCGTGGGCACGAACACGTCGAGCTCGCGCGCCGTGCGCAGGGCGATCCCCAGGTCCTTGTGGTGCAGGGCGAGCTTGAACCCGGGGGTGAAGTCGTGCTCGAGGAAGTTGCGGCGCCTGACCTCCATCACCTTGTTGCCGGCGAGCCCGCCTGACAGCACGTCGAGGAGCTTCGCGGGGTCGACGCCGGCCTTGGAGGCCAGCACCAGCGCCTCGCTGACGGCCTCGATCGTGACCGCGACCAGGATCTGATTGCAGGCCTTGGCGGTCTGGCCGGCTCCCGCATCGCCCAGATGCACCACCGTCTTGCCGAGGACCTCGAACAGCGGACGCGCGCGGTCGAACGCCTCCGATGGGCCCCCGACCATGATCGACAACGTTCCCTCGCGGGCGCCCACGTCGCCACCCGACACCGGGGCGTCCAACGCCTCGGCCCCGACATCCGATGCGGCGTCGAAGACCGCCCGCGCCACCGCGGGCGCGATCGAGCTCATGTCGATCAGCAGCTGCCCCTGGCGGGCGCCGGCGATGACGCCGTCCTCGCCCAGGTAGACCTGCTCGACGTCGGGTGAGTCGGGGAGCATCGTGATCACGACATCGCTACGCTCGGCGACCTCCCTCGGGGTGTCCGCGACCTCCGCGTCCGTGTTCTGCGGGGAACCCGAGGAAGCGAACTCCTCGGCCTTGGCGCGAGTCCGGTTGTGGACGACCAGCGGATAGCCGGCGCGCCGCAGGTTCGCCGCCATCGGCGCGCCCATGATCCCCAGGCCGATGAAGCCGATCGTCTTGTCAGGCATAGCCAAGCTCTTTCATCCAGGCGAAACTCTCCTCGGTCGTCGGTGTCGTCGGGTTGTACTCAAGTCCGACCCACCCACCGTACCCACTGCGCTCGAGCAGATTCAGCACGAAGCCGTAGTCGATCTCCCCGGTGCCCGGCTCGCCCCGGCCGGGAGGGTCGGCGATCTGGACGTGCCCGATCCGCGGCAGCAGGCGGGTGATCGTCTCCGACAGGTTCCCCTCCATGCGCTGCATGTGGTAGACGTCGTACTGGAGGGCGACGTTGTCGGCGCCGACGCTGTCGAGGAAGGTGATGGCCTTTGCCGTCGTGTCGAGCAGGTACGGTCCGTTTTCCTGCGAGTTGACGGCCTCGATCATGATGCTGGCGCCTTGCGCCCAGGCCCGCTCGGCGGCCCAGGCAACGTTGTCGCGCGCCACCTCGAGCTGGGCCTCGAGCTCGAGCCCGGGCCGGTGCACGCCGACGAGCGCGTTCAGGCGGGGACATCCGATCCGCGCCGCGAGCTCGAGCGCGACCGGGACGTTTTCGCGGAACTGAGCGCGCCGGTCGGGGTCGCCGGCGAGCCCGCGGTCGCCGGCAGCCATGTCCCCGGCGTCGAAGTTGAACAGCGCGACCTCGACTCCGGTCTCGTCGACCGCCCGCGCCACAGCGTCGAGGAGATCGAGCCCCGGCCACATGAACTCGACCCCGCCGAAGCCCGCATCGGCGGCCCGGCGGAAGCGCTGATCGAACGGCGCGTCTTTGAACAGGAAGCTGAGGTTGGCCGAGAATCTCATGGGGAAAGGCTCCGGCATCGTATGCACATGGGAGCGCTTCGCGACTGGCTCCGGCTGGCCTTGCTGTGCGCCGGCTGCCTCGCCGTCCTTGCCGGAACCGCCCAGACCGCCGCAGCCGAGGGCAACGGCCTCGCGCCGACGCCGCCGATGGGCTGGAACGACTGGTACTCGAGCTACTGCAACGTGAGCGCCCAGCTCGTTGAGCTGACCGCCCAGGAGATGGTCAACAACGGGATGAAGGCGGCCGGATATGACTACGTCAACATCGACGACTGCTGGATGGCCCCGAGCCGCGACGCCGCCGGAAATCTCGTCCCCGACCCGACGCGGTTCCCGAACGGGATCGCGGCCGTCGCGGCCTACGTCCACAGCCTGGGCATGAAGCTCGGCATCTACGAGGACGCCGGGACGACGACCTGCGCCCGCTTCCCCGGGAGCTACGGTCACGAGGCGCAGGACGCGGCGACGTTCGCGGCCTGGGGCGTCGACTACGTGAAGTACGACCGCTGCAACATCCCGTACGGCGACTTCCCGGGCGAGTCAGAGCAGCAGGTCCAGCAGACGCTGTACACGCGCATGAGCAACGCGCTCAGGGCCAGCGGCCGCGAAATCGCCTTCTCGATGTGCAACCCCGACCCCGGCGACGACCCGTGGCTGTGGGGGGCGCCGATCTCGAACCTGTGGCGGACGACCACCGACATCGAGGACAACTTCGGGTCGATGCTCGGCAACTTCGAGGGCACGGTCGGCCTGTACCGGGACGCCGGACCCGGCGCCTGGAACGACCCCGACCTCCTCCAGATCGGCAACGGCGGGAGCAGCTTGGGCGAATACACCAGCGAGTTCAGCCTGTGGGCCGAGATGGCCGCGCCGCTGATCGCGAGCACGAACATCGGCACGCTCAACGCCGCCGAGCGCGCGATCTACGAGAACCCGAACGTGATCGCCGTCGACCAGGACCCGCTTGGCCAGCCCGGTGTGCCGATCTCGAGAGCGGACGGGCTGTGGGTCATGACCAAGAAGCTGAGCGACGGGAGCCGCGCGGTGCTGCTGTTCAACTCGACCAACACCGCGGCCACGATCGCCACCACGGCCGCCGCCGCCGGCCTCCCCGGCGGACACTTCTACCGCATGAGCAACCTGTGGACGAACGCCGTCACCCAGACCGGCGGTGGGATCACCGCGTTCGTGCCCGGACACGGCGTCGCCATGTTCAGGGTGAGTGTCGAGTCCAAGCGCCGCGCGGTGAAGCTGGCGCCCCACACCGTGCTCTCACTGAACGCCGCAGACGCCCAGCTCGACGCCGGGCAGTCGACGACGTTGTATGAGTCGCTCAACAACAACGGTGTGTCCGACGTCAAGCGGGTGGCCCTGTCGCTGTCGGCGTGGCCGGGCTGGCAGGTCAAGCCGCTCGGTCGCGCGCGGCTCCCGTTGCTGAAAGCCGGCCAGCGCTTCACGGTCGGCTACCGGATCACCGCCCCGGCGTCCGGTCCCCCGCTCGCGATGTCGATCTTCAGCGGCGCAGCGTCGTTCGATCCGCCCGGTGGCCGACTCACCTCATTGGCGAGGCTCGGCGAGCTCGTCTCCGCCCCGGTGCGCAGCCCGCTCGCGACCGCCGATGTGACCACGCACCCGGCGTCGTTCGGCGCCGTCGGCCGGGGTCTCGCGGTCAGCTCGCGCGGAGTTGGGGTGTACAACCCGCCGTTCGGGGCGGCCCCGACGGACTCGTACGCGGCGATCTACAAACCCGGCGGCGCCGCGCGCACCTCGACCGCCGAGGTCACGGTCACGACCGATCCGGCGGCCGGCCCCGAGGGCGGCGCCGGACTGATCGAGCGCGACCGGATGACCGCGCCCAAGCGCTCACGCGCGGCCGTGGTGTTGTACGTGAGCGGGAACGCCACGATCGTGATGGCCTGGAATGCCTCGGGCGGAGCGGACGTCGACCAGCACACCGCGGTTCCTTCGGTGACGGTCGCCGCGCCGGTGGGGCTGCGGCTAGTGCGGCGCGGCCACGTCTACGCGGGCTACTACTCGACCGACCGCGGCAAGACCTGGAATCCGGTCGGCACGGTCACGGTGGCGGCCTCGGCATCGACGGGCAAGCAGGACGTGGGCGTGTTCCACGCCTCCGGCCTGTCCACCTGGTCGACGACCGCGACGTTCACGAACCTGCGGGTGCGCTGAGCCGGGCGGACGTGGGCAGCCCGGGGCCCGGGGCGAGCGCTTCCGGGCCGATCTCGGACACCGAGCGCCGTCCGGCGAGCCCCATCGTCAGGTCGAAGTCCGCGGCCAGGTTCTCGATCACCTCGCGTACCCCGGTGCGCCCGGCGATCGCCAAGCCGTAGACATACGGGCGGCCGATCAGTACGGCGCGGGCGCCGAGGGCGAGCGCCTTGAACACGTCGGCGCCGCCGCGAACGCCCGAGTCGAGCAGCACGGGGATCCGGCCGTCCACGGCCGCGACCACCGCCGGCAACGCCTCGAGCGTCGCGATCGCGCCGTCGACCTGGCGGCCCCCGTGGTTCGAGACGATCACGGCGTCGATGCCCTCCGCCACGGCGCGCGCGGCGTCGTCGGGGTGGAGGATCCCCTTGAGCACGATCGGGAGGCTTGTGCGCTCGCGCAGGAACGCCAGCGTGTCCCAGGTCAGCGACGGGCGCGAGTAGATCTCGGTGAAGCGCTGGACCGCGGCCCGCCCGCGCCCCGACACGAGCGTCCGCAGGAACCCGTCGGGATACGCGCGGGTGAGCTCGATCAGCGTGCGGAGCGCGGCCAGCGTCGGACGGGGCTGCTGGTCGGCGGACTCGACCGGACCCTCGCTGACGAGCTGCGTGAACACCGGGTCGCTCGTGTACTGGGCGAGACCCTTGCCGTGGAGAAACGGGAGGTAGGCGCCTTCGAGGTCGCGCGAGCGCCAGCCGAGCATCGTCGTGTCGAGCGTGATCACGATCGCCGAGCAGCCGCAGCGCTCGGCCCGCGTGGCCAGGCTCTCGACGAGCGCGTCCGACCGGCTCCAGTAGAGCTGGAACCAGTGCGGGGAGTCCTCGAGGATCCGGGCCAGGCCCTCCATCGGCTTCGAGGCCTGGTTCGAGAACACCATCGTCGTGCCGGTGTCGCGGGCGGCGCGCGCCACCGCGCAGTCGGCCTCGGGGTGCGCCAGCTCGAGCACCCCGACGGGCGCGAGCAGGAATGGGCTGGGCAGACGCCGGCCGAACAGCTCGACGCTGGTGTCGCGCCGCTCGACGTCGCGCAGCATCCGCGGAACGATCCGCCAGCGGTCGAACGCGGAACGATTAGCGGCCAGCGTCCGCTCGTTCCCCGCGCCCGCGGCCACGTAGGCGAACGCCTCGGGTCGCATGCTCCTCTTCGCGGCGGTTTCGAGCCGGTCCGCGTCAAGTGGGACGTGTGGCCGCCGGCCGCTGACGCCGTCGAGGTAGATCCGTGTCTGGCGCCGCACGCCGATCATGCGGCTGCATCACAGCACACCTCGCCGCTTGAGCGGGTCGTTAGCCCGGCGGGTGGCGGCGACGCCCTTCCGGAACGAGCATGTCTGCCAGCTCGCGGAGAGACGCGACGTGAATCGTGTATCCCCGTTCCGGAAGGGCGCCATCCGTCTCACTACAGCCCCCGCTGTAAGCCCCCAGCCCAAGCCCCCATTGCGATGAGCCAACCTCGCGTCCTGTCCAGTTGCCCCCGGTTCCGGTCTGCGATTGGCTCTTCGTCATGGGCGGAACAGTAAGGCCGGGCGGGTGGGATTACAGCCACCCCTAGGGTGTGGGTCTCACACCTGGTGTGGGCATCGTCGGCGGGCGGTTTTTGAACGGCGGGCACCTGGGAGTCAGGTGGTAGCGCTCCGTGGCCGGCCGACCCCAAAAGAACCTGCATAACGCCACAATCGAGCCGCGGCGGGCGGACCTTGACGCACTATGCATGTGGGGCATGCGCCACGCGTCACGGTCAAGTCCGTGCGCGTCGATTGTTGCGTTACGCATGGTGCGCGGCGCCGCGACCCCCGCTGGCGCGCCACACCCACCTCCAGGTGCCCGCCGTTCAAGCCGTCGCCCAACGATCACGCCGGCACTATCGATCCGGGCGGCATCACCCCGGCTCTCCAGACCCGTCCGGACGGGCCCGCATGGCCCCACGGATGCCGAGCGCAGCGAGGCCCCTAGAAATCCCGAGGGAGCAGGACGCCCGCGTCGAGCACCGTCGCGACCAGCCGGGCGCGCTTCTCGTTCTGGGGAAGCTCGCTGAGCCCGTAGCGGTCGAACAGCACGCGGAGATGGGCCTTGACGGCGTCGACCGTCAGGAACACCTCCTCGGCGATCTGGCGGTTGGTTGCGGGCGTCGCCGAGGCCGACTCGTGCACGGGGCGAACGAGCGCGATCAGCACCTTGCGTTGCATCGGCGAGAGCGGGATCGCCGCCGGCGTGTCGATCGCCGAGGCGGTCTGCGTGGTTCCGCCCGAGGTCTCGCGGTAGGTGACCGAGGTGCCGCCGAACACGAGCCGGTCCTTATCGGCCAGCCGCCGGCGACCGACGACGCGGTGGCCGTTCACGAACGACCCGTTGCGCGAGAGGCCGTCGTCGACGAGGGTCCAGCCGCGCCCCACCTGCTCGAGGAGCGCGTGCGTGCGCGACACCTCGGCGTCCCACGGCAGCGCAACGTCGGCGGCCGGATCCCGGCCGATGGTGACGCGCCAGTTCGCCTGGTTGAGGAGCAGCAGCCGCTGCTCGTCCTCCTCCGTCCGCCACACCAGGAACGGGTAACCGGTGCGCTCGGCGGCGATGACTTCCTTCAGCTCGGCAGGCGACTGCTGGACCATCGAGACGGAGCCTAATTAATTCTTACGTTTGTACCGGTTCGCGTGGCTAGTTTCGATGGGATGCGGGTAGAACGCGGGCGTCGCACTAAGCCCGAGGCAAATGCGGCCGATAAAGGGCTCAGAGACCCGTCCGAGCCCAACAAGACCGGGATTAAATCGATGCTCCGCACTCAAGTCGCTCCCGCCAGCGCCGCGTCCGCTCGCGTCCAGCTTCAGGTCGCCAAGGCCTGCGGTCACTCCGCCCACGTGGGCACGTGCTCCGCATGCCAGCGCGCCCAGCTGGCCAAGTGGCAGGCCCAGCTCCGGGCCGTCGGGCGCTGATCAGAACGAACGCACCAGCGACGCCGCCGAGTCCCACGAGAGCCCAGCGAGCTCACCGGCCCCGCACAGCTCGAGCTTGGTCCTGAGCTCCCCGTCGGTCATCGGGCGCTCGGGTGCTCCGGGCGGGAATGCAAGGGCGGTGCGTCTGCCGTCGATCTCGATCTCGACTTCGCCGGTCAACAGGTGATCGCCGCCGTCGGTGGCCTCGACGTCGACCGCCCCCATCAGCTGCACGGCGTCCGGTCGACGCACCGCTCCGTCGGAGAAGCTGTCGAACCCGGGAGTGCCGTCGAGCAGCGCAGCCGCGATTCCGTATTCGAGGCTGAACTTGCCTTCTAGCCCCGTCTCCGGGGAGTGGTGGATCAGCGGGGCGAGCGAGGCTGCCGGCGTGCGCACGGCGATCCGCTCGATGTGGTCGGTCGAGAGCGGCTCGAGCGTTCGCACAGCGGCGATCGGCCGCTGGAGCGCATAGCAGCATGGGTACGGCTTGATCGCGAGACCTCCGGGCACGCCCGGCCCTCCGAAGTCGATGGCGTCGGGGTCGCCGCCGACGAGCGCCATCCACTGTTCGAGCGCGCGCGGATCGGCGGTGGCGCCCGCCTTCGCGAGAGCCGCGGCGCGTATCCCGGCGTCGGCCGCGAACCCGACCTGGAGCGCCTTCGCCGCGGTCCCGAACGCGCGCTGCACCCCGCCCGCCGCGGGGATCGCGAGCGCGATCGCCCTCGATACCGCATCGGTGTCGAGCCCGAGCGCGACCGCGGCAGCGACAGCGGCGCCGGGTGCGCCGGCGGTACACGTCGCGTGCCAGCCGGCGCTGTAGTGCCGCCAGCCGAGCGCGGTGCCGAGGCGTGCCATCACGCCCGCGCCGGCCAGGTACGCACGCGCGGGATCGTCGCCCCCGGCGGACAGCGCCACCGGAACGCACACCGCGCTCACGTGCGCGGTCGAGGGCAGGTGCAGGTCGTCGTAGTCGAGCACGTGCGCGAGCGCCGCCCACCGTCCGGCCTCACCGAGCTGCCCAAACAGCGGCGCGAGCTCGTTGCCGCGCGCCGCGAACATCACCGCCGCCGTATCGAGCAGCGAGCGGTGCGCCAGCGCGAGGTCGTCTTCAGAGGGGTCGAGCGCGGTCGCCCAGCGGGCCAGCTCGTTAGTAAGTGGACCGGCCGTTGCCGTTCGCATCGATCGCCCGCCACAACCGCTCGGGGGTCATCGGCAGCCGGCGTGGCCGGATCCCGGTGGCGGCGGCGATCGCGTTGGCCACGGCGCCGGGAACGCCGACCACGGGCGCCTCGCCGACGCCCTTGGCGCCGAACGGGCCGTCGGGCGCGGGAACCTCGACGATCTCGGTCTCGATCGGCGGGACGACGCCGGAGGTCGGCATCGCGTACTCGACGAACGTGCCCGCGACGGGCTGGCCGTGCTCGTCGTAGGCGATCTCCTCGAGCAGCGCCCACCCGAGGCCCTGGGTCGCGCCGCCCTGCATCTGCCCCTCGACGAGCGCCGGGTTCAGCGCCCGGCCGACATCCTGGGCGATCACGTGGCCGAGCACGGTCACCGCGCCGGTGTCGCGATCGACCCGGACGTGGGACAGGTGCGCCGCGGACTGAGGCGCCGGCGACAGCGACACGCGGCCGTGTCCCTCGACCGGCGGGTACGGGCTGCCGAACGTCAGCACCTTCTGCGCGAGCTGCTCGAGCGCCATCGCCTTCGCCGGGACGCCGACCGGTTGCACGGTGCCGTCGACGATCTCGAGGTCCTCGGGGGAGATCTCGAGCTCCTCGGCGGCGACCTCGAGAAGCCGCTCGCGCGCCTCGAGCGCGGCGAGCTCGACGGCACGTCCGACGGTGTAGGTGATCTTGCTCCCGCCGCTCATGCCGGCGTAGGGCGCGCTCGCGGTGTCGGCGTAGTTGACGCGGACGTGGTCGGGGCTAACGCCGAAGGCGTCGGCGGCGATCGCGGCGAAGCTCGTCTCGACGCCGGTCATGTCAGCAGCGCCGGTGACGATCGTCAGACGGCCGTCGGAATCGAGCCGGCAGACCGCGGCCGCCGGCTCGTAACCGCCCGGCCACCATCCGATCGCGAGGCCGATGCCCTCGCCGTCGGGCAGCGAGCCGCGCCGCGCCCACAGCGGATGTGCGCCCACCCGCTCGAGGCACTCGCGCGCGCCGAACACCTTGAACTCCTGCCCGGAGACCGCCTTGTCGCCGACGACCGCGACGTTCCGCAGCCGCAGCTCGAGCGGGTCGACCCCGAGGCGCTCGGCGAGTTCGTCGATCAGCGACTCGACCGCGAACGCCGCCTGGGGCGCCGCGGGCGCGCGATAGGCGCCGAACGTCACCCGGTTGGTGGCGACGCCGTAGGCGGTTAGCCGGTGTGCCTGCCAGCGGTACGGGCCGGCGGTCAGCATCGCCGCGATCGACTCGACCCCGAAGTCGTCGGTGGAGCCGCGGTCGCACCAGACCTGCGAGTGGATTCCGGTGAAGCGCCCGTCGCGATCGGCGCCGAGCCGCATCTCGAGGATCTCGGCGCCGGCCGGGTTGGTGGCCGCGAAGTCCTCGCTGCGCGTCATCGCCAGCCGAACAGGCCGGCGCAACACGAGCGCGGCCCCGACTGCGAGCGGCTCGACGATCATCATCTTGCCGCCGAAGCCGCCGCCAAGCGGAGCGGCGCGGACCCGCACCCGGTCGGCTGGCAGCCCGAACAGATCCATCAACAGGGCGCGGGTGGGGAACGCGCCCTGGGTCGACGTGGTGACGACGAGCTCGTCGTCTTCGCCGAACGAGGCGGTGGCGGTCTGCGTCTCGAGATAGCCCTGGTAGACCCACGGCGTGTGGAAGCGGCCGCGGACGACGACCTCGCTGCCGGCGAGCGCGGCGTCGACGTTGCCGTTCTCGAGCCGGGCCGTTCCGAGCACGTTCTCGGACAGCTCCTCCTCGACGACGCCGCCGGCGGCGACCGCGGCGTGGGCGTCGCTGATGTCCGACCCCTCGCCTTGCTCGGCGGCGTAGACCCGGGCGCGGGGCGAGTTCGGCCGGACCGCGGCTTCGAGGTCGACCACCGCGTCGAGGTGCTCGAGGTCGACGTCGATCAATTCGACGGCGTCGGCGGCGATCGCCTCGGTCTCGGCCACCACGATCGCGATCGGCTGGCCCGCGTACATGATCTCCCTCCGCGCGAGCGGCTCCTTCGGGCGGCCGGGGCCGGTGGCGACGATCGGCAGGTCCTCCGCGGTCAGCACCGCGACGACACCCGGAAGGTCGCGGGCGGCGACGGTGTCGATCGTGTTGATCAGCGCGTGGGCGTCGTGCGAGAGCAGCAGCCGCGCGTGCAGGAGGCCGGGAACGTTCAGGTCGCCGGCGTACCGGGTGGTGCCGCGGACCTTTGGCTCTGAGTCGCGACGGGGAGTGGGGACGCCGATCGCAGCCACTTGACGTCACGCTATCAAGCGGCCGGTGGCGGTCGTTCCCGGCTCGCTCCCTACCTGCACAACACGAAACCCAGCCGTTTCCGGGCGACCCAGGGCCCAAGCGGTTGGGCGATACCCCACGTTCCCCGCAAGCGGGGCGTCGTGACCCAACGGGGAGGCGGGGGCGACCCCGAGGGAGTCGGCACTCGACCTGGTTGTCCGCTCGAGTGCGTCGAAACTCGTGCCAGAGCCGAGTGAATCTGAATTCACCGCCCCGGGGGCGGGCGAGTGATGAGTTTCTCGGTCTCCCGTGTGCCGGGGCCCGCCTGAGAGTTGGCACCGCCAGGCGCCGCGATGTAGGGTCGCACCACCTGGGATGGCAGAGCACAAGTGGGTGTACGACTTTGCCGAGGGATCGAAGGGCATGCGCGATCTGCTCGGTGGCAAGGGGGCGAACGTCGCCGAGATGACGCGCGTGCTCGGTCCCGACCGGGTCCCGGCCGGGTTCACGATCACGACCGAGGCGTGCGTGGCGTACATGAAGACCGGGTCCGAGCCCGAGGGGTTGGATGAGCAGGTCGCGGCGGCATTACGGCGGCTGGAGGACACAGCCGGCAAGCAGTTCGGCGACGACGAGGACCCGCTGCTCGTGTCGGTCCGCAGCGGCGCGCGCGAGTCGATGCCCGGGATGCTCGACACGATCCTCAACGTCGGGCTGAACGACACCTCGGTGGAGGGGCTGGCTAAGGCCACCGACAACGAGCGGTTCGCGTGGGATTCCTACCGGCGCCTCGTCCAGATGTTCGGGAACGTCGTCCAGGGCGTCGCAGGCGACCGTTTTGAGGATGCGATCGCCGCAGCCAAGCGCGACGCCGGCGTGCAGACCGACGCTGAGCTGTCGGCGGATGCATTGCGGCGGCTCGTGGACGAGTTCAAGGGCTTCTACGACTTCCCCGAAGATCCGCAGGAACAGCTCCGGCGCGCGATCCGGGCGGTGTTCGACTCCTGGACGGGAGACCGCGCGGTCTCCTACCGGCGGATCAACCGCATCCCCGACGACTGGGGGACCGCGGTCAACGTCCAGCAGATGGTGTTCGGAAACAAGGGCGAGGGCTCCGCGACCGGGGTGGCGTTCAGCCGCGACGAGGTGACTGGCGCGCCGGAGCCATCCGGCGACTTCCTCGTCAACGCCCAGGGCGAGGACGTGGTCTCGGGCGTGCGCACGCCCCGCGACATCAGAGAGCTCGCCGAAGTGATGCCCGAGGCCCACGAGCAGCTGATGGAGATCATGCGCACGCTCGAGGCCGAGTACAAGGACATGCAGGACGTTGAGTTCACGGTCGAGGACGGCCGGCTGTACATGCTCCAGACCCGGAACGCCAAGCGACCGGCGCAGGCCGCAGTGCGGTTCGCCGTCGACGCCGTGTCCGAGGGCCTGCTCACCCGAGAGGAAGCTCTAAAGACGATCGACGCCGGCAAGCTCGACGCGCTCCTGCACCCGACGTTCGACCGCAGCGATGGATACGAGGTGCTCGCGCACGGGGTCGCGGCCTCGCCGGGCGCGGCCGCCGGCGAGATCGTGTTCACCGCGGCCGACGCGGTTGAGCAGGCCCACGTCGGCACGGACGTGATCCTGGTCCGTCCGTTCACCGAGGCCGACGACGTCGCCGGGTTCCACGCCGCCAAGGGCATCCTCACCTCGGAGGGCGGGAAGGCCTCTCACGCGGCGCTCGTGGCCCGCGGGATGGGCGTGCCCGCCGTAACCGGCGCACAGGTGGCGATCGACCTCGACGCCGGCCAGGTGACGATCGACGGCCAGGTGTTCAAGGCCGGCGACAGGATCGGGATTGACGGCTCTGAGGGCACGGTCGTCGAGGCCGGCGCGAAGCTGATCCAGCCCGAGATCGACGAGCGGTTCGACACCGTTCTCGAGTGGGCGGACGAGCTCCGGCGGCTGGGCGTCCGGGTCAACGCCGACACGCCGAAGGATGCGAGAAGGGCGCGCGACCTCGGTGCCGAGGGGATCGGCCTCTGCCGGACCGAGCACATGTTCATGGCCGAGGATCGCCAGCCGAAGATGCGGGCAATGATCATGGCCGACGACCGCGACGGCCGGCGGGCGGCCCTGCGCGAGTTGCTGCCGCTCCAGGAGGAGGACTTCATCGGGATCTTCGAGGCGATGAAGGGCCTCCCGGTCACGATCCGCCTGCTCGATCCGCCGCTCCACGAGTTCCTCCCCAACCTGCCCGAGCTGCGCGCCCATGTCGAGCGCGCCCGCATCGAGGTGACCGACGACCTCGACGAGCTCGAGAAGCTGCTGGCGCGCGTGGAGGAGATCCACGAGGGCAACCCGATGCTCGGGACCCGCGGGGTCCGGCTCGGGATCCTGTACCCCGAGATCTACGAGATGCAGGTGCACGCGATCATGCGCGCGGCCAAGGCGGTCGACGAGCCGCCCCATCCCGAGATCATGATCCCGCTCGTCGCCTACGAGCACGAGCTCGAGATCGCCCGCGACCTGGTCGTGTCGGTCGCTGACGAGCACGACATGAAAGCGGGCACGGACTACACCGTGGGAACGATGATCGAGCTCCCCCGGGCGTGCTTCATCGCCAACCTGATCGCGCGCCACGCCGACTTCTTCTCGTTCGGGACGAACGACCTCACCCAGACGGCGCTCGGCTTCTCCCGCGACGACGTCGAGTCGAAGTTCATTCCCACCTACATCGAGGACAAGATCATCGACCGCTCGCCGTTCGAGACGATCGACACCCCCGGCGTCGGCTGGCTGGTCCGGCTGGCGGCGTGGGTGGGGCGGGAGGAGCACCCGGGGCTGAAGCTCGGGATCTGCGGCGAGCACGGGGGCGACCCCGACTCGATCGCTTTCTTCCATCGAGCCGGTCTCGACTACGTGTCTTGCTCCCCCTTCCGCGTGCCGATCGCGCGGATCGCGGCCGCTCAGGCGGCTATCACGTCAGAGCGCTGACCACTCCGGAGGGCGATCGGTCGACGACCGCCCGACCGCGTTCAGCAGACCTGGACGGCGGTCGATTACCGATGTGATGAAAAGCGGTCTTACACCCGGCGGCTCGCGCCGGCGGATCTGGCTGGTCGCCGCGCCGGCGACTGTGGCCGTGGCCGCCATGTTCGTAGGCCATCTCGCCCCCGGGGCGCCGTTGTGGTGGGACGCCGCCTGGACGGCGGCGGCGGTGAGCGCGCTGGCCGGCACGCTGCTCGCCCGCCGCGTGGCAGCGGCCGCGAACCGCGGGCACTGGACCCTTTGGGCCGCGGCGACGGGGTGCTGGCTGCTCGGGCAGGCCGGCTGGGATGTGTTCAGCGTCATCAGCCCCGACCGGCTTCCGTCGTCGCCGAACGTTGCCGATCTCGGCTGGTGGGCATTCGCGATCTTGATGATCCTCAGCCAGGTGCGGATGCGGACCAGGTCGCGAGCGCTGCTGATCGTCGGCGCCGCCGAGGTCCTGCCGGTGATCGCCGCTGCGGCATCGCTCACGTTCGCGCTCCTCTGGCACGACGCCAGCGCCTCGATGCTGCCGGTCGCCCAGCGGCTGTCAGCGCTCGTGTATCCCGCCCTGTACGTATCGGCGGCGGTGCTGGCGTTGCAGGCGCTGATCGGAGGCGCGCTCACGAGCGTGCGGTCGGCGGGCGCGCGGGTGGTGCTCGCCGGCGTCATGCTCGAGGCGGCGGCGTTCATCTTCTGGAGCGACAAGCTGCTCGATCAGACGTACGTGTCGGGCGCGAGCCTGCTCGATCCGATCTGGGTGCTCGGGCTGGTGACGATCGGTTTCGGCGCGCTGCTCACCGCCCACCGTCCCGAGGCCGTCGCGCCCGCCGAGGAGCCCGGGCTCAGGGGCGGGATCCTGCCGGCGGGCCTGTTCGTCGTGCTGCTGGGCGCGTTGCTCAGGGCGCGCATCGAGCACGCGCCGAACGCGGTCGCGTTCATCCTGTACGCGGGGCTGCTGTTCTGTGGCGCCTCGATGGTGGTGCGCGGGACGCTGCTCGAGCGCCGGCTGCGCCGGATGCTCACGCGCGAGCGCTCCGCGCTCGCGAATCTCGCCGATCGCGAGGCCGAGCTCGCGCGGCTCAACGAGCAGCTGAAGGAAGACTCGCGCCGCGACCCGCTGACCGGGATGCGCAACCGGCGCGCGCTGGCCGACGAGCTGCCGGGGCTCGAGGCGGGGCACCAGGAGCGGGGCGAGCCGCTCGCGATCGCGCTGTGTGACGTCGACCGGTTCAAGGTCTACAACGACGAGCTCGGGCATCTCGCGGGCGACCAGGCGCTCCGGGCGATCGCCGCCACTGTTCGCGGCAGCCTGCGCGGCAAGGACATGGCGTACCGCTTCGGCGGCGAGGAACTGCTGATCGTGCTTCCGGATACCACCGCGGAGGAGGCGCTGGCGGCGATGGAGCGTCTGCGGACCGCGGTCGAGGCGGCCGCGCTGCCCCACCCGGCCGGGATCGGTGGCGTGCTGACGGTCTCGATCGGCGTCGCCGCCGGCCACGCCGATTACGGGAGCCTGCTCGCGCACGCCGACGGCGCCCTGTATTCGGCCAAGCGGGACGGGCGCAACCGCGTGGCCGCCACGGCCGAGTCGGAGCCGGCGCCCGCGCGGGAGCGCGCCGGCGCCGATCACGGAACGGTCCCGCGCCACCTGCGGGGCATGCTCGCGCTTTCGCGGGTCGCGGCGTCCGGGGCGGGCGTATTGCCGGTGCTCGAGGCACTCGCGGGCACGATCCGATCCGAGCTCTCGTTCCAGGTCGTGGCGATCAACCTGCTCGACGACACCGGGGAGAACATGCAGGTGCTGGTCGTCGAGGGCGACGAGGAGGCGCGCCAGACGCTGCTGGGCACCTCGAGCCCGTGGAGCGAGTGGGAGTGGATGATGGACCCGCAATACCTGCGGGAGCGGGGGCTGTGGCTGCCGGCCGGCACATACGAGTGGGAGGGCGACGGGACGTTCTGGACGCCCCGGGCGGCGCCCGCGCTGGATCGCGACGCCTGGCACCCCGAGGACATGTTGATGCTTCCGCTGCGTGGCGCGTCGGACCAGATCATCGGGATGGTCTCGCTCGACCAGCCGCTCCACGGCCGGCGACCCGACGACGGCGAGATCGCGGTGCTCATGGCGGTCGCGGATCAGGCCGGCCTCGCGATCGAGCAGGCGCATCGCACAGCTGCGGGAGGAACCGGGGTGCAGGGCGAATCGGCCGAACTACGCTTGGCCGCGGTAATGCTCCTCGCAGAGACCCTCGACATGCGCGACGCCGGCACCGCGCGGCACTCCCGCACGGTCGGCGAGTACGCCCGGCAGACCGCGCTCGCGCTCGGACTGGCCGAGGACCGCGTGGAGCGGATCCACGCCGCCGGCGTCCTTCACGACCTGGGCAAGCTCGGAATCGCCGATGCGATCCTGCACAAGCCCGGGCGCCTCGATGAGGCCGAGTGGCGGGAGATCATGCGCCATCCGGAGATCGGCGCGCGCATCCTCGAGCACGCCGGCATGCCCGACATCGCCGACTGGGTCCGGGCGCACCACGAGCGGATCGACGGCGGCGGCTACCCCAAGGGGATCGTCGGCGACGAGATCCCGCTCGAAGCCCGGATCCTCGCGGTCGCCGACGCCTATGAGGCGATGATCGCCGACCGCCCCTACCGCGCCGGCGTGTCGGCGCTCCTCGCGTGCGCGGAGCTCGTCCGCTGCTCAGGCACTCAGTTCGACGCGCGGATCGTCGACGCCTTCATCGGCGCGCTCGAGAGCGGCAGCGGCTCCCTCGACGGAACTCCGTTGTCCGACGCCGACGGCAACGCGTTCGCTCTCGCCACCGCGGAGTAGAACGCCGCACTCCGCTTCGGAAGCCTTAGTTGCGTTCCGAAGTCGACGAAGTACAGCCCGAAGCGCCGCTGATACCCGCGCGCCCACTCGAAGTTGTCCATCAGCGACCACACGAAGTAGCCCACGAGGTCGACGCCGTCGCGGATCGCGCGCCACGCCGCGTCGAAGTGGCCGTGGAGGTAGTCGACGCGCTCGAAGTCGTTGAGCCGGCCCTCCGGATCGACGTAGTCGTCGGCCGCGCACCCGTTCTCGGTGATGTACAGCGGCAGCCCCGGCGCCTCGCGGTCGATCGCGCGCAGGACGTCGTACAGGCCGTCGGGCTCGACGATCCAGCCCATGACCGTGCGGGGAAGGTCGTCCGGAAGGTACGTGACGACGCCGGGATGACCGGCGAGCGGGGTCTCGCCTCGCCTCAGGTCGTCCCAGTCGCCGAGCCGGACGTAGTGCGGCGAGTAGTAGTTCACGCCGAGGAAGTCGAGCGGCCCATTGATCACCTTCATGTCGCCGGGCTCGATCAGCGCCGTCGGCGGCAGCATCTCGGCGCGGGCCAGGCCCGGGTAGGAGCCGTGCAGCACGGGCTCGAGGAAGATCCGGTTCTGCTCGGCGTCGGCCACCTCGGCGGCGTGCACGGAGTCCTCGTTGCCGGCGCGGACCGGGTGGAGGTCGAGCGAGATCCCGATCTGCCCGCCCACGGGCAGCACTGCACGCATCGCCTGCATCGCGAGCCCGTGGCCGAGGAGCAGGTGGTGGGTAGCGGCGGCGGCCAGCGCCATGTCCATTTTCCCGGGGGCGTGGGTTCCGGTGCGGTAGCCCTGGTGGGCGGTCTGCAAGGGCTCGTTGAGCGTGATCCACATCCCGACCTGATCACCGAGCTCGCGCGCCAGCAACTCGGCGTACTCGGCGAAACGCCCGCTGGTGTCGCGGTTGGCCCAGCCGCCCTTGTCCTCGAGCTCCTGAGGCAGCTCCCAGTGATAAACGGTGGCCAGGGGGACGATGCCGCGGTCGCGCAGGCCGGCGATCAGCCTCCGGTAGTAGTCGAGTCCACGCTGGTTGACGGCGCCTCCGCCCGATGGCTGCACGCGTGGCCACGCGATCGAGAACCTATATCCCCCAACTCCGAGCTCGCTCAGCAGCCCGAGGTCCTCCTCGACGCGATGGTACGAGTCGCAGGCGATGTCGCCGGTGTCGCCTCCGTGCACCTTGCCCGGGGTGTGGCTGAAGGTGTCCCATATCGATTGGCCCCGGCCGTCCTCGTGGACCGCCCCCTCGACCTGATAGGCCGAGGTCGAGGCGCCCCAGAGAAAGCCCGGCGGAAAGGGGCGTGCGCCAGGCGCACCGTCACCCGAGTTCCGGTTCATGGTGGTTCTCCTAGTCGATGTGAAGATGGGAAGTCCGCGCGCGGCGCCCGCTCCCCGCGTGAGAGGACACGGGGAGCGGACGCAGATGCGGTTGCTGCTAGCTGACTGGCCGCAACCGCAAGATCACGACCTCGTTGGTGGGCGTATTGGGGCTACCCGACTCGTACGGATTGCTGGCGGTCGGCCAGCCGGTGAACTTGCCGGTGTTGTACTCGTCGAACACCACGCCGTAGACGGTCGGGATGATCGGCAGGTTCTGGGCCACGTACTGCTCGATCGGGGCCACGTCCGTCTGCTGATCGGCGACGCTGTTGGCCTGGGCCAGCTTGGCCAGCATCGCGTCGACGTTCGGGTCCTTCAGCCGCTCGAAGTTGCCCGCCGCATTGCTCGTGGCCAGCGCGCTGTTCAGCCATTGGTTATACAGCTGGTATGGGGAGACGCTGGTCTGCGACCAGTGCGCCATCAGCTGGAAGTTCCCGCTCGCGATGTCCGAGGACCAGGCGGTTACCGACTGGCCGACGAAGGTGGCGTCGATGCCCGCCTTGCGGAGCTGCTGAGCGACCAGCTGGTCGCCGGCGGCGTAGTCCGCGAACGAGGATGGATCCGTGATGTCGATCGTCAGCTTCTGGCCCGACTTGGTGCGGAAGAAGCCATCCGAACCCATCACGTACCCGGCCTGCTGGAGCACTTGCTTGGCCCCGGCGATGTCCGAGTGCGCGTTGAGGGTCGAGTTCGCCACCGTCGGGGACAGGAACTGCTGGAAGATCGGCAGCGTGAGCCCCGAGGCGTTCGACACCGGCGGCTCGAGCCCGCCCTCCGCCTGCTGACTCAGGGCCGTGCGGTCGATGGCCAGGCTGATCGCCTTGCGCACCGCCAGCTGGTTGGTCGGGAACTTCGTCAGGTTCGGCTCCAGGCTGTTGGTCTGGACCGGTGGGAACCACACCTGGTGGCTCGCATGGCCGTTGACGAACACCTGCTGCACGCCCGGAATGAAGTTGCCGGCCCAGTGGAGCTGGTCGGTCTGGAGGGCCGCCAGGGCGGTGTTGGCCGACGCGTACGTCGGGAACTGCACCTCGGACACTGCCGGCTTGCCGCCCCAGTAGCTGGGGTTGGCCTTCAGCGTGATCCCCTCCGAGCTGAACTGCGAGACGGTGTACGGGCCCGTGCCGACTGGATTCGGGTCGGTGTACTTGCCCGGATCACCGACCTTGCTCCAGATCGACTGGGGAACGATGTACGTCTGGGCGGCGATGTTCTGAAGGTTGGCGTACTGGGGCGCGCTGAAGTTCAGCGTGACCTGGTTGCCGCTCGTGCTCGCGCTCGAGACGTTCACCCCGGTGGTGTTGGCGTCGGGGTACTGCTTGATCAGGTTGAACGTGAACGCGACGTCGGCCGCGGTCATCGGCGTGCCGTTGGACCACTTCACGCCGGGACGGATGGTGAACGTAATCGACTTGCCGCCGTTCGACCAGTTGTATCCGGTGGCCAGCCAGTTGTAGTACTGGCCGGGCTTGATCGCGTTGGCCTGGAGCAGTGGCTCGTAGACCAGCGACGTGGCGCCGAGCAGCGTCGCCGCAGACGACTGGATGTAGGGGTTGAAGTTCTGGGTGATCGCGTTCTGCGGGCTCGACTCCACCGTCAGCACGGAGGAGCCGCCGTGGGCGGCTCGGCTCGATCCTCCCGACGAGGAGCTCGAGCTCGATGTCCCGCCGCAGCCGGCGATCAGGGCGGCGGCGCCGATTGCCGCGCACACCGCCAGCCACCTATGTTGGTTTGTCCATCGTTTCATCGAGGAGTACACCTTCTCTCTGATAAAAGAGCCGTGTCGCGTATGTAGACATTCACGTCCCCTGGTTCTGGCCAGGGTCGTGTCGCGTATGTAGACGGTCACGTGCCCCCGGGTGAGGCCGGGGGCGCGGGCTTTAAGCAACCCCACGTTTGACCCGGACGATCACTTCATCGCTTGCTCCTTCCTTCGGGCGGGGAGCTGACGGCCAAAAGCATCGGGGTCGGGCGCAGAGGCGATCAGCAGTCGCGTGTACTCGTGGCTCGGCTCCTGCGTCACCTGCTCAGCCGGACCGCGCTCGACGATCTCGCCGGCGTACATGACCGCGATCTCGTCGGCGAAGTAGCGCGCCGACGCGATGTCGTGGGTGATGTAGAGCACGGCGAGGTCGAGGCTCTGGCGCAGTTGATCGATCAGATCGAGCATCTCGAGCCGGATCGAGACGTCGAGCATCGACACCGGCTCGTCGGCGAGCAGCACGCGTGGGGCCGCCGCCAGCGCCCTCGCGATCGAGACGCGCTGACGCTGACCTCCTGAGAGTTCATGTGGATAGGCGTCACAGAAGTGGGCGGCGGGGGTGAGGCGAACCTGCTCGAGCAGCCTGTCGAGCTCGGCCTGGTTCGGTTCGCGGCCGCTGCGGGCCGCGTGCAACCGCAGCGCTCGTTCGAGGTGGTACCGGACGGTATGCAGCGGGTTGAGCGAGGCGAACGGGTCCTGGAAGACCATCTGGACCTCGCTCTTGTAGGCCCGGAAGCCGCGCCGTGCAGCGGGCTCGGTCGGCTTGCCATCGAGCAGGATCTGCCCGCCGGAGCGGCGTTCCTGGCCGGCCAGCAACCGCGCGACCGTGGTCTTGCCCGAGCCGCTTTCGCCGACCAGCGCCAGCACCCGGCCCTGGCGGAGCTCGAGCGACACGTGGTTGACCGCCGGAACGATCGTGGCCTTGCGACCTCGGCCCAGCCGGAATTGCTTCTCGAGCTCGACCGCCTCGAGCAGCACAGGCCCGACAGCCGTTGGCCGAACCCCGCTCACAGCGGCTTGCGTTTGCTCGGTCTGCGCGGCATTCAC
>Ga0335078_10004224_pt1 | contig 21318 bp, 16 predicted proteins | sample Lox_Sample_32_FD_206711 | JGI IMG/M metagenome (GOLD analysis project Ga0335078, IMG submission 206711) | Soil microbial communities from Loxahatchee National Wildlife Refuge, Florida, United States - Lox_Sample_3.2 | ecosystem: Environmental > Terrestrial > Soil > Wetlands | place: USA...
CCTGCTACGTCGCGCTCGCGATCTGGGCCGGGGTCTGGCTCGCCGGCTCCGTTCGAACGCTCCTCTTCCTTCCCGTTCGGACCCCCGCGGCCCTGCCGGCGACCGTCTCGAACCTGCGGACCGTGGGTCGCGCCCGCGCCGTGCTCGTGAAAGACCTGCGGATCGCGAGCCGGACTCCGGGCTACGCCTTTCTGATTCTGCTCCCGATCCTCGACGCGGGCGCCCTCGGGCTCCTGACGTATGCGACCCCCGCGCAGAACCCGGCCGCCGCATCGCTCGCGCTCGGCGCCGTGACCACCGCGGCGCTCCTCGCAACCTTCTTTGGCCCTGCCTTCTTCGCCATCGAGGTGGTCGCCTACTCGTACGGCCGGTCCCTTCCTCTCTCGAACCGGTCGGTGGTCCTGGGGAAGGTCGCGCTGATCTGCCTCATGTACCTCACCGCGGCGGGGCTCATCATCGCGTTCACGCTGCTCCGCTTCTTCCAGCCGTTCACGTTCATCGCGTTCGGGCTCGCGGAGCTGCCGGCCGTCCTCGGGGCGGCGTTCCTCGAGCTCGGGTTCCTCTTCCGCTGGGCCCGCCGAAAGGGGCTCGCGATCACGAACCTCTACGCCGGCGCGTGGTTCGCCGTGATCGTATCGATCCCCGGGCTCGTCATGGCCGGCCTTCCGCCGCTCCTCTTCGACCTCGTCCAGCCGCGGGGGACCTCCGTGGGCGTTGAGGTGATGGCCCTCGCGGCGCTCGTGGAGCTTGCGATCGGGGCCCCGATCGCCCTCGGGAGGGGAGCCTCCTGAGCGCGCCGGCCCTTCCCCCCCGCTTCGACCCCAAGGCGATCGAGGCGCGTTGGCAACAGCAGTGGGAAGAGCGCGGGATCGCGCGCGGGCCGGACCGCCCGAAGGGCGCGACCTACACGATCATCCTTCCTCCGCCGAACGTCACCGGCGTCCTCACGATGGGTCACATGCTCGGGGACACCATCCAGGACATTCTGGTCCGACATCACCGCATGCGTGGGGACTCCACGGTCTGGGTTCCGGGCCTCGACCATGCGGGGCTCGCCACCCAGGTCGAAGTGCGCCGTCGCCTCTCGAAGCAGGGAGTGCGGTTCGAAGAGCTGCCGCGCGAACAGGCTCTCCTCGAGATCGAACGCTGGGTCGCGGACCACGAACGACGGATCCGCGAGCAAACGCGGGCTGCCGGCTTTTCCGTGGACTGGACCCGCTACCGGTACACCATGGACCCCGCCAGCGTCCGGGCGACCCGGGAGGCATTCGTCCGCCTCCACCGGGAGGGTCTCATCTACCGCGGCGAGCGGATGGTCAACTGGGACCCCAAGTTGCGGACGGCGATCAGCGACCTCGAGGTCGTGCACACCGAAGAGCAGAGCTCGCTCGTCTTCGTGCGATATCCCTGGGCGGACCGGACCCCGGGCGGACTCGAGGTCGCCACCGTCCGGCCCGAGACTATCTTCGGCGACATCGCGGTCGCCGTCCACCCGGACGACGAGCGGTACCGTGACCTCATCGGGAAGGAGGTCCGGGTTCCGCTCACCGACCGCAGCGTCCCGATCATCACGGATGCGGCCATCGATCCCGCGTTCGGAGCCGGCGCGCTCAAGGTGACTCCACGGCACGACCTCGTCGACCACGAGGTCTTCCTGAGGCACCCGGGGCTCCCGATGCCCCCCGACATCCTCGACGACGCCGGCTGTCTCACCGGCCCGTGGGTACCCACCGACTATCGTGGCCTCGACCGGGACGAGGCCCGCGCAAAGGCGATCGCGGACCTCGAGCGCGCGGGCCTCCTCGTGCGGAGCGAGCCGTACCGCCATTCCGTGGCCCGCTCCGAACGCTCGGACGCGGTGATCGAGCCCCGCCTCTCGACGCAGTGGTTCGTGCGGACGAAGACGCTCGCCGCCCCCGTGTTGGAGGCGGTCCAGCGCGGCGAGATCCGGATCCATCCCGACCGGTGGGAGAAGACCTTCTTCCGATGGCTCGAGGGGATCCAGGATTGGTGCATCTCGCGGCAGGTGATCTGGGGCCATGCGATCCCCGTCTACCACTGCCACGCGTGCCATCGGGAGATCGCCTCGGTCGACCTTCCGGCCGTCTGCGACCGGTGCGGGGCCTCCGAACTGCGCCCGGACCCGGACGTGCTCGACGCCTGGTTCACGTCCTGGATGTGGCCGTTCGCCATCCTCGGATGGCCCGAACGGACCGCGGACCTCGACCACTACTATCCCACGAACGTCCTCGTGACCGGCCGCGACATCATGTTCTTCTGGGTCGCCCGGATGATGATGGCCGGCTACTACTTCCGTAACGCCCGGCCGTTCTCCGACGTGTACTTCACCGGGATGCTGCGGGACGAGCAAGGCCGCAAGATGTCGAAGCACCTCGGGAACTCCCCCGAGCCGCTCGACCTCATCCGGGACCGCGGGGCCGACGCGCTCCGCTTCGCCCTCGTTTTCCCGAACCCCACGGACGAGGACGGGCCGTTCGGCGCGGCAGCGCTGGACGGCGGACGGAATTTCCTCACCAAGGTCTGGAACCTGGTCCGGTTCACTCTCGCGTTCGTCCCTCCCGGGACCCAGCCCCCCGAGGCCGCCCCGACGCTTTCCGCCGCGACCGCCCTCGCGAACCGCTGGGTGCTCTCCCGCTACCGCCACGCGCTCGACGAGGTCGACCGGGGCATTGCCGAATTCCGCCCGACGCAGGCGGCCTCCGCGCTCCACGACTTCCTCTGGCACGACCTCGCCGACCGCTACGTCGAGATCGCGAAGGAGTCCTTGCAGGGCCGCCACGGCGAGCCGGCGCAGCGCGACGCGGCCGCGACGTTGCTCTACGTGGTCGAGCGTTCCCTCCGTCTCTTGCACCCGTTCGTCCCGCACGTGACCGAAGAGCTCTGGCATGCGCTCCCGCACCCGGACTCTCTGCTCGCGACCGCCGCGTGGCCCCGGCCCGACGAAGCGCCCTCCGACCCGGCCGCGGAGCTCGCGATGGAACCGGTCCTCGAGACGGTCCGGCTCCTGCGGAACCTCCGGTCGGAGGAGAAGGTCCCGGCGGAATCGACCCCGAAGGCGTGGGTCCGGCCCCTCGGGGCGGAGGCGACCGAGATCCTGTCGGCCGAGCGCGCGACGATCGAGCGACTCGCCCGCGTCCGGCCGCTCGAGATCCTCGCGGACGGGGCGGAGGTGCCGCCCGGCACCGGCCGGCGGGTGGCGGCGTTCGGGGAGTGCTTCCTGGAGCGCCCCGCCGCCTCGGGCGCGACCGCGGAGGCGCTGTCCCGGGAGCGCGAGAAACTGGTCTCTCTCCTCGAGAAGACGCGGGCCCGACTCGCCGACGCGGGCTTCCGGGACCGCGCTCCCCCCGAGGTGGTCCGCGAGGCGGAGGAGAAGGCCCGCGAACTCGCGGAGCGGGTCGGCCGCATCGACGAACATTTGAAGGCGGACGGGGGGTCGTCCGTCGCACCATGACGCCGACCGCGCGCCCATCGCGGCCCTCGAAGGCGAAGAAGCACACCCCGCGTCCAACGAAGGCGCCCGCCGGAGCCATGATCGAGACGATCCCGCTGGCCGGCGGGGCCCGACCCCATCCGGCGCTCGGGCTCGGCCTCTGGGGGCTCGGCCGTTGGAACCCCGAGGACGAGGCACGGACGAAGGCGACGATCGGCCGCGCCTACGAGCGCGGCCTCCGCTGGTTCGATACGGCCGAGGTCTACGGCAACGGCCGCTCGGAGCGAATTCTCGGCGAGGTGCTCGCGCGGGTTCCGTCCGCCGCACCGGACGCCTACGTCGTGACCAAGGTTTCGTGGGAGCACCTCCGGCCCGCGCAGGTGCGCGCGGCCCTCATCGGGAGCCTCGAGAAGATGGCTCGCTCCGCGGTCGACCTGTACCTCATTCACGGCCCGGACTCCCGCGTCCCCCTCGCCGAGACGATGGGCGCGCTCGAAGCCCTCTGGAAGGAGGGCAAGGTCCGTGCCCTCGGAGTTTCGAACTTCTCGGTCGAGGAGCTCGAGGAAGCGTCGCGCCACCTGTCGGAGGCGAAGATCGTCGTGAACCAGCTGCGCTACAATCTCCTGCAGCGGGACGACGTGGAACCCGTCCAGGAGTACTGCCGGTCCCACGGGATCCTCATCGAGGCGTACACTCCCTTGGCCCGGGGCCTGCTGCACGGGCGGTATCTGGACGGGGCCCGGGTCCCGCGCGAGGTCCGGCAGTTCGCGCACCGCATGTTCGAGCCCGACATCCTCCCCGAAATGCGCGAGCGGGGCCGGGCGCTGCGCGACCTCGCGAATGAGGCCGAAGTTCCGCTCGCCTCGATCGCCCTCCACTGGCTGCAAAAGATGGGAGCCGCACCGCTCGTCGGGATGAGCCGCCCCGAACAGGTCGACGCGAACCTGGCGGCGTGGGCGGTCCGCCCCCCGGACCGGGTCCTCGAGAAGGCGGACCGGATCGCCCGGGGCGACCGTGCTTAAACTGGTCGCGCTCGACATGGACGGGACGCTCGTCGACGTGGCGAGCTCCTGGAGGGTCGTCCACGATCACTTCGACGACCACAACGACGAAGGGCTCCGACGCTTCCTCGCGAACGAGATCGACGACGAGGAGTTCATCCGCTCGGATATCCGTGTCTGGTGGCGCCACGCGCCCGACCTCACGGTCGACGACCTCGAGCGGATCCTCGCCCCGGTCCCGCTCATGCCCGGCGCGGCCCGGTTGGTGGACGGTCTTCATGCGCGGGGCGCGCGCACGGCGATCGTGAGCGGAGGACTCGACCTGCTCGCCCGCCGGGTCGCCCGGGAGCTGGGGATCGAGGTGGCGCTCGCGAACGGCGTGCGGGTCGACGCGAGCGGACGGCTCACCGGCGAAGGGATCGTTCGGGTCCCGATCCACGGAAAGGAGCGCGTGCTCGCGTCGCTGCAGGAGCAGCTCGGGGTCCGGCCCGAGGAGACGGCGTCGGTCGGGAACTCGGAGATCGACGTCGGCCTCTTCCGGCGCAGCCGCGTCGGGGTCGCCTTCCGGCCCGAGGATGAGGACGTGCGGCGGGCCGCGAGCGCGGTCGTCACGGAGCACGACCTCGCCCGGGTCCTCGACGCGCTCGACGGCTTCGACCGGACCCCGGCCTAACGGGAGAGCTTTTTAGCCCGCCGCTCGGTCCCTCGCCCCTCCGATGGAGTCCTATCAGGCCCTTCTCGCACGCGCCCACGAGAAGCTTCCCCCGGTGCGTACCGGCGGCGAACGCTTCCAGGTCCCGGAACCGGACGTGATGACCGATGGGAAGAACACCGTCATCCGCAACCTCCAGGACATCACGGGGGTCCTCCGGCGCGAGCCCGCGCACGTCATCGGCTTCCTCGCGAAGGAGTTCGGCTGCCCGGGCGTCCTCGACCTACCGCGCGGCGTGCTCAAGTCGCGCCTCACGAAGGACCAGATCGCCCAGCGGCTGCGCGACTACACCGTGAAGTACGTGATCTGCTCGGAGTGCAAGCGGCCCGACACCCACCTCCAGAAGGAAGGACGCCTCACGCTCCTCGTCTGCGAAGCCTGCGGCGCCCAGCGGCCGGTCACCGTCCGCCGGGTCGTCACCCCCGAGAAGCCGAAGACCCCGGTCGTGGTGGGCGAGGTCTACCATCTGACGATCGAGGACGTCGGGCGCCGCGGAGACGGCGTGGCCAAGAAGGAAGGGTTCGTCATCTTCGTCACCGGCGCGAACCAGCGCGGCATGGCCGTGAAGGCCAAGATCACGAAGGTCCTCGGCAACAACGCGTACGCCGTCGTCGAACCGTAACCGGCCATGCGGAGTCTCCGCTGGATGGGCCTGCTGGCTCTCTACATCGGCGCCCAGGTGGTCGGACTCGCGCTCGCCGACCCGTTCCGCTCCGCCGGGTTCTCCTCCACCTCGAACGCGCAGAGCCCGACCGCGCCGCTTCTGATCATCGGCGTCATCGTCGTAGCGCCGCTCTTCATCCTCTTCTTCGCCCGCCGGCGCGGCGGACTCTTCGCGCTACGGCACCTGATCCTGCTCGCGATCGCGGGCTCGCTGTACTTCACCCTGTACGCGACCTTCTCGCTCTTTCCCCCGGGGCTCATCCTCCTGCCGCCCACCGGCGCGGAGCTCGTCCTCGACCCTGCGCTCGTCGTCGCCGCCATCGTGAGCACGGGACTCTACTTCGCGCTCCTGGTCGAACCGCAGTGGTACATCGTGGACCTCGCGGGATTTCTCGCGGCGGGCTCGCTCATCGCAATCCTCGGGATCTCCTTCGCCATCCTTCCGGCGTTCATCCTGCTCATCGCGCTGATGGTCTACGACGCGATCGCCGTCTATCGGACGAAGCACATGGTCTCGCTCGCCGACGCCGTCGTCGACATGAAGCTCCCGATCCTGATGGTGATGCCCGATTCGCCCGGGTACGACTACACGGCCGCTCCCACGCTCAAGGAGCAGCGGAGCCAGCCGACCGAGGAGCGGGCCGCGCTGTTCATGGGGCTCGGGGACGTGGTGATCCCGGGGGCGCTCATCGTCTCCGCGTTCGTCTGGCTTCCCACCGCCCCGCATTTCCTCGGCGTCGGGGCGAACCTGCTGGCGGCCGTGGGCGCCCTCGTGGGGTCGCTCGTCGGTTACGGGGTCCTGATGCGCCTCGTGCTGCGGGGGAATCCGCAGGCCGGACTCCCGCTCCTCAACGGGGGTGCGCTCGTCGGCTACTCGCTCGCCTACATCCTCCTGTTCCACTCGCTGACGCTGGGTTTGACGGGAGGCCTTTAACCCCGCTCGACTCCCCCCGGCCGTGCCGCGGAAGGTAGAGGACGTTCGGATCGACGACCGCCCGTCGCTCGACACGCTCGTGCGCCGCCTCGAGGGCGGCGGGGGATTCAGCGCGAAGGAGGTCGCTTCGGGCGTCGACCTGCTCGCCCGGATCCTTTCCGACCGCGACATGACCGTATTCCTGTCGTTCCCCGCCGACATCGTCGCGACCGGAACCCGCGGCGTGCTCGCGACCCTGGTCCGGGAGGGGTACGTGGACGCGGTCATCACCACGTGCGGGACGCTCGACCACGACCTCGCCCGTTCGTTCCGGGCGTACTACCACGGCGAGTGGGACCTCGACGACGCCGACCTCCACCGCCGCCATCTCTACCGGCTCGGCAACCTCGTCATCCCGCAGGCGAACTACGGCACGATCATCGAACGCAAGATGCGCGGCATCCTCGACCGCCTCTGGGCGGGCGGGACCCGCGCGCTGTCGACCGAGGCCCTCTCCGCCGCGATCGGACAGGCGATCCCCGCAACCGAGCGCTCGAGCATCCTGCGCGCCGCGTTCGAACGCAAGGTGCCCGTGATCGTGCCGGGGATCACGGACGGGGCGGTCGGGTCCCAGGTCTGGCTGTACTGGCAGGACCACCGGGCGCTCTCCTTCGACCTCCTCTCCGACGAGCAACGGCTCTCCGACCTCGTCTTCGGCGCCAAGCGGGCCGGGGCGGTGATGCTCGGCGGCGGGATCTCCAAGCACCACACGATCTGGTGGAACCAGTTCCGGGACGGCCTCGACGCCGCCCTCTACCTCACGACCGCGGTCGAGTGGGACGGCAGCCTCTCCGGCGCGCGGACGCGCGAGGCGGTATCCTGGGGGAAGGTCAAGACGACCGCCCGCCACACGACCGTGACCGGAGACGTGACCGTTCTCTTCCCCCTCATGGTCGGGGCCGCCCTCGAGCGGATCCGTTAGGCCGTCGGCGGGAGCGGACCGGTCACGGCCGGAAAGTCCGGGACGAGCGTCGGTACTTCCGAAGCGTCCGTTCGACCACCTCGACCCCGATGCCGGGCCCCCGGGGGACCTCGAGCGTGCTTCCGGGCCCGAGCGCGAACGGTCGGTCGGTGATGTCCTCCACGTAGTATCGGTCGCTCGCGGACAGGTCCGACGAGAGGACGAAGGACGGCGTCGAGGCGAGCGCGACGTTGTGCGCACGACCGATCCCCGATTCGAGCATCCCCCCCACCCAGGACGGCACTCCCGCTCGGGCCGCTCGTCGAGCGAGGGACCGACCGACGCCGAGACCGCCGACGCGGGCCACTTTCACGTTGAGGCTGGTCACGGCCTTCGCGGCGAGCGCGTCCTCGAGCGAGCTTGCATCCACGATCGATTCGTCGAGGCAGACCCGGAAGGAGGCCCCCCGAGCGAGCTCGGCGTGCGCACGGATCGCGCGTTCGGCGAACGGTTGCTCGACCTGCGCCACGCCGTACCGTTCCGCCCATCGGCGAATCTGGCCCGCGGCCCGCGCCGGGTACGCCTGATTCGCGTCCACCCACAGCTCGACGTCGGGGTACTCGCGGCGCACGGCCGCCACGGGTCGCGCGTCCCAACCGGGGCGCACCTTGAGCTTGATGCGACCGTAGCCGGCCTCGAGGTACCGGCCCACCCGCTCGACGAGCCGGGGAACATCGGGCTGGATCCCGACACTCACCCCGACCCGTACGCGCGAACGGTGGCCGCCAAGGAGTTGGGAGAGCGACCGGCCCGCCGCGCGGGCGCGCAGGTCCTGCAACGCGAGTTCCACCGCGGCCTTCGCCATCGGGTGGCCGCGAAACCGGGCGGCTTCGTACAGGAACCGCTCGGGGGTGGGATCGTCCAGCCGGAACAGCATCGGGAGAAGCCGCTCGACGATCATCCATCGGGCGGTGGCGACGCTTTCCGACGAGTAGAGCGGGTCGGCGGCGGCGGCGCATTCCCCCCAGCCTTCGGGACCGTCCCGCGCGCGGACCATCACGATGAGGAAACGACGGTTCCGCTCGACCCCAAAGCTCGTCTCGAACGGCTCGACGAGCGGCAGCTCGACCTCCTCCAGACGAACTTCCGAGAGCCTCATCTCCGATCGCCGTCGACCCTCCGGGTCTACATAAGGCGAGGACGGTCCTCGTTCCCGAGGGTCCGCCCGGCCGCGAGGCTTTATCTCCCGCGCCCTCGTCGGGCCGCCCCACCCTTGGGCCCGTAGCTCAGCTCGGTAGAGCAGGCGGCTCTTAACCGCAAGGTCAGGGGTTCGAATCCCCTCGGGCCCGCCTCGCGCGTCGCGCGCGTTGGGACAAAAGGTCAATATACCTGACAGTCAATATGCTTGACTAATGACGACGCGGTCCCCAACCCAAGATACGTACCAAGACGTGCCGCTCTCGGCCCTGCTCTACGTGACGCGCGGGACGTACACCGCCGCCGTTCGCCACGCCCAGGCGAAGGTTGGATGCGGGGATGTCCCGGCAGCAGGCGAGCTCATCCTCAACGCGATGGAGTGGAGCGGGGCGTCATTCGAATCGGTGGTCCGGTTTCTGGGCATCTCCAAGCAGGCCGTCAGCCAGACAGTGGAAGTGCTCGTGGCCCGGGGGTACCTGGAGCGGTCCCAGGACCCCGCGGACCGGCGCCGGGTGAAGCTCAGCTTGACTCCGCGCGGGCACACCGCCGGGAGGGCCGGGCGCGCGGGGATTGTGCAGGTCGACCACGAGCTGACCTCGCGCGTGGGGGCGCAGCGGGTGGCCCACGCCCGCGAGACGCTGGTCGCTCTGCTTGAGATCAAACGCAAGAACGAGCGCCTGAGCCGCCCGGAGGGATCGTGACCGAGCGACCGCTCGCCCGATTGGCGGACCGGGAGGACGATTACGTCCGACTCGGCCTTTCGCGCGGCCGCGTCGCGCTGTGGGAGGACGGGATGCGCACCTCCGGCGAGGCGGGTAGCTACGAGTGGTGGTACTTCGACTCGCACCTCGAGGACGGTTCGTCGCTCGTGGTCACGTTCTACACCAAGTGGATCCTGCAACCGAAGGGCCCGGAGGCGCCAATGGTCCAGGTCAACCTGGACCGGCCCGGCAAGCCGACCCAGCAACTGATCATCCACGCCACCCCGGAGCAGTTCCAAGCCAGCAAGGACCGATGTGACGTCCGGGTGAAGGACTGTTACTTCCGAGGAGACTTGCACACCTACCAGATCAAGGTCGCAGACGAGAGCCTCACGATCGAGGCAGAGCTCGTCGGGCAGGTGCCTTCCTGGCGACCGGCGACCGGCTTCACGTACTTCGGTCCTCACGACGAGCACACGTTCGCCTGGATGCCCGCGGTCCCTCAGGGGAAAGTGACCGTGACCCTCACGGAGAAAGGCTCCGCGCCCATGACCCTCACCGGAGTGGGCTACCATGACCACAATTGGGGGGACGTCGTCATGTCGAAGCTTCTCAACCACTGGTACTGGGGACGAGCCCAAGCCGGTCCGTACTCGGTGATCGCCGCCTACCTCTACGCCGAGAAGGAGTACGGCCGAACCGAACTGCCTCAGATCTTGATTGCGAAGGACGGCCAAATCGTCGCCGACCAAGCGTCCAAGGTGCGACTCGTTCTCGAGGACGTGTTCATCGACCCGAAGAGCCAGAAACCCGTGGCCAACCGGGTGGTGTACGACTACACGCAGGACGAACGGGTCCGATACCGCGTGATCTTCCAGCGCAGCGAGACCATTCTCGACTACAAGCTCGCGGACACGGTCACGGGGTTCAAGCATGTTCTTGCCCGAATGGCGCGTGTGGACGGAGCGTACCTCCGGTTCAGTGGCACCGTGACGGTCGAGAAGTACGAAGGTGGCACGATGGCGGAAAAGGCGAGCGACCCGGGAATCTGGGAGTTGATGTATCTCGGCCATGTCGAGTAAGAGCAAGCCGAAGCCGACCGCTCGACGACCGCGCCAGGCGGGGGGTTCGGAGAACAGCGGCGCGGCGCTGACGAAGCCTGCCCAGCGCTCGAGTTCCCCTCCCTCGAGAGGCGACCTTCCCGCGCAGCTCGAGCGCCTCCTCGCGGGGACCGGAGTCGCTCCGTCCGACACCGGAGGAGCGATCTCCTTCGCCGGCCAGGACCCCCTCTTCCCGAGCGCGATCCGCCTTGGCTCGGTGTTCGCGCTCGCGGCGATGGCCGCCGCGGTGGGCGCCGCGACCATCTGGAAGATGCGCACGGGGAAGAGCCAAGACCTCTCGATCGACCTGCGCACGGCATCGCACGGGATTGACCCCGAACTCACCTTCGGCCCGACCATCAACGGTTGGCCGTATCCGAACCCGATTGGCAACACCCACCCGTTCTCCGTGTTCCCGTTCGAAACGAAGGATGGTCGGTGGGTCTACCCCTCGGCGGTGTATCCGGCCCAGCAGTTCGCCTGGACGAACTTCTTCAACTGCGGGGCCAACCACCACAGCGTCGCCGCGGCCATCAGCAAGTGGGATTCCCTCGAGCTCGAGAACGCCGCGAACGAAGCCGGCCATACGCTATGCATTGCCCGGACGGCCGACGAGTGGGCCCGGCACCCTCAGGGCCAGTATCTCGCGAAGGAGCCGGTGATTGCGGTGCGGAAGATCGCCGAGGGCGACCCGCAACCGTTCGGCCCGGCGAAGCGCCCCCTCGACGGCATCCGGGTCCTATCGGCCACGCACGCCGTGGCCGGGCCCGTGGTCGGGCGGACGCTGGCGGAACAGGGAGCTCAGGTCCTCCAGTTCAACCGCTCGGACGAGTTCGAGCATCCGTGGGTCTACGACGACGCGAACGTCGGATTCCGCTCCACGTACCTGGATCTTCGGCGGCCCGACAGCCGGGCGAAGGCACTTGCCTTGGCAAGGCAGGCCGACGTCTTCGTGGATAACTTCCGGGGACGGAAGCTCGCGGACTACGGACTCTCTCCGGAACAGCTCGCCGATGGCCACCGGGGGATCGTGGTCGTGAGCGTCCGATGCTACGGATGGGGTGGCCCCTGGTCGGAGCGGGGCGGCTTCGACATGCTCGGGTCGGCCGCCTCGGGGGTCGCCATGGCGGAGGGAGAGAACGGAAAGCCGTCGATGCCGCCGACCGCGCTGATCAATGACTACGTGACAGGGTACATGGGAGCGGCCGGGGCAACGGCCGCGCTCATCCGCCGGGCGAAAGAGGGCGGGAGCTACCACGTCACGGTCAGCCTCGCTCGCAACGCGATGTGGTACCTGACGCTCGGTCTGGTCCCCCCCGAGGAACGCACTTTCGCGGAGAATCCGTTCCGCCGCTTCGACTCGCTATCAGCCAAGCCGGCCGAGTTGATTCCCATCGTGATGAAGCTGCGACAACGCCTCCTTCCGCCCGAGGTCATCGAGTGCGACACTCCACTCGGCCGGGTCCGGCGCTTGGCACCCGCGGTCCACTTCTCGAAAACACCCGGTGCGTGGAATGATCCGATCCTCCGCCCGATGGGTTCCGCCGCGCCGACATGGCTGGACGCCGGTGCTCCTTAGCGGAGGAAATCCGGCCGCGGGGTACTCGAATGGCTAGCTAGTCGAATCCCCTCGGGCCCGTCCGCTCCCGACGGTCAAGCGACCGGCGGGGGTCCGGGCCGATCCGGGGCCGGTTGCGGAGGCTCGCTCCTACCTCGGGAGGGCCGCGGGACCCGGCCGGGCTGCATCGTTGCACCGGCCCCTTCGACCGGGGTTGGTCCGGGGGAATCAGCGCTGCGACTCGGAGAAGGCTCCGTTACGAAGTCGTCGGTCGGTCTACGCCGAGGTTCCGTTAGCGAGCCGCCGACCGGAAACTCCCGAGGTGCTGCCGGCGCGCTGGGTCGAGCCCGGGGGAAGCCGAAATCTCTCCAGCAACGCGGCGAATCTCGGGTCGTCTCGAATCGGGTCGAAGAACACACCCCGGTGGTACAGCCACAGCAGTGCGTCCCCCTCCCGACAATCCCGCTCCAGGAGTTCGAACGCCCGATCTCGGTCGCCGAGGGTGGAGTAGAGCATCGCGAGGTGGGCGGCGGAGGTGTACGACTTGCTCTCCCCGCGCTCCACTTCCCCGGCCAATTGACGCGCCGCGTCGGGACGACCGACCAACGCGTTCAGCAGAGCGCTGTCGAACCGTTCCGATTCGTCCGCTCCTTCGGACGGAGCATCGGCCATCCGAAGCGCGTCCTCCCGGCGTCCGGCCATGAGGTAGAAGAGCCCGAGGTGCGCCCCGTGGGCCAGCGACTCCCGCTGGTGGTGGTTCCCGGCCTCCTCCGCCATCCGAACCCCGGCGTCGACGTTGCCGCTCAGGACCTCGATCATGGCGAGCGACATCCGGTCGAACCCGCCCGGGTCGAGCTGGATCGCGCGACGGAGCGTCTGTTTCGCCTCATCGTATCGACCGAGGACGCTCAGGAGCATCCCGTAGAAACGGAAGGCATCGACGTTACTCGAGTTCAGGGCGATGGCGGTGGTGAATTCCGTCTCCGCGAGCTCCCAGTCGTGGTCGAACTGAAGCGCGATGTTCCCGAGCGCGGAGTGGGCCTCCGACAGGTCGGGCGAAATCTCGAGCGCCTGCCGGGCGAGCGTGCGCGCCCGGGGCATCACCTCCCGCATCGAGACGGTTTCCCCCGAGACGACGACGTAGAGGTTCGCCCAAGCGGCATACGCCTCCGCGAGCGATGGGTCCAGTCGGGTCGCGATCTCGAAATGCCGGACCGCCTCCTCATGGCCGTGCTCGTGGTGGTTGCTCGCCGCCACCAGCCCGCGGAGGTACCGGTCGTACGCTTCCCCGGCGGTCACGCCCCCGTAGCGAGGATTCGGGACGGGAGCGGTGCGCTCCTCGGAATGGATGGTCCGATCGATCTCCAACCGGAGCGCCTTCGAGGTGCGTTTCGCGATGTCCTCCTGGATCGCGAAGACGTCGTCGACCTCCCGGTCGTACCGATGCGTCCACAGGTGCTGCTGGGTCGCGGCGTCGACGAGCGTGAGCGAGACTCGCACCTGACTGCCCGATTTGCGCACGCTGCCTTCCACGACCGTGTCGACCCCGAGCTCGCGGGCGACCTCCGCGATGGACTTGGGGGCGGCCTTGTACTGCGCCACAGACGTCCGCGCGATCACGCTCAGACCCCGGACGTGGGAAAGCTCCGAGATCAACTCCTCCGTGAGACCGTCGGCAAAGTATCCGTCCTGAGGGTCGGGGCTGATGCTGGCGAGGGGGAGTACGGCGACGAGGTGGCTCCGGGAAGCCGAGGTCTTGGGACGCCGGGGCGACGGCTCTTCCCAGCCCGGGACCACGCGATAGATGCTGCCCGAAGCTCGAACGTTCTTGAGGGAGACCGGGGGCAATCTCGCGAACTCCGTTCCGGCCTTGTTCGCGACCTGGTCGTAGACCTGTTGGGTGAGGCAGATCCCCTCCGGCCCGGCCAGCGTGACGATGCGCGCCGCGATGTTGACAGAATCGCCGAGCACGTCTCCGTCGGTTTCCACCACATCCCCCACATGGATCCCGATCCGGATCAGGATCTTCCAGGGGTCGGAGTTCCGAAGGTTGTAGTAATGGAGCATCCGCTGGACATCGAGCGCGCAGCGGGTCGCTTCGAGCGCGCTCTCGAACTCGACGACAAATGCGTCCCCGACGGTCTTTACCTCCCGGCCGTGGAACTTCGAGAAGATCGGACGGAGGAGCCGGTTGTGCCGGTCGAGCAGCGCCAGGGTCGCCGCCTCATCGGCCTGGGCCCGGGAGCTAAAGCCGACCATGTCGGTGAACATGATGGCGGCCAGTCGACGGCGTTCCTCGCCCACGGACGGGCCACGCCTTCGCCGCAAGTTAAGGCTCCCTGTCGTACCCGTGCGAAGTGGACCCCTCGAGGGACCCGCTCCCGTCTCTCTCGACCCTTCTCGGGACGCTCGAATACGAGCCGTGTCTCCCCCGATCGGCCAAGGACCCCTCGACCCCGATGAGGGCCGGCGGCCCCAGCGCGCTTTCAGGACATGCGGCCGGCCCGGGTGAGAACCCGGAGCGAGTTCAGAGTGATCATCTCGTTGGGACCGCTGCTTCCCCAGTCGACAACTTCGGTATTCGCGGCGTTCACGGGACCCCCGTGCCAGAACCGTCCTTCCACGTGCCAGGTCCCGTCCCCGGCCCGCTTCGACTCGAGGAGGTCGAGCGCTTCGCGGGTTCGCGGGTCGCCCAACTTGCCTGCCCGCTCGAGCACGCGGAGCCCCTGCAGAACGTCGTAGTGCCAATACACCGGGTAGTGGAGCCGGATCCATCGGGGATCCATCACGTCCTCACCGTGACAGGAACGGAACAATCGATGCCGGAGGAAGAGTTCGGCAGCTCGGTTGACCGCCGCGCGGACGGTGTCGTCGTTGGTTGCCCGGAGGTATTCGCTCAGCCCCCAGAGCGGGGCCAAGCTCTCGTAGAACGAGGAGTGGCGCGCGTCTACCGACGAATCGCAGTTCCAGCCACCATCCGGCCACTGCCATCGGGCGAGGGAGTGCGCGATGCGTCGGACCCGGGGGTCGTGCGCCATCCCGAGCCGAGAGCAGGCCGCCAAGGGGTTACCGATCACGGAGGCGTGAAGCCGGAATCGGCCCTGAATCTGATGCGGTTCGGTTCGGGTCAACGGAAGCCGCGCGAGCACGTGGTTCGCCGCTCGTCGCGCCGCCCGATTCTCGGGAGGGACCGCGAGTTCGACCGCGGAGACCAAGCGCCAGGTCGCCCCGGCCCACTTCTTGTACCAGTGGACCCCGAATCCGCCGTCCGCGCGCTGGCCGGCGAGGAGACCTCGAAGACGGGCTCCCCGAGGAATCTGTCGCTTCGCGGCCCGTACCTCCGCCGACCTCTCGGTCTGCCCGAGGACGTCGGTGAGGGTCAGATACCGCACCGACGGGTCCTTCGACCGGAGGAGCCAACGGATTCCGGCTTCGTCTGGATCCAACACCGGTCAGCGTCCCGGCCATCTGGTACGGATACTTCTCACTTCACTCCCGTGCCGCAGAAGATCCCCGCTGTCGAAGGGATTCCCCGAGGGTTCGGGACCGCCGGTGTACGGGAGGGACCCGGTGGAGAATGGCGGCGACGAGCCGATTCACTTCGAATGCGCTTCGGAGGGAACCGAGATCGGTGTCGGAGGCGCCTCGGTTCGCCGCGGATTTCAGATCCCCCGAACGTCGACGGGGGGAACTTCCCGCGAGCGCTCGTTCGCCGACCAAGGATCGGAGAGATACCCGATAGTACTCCTCGATTCCGGCCGGGGAGTCGCACGGATCGATCAGCGGGACCAGTCGGACCGGGGGGATCGCCGGCTCCCAGGAGGTTTCGCCACCGAACCCTGCGGTCGGCCGGAGCCCACGGATCAGATAGGGGATGAGTCTCGACTCCCGCGTTCCGGCCTCGAGGTCAGCCTTCCCCGTCGACCCGTCCAAGAGCTCGTATCCGTGCGCCCAAGCCACCCCGGCCTTCTTCACGCCGGCCGAGACGTGCATCGGGCGAACGCTCGTCACCCCGAGGGGGTCCCCGACCCCTTCGCGGCTGAGTTCCAGGAGCGGCGAGGGCCCAGGACCCGACGGGGCGCTCGGACGGGGCGAGACGGGTTCCGACCGCACGACGGCCGTCTCGGACGCAAGTGCGGTCATCCTGCCTGCACCTCAGAACATGTCGTCGAGGGCGTCCTTCTCCCCCGGAAGTTCTTCGGACTCTCTCGCAAGGATCACGTCGGCGGAGAGGAGAACATCGGCTGTACGCTCCCCCGAGGCCCTCGAACGGGTTCGCCCGGCGGCCCGCATCACCATCTGTCGGCGCCGGAAGTTCAGAACTGCCACGAGGGAGCCGACCACGGCGGCTACCGCGACGAGGAGCAGCGTCGGGATCACCGGCGAGCTGGCCGGGGATGACCCGGGCACGTTCACGACCATTTCGTGGACCGCCTGATAGCCCTGGGAGTCGGTCGACGTGACCGTCACGATATAGGTCCCGGAGTGCGCGAACGCATGTACCGGCGCAAGGCCGGTCGCGACCGAACTTCCGTCCCCGAAGTTCCAGGCGTACGAGTACGGCCCGCTCCCTCCGGCCGTGGCCGCGTGGAAGCCCCAGGTAAGATTCGACGTGCCCGGGGACGCCGTGCCGGAGGAGAGGACCAGGAGCCCGGACAGAGCGACCACGAGGTTGAGATCGTAGGTCGAGGAGCGCCCAGTTCGGTCCGTGACCTCGAGGGTGACCGCGAAGTCTCCGCTCGAGGTGAAGGTGTGCTCGGGGTTCGTCGCGGTCGATGCGGCGCTTCCGTCGTCGAAGTTCCAGGCATAAGCGTACGGGCCCGGCCCGCCGCTTGCCGAGGCGGTGAACGCGACCGTCTCGGACGTGGTCGACGCGGCCACGATCCGCGCCGCGGCTCCCACCGAGAGCGAGGGGGCTGTGGCAAAGACCTGAACGTTGACGAAGGAGAGCGCGGTCGCGCCCGTCGCGTCCGTGACGACGAGGATCGCCGCGTAACTGCCGGCCGCGGTGTAAACGAACGAGGGAGCGGCTTCTGTGGAGGCGGCGCCGTCCCCGAAGCTCCAGAGGTAATCGAACGGTGCTGTTCCGCCCGCAACCCCCGCGTGGAAGTTCACCGTGAGCGGAGCCACGCCGCTCGTGACGGTCGTGCTCGCCGTGGCCTGCAACGACCCCGAAACCGAGCTGGTCACGGAAACTTGCGCGTGGGCCGTGGTCACGTTCCCGCTCGTGTCCGTTACGGTCAACGTGGCCAGGTACGTGCCCGCGGTCGCGTAGAGGTGGGCGACCAGGCTCCCGTTGACCTCGGCGCTTCCGTCCCCGAAGCTCCACGTGAACGTATAGGGCGCGGTGCCGCCGTGGGCCGACCCGGAGAAGCTCGCGAGGAACGGCGCGACGCCGGTGGTAACGATCGCGGACGCCGATGCGACCAGGCTTCCCGAGACCGCGGTAACGATCACGTCCACCTGGCTGCTGGTGACCGACCCGGTGCTGTCCGTGACGGTCAACGTTGCCTCGAACGAACCGGTGGTGGTGTACGTGTGAACGGCGGCGGCGCCCGAGGCTGAGGCAGACCCGTCTCCGAAGATCCACAGGTAAACGTAGGGGGCCGACCCGCCCGAGGCGGACCCGTGGAAGGACACGGAGAGCGGGGCGGGCCCGCCCGTGACGTTGGTCGCGATCGAGGCCGCGAGAATGCCGACCGGCGGGAGGACGACCACGAGGACCGACGCCTGGGCCGCGATCGAGGCGCCGTCGGTAACGGTCAGCACCGCCTCGAAGTCGCCCTGGGCCGTGTAGGTATGGGTCGGAGCGGAACCGGTCCCGCTCGTTCCATCGCCGAACGTCCACGCGTAGGAGTACGGCGCGACGCCGCCCGACGCGCTCCCCTCGAATTTGACGGTGAGCGGCGCATTCCCGGTCGTGGTGGTATCGGTCGCCACCGCGACGAGGGTCCCCACGGGGGGCGAGAGAGTGACGTTCTCGGTCGCAAGAGCCAGGACGCCCAGTGCGTCGATGAGTTCGAGGGTCACGTTGTAGGTCCCCGCGGCCAGGTAGGTGTGGTTCAGCGAGAGGGAACCGGATGCGGACGTCCCGTCACCGAAATGCCAGAGGACGCTCGCGAGCGAGACTCCGCCCGCGACCCCTCCCTCGAAGTGGGCCGTGAGGGGGGTCGAAGTCGCGGTGGCCGTGATCGAAGCGCTCAGCGCGGCCTGGACCGTCCAGGTCAAGTTGCCCTCCACCAGACCGAGGAGGTTCGTAATCGACACGGTGACGGTGAATACGCCGGCCTCGGTCGGTGTGCAGGTGAGGTTGCTCACGCTTTCGGAGGTGCAGCCGGCGGGAAGTCCGGAGAAAAGGAACGAATCCCCGAGGGTGACGTTGCCCAGGACCGTGACGACGAGATGGCTCGGGACGCCCACCTCGCTGGGATTCGGGGTCGCGACGAACGACAGGATCGGGGCGAGCAAGCCCGCGGGCGTTGCGCTGGCCTCCGGAGTCACCGGGCCGCGGGACGGCGCCGCGGCCGAGACCGGAACCACAACGCCCGCGATCAGAAGCAGAGCCACGACGACAAGGCTAAAGCTCGCGACGAATCGGAATCGGTCGTTCTGAGAGGGGACGGAGGGAGCGTCACGCTCGGACTTCGCGCGGGGATGCATGGCCCGAGGGAGATGGGCCGTCGTACTTGGGTCGGGGCCCAACGTTCGGGGCCAAAACCCGGACCCCGTGCTAAGGTATGTACGTGCCCCAATACGGTGTGACCCGTGGAGGCGCTGACCAAGGGGGAGGCGACCGTCCTCCTTTCCCTGTTGGGCGCGGACTGGTCGGAGACCGAACGGTCCCGCATCCGAGCATCCCGGATTCCCCGGTCGACCTATCAGGAGGCGAAGCGCCGCCTCTACCAGGAAGGGTACCTCCTGAACCGATTCGTTCCCGACCCCCACGCACTCGGCCTGCGTGGATTTCGCTTCCTGCTCGCCCGGCCGTTCGTCGACGAGATGGCCCCCGTCGTGAAGTTGCTGGCCGAGGAGCCCCACACCGTCACTCTCTGGGTCGGTCCGACCGTCCTCTTCGCGGTCCAGGGAATACCCTGGGAGGGCGGCGACCGCCCTCCGATGGCACCGGCCCTTGGCGGGCTTTCCGGGACCGTGGTCGACCTGGCGAGCACCGATCTTCCCGAGCAGACCCCGATCCTCTTCGATTTCGAAGGAGCGTGGGCCCGGGTCGCGGGGTCATCCGCCCCGCGAAGATACCCTCGGGGGGTTGCGTGTCCCCCCGGCCGCGGGGATGAACCCCACGCGACGCTCACTCCCCGATTGGCCGTGGCGCTCCGCGAACTTCTGGCCCGGCCCTTCGACGAATCTGTCGTGGCGCGCAACGTGGCGCTGGTAGCGGCCCCGTTCCTCCCCCGCTCCCAACGGCATGTCCTCGCGCAAGGTTGGGCCACCTGGAGGGTCTTGCCGGCGCTGACGAAGACGCTCGCTCACGACGGTCGCGAACTTCGCCAGCTCATCTTCGTGGTCGGCCGACTGCGCCCCGGCCTCGAGCTCCGCGACGTGACGGACGTACTGGCTCGTCGAACGGGCGCGTCCCCCTTTCTCGTCTCCACCGATGGTTCCCAGGTCCTCCTGGGCGCCTTGGGCGGCGTCGGAGCTCGAGGGAGTTCGGGACCGGGGGGTTCGGTACTCGGAACGCTCCGAGCGGCCCTCAACGACCTCCAGATCGTTCGGGAGGATCTCGCCAACTTGCAAGCCCGACTTGACCTACGGTTCGATCGTCTTCCTCCGAGGCCAGAGGTGGGCGCCGGTGTCGGGCTTTCTCGGACGCACTCCAACAGGCAGTAGTTCGGAGCCCGCTCTGTCGTCCCGCAAAGGCGCAGTGGGATCACGACAAGCGGGACGTCCGGGCAATCTCGGCGAGCGTGGCGTCCAGTCGATCATCGCTCGCGAGGATCTTCCAGGGGTCGATCTGGGTCGTCCGGAGTATGCCGGCGCGAATCCACGGATCCTCGGCGAATCTTTTCCGGATGGTCTCCTCGTCGGGGGCGTCAATAATCAGGAGCGCCCGGTGGACGGCTCCGTCCCCCACCGGGCCCGCGAGCACAATGAACCCCTCGCGCACGAGGGCATTGACGTAGGTTGCGTGGTCTCCCCACTGCGGCTGTTCGCGCATCGTGAGCGCGGGGTTCCACGCGGGACCTTGCTCGTTCATTACGACAAAATAGTTCATGCTCAGTGCTCCGGCCGCCCGAGGGGCGCGGCGCTCTTCCACCGCGAACCGACCATAAACACTTCCGGACTGGGTCGTCCTCGCCGCTCGGTTCCGGCGAGGGACCCGGAAGACCACCTGCCACATACCACCTTGGACAGCCTCGTCGTTTCGGGGACCCCCCCGTCGAGGGGATTTGACCACGGAGCCTTAGGCAAGGTTTCCCGGTCTATCGTTCGAAGCGATGCAGGCTCGAGCCACATGGAAAGGCGGGTTCGAAACCCACCTCGAGGACGGGCGAGGACACCGCGTCACCGTGGACCTCCCCGTCGATGAGGGTGGCCGGGATGTCGGTACCTCCGCACTCGAGCTCATGGTGCTCTCATTGGCGGGCTGCATCAGCACTATTTTCGCGCTCATTGCGGAAAAACGGAAGCTCACTTACGACGGGATGACGATCTCTTTGACCGCCGTCCGGCCCCGGGGCGCCCCGACCATCACAAAGGTCGAGGGGAGGATCGCCGTCCAAAGCGCGGCGGCCCAAGGGGAGGTCGAAACGGTCGTGCGATTGACCGTCCGTACCTGTCCGGTCGGCGCTCTCCTCGAGCGCGCCCACGTGCCGATCGAGGTGGAAGTGGTCGTCACGCCTCCCTCGCTCGCGGCGAAACAGGGTTCCGACCCGGGGCACGTCAGTCCGGAACCCGGTTAGCGTCGCGGACCGCGCGGGCGAGCCCCCCTCGCCCGCCAGCAATTGGTTATCCCGCTCCGCGGCTCTTGCGAGGTCGATGCAGGTGGAGATCTGGTCCGATGTGGTCTGCCCGTGGTGTTACATCGGCCGCAGGCGGTTCGAGA
>Ga0335078_10004226_pt1 | contig 21316 bp, 20 predicted proteins | sample Lox_Sample_32_FD_206711 | JGI IMG/M metagenome (GOLD analysis project Ga0335078, IMG submission 206711) | Soil microbial communities from Loxahatchee National Wildlife Refuge, Florida, United States - Lox_Sample_3.2 | ecosystem: Environmental > Terrestrial > Soil > Wetlands | place: USA...
CTTGCCAAGCTGCAAAGTATTTACTTTGAACGAATCGACAAAATACTTTCCCACGAAGATCCACTGCTTCAAGACTATGCTCCAGAGCAAGACCCGGACTTGCCTGCATGGATGAATTTGAATACCGATGCCCTTCTCGAAAGAATGAATTCCGACCGGAAACAGATCTATGCGATAATCACGAGTCTAAGTGACAAGCAGCTTGCCAGGATCGGCACCCACACTACACGAGGACGATTGCCTCTGTCCGGCTGGATCGAGATGATGATCTTGCACGAAGCGCACCATATTTGGACGATATTCAAGCTTGTTCACAATGGAGAAAGCAAGTAATTTATCTCTTTCGGTGCGGCCGCGTCGCCGGCCCGATCAAGTAGGTGGCGTCCTTGATGTCAAACGAATTCTCAATACGATAAGCTGAGGAACTGCCTTGAGGCTGTACACTTTAGTCAGGACGAACCTCGTCGTCTCCAATAGGGAAATGGCGAATCCCTCCGTTTCGTATTTCTTATATTTTTTGGTGAGTCTTCTCCTTGCCGGCTGGATCCTCGTTCCATTTTACATGGATAGTGAAGCAGATCGGTTTTCCATAGGACCGTTGTTCATTTCCGGCCTGTTTCTTTACGATTATTTCTTTGTGCAAGTGAGGCTGCAGAACACATCATTGATCGACAAGTCCGCTTTCTCCCTTTTCCCTGTCTCGCACACCCGTTCATTGTCATATCGCTTCCTTCTTTTCCTTGTCGAGAAGAGAATTTTTTTCTACCTGCTACCAATGCTGGGCATGATGATCGCTCTTTTGAGTCGGGGAAAAATAATTGAGGGGTCTGTAACTCTCTTCCTATTCACGTCAACGTATCTGGTGATGTCGGAAGTCTTCTTTTCGATTTATCTTCTCCTGAGAAGAATAGCGGACCGATTCAGCGTAAGAACAGCCACCCAGATTGCAACAATACCATTCGTGCTGATGGCCTTTTTGACAAATTCACTCAATGGTAGATCCCGCTTTGTTGCGATGATGCCGGTTGTGTCACAATTCACAAAATGCTTCCTTGCAATTCTCTCATCCGATGTCAAAGCCGCTTCGATGCAGGTAAGCTATTTATTAGTCTTCTTCATTTCTGTCGCTCTCGCGATGACAATCCTGGGCTTTATGTTTGACAAATTAGCATTTCGAAATCCGCTGCTATTTGCGAGGCGGTGCGGCAAGGAATTACTCGAGCGTTCGGTTTCCTTGAGTGTCGATCCGCATAAAAGGGAAGGCGTTATCGAAAAAATTGAAGCGAGCTCGATTCCCGCGGAGAAAATGTTGGCGAAAGAAGATCCCCCAACTTCGAAGCACGTCGGTTGGCATCTCGTCCTTGTCGATTGGCTGGTCCATCAACGAGAGGAGAAAATCCTTTATCTCCTCCTTCTGTATCCGTTGATGGCCATTTTTGTCATAGTCAGGATGATCTCACGACTGCATTTCGAGCCGGGGTCGTTGATAATTCCAATATTTCTTCTTACGCAGATTCTCGGCTTCTACTTCACGGAAAACCACTTCACCGGTCATGGGCTCCGTTTGTCTCACACTGTCCTTACACCTCTGAACCCGTATAGATTGGTTTTGGCAAAAACGATTTCGACGTGGGGCTTGCTTTCTCTGATGAATGTCTTTGTCTGTGTGTTCTGCGGCGTTTATCTGAATATGAGCATATACGTATTGGCTCAGGGAACGATATACTCTCTCCTTCTTCCACTTCTGCTGTTGCAATTAGCAAACACGCTTAGTCTCTACTTCCCAAGAATCTCGAGACATCCCTTGATCTCGTTGTTCCTCATTGTCATTCCGGAGCTCATTCTGACTGCGGTTTATATTCTCGTAGCGTTCCTGAATTTCTTCGCGGGAGTCTTTTTCGCCTCGGCAATTTTCATCCTGTCTTATACAGTTTCTCTGCCCGCATGGGGAAGGCAGTTGTCCAATCAACTTCAAACGCTGCTTGAGTAACTGAGATGAACGCGATTGAATTAGTCTGCCTGAATAAATCATACAGAAAAGGCAACAAGGCTCTTGACGGATTGGATATGAATGTAGAACATGGAACAATCATGGGCTTCGTGGGTCCAAACGGCGCCGGTAAATCTACGACGATAAATATAATTGCGGGAATCGTCAAGAAGGACGAAGGAGAGGTGAGACTACTCGGAGAGAAAATCAGCTCGTCCGATCATAAGTACAAGCACGATGTGGGTTTCGTTCTGGAAACTCCGCATTATATAGATAAGCTCACCGGGAGAGAGTATCTTCAATTTGCGGCCACGATGTACGGCATCGGCAGGAAGGAAACCGAGAAGAGGGTCGATGAGCTTCTTGATTTTCTAGACCTCGAAGGAAAAAAGAAGGAAAGAATTGAATCGTACTCAGCGGGGATGAAAAAGAAAATGTCTCTCGCAGCAGCAATCGTGCACAGGCCACAAATACTCGTCCTCGACGAGCCGCTCGAAGCCATCGATCCGGTCTCGGCGAAAATCATCAAGGACAATCTTAAGTTGATGGTACAGCGCGGTGTCACGGTCCTTCTGAGCTCGCATGTCCTCGATACAGTTGAGAAGTTTTGCGACGAGATAGCAATAATAAACAAGGGTAAAATTGTATTTCAGAGCAGGATGGAAGAGATCAGGAGAAAATTGAAAGACGAGCTAGGGCAGGAGACTTATTCATCACTGGAGGAAATCTTTGTCGATATGGTGACGGAAGACGGCAAAGCCAATGTCGAAAAGAAATTATCGTGGCTTTGAAGAGACTATTATCAAATAATAAAAGCGGCAGGTGAGAATTTGGAAATTCTCAATCGATTCTGAAGCCATAGTCTTTCCGGCCGAAGAATCGGAACGGGCATCGGTTTCTGTCTTCCGAACGAAAATGTCAAAGCTGGTAACGAAATAATTGTTCGCTGCCGCATCGAGTACTGGATTCAATGAACAATTCGATCGGATGAATCATTAAGTGACTGTAAGATGGAATGGTCTCTTCCGTTGGTTTGTAAAATTGAAAGAGACGAGCGAAATTGATTTTGCAATGCGAAAAAAGGAGGCTGACAAGATGAACGAGATCATCTCAGGTTGTGGTTTCCGGTGCGATCTATGTCCGGCGTTTGTAGGAAACAACAAGACATTTGCCGACCAGGTGAGAGTCGCTGCGGGCTGGTCGAGGTACTTCATGATAAAAATGTCCCCGGACAGAATTCGCTGCAGCGGCTGCTTTTCTGAAGACTGCGGAGGATACGATTTGCCGGACAGCGAGTGTCCGATAAAGCCGTGCGTACTTGAACATGGGATGAATACGTGTGCCGACTGCTTCGATTACCCATGCGAAAAGTTGGAGACGCGGATGAAAGCCGTCGACGAAGCTATGTCGCGATTCAAAGGTAAAATGCCGCAGGAAGAATATGACACATTCATTGCGCCTTACGATTTTCGTAAAAATCTGACCGAAGTCCGTGATCGGCGAGTGGATCGAATCGACTGAAGGCGATGTGCTGCTTCTTCTCCTTCGATTCTCTTAAATCTTCAACTCGGCAGTTTTCCGGCGAACCATTGAATCCCATAATTTCTAAAACCTTTTCGATTGCATGACAACCGAATTCTAAAGGTTCATTTCAAGACCCCGAGGAGGCAGGCATGAACTGGAAACTGATTTTTTCACTCACCCTTTTTGGCGTTGCCATCGCATTTGCCGGAGTGCTCAGGCTTCCAGGAAGGATAGAGGCATACATCTGGCTGCTTGTCTTTGTTATCTATGCGGTTGTTATCGTCCGAATGACGACGGGGAAGTATTTTCTTGAGGCTCTTGTTATCTGCACAATAAATGGAGTCTGGATCGGGATCATTCACGCAATTTTTATCTCAAGATATCTGTCCATCCATCCTGTCATGAGACAAATCTACAGGATGATGCCTCTCAGTCACCACCGCCGCCTTTTGACTGTCATTATTGAACCGATGATTGGAGTGCTGATGGGAACCGTTGCCGGACTCATCGCACATGCTTTTGGAAAAATCATCAAGAAGACAAAGCCGATCATGGAAACTTGAGATTGATAATTATTTTCCCGGCAACATTGACGGATCATCTCACGTAGAATTCTTTGGAGAATCGAATTAAGCTTGTCTGCCATTTTGATAAATAAGAAATTGAAACGTTTATTCTCTCTTCTCAGCACCGAGCCGATTCTCTGGACTGCTGCCTTTGTCTTCCTGGCGATTCATAATCCGTATTCCCACACTGAATTCTCATTCTGTCCCCTGAGAAATTTAGGCTTCCACTACTGTCCGGGATGCGGGCTTGGAAGATCCATTTCGTTTCTTCTCCATGGGGATGTTGTCGCGTCACTGCACGCTCACATCCTTGGCATTCCTGCAACCATCATTCTCTTTTTTCGTATTTTGACTTTGCAAATTAAGACAGTAAAAAGAAACAAGACATTTCCGCTGACTTCAAATTAAAGGAGCTCTAATGGCTAACATCTTACAATTAATGCCGATGCTTGATGGTGAGGAACTTGTTTACGTCCAGGGAGTAATCAAGAATATGACCGAAGACCAGGCACAACAGTTTGCGAATATTTACAACGTCCGAAGAAAGGATCCTCAGACAATTCTTCTTGTTACCCTGTTAGGATTCCTAGGCGTCGCCGGTGTGCAGCGCTTTCTAACGAACCAAATCGGGATGGGTTTGTTGTACTTTTTCACCGCCGGATTATGTTTCATCGGAACCATCGTCGACCTTGTAAATTATAGGAAGATCGCTTTCGAGTATAATTACGAGGTGGCCCAACATATTGCAGTTACAGTGAAGGCGGCGACCTAACCTGGCGCCACGCCCGTCAAAGACGACCCGGACAAACCCCGTATCAGGCGTAATATACGAATCCCGCGTGGTTTTGCCGACCCTGCAGCGAGTGAAAAGTCCGCTTTCCTTGATTCTTGGCGGCTCTAAAACTATATTTTTTTGCTGGGCCCGGACGAACATCGTTGGTCGGGGCAGGCGACATTTCACGAGACATCAAGATTTATGGGAGTTTATGGCAACAACATCCGAGTTTAGACCAGGTTTGACAATTCGATATAATAATGATCTCTGGACGATAGTTGAGTTTCAGCATGTGAACCCCGGGAATTGGCGTGCATTTGTCCGCGCCAAAATGAAAAACATCAAGACGGGGCAGGTGATCGAAAATCGATTTCGCGCCGGACAGGACATCGAAGTAGTCAGAATAGAGCAGCGCGCCTATCAATATCTCTATCGCGACGGAGACATGTTAGTTTTCATGGACAATAATACTTACGACCAGATACAGGTTCCGGAGGAAGTCGTCGGCGATGGGAGCAAATTTCTCAAAGAGAACGAAACTATTCAGCTGTTCTTTAATGGTACGGAAATAACCGGAGTCGAGATACCGATATTCGTCAATCTTAAAGTCGTCGAGACCGAGCCCGGGATGAAAGGCGACAGCGTGAACAATGTCATGAAGTCGGCAAAATTGGAGACCGGGGCCGATGTTAACGTTCCCATCTTCGTCAACGAGGGAGACATGCTGAAGATAGACACGCGAACTGGAGAGTATGTTGAGCGCGTAAAGTAAATCTCTGGCAGGCAGCGGCCTTGCCGGGAGAAGCAGACTGTCCCGTTCGCGACCGGGACTTTTTCATTTTTAGAAGTTGTCTTAATGTCCGGAGAAATCTTACCGGAAAAGTGGAGAATGAAATCAGAGGATTGGAAAATGGACATTAGCTACATCAAGAAGCTCATCAAACTTCTGGACGAAAGCGGGATCGATGAAATAGAAATCGAGGAAGAAGGAAAGAAGGTAAGAGTCAGCAGGGCACACCATAACTCTTCCGTACCCCAGCCTTTTTTTCCCCAATTCATCGCGCAACCCCAAGCTACTCCCGAGCAGTCTGCACCACACAACGCAGATCCTGTCTCCGCTCGCGAAGCAGCCCCGGCACCGAAGACGGAAGAAAAAAAATACCATGAAGTAAAGTCTCCGATCGTCGGGACATTCTATCGCTCCCCGGCCCCCAATGCCGATCCATATGTGCAAGTCGGCTCGACAATCCAACAAGGAACGGTTCTCTGCATCATCGAAGCGATGAAGCTGATGAATGAGATTGAATCGGATGTCGCCGGAAAAGTCATCCAGCTGCTCGTTGAAAACGGAAAGCCTGTGGAATACAACCAGCCGCTTTTCCTAATTGAACCGGAGTAGGCAGATCAGCTGCCGATCGTTAATAATTGAGAAAGGCTTGATTGTTCAATAAGATATTAATCGCCAATAGAGGCGAGATAGCTCTTCGTGTAATACGAAGCTGCAAGGAGCTCGGCATCAAGTCGGTTGCCGTTTATTCGGAAGCAGACCGCGACGCCCTGCACGTCCGGTTTGCCGATGAGGCTGTATGCATCGGACCGCCGCCGAGCCGGGAAAGCTACCTCAATATTCCACGCATCATCGCCGCCGCTGAAATTACAAACGCCGACGCGATTCATCCGGGTTATGGATTTCTTGCAGAGAATGCACAATTCTCGGAGATTTGCCAGAGCAGCGGGATAAAATTCATCGGGCCGAAGCCGGAAATGATCACCGCAATGGGTGACAAAGCTTCCGCAAAAGACACGATGCGCAAAGCCGGCGTGCCGGTGATTCCGGGAAGCGATGGCACGATTGAAGACATCAAGAAGGCGAAAGAAGTCGCCGACGGCGTCGGTTACCCTGTAATTATAAAAGCGACCGCCGGCGGCGGCGGAAAAGGAATGAGGCTCGCGTGGAAGGCTGAAGAGTTCGAAAGACAATTTCAGATGGCGCAAACGGAAGCGGAAGCAGCCTTCGGAAACCGGAGCGTCTATATCGAGAAATATGTCGAGGAGCCACGACACATCGAAATTCAAGTACTCGGCGATCAGCATGGAGAAGTCACTCATCTTGGCGAACGCGAGTGTTCCATCCAGAGGCGGCACCAAAAGTTGATCGAGGAATCGCCGTCCCCTGTCGTCGATGCGGAACTGCGGGAGAAAATGGGCTTGGCCGCAGTGAAAGGCGCGAAGAGCGTCAAGTACGAGGGCGCGGGAACGATAGAGTTTCTTCTCGACAAATCTAAGAATTTTTATTTCATGGAAATGAACACGAGAATCCAAGTGGAGCATCCGGTGACGGAGCAAGTCACCGGCTTCGATCTCGTAAAGGAGCAGATCAATATTGCGGCCGGCGCCAATGTCAGCAAGAAAAAGTTGAAGCAGGTCGGTCACGCGATTGAATGCAGAATAAATGCTGAGGACCCGTACAAGAATTTTCGCCCGAACCCGGGCGAGATTACCGGATTCCATACACCAGGAGGGTACGGAGTGCGAGTCGACTCTCATGCATACGTCGGCTATACGATTCCGCCGTACTACGACTCCCTCATCGCGAAGCTCGTAGCGTTCGGCTCGAATAGAGATGAAGCTATAGACAGAATGTCCCGTGCACTCGAAGAGTTTATCGTCGAAGGTGTCGCGACCACCATACCCTTTCACATGCAAGTCATGAAAGACGACCGGTTCAGGAAAGGCGAGTTCGATACACATTTTCTGGATTCGTTCAATTTTGCGGACTGATGGCGCACGAAAGAAGAAGACGAAATCAATTCCCGCTGCGAATCTCGCGTATTGAATTGACTTCCCGGCAAAAAAGGATTCTTGTAATTCGCGTCTAATTTTTTTCTAAAGGAGATCAAGATGGAATTCCCGGCAAACTTGAAGTATACAAAAGATCACGAATGGATCCGCGTGGAGGGCGAAAGCGGTGTGGTTGGGATAACCGATTATGCCCAGGGCGAGCTAGGCGATGTGGTCTTCGTAGAAATCCCACCGGTCGGCACGAAGCTCCAACAGGGCAAGCAGTTCGGAACAATCGAAGCGGTGAAGACCGTCTCGGACATTCTTGCACCCGTGAGCGGAGAAATCATCGAGATTAATGCCGCAATTAAAGACTCGCCTGAACTTGTCAATAAGGAACCCTACGCCGGTGGCTGGATGTTGAAAATAAAAATCGTAAACAAATCAGAGCTGGATAACCTTCTAAATGCGGCGAAATACCAGGAGATGGTGGGAAAGTAGCAGGTGATGGATCGTAGGTGATAAGCTGTAGGTGACGCGCCGCTTACTCCCTACCACCAACGACCTGCCATTCGCTAACCGGAGGAGAAACCGTGCCATATTATCCAAATACCGACGACGATCGCAAGGAAATGCTTGCCGCTATCGGCGTCAAGAATTTTGACGAATTAATAAAAGATATTCCGCAAGAAATCAGACTGAAGGCTGATCTGAAAATTCCACCCGCCATGAGCGAGCTTGAAGTCATCAAACACATCTCCGCTCTTGCAAGCAGGAACACAAACACTCAAGACGCCATTTCATTTCTCGGCGCAGGTGCATATGACCATTTTATTCCCTCGGCTGTCGGAGCACTTCTGAGCCGCTCGGAGTTTTATACGGCATATACACCTTACCAGGCCGAAGTAAGCCAGGGAACGCTCCAATCCGTATATGAATACCAAACGATGATTTGCCGTTTAACCGGAATGGACGTTTCCAATGCATCACTTTATGATGCCGGAAGCGGACTTGCAGAAGCGGCTCTTATGTCCGTTGCATACACCGGCAGAAAAAAAATCATCGTGGCGCATCCGATTCATCCGCTGTATTTGCAAGTCGTTCGGACCTACATTCACGGGCAGGGAATTGAAATAGTCGAGGTCGCCGCAAAGGATGGCATTGCCGATGTCGATGCCGTGAAGAAAGTTGTCGATGACAGCGTCGCCGTCATCATGGTACAGCAGCCTTCGTTTCTTGGAACATTAAGCGACGTTTTTGCCCTAGGTGAGATAGCCCATTCGAAGAAAGCATTGTACGCCGTAGAAGCAAACCCGATCTCGCTCGGCCTCCTTGTGCCGCCGGGAGATTACGATGCAGATGTAGTCGTCGGCGAGGGGCAATCCCTCGGCATCCCGCAGAGTTTCGGTGGACCATTTTTGGGAATCTTTGCAGTCAAAGAAGCTTTGATCAGGCGTTTGCCGGGAAGGTTAGCCGGCGTTACGGTTGACACCGAGGGAAACCGTGGATTCGTTCTGACGCTCCAGACCCGCGAGCAGCAAATCAGGCGCGAGAAAGCAACTTCCAACATTTGCACCAACGAAGGCTTGATGATGCTCGCCTCGACGATTTATATGTCGCTAATGGGCAAACATGGAATTCGTGAAGTCGCTGAACAATCGAGCGCTAAGGCCCACTATCTTGCAGACCAAATTGAAAAGATTCCGGCATTCGAATTGAAATATCATCAACCGTTCTTCAATGAATTTCTCGTAACCCTTCCGGTTTCTGCCGAAAAAATCGTTGACGCCGGTTTACAAAATAAGATTCTTGCTGGTTTAGATGTCAAACGACTTCTCCCGACTGAGAATGGCCTCTTGCTTGCCGTTACCGAAAAGCGCACGCGTGAAGAGATGGATGTGCTCGTGGAATTCTTGAAGAAATTTAGGCATGGATAAGATCTTAATTCTAGATTTCGGCGCTCAATACACACAGCTCATCGCGAGGCGTGTGCGTGAGCTGAATGTCCTCAGTCTAGTCGAAAATTTTGATTATCCTCTCGAAAAGATTCGTGAGCTCGAACCGAAAGGAATAATTCTTTCCGGCGGGCCTTCGAGCGTCTATCAGAAGAATGCTCCGCTTCCGGAAAAGGGAGTCCTCGAATCCGGTATTCCGATTCTTGGGATTTGTTACGGACTCCAGGTCGTGGCACACCTACTCGGTGGCGAAGTTGATAGATCCGCTCACCAGGAATTTGGAAAGGCACTTCTCATCGTCGACGATTCGAGCGATCTTCTGGACGCCATCGGAGACGTATCGAAAGTCTGGATGAGCCACGGGGACAAAATCACAAGACTTCCGACCGGATTCGTTTCAATTGCGCACACGGATAATTCCCCCGTCGCAGCCTTAAGCTGCAAATCGAAGAAGATCTACGGGGTGCAGTTTCACCCAGAAGTCGTCCATACGGCAAAAGGGAAAGAGATCCTTTCGAATTTTCTGTTCAAAGTCTGCGGCTGCGCCGGCGACTGGAAGGCGGGCAACTTCATCGAAGAAAAGATCCGTGAAATAAAGGACACAACCGGAAACGGCAAGATCATTTGCGCCCTGAGCGGCGGTGTCGATTCTGCCGTTGCGGCGGTTTTGATACAAAGAGCCGTTGGCGACAGACTGCACGCGGTCCACATCGACAATGGTCTCATGCGCAAAGACGAGAGCAAGAAAGTCGTGGAATATTTCAAGAGTAATTTCAAAATGAATCTCCACCACATCGACGCATCCGAAACATTTCTAGACAGGCTCCGGGGTGTGAGCGATCCTGAAAAGAAGAGAAAAATCATCGGAAATACCTTCATTGAAGTGTTCGAGAAGGCAGCCACTGAAATAAATGACGTCAGCTTCCTGGCACAGGGAACGCTGTACCCCGATGTGATCGAGTCGCAATCTCACAAAGGTCCCTCCGCCAAAATAAAGACTCATCACAACGTCGGCGGCCTGCCGGAGACGATGAAGCTGAAATTGATCGAGCCATTCAGACTCCTCTTCAAAGACGAAGTACGCAATGTCGGACGCGAGCTTGGAATCTCGAATGAAATAATCGAACGTCACCCGTTTCCCGGACCAGGCCTCGCCGTGAGAATTCTCGGAGACGTCTCGACGGAAAAACTGGAGATTCTCCGAAAAGCCGATGATGTTTTTATCGACGAAATAAGAAAACACGGAATCTATGCCGATATCTGGCAGGCATTTGCCGTGCTGCTGCCGGTTCAGTCGGTCGGCGTCATGGGCGACGAAAGAACTTATGAATATACGATTGCACTTCGCGCAGTCACGAGCGAAGATGGCATGACTGCAGACTGGGCGCAGGTGCCGTACGACGTTCTCGCCAAAGTCTCGGGAAGAATTATCAATGAAGTTCGCGGGGTCAACCGCGTGGTTTATGACATCAGCAGCAAGCCTCCAGCCACTATCGAATGGGAGTGAAAGCTTGCTCGACAACGACCATGATTCGTAATATGTTGGAACATAAAAAATGGCATCATCGGTAATAGGGCTGTTAGACGAAGCGGCAGGGTTTCTCAGCGACGAGAAGCCGCTTCATGCCATCCAGATTCTAAGAAAGATCATTTCGAGTGATCCCGCATATAGCGACGCTTATTTGAAATTGGCAGAAATCTATGTCGGTATGCACCAATATGAAGCCGCGGAAAAACTTCTCTCCGAAGCACTTTCCAAGATCGGAGACGATCATAAATTGGTCTACGCCCTCGGAAGCCTGTATTACAATCTCGGAGAATTAGAAAAGGCGCTGCCGCTCTTAAGAATGCTGAATTCCTGGCATAATCCGGGCGTCCATCTTGCACTCGCGACCATCTTCCTTGAGCAGGAAGAATTCTCGGGAGCCGTTTCGGAAGTAAAAAGAGTTTTGCGGGTAGATGCAAAGTTTCCTGATGCAAACGGAATTCTCGGAAGAATCTTCCTGCGGCAAAAAGATTTTCCAAATGCGATAAAATATTTGCAGAGAGAGCTTGCCCTGAATGAATCCTCCGTCGAGAGTCGGCTCGATCTTGCTACCGCCTTTTATCTTCTCGGAGATCTTCGTGATGCATTGGAGGAGTTTACTCTTTTAGTCGACACGGATCCCGATTTCTTTCCCGGCTGGCTCATGTGCGGAAAGATTCTGCTCGAACTCGACAAGGCGGACGAGTCGGAGTTTTACCTGCAGAGGGCGCTCAATATCAATCCCAGGAGCGCCGAGGCATTGCAAACAATCGCGAACCTCTACAACACGATCGGCGAAGTGGAGAAGGCACGCTCGATATTCGACGATCTCGCGAGAGCGAACGCTGTAATCGAAGATGACACACACGCATTGGAGCATGTTTTTCCGAATAGAAAAATTTCTCCGAATGGATCCCTTCAGAAGAGTCGGGATCCTTTTCCAGAAGAGACAAGGGGGACGAGAATGACAAGAAGACGACGCAGACATTGAGAATCGCCACAGCTTTTTTGATCCTGGCTTTTGCGGGCGGTGTTCACGCACAAATCCCATTTAGCCAATATGACGAGACGAATTATAATCTCGGATTGCAAAGCTACAGGCAGGGCGACTATTCGACTGCGTATCAGTTCTTCCGCCAGGTGATGTCCGATTCGTTGAATCAACGATCGGCAGAGTCCTTCTATTACGGTTCAAAGAGTCTTTTTAGTCTACGTCGTTTCCAGGAGTCGGTCTCGGCGATTGACACGTTTCTTGCCCGCTTCCCTTCTGACCTGCACAAATATGAGATGAGGTATGTTCTCGGTGCAGATTATTATGAGCTGGGAAAATACGCGTACGCCGGTGCGCAATTTGTGGCGGCGATCGATTCCGACTCCGATCAGATGATTAAAGACCGTGCCGTCGCAAGCCTTCGAACCCTGATAGATTTTAATTTGGGTTTCGATGATATCGAGGACCTTTTCACACAATGTAGAACAAGACTATCGGCGGTGACGATAGCAATCGCATTTGCTCGAAGGGCATATTCTTCAGACAGGGTCGAATCCGCAGACAGCCTTTTGAGACAATTCACCCGAAGCTTTCCACAACCCGGCGCGGGAAGCGGCGAAATATCGAAGTGGATCGACAGAATATCTGCAGACAAAGTCCTCCAGCACGCGCCGACAAAGATCGGGGCGCTGCTTCCGCTGCAGTACGGCAGCGGCGTTGGCGATAAAATTCTCCTCGGAATCCAGCTTGCGCTCGATGATTACAACACGACAGCGCAGGCGAAGGTCGGGATGGTTCTTGAAAACTACGGCAGCAATCTGGTGTCGATGTTTTCTGATATGCGGGCGCTTGGCAAGGACGATGCGGTTAAGGCAGTCATCGGCCCGATCTTCAGTAGCGAGGTTCCAACCATGTCCGATATTGCAAACTCGCTCAAGGTTCCCACGATAACTCCCACCGCGACCCAGGTTGGACTCGTCGCGGGTGACTCTTACATGTTTCAATCGAATCCGAATTTCAAGACGCGGGCGCGGGCAATGGCGGATTACACGGTCAACGTTATGCACATTCAAAAGATTTCTGTTCTTTCGCCTTCGGATACCTACGGAAAAAATATTGCGGGCTTCTTCGTCGCGCGTCTAAAGGAGCTCGGCGTTACTCCGATCTCTGTCGTCTATTTTGAAACCGGTACGACAGACCTCTCGCAGGAATTAGGAAAAATGAAGAACGACGCTGCTGCCGCGCTCAACGAGCCCTATGTGGACTTCTCGAAGCTCGATCAGCAGCAGCAAACGAAACTCATAGGTTACGGCATCGCATCTTCGTTCGTCGACTCTCTTGAAAAATTGAGCGGCAGCGTTGATGCATACGACTTGCTCGGCGGAGACCCGCAAAGGATAGCTGATTCACTCGGTATCCCGCTCTCCAATCGGACGGTTCTCGGAGATTTCGACGCGCTTCGTTCCCTCGGTGCGATTTTCATTCCGCTGACCTCGTCGAAAGACATCGGCGTTATCGGAGCGCAGTTGGCATATTACAACGTGAAGACGCAGCTCATCGGAACTGATGATTGGTACGATCTTAACCAGCTTTCAAATAACGATATATATGTCGATGGAGTTGTATTTTGCAGCGACACCTATTTCGACACGAACTTGCCAGCATACAAAGCCGCCAGCGATTCGCTTTCTCAGATCTCCGATATAGAATTCGACAGGACAATATCCTACGGGTATGATTTGACGAACATGCTGCTCGGCATTATCAAGAATGGGGCCGGCAGATCGGAAATTATGAATTCTTTGAGATTAGAAACTTTCCACGGATTACACTCCACAATTTCGTTTTCCGGCGATAACTCAAATCATTACATACATATTCTCCAATTCAAAAAGGGAAACATAATCGATCTTGGTGAAGTCGACGAAGCCGCAGATAGTAAATAGTAGACGGTAAACACCGGCAGGCTTGTCGCTTCATACTTTCTGGTTTCTGTTTAGTGCTTAAATGGGAGGCTGACATGGTCAATAAGAATCATTCCCGATTGGGAGCGCCCGGCACTCAGGAGAGACACACGTTGCGTGAATGGCCCGAAAGCGAAAAGCCCCGCGAAAAACTTCTCTCACAAGGTGCAACAAAACTCACCGACATAGAGCTTCTTGCAATACTTCTAAGAACCGGGATTCGAACAAAATCTCATTCAAAAACGGCCATCGATATCGCGAGGGAAGTCTTGATGACATTCGATAATTCTCTTGAAACACTTTCATCGCGGGATGCACTTGAGATGTCGGACATCGCAGGTATCGGATGCGTGAAGGCAGTTACTCTTGCCGCAGCGTTTGAGCTCGGCAGGAGACTGCAGGGTAGTCCAAGCAGCGACAAGCCGCTCTTAAATAACCCGGAAGCTGTCTATAAATTCATCATGAGAGATTTTGCCGGCGAGAGGCGCGAGGTGTTCAGAGTAATTGCGCTGAGCACATCCGGCAGGGTCAAGCGTGTGAAGACGATGACGGAGGGAACGCTGAGTGCAAGCCTGGTTGACGCGAGAGCCGTATTCAAGTTCGCAATACTCGAGGAGGCAGCGAGCATTATCGTGGTACACAATCATCCGAGCGGAAAGCTTGATCCGAGCAAAGAAGACATTCAGATCACGAAAGACCTCATGGCATCTGGACGCTTCCTGGACATTTCCGTCCATGATCATTTGATCGTTGGGCCGACAGGATATCTGAGCATGAAGAACGCGGGATATATATGAGGTGGCTCTAGCGTTGGTATTCAAAATTCAGAATTTTTAATCGGCGCTTTTGAACTTTGAGCCGTGGCTTTGAGTCTGGAGTCCTGGCTTATCTTCTTTCTGCAGCCACGGGTTCCTGTTGCGACTTTTTCATGTATGTCCCGAAGACAAAATCCCACAACGGTGAGCTAACTCCGTAATTGCCGTCAGGATCCATGTAATGGTGCCGCATGTGCTGCTGCTTCAAGTATAGCGAGATCTTTCCGTGCAGACTGAAATGATGTACAGCATAATGGGTCAGGTCATACGCGAGGTAGCCGAGGATGAATCCCGCGAAGAACGGCGGCAGGTAGTAGGCACCAAGAACATTCCTGAAAAGGAAATAGAAGATAAAAGCCAGCGGGATGCTGACAATCGGCGGCATAACGAGCCGGGTAGAATCGTTAGGGTAGTCGTGATGGACGCCATGGAACATGAAGTGAATCTGTTTTCCCCATCCACTCTTCGGCACAAAATGAAAAATGAACCGGTGAAGCATGTACTCCGTGAAACTCCAGACCGTTAACCCAAGCACGAGCAACGGGACGGCGTACGTGAAGCCGACGCCAGTTTCTGCTGTCCTATAAAACATATAGCCGATGACTGGAAAATATATTATTGCCGGAACCAAAGGATGAACGTGGGAGAAGAATTCAAGAATCCCGCTATCGAACATTCTCGCGGACTCATCCTTATTTGAAACGTAAAGTTTCATGGGGGTGCTCCTTTTCTCTGAATCAGTTGCTTTAAATGGTGATTCTTAGCCACGAGGCAAATGGTCAGCCGCTGGCTATCACCTCCATCTAAAACTGAAATGATACCTAGAAAATTCCCAATTTTGCCATGAAGTTAGAAGGGGTCTTAATTTTGTGGAGAACTTCGGCAATTCCTCCGAAGGATTATCCTCCGCAGAAGGCTGCTTTGGGCCGGTCGCTCGCGGCTTAGGAGCTTTCCTTTTCCGACTTAGCGTTGTAAACGATTTTGCGGATGGTGTCGAACCTCAGATACGGGTACTCGTCCTGAATCTTTTCAATAGCGTCACCGACACTCATATAGTTTCGCAGATCTTTAAAGCGACGCTTGATCTGGTAATCTCTGACTGCCTTGTAGTCCAAAAGGCTATTTTCGATCAGCTTTTCGTATAGCTCATCAGGGAGGATATCGCTAAGTGGGTTTTCAATCTGCTTTTTCTGTACCTTCTTTTTTTCCGAGGGAACTCCCGTTATTTTTTCCATGATTTCCTCGCTTGTGCTTTAGTGAGACTTAATTTTGACATACGTTATCAAAGTCTCGCCTTTCCCTCCGATTTAGACGTATTTCTATTTTTCATTATACCAATATTAAAGGTCTTTTCGAAATCCTTTACAGCAACTTACGTGGGCGATAGAGGATTCGAACCTCTGACCTCTCGCGTGTGAAGCGAACGCTCTGAACCAACTGAGCTAATCGCCCGACATATGCTCAAATACAGAAGCCAAAAGAACAAGTGACTTTACAAGCCAGATTCTCGAAATTAATGCACCAAAATTCTGACTTTAAGAACATTATTGCTGAATAATCTAACACACGTTGAACTCGTAATCAAGAAAATCCTCTTGATTTTGGTTATTTCTTCCATATTGACCCTCACACCGATATCCGAACATTCTCGAGCTCTGCCAGGTTCCTTTACAGACGGAGTCACATAAGAAAGGTTTAAGACGTCCCGTCTCTTTTGATACGAGGCAGAGCGCCATCACCGTAAACAGGTCCCGATCACGCTGAGTATTGAAGGACCAAAAGGACCTCAGATTCCAGCTGCTTCAAGAACTTTTACTGCCACATCGTACTTCTTGAAAGGCGGCAACAGGTAAGCACCTGCGACTGCCGACTTGACCTCACGGAGAAATCCCGCTGAAATATCTATCCCGACCTGGGCAGCGTTCTCTCCGGCTCGAAACATTCTCTCCCTGATCCGCTCAGGGATGTTTATTCCCGGTATCTCATGGTGAAGAAACTCGGCGTGCCTATGACTTCTAAGTGGAAGGACTCCTATCACAACTGGAACATGCAATGGTTCCGCAGCCTTTATAAATCGCTCGAAAATGCCGACTTCATATATCGGTTGAGTTATAACCACCTTGGCACCCGATTCTACTTTGCGGCCGAGTTTCTCCATCTCGTAATCGAAAATATCGGCAGACGGATTGACGGCACATGCAATTAGGAACGAAGTTGCCTCGCCTATTGGATTTCCCCCCGAATCCCGGCCGCAATTCATGTTCTCCACAATCTTGATAAGACCAACTGAGTCGACATCAAAGACCGATTTTGCCTGTGGAAGATCGCCGATCTTTGCCGGATCTCCGGTAATCACCAGAATGTTCCTTAGACCGAGCGCATGTGCACCCAAAAGTTCTGCTTGCAGGCCGATCATGTTTCTGTCACGCGCAGCAAGATGTGTAATCGCTTCGATTCTGACTTCCTGTTGAATAATTCTCGAGATCGCAATTGAGCTCATTCTTATCCGGGCCCGCGCTCCGTCTGTGATATGTACCGCATCGAAGCCATTTTCCTTACAAAATCGTGCCCCATCGATCACGCTTGAAATATCGAGACCGCGGGGGATGTCGAGCTCAAGAGTTGTGACGAATTTCTTCCCGATTTTTTTTGAAAACTCGGAACGCGTCTCAGCCTTTTCTCCAGCAGGCGCCTTCTCGGCAGCAGGCTTCTTCCTAGCCGAGACAACCGGCTCTCGGAATTCTTGTGACCGATCAGGCTTCACACCCCGGACGGCTTCCGCAATCGCCTTGATGTGAGATGGAGTTGACCCGCAGCAAGCTCCAATGATAGTGACGCCTGCCTCGACAAGCTGCTTTGCATATGTCGCAAGATATTCCGGCGTTGCGTGGTAAATAGATCTCCCGTCCACGAGGGTCGGAATTCCAGCTGCCGGTTGAGCCGATAGGATGAGATCTTTGGAATACATTGATTTTATTATTCCGTACATTCTCTGCGGGCCCACAGTACAATTGGACCCGACAACATCGACGCCTTTAGATTTGATGTGCCGCACGACTTCGACCGGAAAATCCGTTGCCAAAATTGCGCCGTCTTCGGAAAATGTCTTCTGTGCGACGATTGGTATGTCGGAAGAAATTTCCTTTGCGGCATCGATCGCCGTGTCAAGCTCGTTCAAATCTAAGAATGTTTCGAGAATCAGAAGATCCACTCCACCTTTAACCAGAATTTCTATTTGCTCTTTGAAGACTTTTTTTATATCCGCGATCTTGGTTTTTCCGAGAGGCTCAAGAAGTCTTCCGGTGGGTCCGACTGCGCCGGCGACGTAGACGCTTTCTCCTGCCGCACGTCTTGCAATTTCTACGGCGGCCCCATTTATATCATTCATCCTGTCGGCAAGATGGTACGACTCAAGCCGCATCCGGTTTGCAGAAAATGTATTGGTCTCGATGATTTCTGCGCCCGCCTGAATGTACTCTTTGTGCGCGCGCTCCACAATGTCGGGGTTCTTAATATTCTGGATCTCAGGCGGCTTTTCGTCATATTCGTATAATTCAAGGAGCGTTCCCATCGCCCCATCACAGACGATAACACCGTCTTTGAGTCTCTCTCGAAATGGCTTCTTCATTCTTTCCTAAAATTTAACCTTGCGAATGCCGACGAAGTCCGACACAATTCCCGGACAGTCGAGTTTCAGCGTTCGCAAGGTCGTTTCAAGTTATAAATTTTCCCGACGAATTCAAAAAAGTAGGTCGAGAACCCGCTGAGCTAGCGCGGGATATGGTAACTACGCATGCTCATCGTTGCTTAATCGACGCGTAGTCGCTCTGTCGATCGACCACTTCCCTCCGCCAATGATCATTATTGCTACCGCCATGGCAACCATCAAAACGTGAAATTCAAATCCTTCACCTGCTTGATGTCCGGACCAGTTCATGAAGAACCCGTTTTTGACGTGAACCATGAAGGCCGCGACGACCATCTCAATACCGATGCCGAAGGCAGCCACTCTGGTCAGCGCTCCGACAATTAGAGCGATGCTTCCGAGGCTTTCAGCGATAATCGCCAGCGCGGCGAACACCGCCGGGATATGCTCCATGCCGGTCATATAATTGAACGTGGTCGCAAGGCCGAATCCACCAAACCATCCGAAGACCTTCTGCATTCCGTGCGGAAACATTACTACTCCGAGTCCCAGCCGCAGAACGAGTCCTGTCCATGAATCGTCGGTATCAAATAATTTTTTCATTTTGTATCTTGGTTTTCTTGAGGAATCGTTTTCATGAATCTATGCAAAATATTTGGAAAAGTCCAGCTTCCGTGGATCTGACATATCATGGCATGAATCTAACTCCTGAGTTTCTCGTAGCCGTCTTTGGTTTGATCCCGAATAATTCAGTTATCCTCAGCCATCATGGTGACTGCAATCACGAGACAGCTATAATCATATTGTAATGAATTCGGTGAGCCGGTATATTTTAAAAGTTAATCGTCAGCAGCTACACCAGGGTTATCACAAATTACAATGACTCGACATTCTAGAATTACATAAGGATAAATTCATTTGCGCACAATTCTCAGCGGATCTCTGTTCACCCTGATCTTGCTCTCAAACGGACCCGCAATATCTCAGGGGATCTACACGATTTCGGGACGGATCACCGACTCCAAGACCGGCGAATCCCTTCCCTCGGCAAACGTGAGAGTCTCAGGCTCAGGAATGGGAACTATCACTAATCTTAACGGATCCTATCTTCTTTCTCTTCCGGCGGGAAATTATAATCTTGTCTACAGTTACGTAGGTTATCAAACGGACTCCGCGATCATCAGGCTTACCCGCGATACTAATGAAGATATAAAGCTTGAACCGTCGGACATTCTCCTTCCGGAAATAGTTACCATAGCCGAAGACCCGGCTTATGCGATCATTCGAAAGGCGATCGCAAGAAAACATGAATGGGCAAAGCTACTGTGGTCGTACGACTTCAAAGCTTTCACAAGGTTGACGATCTACCGCGAGACTTCCCTTGCCGGCATCACGGAATCCTACACCGACGGTTACTGGCAGAAAGGAGATTCACTCCATGAAGTGGTGACTCAAAAACGCGAGACAAAGAATCTGCCCGAGGCGGGATTCATACCATCGGTGGGAGAAATAATAAATTTCACCGATGACATGATCGAATTTTCCGGATACAAATTTGTCGGGCCGATCGCCGACGATGCATTCGATTATTATAAATACAAACTCCTCAGAACATTCAGCAAAAACAGCGTTGCCGTATATGAGATCGAAGTTATACCGCAGTCTCGCCTCGTCCCGCTTTTTGCCGGCAAGATTTCCATAGCCGATTCCTCGTTTGCGGTGATGGGGGTTGATTTCCATCCCAATGAAGCCTTCAGCATTCCTTTTCTGACAAAGCTGAAGCTGAATTTCACACAGCATTATTCTTTGTACAATGACAAATTCTGGATGCCGACCGATATCATAACCGACTTAGGAATGAAAATCCAATTCGCAGGAATATCGCTTCCGAGAATCGTCATCAATGAGACATCGGATATTTATGAATATACATTGAATTCCCAGATTGCGGATTCGATTTTCAGGAAACCGGCGCTGGTCATTGATTCGAGCTCGACAAAACTCGATTCCACGTTCTGGAGCTCGCATGAGGTTCTGCCTCTGACTGCAGCCGAACAAGAAGGATACAGGACACTTGACAGCACGCAAACGCTGGCGAAACAATTCAAACCGTCAGGCGTCGCAGCCGCACTCCTCGGAAAAGGCGGACTTCTTTCGTTCATGCAATATGTTGACGTCCGGTTCGACAGAGTCGAAGGATTATTTCTCGGCGGAAAGTACACGTTTTTGTCCGGGAAAAAGGAGCGGATGATCGGGCTTTCCAACGAGGGATTCATCGACTCTTCAAGCATGGCAGGTTGGCGGCTGAATGCGGCCGCGGGATACGGGATCTCGGATAAAACATTCAAGTGCCGACTCGGCGGAGCATATCCATTTGGAGACAAAGTCAAAAATGAATTAGGCGCAGAAGTTTATCGCGACATCGACCATTATCCTGAAGACAATTTTTTCTCTTCGCTTACAACCACGATAACTTCGCTCTTCGGCCGCAACGACTATTATAATTATTACATGACGTACGGATGGACCGCGCATTATTCCATCATGCCGATCCCCCATCTTGATGCAACGGCAGCATATCTTTCCGAGAACGAAACGAGCGTCGTGAACATGACTAATTTCAGCATCCTTTCATTCGACAATACATACCGGCCGAATCCGCCGATCATGGCTGGAGAGATGCGGAGTGTAAAATTAGATGCCCGTTATGGGGATGAACAAGCACCGCTCGACATGCTTCCGGTAAACGCGGTTGAGCTCACTGCAGAGTATTCCTCGCCGTCC
>Ga0335078_10004227_pt1 | contig 21315 bp, 17 predicted proteins | sample Lox_Sample_32_FD_206711 | JGI IMG/M metagenome (GOLD analysis project Ga0335078, IMG submission 206711) | Soil microbial communities from Loxahatchee National Wildlife Refuge, Florida, United States - Lox_Sample_3.2 | ecosystem: Environmental > Terrestrial > Soil > Wetlands | place: USA...
GCCGCGACCTGGTCCAGTTCGGCGTCGACGGCCAGCGCCTGGGCCTGCCGCGGACCCGGGCCCGCGAGGTGGACCCCGTGATCCAAGCGGTCGGCGCGCAGTCGTACGCGGATGTGCCGGTCGGGCTCTTGTCGGGCGGGCAGCAGCAGCGGCTGCGGATCGCCCAGGCCCTGGCGGGCGGGCCACGGCTGCTGCTGTGTGACGAGCCGCTGCTCTCGCTCGACCCAGCTGCGCAGGAAGAGATCGTCGCGGTCATCGACCGGCACCGCCGCGAGCACGGCACCACCGTGGTGTACGTCACCCACGAGATCACTCCCATCGCGGACGTGGTCGACCAGGTCCTGTACGTGGCGGCGGGCCGGTGGGCCGCCGGGTCCCCCGGCACCGTGCTCACCACGCAGAGCCTCAGCGCCCTGTACGGCACCCATATCGACGTGATCCGGGTGCACGACCACATCGTCATCGTCGGCGGGGACGGCGCAGGCACCTGTACCCACCCAGACCATGAGGCCGCAGGCCACGACCATGATCTGAACGACGGCCACCCAGGCCACTCGCCGGAAGGACACCAGCGCTGATGGGCATCGGATTCCTGCTTCAGCAGCCTTTCGCTCAGCACGCGCTGCTAGCGGCCGCGCTCGTCGCGGTCAGCTGCGGCCTCATCGGCCCGTTCGTGGTGACCAGGGGAATGGCCTTCGCCGTGCACGGCACCGCCGAGCTCGCCTTCACCGGGGCCGCGGCCGGGCTGCTGATCGCGAACAACCCCGTCGTCGGGGCCCTGGTCGGCGCCGTTGTCGTCGCCGGGCTCATCTCCGTGTTCGGCGGCCGGCAGCGCGAGCGTGACTCCGCGATCGGGGTCATCCTCGCCTTCGGGATGGGCATCGGCGTCCTGCTGCTCGGCTTCTACCACGGCTTCGCCACCGCGGCCACGAACATCCTGTTCGGCAACATCTTCGGGGTCTCCGGCGACCAGCTGATCGTCTTGCTCGTCATCGGCCTGATCGTCGTGGCCGTCATGGGCATCTGGTACCGGCCGCTGCTGTTCGCCTCGGTCGACCCTGAGGCCGCCGAAGCGCGCGGAGTCCCGGTTCGCGGCCTGGGGCTGCTGTTCCTGATCGTGCTCGCCCTCACGGTGACCGGAGCCGCCCAGGTGGTCGGCACCTTGCTCGTGCTCAGCCTGGCCATCACCCCGGCCGCCGCCGCGCAGCGGCTGTCCGCCAGCCCGCTCGTCGTGGCCGGGCTCTCCATCGCGTTCGCCGTGGTCGCCGCCGACGGCGGGCTGCTCGCTAGCTTCCAGAGCAACGTAAAGGCCAGCGTGTTCATCACCAGCTTCAGCTTCGCCATCTACGTCGTCGCCCGCCTCGCCGGGCCGCTGCTACGCGACCGCCGGTCACGTCACCAGGGTCATCCCGCTGGCCCGGAGGCCACGCAACCCCGGCCGACGGCTGAACTGCCTGGTACGCCCGTTGCCGCGGCCTCCGCCGAGGATGGTGGCGGGGTCGGGTGACCCAGGTCGGCGTGAGTATGCGTCCGGCAACCTCTCTCCCTGTGCAGCACCGATCGTGAATATCGAGAACGACGCCGGTGCCCGCATGTGGTAAGGCACCTCGGCTGGTCTAGAATGCCGATGGAGCCGCGGATAATCCGCGCACCCGACCCCGGTGTCACGCACAATGGGTCACCAGGCTCTCAGCGGTACGGTCAGAGCTGACTTTGACACGGAGCAGATCTGGCCTATCCGGCGGAGGTGTGCAGCCATGCCGCGAGAATCAACTCGGTCGCCGTGGTAGGTGGCGGGCTCATGGGAGCGGGCATTGCCGGGGAGTATGCGCCGCCGCCGTTGGTCAAGCGGATGGTCGCCACGGGCCGGCTCGGCCAGAAGTCCGGACGAGGTTTCTACGACTACGACAAGTAGCAGGGCCGCTATGTGTTCACGAATCTTCCGGTATAGACGAGGATCTCGGCTTAGTTCGTGCTCAGGAGCGGCCTGTCGGGCTAATTGGATTGGAGGTGAACATCTTCGCGGACGCCACCCATGATCATCAGTGGATCCACGTCGAGCCCGAGCGCGCCGCGAAGGGCCGGCCTCGAGTGCGCGTTCGGGGTTCTCGTCGAGGTCGAGGGGGCGGATCGGCCGGCCTGCGTCATCGAGACGATTGTGATCGACCGGTAATGCTGCCCGTTACCAGGCGCAGGAGTAATTACCAAGGGAGCGCGGTCCGATGAGCATCAGGTCCATTGTCCCGACCGCCCGGTCTGATTCGACGGGCAAGGTCGTGTCGGCCAGGGAGGCCGTCCGGCTTATCCGCATCGGCGACACGGTCGCCATCGGCGGGTTCTTCGCCATCGGCCTGGCCATTGAGGTCATCCACGAGCTGGGCGCGGTGTTCGGGGCCACCGACGAGGAGTCCGCAGCCTTCGGCAAGCCGCGCGATCTGACCCTGGTGTTCTGCGTCAGCCCAGGCGACTGGGAATCCGGCGGCGCCAACCGGCTGGCCCAGCCCGGCCTGGTCAAGCGGATCATCGGCGGGCACTGGTCCGCTGTACCCGCTTTGTACCAGCTCGTCGCGGGCAACCAGGTCGAGGGCTACAACATGCCGCTCGGCCCGATGTCGCACCTGTACCGGGATATCGCCGCAGGCAAGCCCGGGCACCTGTCCCGGGTCGGGCTGGGCACGTTCGCCGATCCGCGTTTCGGCGGCGGCAAGCTGAATGAGATGACGACCGAGGACCTGGTCGAGCTGGTGGAGATCGGCGGCCGGGAGTACCTATTCTACAAGGCCTTCCCGGTCAATGTCGCGATCATACGCGGCACCACCGCCGACCCGGTCGGCAACATCACGATGGAGCGGGAGGCGCTGACCTGCGACACGCTGTCGCTGGCGATGGCGGCGCACAACTCCGGGGGCCTGGTGATCGCGCAGGTGGAGCGGCTCGCCGATGTGAACAGCCTCAACCCGCGTCAGGTGAAGATACCCGGCGCGCTGGTCGATTGCGTCGTGGTGGCGACGGACCCGGGAAACCATCCGCAGACCCTGGCCAGCCCCTACAGACCAGCCTTTGCGGCCGAGGTGCGGGTTCCGATGACATCGCTCGCGCCGATGCCGATGAGCGATCGCAAGATCATCGCCCGGCGCGCCGCTATGGAACTACGGCCCAACAGCGTAGTGAACCTCGGCTTCGGCATCCCCGAAGGGGTCGCCTCGGTGGCCGCAGAGGAGAAGATCGCCGACCTCATAACGCTGACCGCGGAGCCCGGCATCCTCGGCGGCATCCCGGCCGGCGGCAACGACTTCGGCGCGGCCACCAACCCGCAGGCAGTCATTGACATGCCCTATCAGTTCGACTTCTACGACGGCGGCGGTCTCGACGCGGCGTTCCTCGGACTCGCGCAAGCCGACAGGGAAGGCAACCTCAATGTATCGAGGTTCGGCGCGCGGATGGCCGGCGCGGGCGGCTTCATCGACATCAGCCAGAACGCGAAGAAGGTGCTGTTCCTCGGCACCTTCACCGCGGGTGACCTCGAGGTCTCGGTCGCCGAGGGCAAGCTGCTGATCGAGCGCGACGGACAGTACCAGAAGTTCGTCGCGGAGGTCGGGCACCGGACATTCTCCGGGCCGCACGCCGCGCAGCAGGGAAAGGACGTCCTCTACATCACCGAGCGGTGCGTATTCCGGCTCACTACGGAAGGCCTGGAGCTGACCGAGGTCGCTCCCGGCATCGACATCGAACGTGACATCCTCGCCAAGATGGCGTTCAAGCCGATCGTGAGCAAGCCGCGCGAGATGGACCCCCGTATCTTCCAGCCCGACTCGATGGGCCTTCGGGAGGACATGCTGCGGCTGCCGCTTGACGCACGGGTCACCTACGATGACGAGCGCAACATCCTGTACATGAACTTCGAGGATCTCCAGCTGAAGTCGATGAAGGTAATCGAGGATGTCGTTGGGAAGATCAGGGAGGTCTGCGGGCCGCTCGGCCACAGGGTCTACGCCGTGGTCAACTACGACGGCTTCGAACTCGACAGCGACCTCGAAGACGCCTACCTCGACGCCGTGCAGGAAATGGGCGACACCTACTTCCACGGCGTGACCCGGTTCACCACCAGCGCGTTCATGCGCGCCAAGCTCGGCGACGCGCTCGAATCACGCGGTGTCGCGCCGCACATCTACGAATCCGAAGGCGAAGCTGCAGGCGCCGTACGCACCACCTTGCCACGCCAGGAGTAACTGGGCCTCCCTTCGGTCCGTGTGACGCACAGGCACAACGGCCAGATGAAAGGACCGTTCACGGGCCTGACAGCACCAGCGGACTCTATGTTCTTGACCGGGGAATCCCGTGAGCATCGACGCGCGGGCGGCTGCAGCTCTCGGCACATGCCATCGTGCTCACCCGGCCACCACGGCCGTATGTGCCGGATGACTCCGGCTGGCCCGGGTCGTTGTCACCCGGCACCTCGACAAGGCGATCCGGCTGCGTTACGTTGCCGTCGACTGGCTCGACAGGAGGGCTTGGCCATGACGACAACGGTCACCGCGCTGGCGCAGGACATCGGGCTCGCCCGGGAGACCGACTACTTCTTGATGAAAGACCAGCTGACCGAGGATGAGCTGGGACTGCTGTACAGGGTGCGGAAGTTCGCGGAAACCGAGGTACTGCCGGTCGTCAACCAGTACTGGGAACGGGGCGAGTTCCCGTTCGAGCTGGTGCCCAAGCTTGCGGAGCTGAACGTCGTCGGCGACACCATGGTGGGCTACGGCACGACGCCGATGTCGGCCGTCGGTTCGGGATTGCTGACTTATGAGCTCAGCCGTGTCGATGGCAGCATCGCGACGTTCTTCGCAGTGCACGTGGGGCTGGCGATGCAGTCGGTCTACCTGCTTGGCTCGGAGGAGCAGAGGCAGCGCTGGCTGCCGCCGATGGCCAGACTGGAGAAGATCGGGGCGTTCGCGCTGACCGAGCCCGATCACGGGTCCGACGCGGTCATCCTGGAGGCCACGGCCCGGCGCGACGGCAGCGAGTGGGTGATCAACGGCCATAAGCGCTGGCCCGGCAACGCCGTGTGGTGCGACGTGATCGTGGTCTTCGCCCGTGACACGGACGACGGACAGGTCAAGGCGTTCGTCGTGGAGAAGGACAACCCCGGCTACACCGCGTCCAAGATCGAGGGCAAGGTCTCGCTGCGGATGGTGCAGAACGCTGACATCACCCTAGACAACTGCCGCGTCTCCGAAGATGCCCGGCTGCAGAACTGCAACTCGTTCGCCGACGTCGCCAAGGTGCTCAAGGGCACTCGCAACACCGTTGCCTGGGCATCGGCCGGGCACGGGGTCGCCGCCTACGACATCGCCCTCAACTACGCTCAGCGGCGGACCCAGTTCGGCCGGCCCATCGCGAAGAACCAGATGATCCAGTCGATGCTCGTCGAGATGCTCGGCGAGATCACCGCCATGCAGCTGTACTGCATCCGCCTCGGGCGGCTGATCGACGACGGCAAGATGAACGACACGAGGGCCGCCCTGGCCAAGTACTTCTGCTCGGTCAAGGCCCATCATGTGTGCCGCCTGGGCCGCGACATCCTCGGCGGCAACGGCATCCTGCTGGATTTCCACGTGATGCGCCACCTGTGCGACATGGAGTCGCTCATCACTTACGAGGGCACCGCGGAGATCCAGGCGCTCATCGTCGGCCGCGACGTCACCGGGCAGAGCGCCTTCGCCTGAGGGCTTGGTGCCGGACGCTTACCCGGCCGGGTCAGGTAGCTGTCTTGGCCGCGCGGGCGAGCTTCTGGGCGCTCATCGCGCTCATTCTGTTCGGGCATCGTGATGATCTTCGTTAACATCCCGGGCGGCTCGCGGTCTACTCGGTCGGGAATGGCCTTCGCCGTGCACGGCACTGCCGAGCTCGCCTTTCACCGGGGCCAACATCCTCTTCGGTCAGCGGGTGCCTGGCACTTCCGGCTAGCCGGTATCCCGGGATGGCAGCCCGCCGGGGGCTCATCTGGGTGCTGGCCATGGCGACACCGGGCCATTCCCGAGCGACCTTTGACGGTAACGACCGAGCTTCCCGGACCCCAGGAGGGCGAGCGATGTCACAGATACGGATCACCAAGCAGCGCCGGACGGCCGGCGCAGGCCGACACGGGCAGGCGGAGCCGCCGCTCCCCCTGGATCCCCGGGACCCCGACATCACCCGGGTCAAGCAACTGCAGCGAAGCCGAGCCGGGACTGCAGCGGAAACGCCTTCCTCTGCGAGGACGTGATGGCGGATGCGGACGCCACCGACTTCGACCGGTACGCCTACCTGCCGGGTGCCGAGCCGCAGGTCGACATGTTCGTCGACCACGGCTGACCCCATGCGCTCGCGCTGGACCGTGCCGCGCGCTTCCGATCGCGTTGTTCAGGGGGATGACTCCCGTGAATGAGGTCGCCAAGGGCAGCGACCGGGAGGAGCAGGCCGCGGCCATGCCGCGGTCGCCGTCGGAGCCCGGGAAACTCCGGAAGCTGGTTTATGTCACGCTCCCCGGCTGCTGGGGTGCGCTCATTGTCGGGTGCCTGTCCTTCACGCCGTCGTTGCTGCCGCGCGACGGTATCATCCAGGGCCTGATCTGGGGCATCACCGCGGCCATCGGCTATGGGCTCGGGGTGCTCGCCGCGTGGATCTGGCGGGCTTTCGCTGACCGGGACGCCCGGCAGCCGCGGCGCCGGTCCTGGGCCGCCCTCTTCATCGGCGCGGCGGTCCTGGTCGTGGTGTCCTTCGGGCTCGGGCAGTACTGGCAGTACCGGATCCGCACGCTGATGGGGGTGACGGGCTACAACGTCGCGTTCGTCGTCATCTCCCCGTTCATCGCCGCGCTGATCTTCTGCCTCATCCTGCTGATCGGGCGCGGCCTTCGCGGCCTGTACCGCTGGGCCGCGCAACTGCTCCACCGCTGGCTCGGGCAGCGCGCGGCGCGCGCGGTCGCCTGGATTGTGGTCGTCGGCCTCTTCTACCTGGTAAACGCCGGCCTGCTGTTCCACGGTTTCGTCAACGTGGCCAACGCTGCCTTCTCGGTGCGCAACACGACGACCCCGGCGGGGGTGCACCAGCCCGCGACCAGCCTCCGGTCGGGCGGGCCAGGCTCGCTCGTGCCGTGGGACACGCTGGGCCGGGAAGGCCGCAGCTTCATCGGTACGGGCCCGTCGGCGGGTGATATCGAGAAGGCCACCGGTCATCCGGCCACGGAACCGATCCGGGCCTACGCCGGGCTGGCGTCGGCCGCTGACGCGCAGTCCAGGGCCGCCCTGGCGGTCCGGGACCTCCAGCGCGAGGGCGGCTTCAGCCGCAAGAACCTGCTCGTGGTGACGACGACCGGCAGCGGCTGGGTCGACCCGGCGCTGGTGGACAGCTTCGAGTACCTCAGCGGCGGCGACGCGGCGACCGTGGCGATCCAGTACTCGTACCTGCCGTCGTGGATTTCCTATCTGGTCGACCAGTCCAAGGCGCGCGAGGCAGGCGCGGCGCTGTTCGGCGCGGTCTACGGCCGCTGGTCGCAGCTGCCCTCCGGCCAGCGCCCCAGGCTGTTCGTGGCCGGGGAAAGCCTGGGGTCCTTCGGCGGCGAGGCCGCCTTCGGCGGCGAATACGGTCTGAGCCTGACCGCTGGCACGCTGTTCACGGGACCGCCCAATTTCAACACGCTGTTCCGGGAATTCAGCGACCACCGCGACCCCGGCAGCCCGGAGGTCCAGCCCGTCTTCCAGGACGGGCGCAGTATCCGGTTCGCGGACGATCCGGGTACGGGCATACCGCCGGCAGGCCGCCCCTGGAAAGGCAGCCGGGTCCTGTACATGATGCACCCGTCGGACCCGGTCGTCTGGTGGAGCCCGCACCTGATCTTCAGCGAGCCCGGCTGGATCAGCCAGCCACCGGGCCGGGACGTGCTCGCGGGCATGTTCTGGATGCCACTGGTGACCTTCTGGCAGGTCAGTGCCGACCTTCCGTTCGCTCAGGGTGTCCCGGCCGGGCACGGCCACCACTACACCGCCGAGTACGTCGACGGGTGGAACGCCGTGATGCAGCCGGCCGGCATCACCCGCCAGGACCTGGCCAGCATCAGGAAGATCATCGCGGCCGGGGGATGATCGCCTGCCACGATGGCGCATCAAGTCCGCCGGCTGCTTTCCGGGTCACCGGGAACCCCACGCCCACACCGCTGCCGCCAGGACACCTAGCCCGTTCACCGCCCCGTGCAGGCCGGCCGGCGCGGGCACGCTGCCGCTGCGGCGCCGCAGCTCGAAGAACACCACCCCGGCCAGGCCGGTGAAAGGACGGTTCCCAGCACCGAGATGACCTGGCCGGATGTGCCCCTTCCCCACGACAGTTCCGACCGCATCGTTGTCGGCGGCCATGCCGAGTGACGGAAGCACATGCCACGAGCCGAACAGCGCTGACGAGACCACGGTGGCCATCCGCGTCCCGCGGCCCCGGCGCAGCCGGGCCCACAGCACCCTAGCCCGAAGCATGCTGAGTACCGGTGACGAAAGATGCCGTTCCCACAATCGCCGGCGAAGATCGCGAGACCGGGAGCGGAGGAGCGTGCACCACCGCCCGTTCGGTGAGAGCTTAAATTCCATTCATCCCGAACGGGCCGGGTGTTACGGCTGCCATCCGTGCATGTCTCATCGAGACCGAAAGCCGCCGTGCCGATGAATCCAGCGTGCCACCTGCCAGGCTCCGGCCGGCGGGGTCTTGGGCTAGCCGGAGGTGTCGCCGCCGTTCGCGGCGAGCGGGAGCTCGGCACGCAGGCTGGTGCCCGCCCCGCGCGGGCTGTGGAGGAAGAGCCGGCCGCCCAGTGCCTCCACACGGTCCTTGAGGCCGGCCAGGCCGGTGCCGCGAGCAAGGTCGGCGCCGCCGGCGCCGTCGTCGCGGACCGCCACGCGGAGGACGGCGTCTGCGGCGTCGGCCTCGATCTCGACGGTAACGGCCGAGGCGCGCGCGTGCCTGGCCGCGTTGGTCAGCGCCTCGGCGACGACGTAGTACGCGCTGACCTCGACCGGCTCCGGCAGCCGCTGGTCCGCACGCACCCGCAGGTCGACCGGGATCGGCGAGCGGCGGGCGAGCGCCTTCAGGGCGGGGCGCAGGCCGCCCTCGGCCAGGACCGCGGGGTGAAGGCCGCGCGCGATCTCGCGTACCTCCTCCAGCGCCCCGGTCGCCTCGGCGGCAGCCCGGTCGAGGTCTGCGCCGAGCCCGCCCAGATCCGGCGGCACCGCCGCCCGGGCCGCCCGCAGCAGCAGCGCAAGCGAGACCAGCCGCTGCTGCGCGCCGTCGTGCAGGTCCCGCTCGATCCGCCGGCGGGCCAGGTCGGCGGCAGCGACGATCCGCGCGCGTGACGTGGTGAGCTCGGCATACAGCTGGGCGTTATCCACGGAGACGGCCAGCTGGCCGGCGATGAGCTGGACGGCGTCCAGGCGTTCGGCGGTGAACGCGCCGCGGATGAGCCGGTTCTCCAGCACCAGCACCGCCCGCAGCGTGCCGCGGCTGAGGATCGGCAGGGCCAGCAGCGAGCAGCATCCGGCATCGGCGAAGTACGGATCGCGGGCGAACCGGGCGTCGCCGACAGCGTCGGCTACCACCAGCGGCTCCCGCGTCCGCTGGGCGTAGCGCAGCACCGACATCGGAACCGCGCGTTCGTGCCCCGTGCCGCCGAGCGGGGCGGCGCCGACATCGCCGCCGGGGGCGGGCAGCAGCCAGTCATGCCGGTCCCGGCTCCACAGCAGCAGGTGGACGCCGGTGGCGCCGGTCATCGCGCTGACCACCTCGGCCACGCGGGCGTGCAGCCGGCCGATGCTAGTCTCCGAGCTCAGCGCCTGCGAGGCGGACAGGATGCCGAGCAGGTCGATGGTCCCGGTCGTCACGGCGGCGCGGCGATCAGGAAGATCGCCGGGATCGTCGCCGCTTTGCCCGGCGGTCGCCTCGGCCCGTGGGTGCAGGGCCGGGTAGGCCCAGTCCAGCTGGGCGGCCTTCGCGGTCGCGCCCCAGGCGAGGTACTCCCGGCGAGCCTGGGCGAGAAGGTCAAAGCCGACGTGCTCGACGCCGTGGGCCAGGTAGAAGCGGGCCGTCCGTTCGGCAATCAGCGCCCGATGCCACGGCCGCGGCCGCTGCGCGACCTCCCGCTGCGCGATGTCGAAGGCCAGGACAGCGGCGCGGAAGTCGCCGGCCGCCCAGCCCCGCTCGGCCTCGAGCAGCCGCAGCAGGTGCAGGAAATTGTCCGGCGCGTCCACGGCGTGTGCGGCCAGCCACTCCGTGACATCGTCCAGCTGCGACAGCAGATCCGCGCGCTCGTCACCATCTGTTGCGCGGGCCTGCCCGGCCAGGGCCAGCCCGCGCAGCAGGCGGGCCACGGCCGTCGCGTAGTTTCCCACCAGAGCCGGCAGTAGCGGCATCGCCGCCTCGGCATGCCGCACCAGACCGGCAGGATCGCCGAAGATGGCGGCGGCGATCGCATACTGGATGTGCGTGTGGACAAGTGCCTGCGGGTTGCCGGCGTACCTATCGATGAGGATCGCCTGGTCGGCAGTGCTCAAGCTTTCGCCGCGCAGGACACCGGCCAGCCACCGGTAAGGGTGGAGCGACTGGGCGTTCTCTTCGTTACCGGTACGCCGCGCGAACGCCAGCCCCGCCTCCACCTCGGCGACGCAGCTGTCCAGCGTTGGCGCGCAGTCCAGCAGGAACGCCACGATCGGGTGGTAGGCGTATCCCGCATTGGCCAGGTCGCCCCCCGCGATCAGCCCCTCCCGAGCCCGGCGGGCTGCCTGGACACCGTTTTCGATCGGCTCGAACCAGCAGCAGCTGAGGACAGCGAACTGGAAGCGCGCCTGCGAGGTGCCGGGCTCGTAGCCGCGGGTCTCGCCCAGCGCCAAGATCCGCCGCACCGCCCGGTACCCGGCGGCGTAGTCGCCATGCAGCGCCATAGCAGCGGCGGCGGTGTGGCTCGCCGGGCCAACCAGTGTGCGGCTCGGGCCATGCTCGATCCAGATCCGCAGCGCTTCCAGGCTCAGCCAGCCGAGCGTAGCGTGGTCGGCGATGAAGTAGGCGGCGGGCAGGACCGCGTTGAGCAGACGAGACGCGGTGAGCAGCGTCGGGTCGGTGATGTCCGGCCGGGTCAGATCGCCGACGGTGTCGGTGTGATCCAGCCACCGGTACAGACAGCCGAACTGTTCGTTGACCTCACTGGAAAGCCGGTCCGCCGGCGGAACGGTAAAGCCGAGCGCGCCCAGCGACTGCAGGCCCAGGCTGATCGCCTCGGCAAAACGGTTCCTGTGGGTCAGGCTGCGCACCTGCACTACCGTCGGGTCGGCGCGCTCCAAGGCGGTGGGGCACAGTCCCTCGATCGCGCGGTACTCCTCGTCCATCTCCTCTAGGCGCCCCAGGCTGAACAGCGCGGCGTGGCGGCCGACTTGTACCTCGACGAGCGTAGCCGTCTCACCCGGGTCGACAAGCCGCAGCGCCGCCGTCAGCAGCGCGTTCACCAGGCCGTAGTCCCCGATCAACCTCGCCTGACCCGCGGCACGCCGCAGCAGCCCCACCACCGCACGCCGCTCCGCGGGGTCCTCGACGGCGTCGATTGCCGGCAGGTACTGCCCGGCAGCTACCGCGAACAGCTCCGGCACCCCGGCCAGCCGCCGCGCCATGGCCAGCTGCAGGGTGTGCCGCCGCCGCAACTCCAGCCCACCTAGGACCGCCTCCCGGATCCGGTCGTGGCGGAACCGCACTGCTTGGTGCAGCCCCGGCTCCACCACTAGCAGGCCCTCGTCGACGGCGGGCGCCAGCATCTGTTCCACCATGTCCGCCGGCTCGCCGGTGGCAGTCTGCAGCAGGCTCAGCTCGGCCCGCCCGCCCAGACACGCCATCGCCTCTACCAGCTGCCGCGACCCCGGCAGCATCGCCTGAATCCGCGCCGTCGGCAGCCCGGCCACCTCAGACCGGCCCAGGTGAGCGAGCACGGCCGCCTTGTTCCACCACCACCCATTGGCCGTTGTCGCCAGGACTCTGTCGCGGCGCAGCGCGTTGAGCAACTCCACCGTCTGGTACGGATTGCCGGACGTGTACGGGGCGATTACGTCGGCCAGGCCAGCGGCCGCCGCCGAGTCCGCGTGCAGTATCTCCGCAACCATGGTGACCAGGCTCGCCCCGGGCAGGTTGACCAGCCGCAAATGCTCCACGCCAGACTGGTCACGCCACCTGGACAGCGGCGCTGCCAGCGGGTGAGATGCGTCTACCTCTTCCTCCCGGTAGGCGCCTACCAGGAGCAGGCCCTCCACTGGCTCCTCGCTCAGCACCAGGTCCACGAAGCCGAGCGGGGTGCGCCCGGCCCACTGCAGGTCATCGACGAACACCACCACCGGCCGTTTCGGTGAGGCGACTACCCGCAGCACCGCCATAGCGGCTCGCTGCGCCCGGACTTGCGCGGTCAGCGGATCCCCCGCATCCGGAGGCACTCCCAGCAGCGCCGCGAACTCCGGCACCGTCGCGGCCAGCAGACCCGCGTTCGCCCCGGCCGCCCCCAGGATCCGCCCGCAGACCTCGGCCAACTCCTCGCCCGGCTCGGCCAGCAACAGCCGGCCCAGTGCGCGGAATGCCTGGTTGACCGCGTCGAACTCCAGGTCCCGCCGGTACGGGTCGAACTTGCCCGCCACGAACCAGCCGTCCCGGCCCGTCACCACCGGCCGCAGCTCATCGGCCAGCGCCGTTTTCCCCACTCCAGGCGCCCCGCTGACCAGCACCCCCCGGCACCGGCCCGCCATTGCCTCCTCGAACGCCGCCGCCAGCGCCGCCATCTCCACCTCGCGGCCCGCCAGCCGCGACGGCGGCAGCAACCGCAGCGGAACATCACGCTCACCGACCCGCAGCGCGCCGGCCGCCGGACGCCCCTGCGCGGCCAGCAACTGCTCCAGGTCGTGCAGCAGCCCGTCGGCGGTCTGGTACCGGTGGTCCGGTTCCTTCTCCAGCAGATGCATGATGATGTCGGACAGGAGCCCCGGCACGGCCGGGTTCACCTGGACCGGCAGCACCGGCACCCGGGCGAGCAGATTGTGGGTGAGCCGCAGCGGGTCCCCGGTCCCGAACGGCGGCCCGCCGGTGGCCAGCTCGTACAGCACCGCGCCCAGCGCGTACAGGTCAGCCCGCTGATCCACCGGCCGGGCGGTCCGCCCGGTGGACTCCGGCGCCAGGTACGCCAGCGTCCCCGTGATCTCGGCATGGTGGGTGAAGCCGGGGCGGATCTCGGCCAGCGAGGTCGCCAGCGCGAAATCCACCAGGCACGGGATACCGCCGCTGGAGATCACGATGTTGGACGGGGTGATGTCCCGATGCATCACCCCCGCCCGGTGCATCCCCGCCACCGCCCGGGCCATCCTGGTTGCCAGGCTGGTCAGCTCATCCGCCGCCAGCGGTTTGGCCACCCCGGCCAGGCTCGCGCCGCCGGCGTCGGCCAGCACCACCGACCCCGCGCACCGAGGCGCCGGGGCGAGCTGGACGATCCCTTCGACGCCACGCAGCCGCTCCAGCATCGCCGTCTCATGCCGCACCCGGCGGTCCGCGTCCGGCCCCAGCGGCTCCTTGCGGATAACCGTGCATTCAGGGAGGAATAGACGGGTCACCCGCGTGCGGTCGGTCTGGTGCACGATGTCGGCCCGGCCAGGCGGATCCCGGCCCGGCAGCACCCCGCCCGACCCCATCGGCACCTCCACGCACAGCCAGAACCACCTCGTACCGTACTGACCCTAAGTGTGGCGAAGGCGGCTATTCATAGCACGCGACGCGGCACGAGCCCGCTAGCCGTACCTGGCGCTGGCGGAGGCCATCCCGGAAGCTCCATTAACATCACACGATCGCGTGTGAAGCAACACCAGCACGGCCGCGGACGGCCTTGGACGCCCGGTGCGATGACCTTCTCCCCGCGCCGGTCAGCATCACGACGCGCCGGCCAGGGCGGCCACGCCGAGCGGATGCAGGCTGCCGATCGGCCGGAGGAAGACGCGGGATGCGCCGGCGGCACGGCCGTCGGTCGAGTTTCCAGCCCGGCCGCCGTACCCGTCGCTAGGCGGCCGGACCGAGTTGAACGTGCTGCAGTTGCGCAGTTGCTTCCGAACCATCTCAGCCGCGGGTATGAGACGGCTTGCCTATCGGTTACGTCTGACCGCGATGTTACTGCGGCGGGCCGGCGGTCAGGTGCAGGCTGCTGGTGGTGCGTTGCCCGGACGGGCCCACCCAGGTCACTGAGATGGTGTTGCCGGGGTGGAATCGTGTCATGAGCTTGGCAAAGTCGTCGGGTGAGCCGACCGCCTGCCCGTTCACCGCCGTGATGACTGCTCCGCCGGTCATGCCGGCGGAGGCCGCGGGGCTTCCGCAGATCGTCCCGTCGATCAGGGTGCCGGAGCTGACCGGCGCGATGACCGACGGTGTGGTCAGGTCAGCATTGCTGCTATAGCACCGCTGGGTACTCCCGGAACCGCCGGAGCCGCCGTTCCGCCGCTCCTGCTGTTGCGCCTGGGTTTGCGGGTTGCTGCTGGATCCCGAGCCGATGAAGATTCCCAGGAAGGGCGGGTAGCCGACCGTGATGACGGAGCTGGCGTGACCGGCGGCGATCTGCCGGGCGACCGACAGCGCCGTGTTGATCGGGATCGCGAACCCGGCGGCAGGTCCCTGCTGGTCGCCCGAGTCGTTGCCCGCGGTATCCATGCCGATGACTCCGGCGGAGTTCGCGAGCGGGCCGCCGGAGTCCCCGGGCACGATGTCGGCGTTCGTCTGGATCATTCCGTGCAGTGTCTCGGTGGTGGTCGAGCCTGCCTCGTCGCTCGCGGTGATGGTCGTATTCAGCGCCGTGATATGGCCAGCCGTCACCTTGATGCGGCTCTGGCCCTCGGCGTTGCCCATGGCCACAGCCGCGTCCCCGACCCTGGCTGAAGAGGAGTTGCCGATCGGAACCGTGGCCAGCCCGGACGCGTTCTTCAGCTGAATCAAGGCGATGTCACCGGTCTTGTCGTAGCCGACGACCCTCGCCTGATACGTCTTGCCCGTCGAGATCACGGTCGCGGTGATCCTGGTGGAGTCCTCGATGACGTGGTTGTTCGTCAGCACCAGCCCGTCGGCATTGATCACCATGCCGGTTCCGGCGGCCGCCTCGCTGTTGTACTGGAGCGCAGTGTTAATGATCACCAGGCCCGGCTTGACCTTATTGACCATGTCCTGCTCGCCACGGGCCAGCGGGGCCGCCGAGGCAGGCGGGGCAGGCACCGCGCCGCTTCCCGGCAGGGAACCGCCCGACGCCGGGCTGAAGAACCCCACGACAACGGCTACCGCGAGCCCGGCCGCCAGCACCGCCACCACGGTGTGCGTCAGCCAGCTGCCTCTGCCTCGGCGTCTTTGGGGCGGCCCGTAGCCGATGTCTCCCTGCATCTGAATCACTCTGCCTCGCGTTCGGCCGTTGCCTCGCATGGCAGGCCAAGCCGGTCTTGATAGCTACAGCCGACCACAGCCGAAGCGGTCAGACAGGCGTAGTCCCTACTGGTTTCCGGAGCGGCTATTACGGACCGGCCGAGCCTGCGATGTGCTCCTGTCCGGTGACGTGTTGCCCGACCGGGCCGATTACCTGCCTATCGGCACCGCCGGCATCGTGGACGCACTCGTCCCTATAGGGCGGGTCAATAAACGAAGAGCCGGCATCGACTTTACTGCGGCGGGAGTGTGGCGTGGACTTGTGGTCGGCGCCATGTGAATGGGCCAACCGGTCATCGGCGTTTGCGACGAGTTCCGCATCACCGGCTGAACGGCCCGCCATGCACCGGCATCAGCCTTTCACCAGCTGGCTGTCATGGAAGTTGATCCAGATCGGGAGGAATAAATACCATGACCATCTCCGACCAGATAGACGCCCTGGAAAAGAGAGCGGCGGATCTGAAGGCTTCCTTCGATAAAGGGCGGCAGGAAACTAACGAGCAGGTCAAGGCGCGCCTTAGCCACGCTAAGGCGGATATCGCCGCCCGGCACAGTGCCGCGCAGGAGAAGCCTGGGCAGGCCACCGGCTACGTACAAAGCCAGTGGAAGTCGATGAAAGCCGATGCTGCCGCGAAAATGCAGGCCATGCAGGACCGTGTCGACCGCAAACGTGACGAGCATGACGTCAAGACGGCAGAAAGAGACGCCGAGGCCGCGGAGGAAGACGCAGCCGATGCCCTGGATTACGCCACCTGGGCGGTCGACCAGGCCCAACTGGCTGTCCTTTATGCCATAGATGTCCGCACGTGGGCTGACGAACGAGCGGCAGCATCACCAACGAGATAAGCAGTCAACGGGGCCGGATCGGACCAGCGGCACATGGAGGCGGAAGGGTGACATGGGCGAGTCTCTTAATCACAGCAGAATCGGATCAGCAAGCGGCGATCGGATTCGCGCCCTGTTCAGGCAGATGCTAGGACAGGTCTCGGTTATCGCCGGGTTCTCCGCGTCCGGCCGTGATGACCAGACCAGATCGCGGCGGCCCGCCCCGCCGCCGAAACCCGGGCGACGCGCACGGTCCCGGTCTCGCGGCACTGTCGCGGCAGTAGCGGGCGGCGTCCTGCTCTCGTCTATGCTCGCCGCCTGCGGCGCCAGCGCGAACGCGAACGCCGGCTCGGTCACGTTGAATTTCTATGCTGCACCCGATGTCTCGGGCGCTACCGCGAAGGTAGTAGCCAGGTGCAGCGCGCAAAGTGGCGGGAAGTACACGATCTCCTATCAGGTGCTGCCGCTTGCCTCCGATCAGCAGCGGCAGCAGCTCATCCGCCGGCTCGCCGCGGGTGACCACTCGATCGACATCATGGGCCTCGACGTCACGTGGGCGCCCGAGTTCGCCGAGGCCGGCTGGATCGTGCCGTGGACGGGCCTCTACAAGCAGCAGGCCGAGGCCGGGACGCTGAAGCCCGCCCTGGCGACGGCGCGCTGGCGCAACCAGCTTGTCGCAGTGCCCGACAACAGCAATACCCAGCTGCTGTGGTACCGGTCCGACCTGGTCAAAACCCCGCCGGTCACCTGGGCTCAGATGATCGACGACTCGATCCAGCTGGCCCGGGAGGGCAAGCCGCATTACATCGAGATGCAGGGCGGGCAGTACGAGGGCGCGACCGTCTGGTTCAACACGATGCTGGCCAGCGCTGGAGGCAGCGTACTGACGCCGAACAGGCAGGGCGTATCGCTTGGCCCGCAGGCGCTGACCGCACTGAGCATGATGAAGCGGTTCGCAACGTCGGACGGTGCCGACCCGTCGCTGGGCGTCCAGCAGGAGAACGAGAACCGGCTCTCGATGGAGGCGGGCACGGCGGCCTTCGAACTGAACTACCCGTTCGTCTATCCGGCGATGAAGGCCGACAACCCGGAGCTGTTCAAGCACTTCAAGTGGGCGCCCTACCCTGAGGTCGTCGCCGGCCAGCCGGCGCACGTGACCATCGGCGGCACCGACCTCGCGGTCAGCGCCTACTCCAGGTATCCCACGCTGGCCTTCCAGGCCGCGCTGTGCCTGCGCGACCGGGCCAGCCAGCTGGAGAGCGCCACGGTCGGCGGCCTCCCCCCGACCCTCGGCAGTCTCTACGGCGATCCGGCGATGTTCGCCGACTACCCGTTCCACGCCGAGATCCTGCATGCGCTCCAGACCGCCAGCGTGCGGCCCGGCACGCCGGACTACCAGGTCCTGTCCATCGACATCTCACACCTCGTCTCGCCGCCGACCAGCATCAATCCGGTCAGCACCGAGCAAGGCATGACCGGAGAGATCCGCGATGCCCTGCAGCAGAAGGGGTTGATCCCGTGAGCCGCCTCGCAGTGTGCAGCGGCCCGGCCGCCAGGAAAGGAAGTGCCCGATGACTACGAGCACCGAGACGGTCGCCGTCGCCGCTCCGCCGCAGGCGCCGGCCAAGCACAGGCACAGGCACAAGAAGCCGCAGCTGTCCGATGGTGCGCGGGCCGAGCGCAGGCTCGGCTTGCTGCTCTGCGCCCCGGCCGTCATCGTCATGATCGGCGTCGCCGCGTACCCCATCTGCTATGCCGTCTATCTGTCCCTGCAGAAGTACAACCTGGCGCTCCCCAGCCAGGTCAAGTTCGTCGGGCTGAGCAACTACGGGGCGGTGCTCAGCTCTCCGTACTGGTGGCAGGCGCTGAAGGTGACGGTGATCATCACCGTCTTCTCGGTGGCCTTGGAGCTGGTGCTCGGCATGGCGCTGGCCGAGCTCATGTTCCGGACGCGGTTCAGCCGCGGCCTCATCCGCACGGTTGCGCTCATCCCGTACGGGATCGTGACTGTCGCCGCCGCGTACGGCTGGCTGTACGCGTGGACCCCGAACGAAGGCTACCTCTCGGCGCTGTTCAACAACAGCGCGCCGCTGACCTCGACGGTCCCGTCGCTGGCCATAATCATCCTGGCCGAGGTGTGGAAGACCACGCCGTTCATGGCGCTGCTGCTGCTCTCCGGGCTCGCCCAGGTGCCACAGAACCTGGAGAAGGCGGCCATGATGGACGGGGCGACCGTCTGGCAGCGCTTTACCCGGATCACCCTGCCGCTGATGAAACCGGCCATCCTGGTCGCATTGCTGTTCAGGGGCGCGGACGCGTTCCGGATCTTCGACAACATCTTCGTCCTGACCGGCGGCGGCCACAACACCTACTCGGTCTCGATTCTTGGCTACGACAACCTGTTCAGCGCACTGAACCTGGGCATCGGGTCGGCCATCTCGGTCCTGATCTTCATCTGCGTGGCGATCATGGCGGCCGCGTTCATCTGGGGCTTCGGCGCCAAGGCCCCCGGCTCGGACTTGGCGAAGTGAGGCACTGATGGATATCGCTATCAAGCAGAAGCTCGGCTGGGGTACGGCGAACACCGTCGCCGTAGTGATCGTGGCGATCCCGCTCCTGTGGATCGTGTCGCTGTCCTTCAAGACGCCGGGAGCGATCACCGACCCCAGCTTCTGGCCAGCGCACTGGACCTGGGGAAACTACAGCGGAATCCTGACCAGCTCCACATTCGTCCGGCCGCTGCTCAACTCGATCGGGATCGGCCTGATCGCCACGCTCGTCGCCGTGGTGTTCGCCTCCATGGCAGCCTATGCGGTCGCCCGGCTAGCCTTCCCCGGCAAGCGCCTGCTCGTCGCGGGGGCGCTTCTGATCTCGCTATTCCCGCAGATCTCACTGGTCACACCGCTGTACAGCATCGAGCGGGCACTGAGGCTGTTCAACACGTGGCCCGGGCTGATCATCCCGTACATCGCATTCGGCCTGCCGATGGCCGTCTATATCCTGGCAGCCTTCTTCCAGCAGATCCCGTGGCAGCTGGAAAAAGCGGCGAAGATCGATGGCGCCACGCCGTGGCAGGCGTTCACGCAGGTCATCGCCCCGCTGGCGGCACCGGGCATGTTCACCAGCGCCATCTTGGTGTTCATGTTCTGCTGGAACGAGTTCCTGTTCGCAATCTCGCTCACCTCGACGACCAGCGCGCGGACGGCGCCGGCCGCGCTGGCCTTCTTCAGCGGCAGTTCGCAGTTCACGACGCCGACCGGGCCCATTGCCGCCGCGGCCGTCGTCATCACCATTCCGATCATCATCTTCGTGTCGGTCTTCCAGCGCAGGATAGTCAGCGGGCTGACATCCGGCGCGGTCAAAGGCTAGCGCGGACATTAAGGAGAGACCAGTGGCTGACATCGTTCTGGATCAGATCACCAAGCGGTACCCGGACGGGACGCTGGCGGTCAACAAGCTGAGCCTCGACATCGCCGACGGGGAGTTCATCATCCTGGTCGGACCGTCCGGCTGCGGCAAGTCGACGACGCTCAACATGCTCGCGGGCCTGGAGGACATCTCCGAGGGCGAGCTGCGGATCGGCGACAAGGTCGTCAACGACGAGACGCCGAAAGACCGCGACATCGCCATGGTCTTCCAGAGCTATGCGCTGTACCCGCACATGACGGTCCGGGCGAACATGGGCTTCGCGCTCAAGCTGGCCAAGGCCCCCAAGGCCGTCATCAGCCAGAAGGTCAACGAGGCCGCCCAGAGCCTCGGCCTGACCGACTTGCTCGACCGCAAGCCGGCCAACCTGTCCGGCGGCCAGCAGCAGCGGGTGGCGATGGGCCGGGCGATCGTCCGCGACCCGGCCGTGTTCCTGATGGACGAGCCGCTGTCCAACCTGGACGCGAAACTGCGGGTGCAGATGCGCCTCGAGGTGTCCAAGCTTCAGAAGAAACTGGGCACCACGATGGTCTACGTGACGCACGACCAGACCGAGGCGATGACGCTCGGCGACCGGGTAGCGGTCCTTCGCGGTGGCGTGCTCCAGCAGGCCGCACCGCCGCAGGAACTCTACGACCGGCCCGTGAACCTGTTCGTGGCGGGCTTCATCGGCTCCCCCTCGATGAACTTCATGTCGGGCACCCTCGAAGCTGGCCGCCTGCGCACGCCGCTCGGGGACATGCCCGTCTCCGGTCCCTTGCGGCAGGAACTGTCGACGGCCAGCCGTGACGTCATCGTGGGCATCCGGCCGGAGAACTTCCAGGATCCTTCGCTCGTTTCCGCCGATGTCCGGCCGCACGGGATCACGTTCCAGGCCACCATCGATGTCCTTGAATCGCTGGGCGCGGAGAAGTACGTCTACTTCAGCAGGGACCTCGGGAAGACCAGGTACGTGACTGAGCTCGAGGAACTCGCCAAGGATGCCGGGCGGGCGGACTCCGGAGCCACCAGCGAGACGGTGGTCGCCCGGCTCGACCCCGCCACGCGGATCAGCGAGGGCGACAACGCGCAGTTGTGGGCCGACGCGCGGTCGCTGCACGTTTTCGACCCGGCCACCGGCCGCAACCTCAGCCTGGCCCACCCCGACACCCAGGCCGGGGCGTCCGGAAAGTCCGACACAAGCCCTCCCGGGCACGGCGCCACCACGCCATCCCAGGCCCAGCCGACCAGTCGCTAGCGCCCAGCGCAGGGCATGGAGGCCGCCTTCGCCCCGGAGCCAGCGCCTGCACGTAGCCCAGCGCGGCCTCCACGCTGCGCCTCTGCGCCAGGATCTGGCCCAGGACCGCCAGCTGCGCAGACCCAATCGTCGCCCTGACCTAGGAGTAGTCTTGGCGCATGCGAGGGTCCGGGCATTCGGGCGGCGGCTCGCACGGAGGTGCGACAGCCGCCGGGGCGATCCGGAATCGGGGCGGCATAGCGCTGCGGATGGTCCTCGCCACTGTGGCCCTCGCGCTCGTCGTCGGCGCCGTGTTTGCCACCCTTCTGCTCACCATCGAGGATGCATGAAACGCTGAGCGCAGCGCGCTGCAT
>Ga0335078_10004228_pt1 | contig 21314 bp, 15 predicted proteins | sample Lox_Sample_32_FD_206711 | JGI IMG/M metagenome (GOLD analysis project Ga0335078, IMG submission 206711) | Soil microbial communities from Loxahatchee National Wildlife Refuge, Florida, United States - Lox_Sample_3.2 | ecosystem: Environmental > Terrestrial > Soil > Wetlands | place: USA...
AAAAGAAGTTTAGCGACGTCAGACGTCGAATAGGACTGCCCGGGCTCGGCGTTGATGATCTCTTTCGCGCGCTCAAGGTAGTCGCGCAAGAACTCAGAGACTCGTATGGAGAGCGTCTGTTGCTGGTAAGGTTTACGCTGCACAACCATCATTCTAGCCTGTTTTGATGGCGAAAGCAACAAGCATTTGCATAATACAAAAGAGTGTGCGAAAATGAATCTGTCTGGGTTGAGGTATTATGCAAAATCTGTTGACCGAGCAGGACGTTTCCCGTCAATTGCACGTTAGCCTAGCAACACTGCGCCGCTGGAGACTCGAAAGACGCGGCCCTAAGTTTATTAAAGTCAGTTCGTTGGTGCGATACCGGCCCGAGGAATTGGAAGAATGGTTGGCTTCCCAGCCTGTAGGCGGAACATCGGATTTGCGCCGTTCCAGCCGTATCGCTGTTGGCGGTTGAAGCCTGCGTCAGACCTTGACGCAGAGCTTGATTCGATATGAATATTGAGTCATACTATCAATGTATGAAGATTGGCGAAAGAGGCCAGGTGACTATACCCAAGGAAATTCGAGACAGGTTCGGACTGGGGCCGAATATTGACGTTGAGTTCCACGTCGAAAATGGTTCAATCGTGCTGCGGAAAGCTCCCAGAAAACTGGAGATCGAACGCTGGCGCGGGCGTTGTAGGGCCAGCTTTGCGGATCTTGGCTACCGTTCCGTCGACGAGTTCGTGGAAGACGTCCGGGGGCGATGATCACTGCCATTGACACTAACGTTCTATTGGACGTTCTGCTGCCCAACGACGATTTCTGTGATGCAGCCATGGCCGCGATAGAAGAATCTGTGACGGCGGGTTCCTTGGTAATCTGCGATATCGTGTATGCAGAACTTTGCGTCCATTTCTCGGCCCAGCCGGACTGCGATGATTTTCTCGCCGCAAATCAGATTCGCGTGGAGGCTCTAACGCGCGCGTCGCAATTCGCGGCCAGTCGAGTCTGGCGAGAGTACCGTCGACAAGGCGGCTCGCGAGCTCGCATCCTCGCCGATTTCATGATTGGCGCTCACGCCCAGCTCCAGGCTACTCGCCTCCTTTCGCGGGACCGCGGGTTCTACAAAAAGCTGTTCCCATCGCTCAAGCTGGTCGATCCGACCAGCAACACGCGTACGGATCAGGAATAGCTGGTGATGTTTGCTTTCGAACGTGCATCATTTCCTCCTCTTCGTTAGGCAAATCCACGATAAATGGGCTCTCCGCAGGAGAGAGAGCAAACAATTCACCTCTTATAGCGAAGCGCATCTATAAGGCCAGATCGAGGTGAGCTGGAACGACTGCAAGGAGATCGCCCGCGAGAATCGCAGGCTGGGCGGCGTCCCAAGGTGACCGGCAGGTCACAGGCGAAGAAAGGCGACGAGTGATGGTCTACAAGCAAAAGAGAAGCAAAAGATGGTGGTACAAGTTCAGTTGGAATGGCGAGCAAATCCGGGAGAGCACGAAACAAACCAATCGGCGCGTGGCCCAACAGATGGAAGCCGCGCACCGGACGTCACTCGCCAAAGGCGAAGTTGGGATCCGCGACAGGAAGCCCGCGCCCACACTGGGGGAGTTTGCGGAACATGACTTCCTGCCTTTCGTGCGATCAACGTTTGCGGCAAAGCCGAAGACGCTAGCCTATTACGAGAACGGAGTCAGCCGCCTACTCGCATTCAAGCACCTCGCGGGCGCACGCCTCGATGCGATCACCAGCGACAGAGTGGCCGAGTTCGTAACGGAGCGCCAGTCCGCCAAGGGCAAGCGTGGCGCCCTTCTGCAAGTGGCGAGTCTGAACCGCGAATTGCAGGTGCTGCGGCGCATGTTCCATCTTGCCCAGGAGTGGGGCAGAGTCGAACGGGCATTGCCGAGCGTCAAAATGCTGCCGGGCGAGAAGCACCGCGAACGAGTTTTGACTCCCGCCGAAGAGGATCTGTACTTTAGGGGCGCATCAAGCGACGCAATGGACAGATACGCAGACGGTGCATTACTTCGAGATGTTGCATCGATCCTGCTCGATTGCGGCTTGCGCCCGGCGGAGTGCTTCAGACTTCGAACTGAGAACGCGACAGATGGCAAACTTGAAATCCACTACGGGAAGACGGACAATGCTTGTCGCCGAATCCCGATGACGGCACGTGTCAAGGCAATCCTCACTAGGCGTCTGTCGAAGGCACATGGCAGCGCGTGGGTCTTTCCAGCCCAGACTAAGAGCGGGCATATCGAGCCGTCGACCTTAAAGAAACAGCACCTGAAAGCCATTGCTGAGGGAACCCGGATCTTAAGGGAAGAAAGCAAGAAGCAGGATGTCGAACTTTCGCTGTTTGAGCTTTATACACTCCGCCATACGTGCCTCACCCGCTGGGCACCACACATGGACCCGTGGACGCTGGCATACCTCGCAGGTCACCGCGACATGAATACTACAAAGCGCTACGTTCACCCGCAAGAGCAAACCGTTCGCGCGGCGATGGACCGGGTGCAGGGGGAAAAGACTGGGCATACTTCTGGGCATACCGCACAAAACTCGGGCCTGTAAACGCTGCGAGCCTTGCCGCCAAAGGTATGAATTGTTTATATTTATCTGGTGCGCCCGGGGTGATTCGAACACCCGACCTTCTGGTTCGTAGCCAGACGCTCTATCCAGCTGAGCTACGGGCGCGCGGAAGTATACTTCTTCAATCTAGCGTGTCCGCGGGGGGACATGCAACCGAGTAACCTGCTTGCGGCGACTAGCGTCATACACCAGAGCGATGCTGGGGGACGGCGCACGTTGGGGTTGCGTGCTGGTGTGTTGCGCCATGGCTGCGCCGGCCGCCACCTTCGAAGAACTGGCGGCCAGGGCCGACACCGCCCGATACGCCAATCGCGTTACCGAGGCCGTGACGCTTTACCGGCAAGCACTCCAGCTAAACCCGCGATGGCCTCTGGGCTGGTGGTACCTGGGCACGCTCTACTACGATTCCGACCAATACAAAGATGGGCAGCAGGCCTTCGCGCGCCTCGTGCAGCTCGAAGACAAGCCCGCCGTATGGGCGTTTCTGGGGCTGTGCGAGTTCGAGAATGGCGCATACGCCCAGGCGCAGGCGCATTTCGAAAAGGCGCTGCATGGAGATCTGCCCCCGGACCTCTCACAGGTAGTCGGTTTCCATGACGCGCTGCTGCTGACGCGGGCAGGCCTTTTCGATCAGGCGTGGCAAATGTACAGGCCATTGGTCGAACGCGGCATTGACGACCCGACGCTGATCGCCGCCTTAGGTCTCAACGCCCTCGGCCAGGCGATGCTGCCGCGGGTGATACCCCGCGGCCAGCGGGATTTCGTCATGGCGGTGGGCACTGCCACCCGGATCTCGATGTCCGGAGACAACGATAAGGCGGAGGCCGCATTCCGCTCACTGCTCGAAAACTACCCGAACCTCTCCGACGCTCACAAATGCTACGGCGCCTACCTGATGAACACCCAACCCGATAAGGCGATGCAGGAATTCCGCCGCGCACTCGAGTTGAGTCCAAAAGCCGCGGACACGCGCGCCATGCTGGCGATATTGCTGTTCCAGTCGGGCCGGAAAGACGGGGCGGCGGAGGAAGCGCGGAAGGCGGTTGCAGACCGGCCGAATTCCGCCCTGGCGCAATACGCGGACGGCCTGACACTCAAGGATCCCCATCAGGCCGTCGAGCACCTGAAAATCGCCGAGCGCCTCGGTCCGCACAATCTGGAATGCCACATCGCGCTGGCGCACGTGTACGCGGAGACCGGCCGCCACGCAGACGAGCGCCGGGAACGGGAGATCTCGCTCAAATTGGCGAAGGAGACTAGTCCCGGTGCCGCGAACTAAGCGCCCGCTGCAGTTCTGCCTGGCCGCCTGTGCGGCGCTGACCTGTACCATTTCCATGCCGGCGCGCGAGATCACCTGTGCCACCTGCCACCGCGCCGAGGCGCAATCACAGCCGCGCAACGCCATGGGCCGGGCCACCGAACTGCCCGCGGACCAGGACATCCTGAAAGCTCACCCCAAGCTGACCTTTCAGAAGGACGGCTATATCTATTCGGTCGAGCGAAAAGGCGGCCACAGCGTCTATACCGTGCGGGACGGAACGGGAGAGCTGTCTCTTCCTATCGAGTACGCCATGGGAGTTCACAATCAGACCTTTGTATTGCAGTATCAGGGACACTTCTACGAAAGCCAGGTGAGCTATTTCGAAAGACTGCAAGGCCTGGAGATCACGCTGGGCGACGAAAAACGAACACCTCATAACCTCGTGGAAGCCATGGGGCGCGAGACTCCCAACAAGGAGATTACGGAGTGCTTCGCCTGCCACGCGACCAACGCCGTCCACCAGAGGAAGCTCACGCTGGACTCGCTTCAGCCGGGGGTCACTTGCGAGCATTGCCACACGGGCGCCCGCGCGCATATGCAAGCCATCGCGCAGGGCAAGACGGCGCCGCTGCCCGCAAACCTCGACCTGCTGGGAGCGGAAGACATGTCGAACTTCTGCGGACAATGTCATCGCACGTGGGCGGCCATTGTCCGGTTGCGGGAGTGGGGCAATGTTAATGTCCGCTTTGCGCCTTACCGGCTGGCGAACAGTGAGTGCTTCCTGGGCGACGACCGGCGGATCCGGTGCGTGGCTTGCCACAACCCGCATGAAAGTCTCGCGCGCGACCCGGCCGCCTATGACCACGCTTGCCTGGCGTGTCATCGATCGGCGCCGCAGAAATCCTGCCCTATCTCCCACGACCGCTGCGTGACCTGCCACATGCCCAAGGTGGCGCTTGCCGGCTCCCATGCCATTTTCACCGATCACCAGATTCGGGTTGTGCATCCCGGCGATGCTTACCCAAATTAATTAGAACGATTCGCGGGGCCGGAGCGTTATTACAGTCAGAATGCCCCTGGCGATGGTGGCCGGCAGGTTACGCGCGCGCAGCGACTCCGGACTAGTACAGGCATCCAAGCGTGATCTACCTGTCTTCGAGGAGCTCTACGCCGCGCATGCCGGGCGCATGAAGAGCATCGCGTATCATCTGTTGCGGGACCGCGCGGACGCCGAAGATGCCGTGCAGGAAGCCTTTATGAAGATCTATCGCGGGGCCGAAGCGATCCAGTTGGACAGCAATCCCGCGCCGTGGATCTATCGTATCCTGCTGAATTGCTGCTACGATGCGGGGCGCAAACGCCGGCGGCGGGCCGAAGCGCCGCTCGAAAGCGAGCCGGCGGTGAAGAATCAAGCGCCGCTGGAGCTGGCCATCCGGAGTGCGCTCGACCGTATCGAACCGCAGCACCGCACGGTGTTCTGGCTGTTTGAAGCGGAGGGCTTCCGGCATTCGGAGGTGGCGGCCATCCTGGAAATTCCGGAAGGCACCTCCAGGAAATGGCTGTTCGAGGCCAAACGCGAGCTGAAGCGATTGCTGACGGAGAGCCGCGCATGAAGTTCGATTGCGAAGATCTGGAGCGGGCCCTGGCGGTGCCGGAGCTGCTGCCCGACGCGCGCGAACACGCCCGGACCTGCGAGGCCTGCCGGCGCGAGTTGTGGCTGTGGAGCGAAGTGTCGCGCGTGGCGCCGGCTCTGCGCGAAGAGTGGGAAAGTCCCGAGTTGTGGCCCAGAATCCGCGAGGCGCTGGCGGCGGAGCAACGGGCCGTGAAGCCGCGCTGCGATTGGCGAATGCTGGGGGGCATCGCGGCGGCCATTGTGGCGGCGGTTTCGGTGTTTGTTTTGACGCGCCCGCAGCCGGTCCGCGCGCCCGCCGCGCAGACGGACAACACGTTCCTGACCGAGCAGGCCTTGCAGGAAGTGGAACGAACCGAGGCGGCCTACCGCGCGTCCATCGAAAAGCTCGCGCGCCTGGCGCAGCCGGTACTGACCACCGCGGACAATCCGGCCACGGTTGCCGACCGCGAGAAGCTGCTGGTGCTCGATTCGGAGATCGCCAGCGTGCGCACCACGGTGAGCCAGAACCGATTCAATACGGAGGTCCAGACCGAACTGGCCGCTCTGTACAAGCAAAAGCAGGACACCTTGAAGGAGATATTGCAACGTGGGCAAGAGCATTAGATTAGCCTTGGCGCTGCTGCTGCTGGCTGGCGGGGCCCTGGCGCGGGAAGAGTACTCGCGAAACTTCGACAAAACGGTCAACCTGGCGAGCGGGCAGAGCGTGCGGGTGGACAACAAGATGGGCAACGTGGATCTGCGCACGCATACCAGCCGGGACGTCGTGGTGCACGCTTCCATCCGCGCTTCCGCGTCAAACGCGGCGGAAGCGAAACGCGTGGCGGATGCGATCCGGATTGAGGTGGCGCTGGCAGGTTCGACGCTCAACATTCGCACCGAATATCCGCCGCGGGAGCGGGAGGGGTTCTTCGGATTCCACAATCTCTCGTACTCGGTCGACCTGGAAGTGACCATGCCGGATAACGCGCCGCTCGAACTGCGCAACAATTTCGGCAACGTGACGGTTGACGGCGTAAAAGCCAATGCCAGTGTGACGAACGGGCACGGGAACCTCACATTCCGTAGCGGGCGCGGCACGCAGCAACTGGAGAACTCCTTCGGGTCCATTGAGGTGACCGGCAATACCGGCGATGTGACCATCCGGAACAGCAACGCGAACGTGAACGCCACGGATGTCACGGGCATGGTGAACATTAAGGACCGCTTCGGGAACGTGACGCTCACCAATATCGGGCGGGGCGGAACGGTGGTAAACGGCAACGGCGCGGTCCTGGTGACCGATGCGGGGGGGGACACGCGCATCACGAACTCCTTCGGCAAGGTGACCGCCACCGGCATTAAGGGCGACCTGGTGGTGAACAATGCCAACGGCGAAGTGGACGCCGACACTGTCAGCGGCTCGGCGGAGCTGGACACCAGCTTTGGCACGGTGCGCTTCGGCGGCATCGGCGGGGTGCTGACGGTGCACGCGGCGAATTCCGCGGTGGTGGGCCGCAAGGTCGGCGGATCGGCCACCATCGAGAACTCATTCGGCCGGGTGGACGTCAGCGACGTGCGCAAGGGAGTCCGCATCGTGGGCGGCAACAGTCCCATCGTGGTGGCGGACGTGGGCGATGAGGCTTCGCTGAAGACCAGCTTCGGGCTGGTGAGCGCGGCGCGTGTGGGGGGCACACTGACGGTAGAAGATTCGAACGGCGCCGTGAAGGCGTCCGGCATTCGCGGCGGCGCAAACGTGAAGACCAGCTTCGGCGCCGTGTTGCTGGATGGGGTGGGCGGCGCGGTGGACGTGGAGAACCAGAACGGCGGCGTAGAAGTATCGCTCAACCAGCAGGCCTGCCGGCCGGTGGGCATCCGCACTAGCTTTTCCGCGGTGCGCGTGCACCTGCCGGACAAGGCCAGTTATGCGGTGGCGGCGAAGACGTCGTTCGGCAAGATCCACTCGGACTTCCCCATGACCGTTTCCGGCGACGTGAGCGGCGATGCGCTGAACGGAAACATCGGCGGGGGGGGATGCCCGATGCGGCTCACCAACAACAACGGAAGCATCGAGATCCTGAAGGGCGGCAAAAGTTGACGGACGCGGCGTCTACCACGAGCGCTCGATCCAGTTCAGTTCTTCGCGTACTTTGATCTTGCCATGCCAGGGGTTCTTATCTAGCTCGTGCCCCTCGCCCGGAAAGATCAGCAGCTTCACCGGCACTCCCAGCGTGTGCAGCGCGCGCTCCAGGAGGTATTGCTCGCCGACGTAGACGCGGATGTCATCGGCGCCGGCGACGATGTGTGTGGGCGTGCGCACGCGGCCGATCCGCCAGATGGCAGCTTCGCTGTTGTAGTTCGGCATCGTGTCCCAAGGGAGGCCGCCGAGGAAGTAAGCATCGTCGTAGGTGGTGTCGTCGTTGCCCCAGTTCACGACGTGCTCGACGGCGCCTGCGCCGGTCACCGCGGCGCGGAAGCGCGTGGTTTGGGTGATCAGCCAATTGGTGAGGTAGCCGCCGTAACTGTAGCCGCCGATGGTCAGGTTGGCGGGGTCGGCGATGCCGTCCTTCACGAGCGCATCCACACCTTCGAGGATATCTTTGCCGGGCCGGGAGACAATCTTCGGAATGATGCCCAGCGCGAAGCGGTCGCCATAGCCGATGGAACCGCGATAGTTGGGTTCAAAGACCAGCCAGCCGCGCGTGGCGGCCAATGATCCCCACTGGTACCAGTCGGCCTCGAGATGATTGCCGTCGGCGTCCTCCGGGCCGCCGTGGATGAGAGTCAGCATGCGCAGGTTCTTGGCGCCCATCTTGCCGGGCGGGTAGATCAGCATGCCTTCGACGGGCGTGCCGTCGTCGGCCGTCCAGTGGTAAGGGCGGCCCTCGGGCAGCGCACGCGCAGTGAAGAGTTGGTTGAACGATGTGATGCGCGTGGCGTCCATGATGCTTTCGCCCAGATACACCTCAGCCGGCTCGGTAAGTGTGGAGTGCACGAAAGCAACGCGACCGGCGCGGGCGGCCGCCGAGATGTGCTCGTAAGTGCCCGGCTGGCCGGGCTGCATCACGAAGGCGTGCGGTTCCTCGCGATATACCTGCACCTCCGTGCCAACGCGGCCCAGGACCAGTAAGCCGCCATCCTGGGTCACACTGAAACCCGTCACGGCGCCGGGGAATTTAGCCCACCGCGTGAGGCGTCCGCCGGGGGACACCGCATCGGCGCGATAGACGCGCGGCTGCGCATCCTCGTAGTTGCCTTCCACCGAGCCATTCAGAAACGAGAAGAAGATATGCCGGCCGTCGGGCGTCCAATCGATGGTGTCGATCACGGCGGGGCGGGCGACGAGCGCGCGTGGCTGCCCGCCGGCGGCGTCCACCAGGTAGATGCCATACGCGTGCATGTCTTCCTGGCGCTGCGAGACTGAATCGGTGAGGAACGCGAGGGTTCTGCCGTCCGGCGAGGTAGCCAGTTGTTTCACCCGCCAGGGAGTGGCGCAGATCTGGTGCGCCGGGGCGGTGGTGGCGATCTCACTGCGCGAGACCACGTCGCCGCGCTCGGATTCTCGAAACTGGATGACGTCTTTCCAGTTCTTCTGGTAGGCCTCCTGCTGCTGCTTGCTCCACGGCGTACGTGTGGCGAAGTATATCTGCCTGGAATCGGCGGACCAGGCAAAGGCGTGCACCTTTTCCTCGCCATGCGTCACGGCGAAGGCTTCGCCGCCATCCACGGCGATCACCCAGACCTGGTCGGGTTTTTCACTGCCGGCCGTGCTGCCGCGGTCGGAGAGGAACGCGATCCAGCGCCCATCCGGCGACCATTGCGGGCCGTGGTCATGGCCGGATTGCGTGAGTTGCACCAGGGAACCGCGGCCTTCATCGCGATACAGCCAGAGATCGGTGCGGAAGCGGTTGGCGTCCCAATCGGCGTGGGTGGTCTCGATGGCCACCGCGCGTCCGTCCGGCGAGATTCGGACGCTGCTGATGTCCACGGCATTGAAGAACTCGTCAAGGGTCATGAGCGGCTTGGCTGCCTGAGCCGCCGCCACGGCGGCGCAGAAGAGGAGACCGAATCGAAGCATGGCAGCAAATCATAGCATGGGCGCTGGCTCCGCGCGGTCCCAAATGTTCGTGTGCTAAACAACATGTCACGGCAGGCGGGTCCAGGAAGGCGAACAGCCTTCGTCTTGTTCCTGCTCTGTGTCATGATTTTCGGACAGCTCGTAGCTTTGACTGCGCAGCACGAGCAGCACGAACTCTCAGGCACTGTTGCTTGTTGTGCCACGTGGGGCCGTTGGCTTTGCTGCCGCCACACGTGCCGGCCGCCGCTCCTCCCGGCACGCTGGCCGGGTGGATGCTGTGCGGCGTTGTTTCCGAGCCTGCCCGTGAAATCCTCCGCGCCGCGGGTTTTTCGCGCGCCCCTCCCGCTTGGTTCCAGGTGAACGATGTGGAGGTCCGGCCGTAGCCGGACCGATGTTTCTGGGAATGAGAAAAAGAAGGGGAGGGCTTGCGCTATGGCGGTCCATGCGCCGCGCTTTCGCGTCCGCCTGTATCAGTCAGTTTATGTTCGTGGAATCACAGTTCTGCTTCTGCCGAGCCTGTTTCAAGCCGCGTGCGGCGGGATCAAACAGGCGGAGGGCCAGAGCACGAATGGCGCGCAGACCTCGGTGGCAGGCCTGTTCACCGTGCCCCAGGACCAGCTTGCGCACCTGACGATCGTGCCCGTCCAGAAGGCCTCGTGGTCTATCGCCATCCACACGACGGGCACGGTGGACTGGGACGCGGACCGCACCACGCAGGCGATCACGCAGGTGAACGGTCCCATTACGCGCATCCTGGTGGACTTGGGATCGCAGGTGGCCGCGGGGGATCCGCTGTTGTACGTCTCGAGTCCCGACGTGGCCAACGCCATCTCGACGTACCGGAAGGCGCGCAACCGTGCCGACCTGGTCAAGAGGGTGCTCGACGGCGAGAAGGAACTGCTCGACCGCGGCGCGATTGCGGTGAAGGATTACGAGAGCTGCCAGGCAGATTACAACGACGCGGGCACTGACGTTCAGAACAGCCTGCAGGCGCTCAAGATCTTTGGCATCGGCCGCGCGGACATCCAGCGCGCCGAGCAGCAAGGAGTGCCCATCAGCCCGGAACTGGCTATGCGCGCTCCCATCTCCGGAACCGTGGTGCAGAAGCTGGTTTCACCCGGCCAGGTGATTCAGGCCGGCAGTACCGTCTGCTTCGTGCTGAGCGATGTTTCGAGGGTTTGGGTGCAGGGGCACGTGTTCGATCACGACCTGCCGTTTGTACGGCCGGGGGATCCGGTTGAGGAAACCAACCCGGCGTTCGCGCGCAGCTTTCACGGAGAGGTTTCCTACGTCGGCGCGATGGTCGATCCGGCGACGCGCACCACTCCGGTCCGCATCGTCACGCGGAATCCGGAAGGACTGCTCAAGAAGGACATGTATCTGGATGCCGTGATCCGTACGGCCACGCGCAGGAACATCCTGACGGTGCCTGTTTCAGCGGTGCTGCGGGACGCGCAGAACCAGCCTTTCGTATACGTGGAGGCGCAGCCCGGCCAGTTCGCGCAACGCCTGGTGACGATCGGCGCGCAGCAGGACGGCGCGATCGAGATTGAGAGCGGGCTCGAGCTTGGCCAGAACGTGGTGGCCGAAGGCAGCGTGTTCCTGCAGTTCGCCAACACTTACCAATAGCCATGATCGCGCGCATCGTTTCTTTCGCCCTGTCACAACGCTTTCTGATCGTGCTGGCCTCACTGCTGGTGATGGCGTGGGGGGTGCTCTCGTTTCAGAAGCTGCCGATCGACGCGTATCCGGACCTGTCTCCGCCGCACGTGGAGATCATCACGCAGTGGCCGGGGCACGCCGCCGAGGAAGTGGAGCGGCTGGTGTCGATCCCCATCGAAATCGAGATGAACGGAATTCCGCGGCTGCACAGCCGGCAGAAGATGCCGTGGACGAGGCGGAGACCGGATTGAAGAGCGCGCTGGCGGTGAAGATCTTTGGACCGGATCTGCACGTGCTGGAAGAGAAGGCCACGGAGGTGAAACAGATCCTGGAGCACACCAGGGGCATCACCGCGATTACCATCGTGCGGGAATTGGGGCAGCCCAGCCTGCTGATCACGCCGGAGCGGGCCAAAATCGCGCGGTACGGCCTAAACGTGTCCGACATTAACACGCTGATCGACACGGCCATGGCGGGCAAGGCCGCCACGCAAGTGATTCAGGGCGAGGAGCAGTTCGACCTGATCGTGCGCATGCAGGAGCCCTTCCGCAAGGACGAGAATGCGATCAAGAACCTGCTGATCGCCACGCCGGATGGCCAGCACCTGCCGCTGAGCGAGTTCGCCGATATCCGGGAGGAGAAGGGAGCGTCGTTCATCTACCGGGAATCGAACTCGCGCTATATCGGTGTGCAGTTCAGCGTCGAAGGGCGCGACCTGGCGGGCGCGGTGGGCGAGGCGCGCGCGAAAGCGGCGAAGATCCGGCTGCCCATCGGCTACCGGTTCGATTGGGGGGGAATACAAGGAATACCTGGCCGCGCGCGAGCAGATGAAGATCATCCTGCCGCTGACCGTGGCGCTGATTCTGATGATCCTGTTTGCGTTATACGGGAACCTGAAGTTTCCGCTGATCATCTTCTTCAGCGTGCTGGTGACCGAACCCGTGGGGGGGCTGCTAGCTCTGCGGGTGACGCACACCAACTTCAGCGTGTCGTCGATGCTGGGCTTTGTGGCCCTGATGGGCGTGGCGGTGCAGACCAGCGTGATTCTGTACTCGTTCATCAACAAGCTGCGGCTGGAAGGCAAAGATATCATGACCGCGACGTTGGATGCGTCGCTGCTGCGGCTGCGTCCGATCATGATGACGGCGCTGGTGGCGTGTTTTGGGCTGTTGCCGGCGGCCATGTCGACGGGCATCGGCAGCGACTCGCAGAAGCCGTTCGCCATTGTGATTGTGGGCGGGCTGGTTTCGCGGCTGCTGCTATCGGTGTTTCTGGCGCCGGTGCTGTATGCGCTGGTGGCGCGGGATGGGGACCGGCTCGAAGTGTAAGTAGGGTGACTTACTCGTGGCGCAGCGCTTCGGTGGGATCTACGCGGGTGGCGCGGCGCGCGGGCAGATAACTGGCCAGGGCGGCGGCCGCCGCAAACAGCAGGGCGCCGGCGAAGAAGCTGGCCGGATCGGCGGCGCGCACCTGGAACAGCAGGCCGGACATCAGCCGCGTGAGCACCAGCGCCGCGAGCGAACCGATGGCCAGACCTGCCAGGGCCATGGCCAGGCCTTCCCCGACGATGACGCGCAGGATATCGGCGGGAGCAGCGCCCAACGCGATGCGGATGCCCATTTCGCGCGTGCGTTCGGCAACCGAATAGGCGATGGCACCGTAGATCCCGATGGCGGCCAGCGCGAGCGCGGCGAAGGAAAACGTTCCCAGCAGGTACACGTTGAAGCGCTGCGAGGCCGTGGATGCAGCCAGCACTTCATCCATGGTGGTGAGGGCCGTGACCGGCTGATCGCGATCGACCGATTCCACGGCGGCACGCGCGGTGTGCGCCGAATTGTGCGGATCGCCCGCGGTGCGAACGATCAGATTCATGGAAGCCCACGGTAGCTGCGCGTAGGGGACGTAGACTTCGGCGTCCGGGGGGGCGGCGAGGCTGAGGTTGGCCACGTCAGCGGCCTCACCCACGACTTCGGCCGGCGCGGTCATGCGGCCCAGCAACAGATGCTTGCCGATGGGATCGGCGTGCGGCCAGAAGCGCCGCGCCAGGGTTTCATTGACGATGGCGACGAGGGGCGAGCCGGCATGGTCGTCTTCGTTGAACTCGCGGCCGCGCCGCAGCGCCACGCGCAGGGTGCGGAAGTAAGCCGGGCTGACCATCTGGATCGCCAGAACGGGGCGCGCGGGCATCGGCACGGCAGGCTGGCCTTCGACCAGCACGGGCGAGAAGCGCACGGGGCGCACGGGAAGGGCGGAGGCAATGGCCGCTGAGCGCACGCCCGGCATGCCGGAGAGATGCTTCACGACCTGGTCATAGAATTCCACCATCTGCGCGCGCCTGGAATAGCGGGCCGGGGGCAGGGCGATATTCATGGTGAGGAGGTGATGCGGATCGAACCCGGCATTGACCTGGCGCATGCGCACGAGGCTGTGGATGAGGAGGCCGGCGCCCACCAGCAAGACCATGGAAAGCGCCACCTGCGCTACCACCAGGGCGGCACGGGCGCGGTGACGGCGGCGGCTGCCCGCGGAGCCACGGTCCTCGGCGCGCAGGACGGGATTCAAGTCCGGGCGCGAAAGCTGCAGGGCGGGAAGGAGTCCGAAGAGCAGACCTGTTGCGAGCGAGAGCACCGCGGCGAAGGCCAGCACACGGACATCGACCGAGATCTCGGCGGCGCGCGGCAGGTTTCCCTGCGCGAAGCGGGCAAGGGCGGGCGTGCCCCAGGCGCTCAAGACGACGCCGAGGGCGCCGGCCGCGAGCGCGAGCAGAGTTGTCTCGGCCAGCAACCGGCCGACGAGCGCGGCGCGCCCGGCGCCCAAGGCGGCGCGGATGGCGATTTCCTTGCGGCGGCCCAGGGCGCGGGAGAGCATCAGGGCCGCTACGTTGGCGCAGGCAATCAGCAGCAGCAAGCCTACCGCCCCGCATAGAATGAGCACGGCTGTGCGCACGTTGGAGACGGTCTGCTCGCGCAGGTCGCGCGCGCGCACATGCAGCGACGGATCGGCATCCGGCATGCGCGGATTCTCGCGCTGGTATTGGCGGTCGAGCACGGCCATTTCGGCGTCCGCCTGAGCCGCGCTGACACCCGGCGCGAGGCGCGCCACGGCGTTGAGGAATCCCAGGCCGGCGCGGACGTGTTCGGCAGTCGAGATGTTGAGGTCGAAGACGCGCGGCGCCCAGAGGTCCACGTCCGAGCCCAGAAGCGGAAACTCGAAGGCGCGCGGCAGCACCCCGACGATGGTGTAAGGCCTGGCGTCGAGGGTGATGCTTTGTCCGGCGATATCGGCGCGCGCGGCGAACAAGCGCCGCCAAAGTCCGTAGCTGATGAGGCAGACCGGCTTGCCGCCGGGGCGGTCTTCATCCGGCAGGAAGCTCCGGCCTAGGAGCGGACGCACACCCAGAAGGCCGAAGAAGTTCCACGAGACGCGGGCGGCGGAAAGCTGCTGCGGATCGCCTATGCCGGCGAGGTTGAAGGTTTCGGCGGTGAAGGCGGCGAAGGCGGAAAAGGCACGGCTCTTCTCACTCAGGAACGTCGCGCGCGGGTAGGAGAAGGGCTCGACGTCTCCCGAGGAATCCGGCCGGGTGGCATAGACCAGCACCAGACGGCCGGGATGCGCGTAAGGCAGGGGCCGCAGCAGCAGGGCGTTGGCCACGCTGAAGATGGCGGTATTCGCGCCGATGCCGAGGGCCAGTGTAAGTACACAGACCAGCGCGAAGCCGGGACTTTTCTGGAGCGTGCGCGCGGCGTAGCGGAAGTTACGAAAAAGCACAGCGAGTCAAAACAGACACTTACTTCTTCTTCCCCTGGGCGGCTACGGCCTCCATGGCGGCCTTTACCTTTTCAGGGTCGCCGAGATAGTAACTACGCTCGGGCCGCAAGTTATCGCCCAGCTCGTAGACTAAGGGCATGCCGGTAGGGATATTCAACTCCGGGATGGCCTCGTCAGAAATGTCATCGAGATACTTAACCAGGGCGCGCAGGCTGTTGCCGTGAGCGGCGATCAACACACGCCGGCCGGCCTGGACCGCAGGCGCGATGGTGGAGTGCCAATAGGGCAGAAAGCGGTTGACGGTATCCTTGAGACACTCGGTGAGCGGCAGATCCTGGGCGGTCAGGTCGTGATAGCGGCGGTCGCGGCCGGGATAGCGCGGATCATCGGCAGTCAAAGCTGGGGGGGGGATATCATAACTACGGCGCCAGATCTTAACCTGCTGTTCGCCGAACTTAGCGGCGGTCTCCGACTTATTCAGACCTTGCAGCGCGCCGTAGTGGCGCTCGTTCAAGCGCCAGTTCCGGTGGACGGGGATCCACATGAGGTCGAGCTCGTCGAGGGCGAGCCAAAGGGTGCGGATGGCACGTTTGAGTACAGAAGTGTAGGCAACGTCGAAAGTGTAGCCCTCGGCCTTGAGAACAATGCCGGCATCGTGAGCTTCCTGGATTCCCTTAGTGGATAAGTCGACGTCAGTCCAGCCAGTGAAGCGGTTCTCTTTGTTCCAGTCACTTTCGCCGTGGCGAAGCAAAACGAGTTTATACATAGGCGAGGCTCCTAACGCCGAAAGGCGCGGCGGCCGGCGAACTCCGCGGCGCCGCCCAGATGCTCTTCGATGCGAAGGAGCTGATTGTACTTGGAGATACGGTCGGTGCGGCTGGCGGAGCCGGTCTTGATCTGGCCTGCATTGGTGGCGACCACCAAGTCGGCGATGAAGGGATCCTCGGTTTCGCCCGAACGGTGGGAGACCACTGCCGTGTAATTCGCGGTGGCCGCCATGTGCATGGCCTCCAGGGTTTCGGTGACGGTGCCGATCTGGTTGAGCTTGATCAGAATGGAATTAGCGATGCCGCGCTCGATGCCGCGCTGGAAGATAGATGGATTGGTGACGAAGATATCGTCGGCGACGAGCTGGATCTTACCGCCCAATGCCTTGGTGATGGCCACCCATCCGTCCCAGTCCTCTTCGGACATGCCGTCTTCAATGGAGATGATGGCGGGATACTGGCGGACCCAATCGGCCCAGAATTCGATCATCTGGGCGGAGGTACGCTGGCTCTTATCGGACTTCTTGAAGACATACTTACCGTCCTGATAGAACTCGCTGGCGGCGGGATCGATGCAGATACCGACCTGATCGCCGGGTTTGTAACCGGCCTGGACGATGGCTTCGTGCAGCAGTTCGAGGGCTTCGACGTTGGACTTGAGGTTGGGCGCGAAGCCGCCTTCGTCACCCACGGCGGTGGAGTAGCCGCGCTTTTTGAGGACCTTCTTGAGGGTATGAAAGACCTCCACACCCATGCGCAGGGCCTCGGAGAATCGCGAGGCGCCGAAGGGGGCGATCATGAATTCCTGGACGTCGACGGAGTTGTCGGCGTGCGCGCCGCCATTGAGCACGTTCATCATGGGAACGGGCAGGAGACGAGCACCGGCGCCGCCCAAATAGCGGTAGAGGGTGGTGTGCTGGGAAGCGGCGGAGGCGCGGGCGGCGGCCATGGAAACGGCCAGGATGGCGTTGGCGCCCAGGCGGCCCTTGTTGGGCGTGCCATCGAGTTCAATCAGGCGGCGGTCGACTTCCACCTGCTGGGCTGCATTGTGGCCATGGAGGGCGTCGGCGATCTCGCCGTTGATATGATGGACGGCCTTTTGGACGCCTTTTCCGAGATAGCGCGCGGGATCGCCGTCACGCAATTCCACGGCTTCGTGTTCGCCAGTGGAGGCGCCGGAGGGCACGGCGGCCCTTCCCATGCTGCCGTCGGCGAGGTGCACATCGGCTTCGACGGTGGGGTTGCCACGCGAGTCGAGGATTTCGCGGCCGGTAATTCGAACGATGGTTGTCATAGGGTTTGAAGGTATAAGGTAGCAGACGGCTGGCGGTGGCGTGCGTGAGCAATTCGACGTCGTCATTGAGCGCGACGCGGAAGGCTACTACGTAGCCTCAGTTCCGCAGATCCCCTCGTGCCACACACAAGCCCTGTCCCTCCACGAAGTCATCGACCGGATTCGGGAAGCCATCGCGCTGTGTCAGGAAGTAGAGGGCGCGCCGCCGTCGCCACGTGGGCGCCCCCCCCCGCCCCCAATAAGCTATCCTAAGAACCATCGGAGGGTACCGTGTTTTCATCCCTTGGCCATCTGCGTCCCATCCTGCGCAGCCTCAAGCGCAGTCCCGGCTTCACCGCTTTCGTCATCCTCACCTTCGCCCTGGGCATCGGTGCCAACACTGCTGTTTTCTCCGTCGCGGACGCCTTCATCTTCAAGCCTGTCCCCTTCCCCCACGCCGGCCGCCTGGTCATGCTTCACGAGCTCGGCCCCGGCAACACCACCTTCCCCTCGCGCGTTGCGCCCGCCGACTATCTCGATTTCGCGCGCCAGTCCACCTCTTACCAGCAAATCGCCGCCTACCAGCAGGTCGATTTCAACCTCGCCGCGCACCATGAGCCGGAACCCGTCTTCTCCGCTCTCGTCACGCCCAACTTCTTCGGCGTCCTCGGCATGCGCCCCCTGCTCGGCCGCACCTTCGCCCCCGGCGAGGACCAGCCCGGTAAGAACCAGGTCGTGGTCCTGAGCTACGGCCTCTGGCAGCGTCACTTCGCCGGCGACCCCCACGTCATCGGCCGCCAGATCCGCCTCAACGGAAGCGCCTTCTCCGTCATCGGCGTTATGGGCAAGGATTTCCGCTTTCCCGTCGCCACCGGGCTGTGGACCCCTCTCGCTCTCTCCGTCCACGATCGAGCCGACCGCAGCAACCACTCCCTCCGCCTGGTCGCGCGCCTCAAAGCCGGCGTCTCGGTGGCGCGCGCCCGCCAGGAACTCGAAAGCATCGCCGCGCTGCTGGCGAAAACCTACCCGCGCACCAATCGCGGCTGGAGCGCCTTCGCCGAGCCCCTGCACCGTTTCATTACCGGCGACTTCAATCGCCAATACTCGCTGCTGCTCCTCTGGGCGGTCTTCTTCGTGCTCCTCATCGCCTGCGCCAACGTGATGAACCTCCAGTTCGCGCGCCTCTCCGGACGCCGCAAAGAATTTGCCATCCGCGCCGCGCTGGGCGCCGGACGCTGGCGCATCGTCCGCCAGATCGTCACCGAATGCACCATCCTCTCGCTTGCCGGCGGCGTGGTCAGCCTGCTGTTCTCTTCCTGGAGCCTCGACCTGATCCTCTCCAACATGCCCGCCGAAGTTGCGCGCTATATCGCCGGCTGGGAGAACATCCGGCTCGATGGCCGCGCGCTCGCCTTCACCCTCGCCATCGCGGTCTTTGCCGGTATCCTGTCCGGCCTCATCCCTGCCTTCCGCGCCGGCGATGACGTGCACGAAGCGCTCAAAGAGAGCGGACGCGGCGCCTCCGCCGGCCCCGGCCGACAACGGTTGCGCAGCGCGCTGGTGGCCGCCGAAATCGCCGCCGCCATGGTGCTGCTCACCGGCGCCGGACTCACCGTCAAAGGCTCGCGCTCGCTCATCCAGGTGAACCGGAACCTTCATCCGCAATCCATCCTCACCATGCAAATCGCCCTCGGCGGCGAGCACTACAGCCAGCCCTATCAGCGCGCATCGTTCTACGGCCGCATGCTTAGCCGCCTCTCCCAACTGCCTGGCGTGCGCAGCGCCACGCTGGTCTCCAACGTCCCCTACGGCGATAACCCCAGAACCGCGGCCTTCGATATCGAAGGCCAGCCCGTCACCAACGCCGCCGGACGCCGGACCGCCCAACTTCAGGCCGTCAGCCCCAATTACCTCGCCACCGCCGGCATCCCACTGCTCCAGGGCCGCGGCTTCCGCGATTCGGACGGCATCGACTCCCCCCCCGTCGCCATCGTCAGCCAGAACTTCGCCCGCCGTTACCTGCCCGGCGCCGATCCCCTGGGCCGCCGCATCCGTACCGAGGGACCTGGCGGCCAAAGCCCGTGGCTCACCGTCGTCGGCGTCGTCCAGGACGTGCGCTACATTCCCTGGCTCACCGATATCGCGCCTGTCATCTATCAGCCCTACAGCCAGGACCCGCTCTACTACACCTACATTGCCCTCCGCACCAAAGCCGATCCAATGGCGCTCGCCACCCCCGCGCGCCGCGCCATCGCCGCCCTCGATATCGATCAACCGTTGTTCGAAATTGAAAGTCTCGATCGCGTCATCGCGGACTCGATCATCGGCCTCTCTTATGTCGCCGTGATTCTCAGCGTCCTGGGCGCCATCGCCATTGTGCTTGCCGCGATCGGCATTTACGGCCTGATGTCCTACTCGGTCACCGAACGGACTCACGAAATCGGCATCCGCTTGGCCCTCGGCGCCCCCGGCCCCGGCCTGCTCGGCATGGTGGCCCGCCGCGGTTTGGTCTTGACCTTCACCGGCCTCGCCGCCGGTTTGGCGATTGCCATTCCGCTCGCGCGTCTGCTCTCGAGCCTCATCTATGGCGTCAGCGCCAATGATGCCGCCACCTTCGCCGCCACCGCTGGCATTCTGGCCGCCGTGGCCCTGATCGCCTGTTACGTGCCGGCCCGCCGCGCCATGTCCGTGGACCCCATCGCCGCCTTGCGCCGTGAATGACCCGGCGCCAACTGCGGGACCCGCCGCCCTGGCCGCCGGGCGTGGCAGGAGACCGGGACAGTGGGATTTCGCGCCAGGAATGGGCGATGCCCTTGGGAATGAAGCCGTCGAAGACCTGCGTGCTGGGCCACTCCGAGATCCGAAGCATCCCGCCGTGCATTTCAAGAGGCTGGAACGTTATACAACCGGCTCGCCAGCAGCAGGTGAGCGGCTCATCTGCCGATGGCGCGACTGCCGGAGGCGTGACCGGCGATTCTGACAGGACCGAGACTTCCCCGAAGGCCGTCTGGGGCCAGTGTACGGTCCGGGGACAAACCGTCAACTGACCTACGGGACGGTTTCTGGTAAGCCGGTTTGAATGCCGTTATCGGAAACTGCTCAACCCGCAGGTTCGGCCGAAGATCCCGGGCAGCGGCAATGTGACCGTCGGCGCCGGGTCACGGTATTCTCCGCTTCAACTCATCCAGGAAGTTCAGCAGCATGGTGACGTGTAGCGTCCCTTTCTCGCCAAGCGCCGTTTCCGGCAACGCGAGCACCACAAAGCGCTTTCCGTCGGGTGCCAGATCGAGATTGCTGGTCCCGGCGAAAAACAACGGCTGATCGTACCAGGCGTACGGCTTGCCGGGTAGGAAGGAGTCGCCCTCCACCTTGTAGTCCACGGCCATGACGCGGTTATCCCCCGTTTCGTAGAACAACTCGCGTCCGTTGCCCGCCCACAAGGCATACATTCCGCCGCCGCTCGATATCTGCAATTTGCCGCCACGGGACGCCGGAAACGGGCGAACATAGATTTCGTTAATGCCCGATTCATTCGAGCGGTAGGCAATCCAGCGGCCGTCGGGGGAGAACCGAGGCAAGTAATCGTCCCCCTTCGCATGCCATGCGCTCTCGGGCTTGCCGGGTTGGGGCCGATCGGGATCGCTTAGATCCAGAGGCGCAGTCCACACCGTGAGTCCCGGCCCCGGATTCCTTTGGAAGAAGGCCAGCCGTCCGTCGGGAGCAAAGGACCAGGGAGTCGCGGTGCCGGCATTTTCCAGTAGCGTCCGGGCGTCGCCCGCTCCGTCGCTACGGATCCAGCCAATCCCGCCGGCAATCCCTCCGAGACTGAAAGCGATATGCTTGCCGTCCGGCGCCCAAACAGGAATGGCCGCCCGGCCCGTGAATGTAACCTGCGTGAGTGTGTTGCGTTCCAGATCGGCGACGAAGACATCTCCGCCTTTGACTAAGGCCAGCCTGCGCCCGTCAGGCGAGAGCCGCGGGGTGGCATATTGACCTAACGCGGTGATCAACGGTTGCATCCTACCGGTGCTGTCCAGCCAGTTGATTTTGGACGCGTGTGCCGCGCTGTTCCCTGAGATGTAGACGAAAATTCCGTGGCCGGATGGTCCAGGCGAAAAACCGAACTGTCCTCCGCCGGTTCCCGGGTTAGCCGCTACATCTTGCAGCATGGGCACAGGCGCACCAGTCACTCGCAGCCCCCCTGAATCGAACTTGCTCGCAAAGATCGTTCCCTGGCGAACATATGCCAGATAACCGCCGGGCAAATAGCGCCCGTAGTATGCACCGCGTTGAACAATCTTCGATGTGCCGTC
>Ga0335078_10004232_pt1 | contig 21303 bp, 19 predicted proteins | sample Lox_Sample_32_FD_206711 | JGI IMG/M metagenome (GOLD analysis project Ga0335078, IMG submission 206711) | Soil microbial communities from Loxahatchee National Wildlife Refuge, Florida, United States - Lox_Sample_3.2 | ecosystem: Environmental > Terrestrial > Soil > Wetlands | place: USA...
ATCTTCGGGCTCGCCCGCTACGCCCCCAAACGCTGACATGGGTAATACGCCAAAACCGCCCCCAGCACCATAGCTGACCAGCCGAAACAGTCGGATCTCACCCCGGATCTCGGAAACTCGGGCTAGGAGCACAAAGCGCGAGCCTCCGCCTTCTCCGACGATGACCCGTGCGCTGCGCGATTGATTGATCAGAGGTTCGGATCTAGGCCGGTCCCGCGGCATCGTCGACAAACGGTGTTCCAAGCGGCGACCTGCGCGGCCTTGTCGTGAAGCCGGGCGGGGAGAGGGCCCGGTGAGAAGGGCGCGGTCTTGCGCCGGGAGGGCTTGTGTTCCAGCCACGTCGTGGACTGGCCCCGGGCCCGGGACGAAGGATGCCCAGATCGCGCGGCTGCGCAGGAGAAGGCCCGGCGCCTGGTCAGCCCAGACCTGCCGCGGTGAGCGCCGCCCATGCCACCTCGGGATGCTGGATGTCGCTGTGGGCGCCGGAGAACGGGGACTGGTCGGCCTTGATGACCGCGTTGGAGTCCAGCCGGTAGAACGTGCCCGCCGTGAAGCTGTAGTTGTTGCCGGGCGGGGCGAGTACCGCGTTGCTTGCGCCTTCCTGCTGATAGCCGTCGTGCCCCATACCACCCCACCGGTAGTCCAAGTCAGCGGCGGACTCGCTGTCCTGGTGGCTGAGCAGGCTGGCCATCGGATACCACCATCCGACCGCGCGGTCGGCCTTGGTGAACGTGGCGAGCAACGGGCCATCGACTCGGTTGCGGTAGCCAGCGAGCGCGCCGCTGCGGGATGCGTCGATCGGCATCTTCTGGGCGAAGGCGAAGTGCGAGAAGGCACCCTGAACGAGGACGAGCGACTTGACCGGGCTTCCCGCGCCCGTCATCGAGTCCGGCAGCCCGGAGAGCGCGAAAGACACCAGGCGCGCGCCGAAGCTGTGCCCCATGAGATGCACGCGCAGCGTGTGACCTGCGGGGGCCGACAGCCCGCCCAGCAGTGGCCCTAGGCCATTCCGGCCGACGACGCCGGCCCGGTTCTTCATCTCGTAATAGCTCAAGGTCCGCAGCACCTCACGGGCGCCGTGCCATAGTGCGGTGAACGGATTGCCAATGCCCTCGGCGGCTGGTGACGGTGTCTTGGACATCGCGGAGAAGTGCCCGAGAACGGCTCCCGTCGATCCCGTCTTGGCCGCCTCCTCCCCGGCGTCCTCGGCGCCGCCGGGGTTGGGGGTCGTCACGAGCCCGGCAGCCAGCCGGTGGAATTCCTCAAGAGCGGCGGGGTCTTGGGGCTGTTCGTCGAGCAGGGTGCCGATTCTGGCGACGTTGGCCGCCTGGCCGGGGAACGCCGGCGTGAGTGCAGCGGCTAGGGCCGAGCCGCCCTTGCCAGGCGCTGGCGGCGGTGGCGCCACAGTGGGGTCATCGTCGGGAAACAGCAGTGAGGGCCAGAACACGCCGACGGCAGCGGTGCGTTCGAGTCGGCCGCCCAGCATGCCGGCGAGCAGACCGAACATGCCGCGGTAGAGGTTGCGCGCCGAGTTGGTGCCGCTGTTCCAGCCGTGCGAGAAGACGACCAGGTCGTCGATGCCGCCTGCGGCGATCGCTCCCCTCAGGCCTGCCTCGTCTACTGTTGCCCCCGCTGCGTCGAACTGGACCTCCCGATAGGAGAGCCCATTTATCGTGCCGGCCATGGGATGCCTGCCTTTCGGTTCCGCCTGATCAGGTCACAGGTTCGACAACACACGCATGAGGTCCACCAGACCCGCGCCCTGATGGAACTCGTGTCGGCCCAGCGACGACGCGTGGGTAACGAAAAGGCGCTTCACCTCATCTGGGCACCCGATGTACTCGTTGCGCGCCGACAGGAACGCCGCGACTGCACCCGACACGTGGGGCGCGGCCATAGAGGTGCCACTCTCTTCCCGGTAAGCGACGTCATGTTCTTGCAGCGACGTGAGTGGCGGGATCCCCTGGCAGAACGCCGCGTTGGCGGCGGAGGCGATGTGCTCGCCGGGTGCCACGACGTCGGGCTTGAGGCGACCGTCGAGGGTCGGGCCCTTGGACGAGGTGTAGCTGACCCCGTAGACATGCGGGGAGTCCTTGTGGCTTGAGCCCACGGTGATCGCGCTCTCGGCGTTGCCGGGGTCGGTGATGCTCGACAACGCGCCAGTCACGTCGGCCGACCCGCCGGTCAACGTGCCGGACGCGCCCGCGTTGCCGCCGCTTACCACCGCCACGACACCGGTGCCGACCAGAAGGTTCAGCTCCCGGCACAGCGGGCTTTGCCCGGCGGCGAACTCATCGGGGAACCACGGGCAGCCGAGGGAGAGATTCACTCCGTGGATGCGCAACATGCGCCCGTCAGCGTTGACTTCCCGCACCCACGCAAGTGCCCCGATGACGGCGCTGGAGACAGTCATCGGCTCGCCATCCGCGCCGACAGCAAGGACACGCAGGCTCACCAATCGCGCCCGCGGTGCCACCCCGGCGATGTGGCCGCCACCGCACGCCTCACGAGCCACCCAGTTCGGCAGGTCATCGACGGTCGGACGGCTTGTGGCGATCACCGCCCGCCAGTCCTTGGGCAGCTCGCCGGCAATGATCCCGGCGACGTGGGTGCCGTGGCCCGCCGGGTCCTTCAGCGCCTCGGCAGGGTCGGCAAGCGAGGGCACCGGCTCGTCGCCCACCAGGTAGGTGAAGTCACGATGCAACCCGTGCACGCGCGGATCGGACAGCGTTCCCGAGGCGAAATGCGGGTGAGATGCATCGACCCCGCTGTCGATAACCGCCCAGACGATCCCGTCGCCATCCGCCGCGTACACGCGCTCGGCCGCATCAGCGCCGACCGTACTCACCGAACGGTCAAGGTGCGGGCGCAAGACGTAGTCGGGCCAGACCCGGAATATCGTCGCCGGCTCCGGGCCGCGGCCGTCGGCAGCGAGCAGGCCCCTCGTCTCCTGCGGCGTCAGCCGGCAGCGAAAATACCCAGAAACCTTCTGCGGGACCGGCGGCCGGTCAGTGGAACTTCCCGGGAACACGGCGTCAAAGAGCCCTATGAACCGTCGCGTCACCTCGACGGCTCCCAACCCCGGCGCGAGGTTGAGCTCGACTAGAACAGCGTCACGGCCCTGCACGGTTTGCACGAGGGCCCGCCGCCGCTCGTCCAAGGCCGGGTCTTCGTCGATCAACAGGCGGCTGGCAGCTAAGCGGTGACCAAGATTGGCCCGCCACGGACGGTCCCCTGCGCCCGCGGCCGGGACCGGTGTGACGCTCATCTCACCCCTAACGCCGTGCGGGTGCACCTGCATCCTCTAGAGTTCTGGCCAGGCCGGCTGTCATCACCAATGGGACCGCGCACGGCCGCAGGGATCGTCATTTCAAGTGGTGCTGGTGACGGATCGGGTTGCATAAGAATGGCGCCACAGGCGGCACAGCACCAGGGTCGCTCCCTTCAGGCGTTGGTGGGCTGCCATTCGAAGGTTGTGGGCCCAGTCGCCGTTGCGGCAGTCCGGTACTCGTCATCACGTCGATGGCTTGCTGCCGAGCGACATCATGAGTCCGACTGAGACATCGAGGTTAGGTACGGGAAGGATGCCAGCTGGGTCCAGAGCGATAGGCTCGCCGCCGTAGACGTACTGCTCGTCAGGTGGGGCATCCGGTCGTCCGTTTGGGCTGGGGATGAGCCGGTGGCCGTTCGCGATCTCGGCGAACGAGTCGGACGCCAAGTCCGGCTGCCGTCGGCGGGTGACAGCCTCGAGCATCATCCCCCTCATCGCCGTGTGGGACACGCGGCTAGCTCGCCCAGCCGGTGCCTGGCGACGCTCACGTCGAGATCGCCGAGGCGTCGTAAACGGTGGCCGATTGCCTTGCACCGGGATCGACGAGCGTCCTGCCGCGTCGGCTGCCAGCGCAAAGTCCTTCAGCACCCGTCGAGACGAGTCGTCACCGCGTCGATTCTGGAATAGCTGCGCGAAGCGTTCTTCGTTGGCGGGCAAGGTTCTCCCAACCGAATCGTCTCGACGGGTGCTGGCCCCGAGGTCGAAACCGCCATTACTCGACCCCGTATATCCTCTTATATCACCCCTGTCACCGCAACGTCACCACGTCACGAGTTAGGTGGGCTACGTGCGATCGCCCTTTGTCGCCTGCCAGGACAACGGGTAGCTATCCATCCTGTGTGGTCTGGGGTATGCGATCAGCGGGCACCCATCGAGGATCGGCCGCCCTGCCCACCACGCTCTCCATCACCCAGGTGCCGTAGCATCAGGTCGCAAATTTGGCTGGCATCGATGGAGTCCGTTGCAAGCAGCGATGCGTCGGAGACGATACAGAGGGGTCCATGAAGTGGGGATTCCGGCCGACGTCCATGTGACCCCTTCACGAGGGAGGCGTCGAGCGGGATCACCTCCAGCAGCGACCGGATACTCAGGCGCTTCTTCAGCAGGTGGGAGCCGACCCGAAGCTTCGGCAAAGCGATCGCGGGGTCGATGAAGAGCTCGGCAGGGTCGTAACCGGGCTTGCGGTGAATGTCCACCGTCCGTGCGAAGTCGGGGGCCTTCTGGTCATCCAGCCAGTAGTAGTAGCTGAACCAGGTGTCGGGTTTGGCGATCACAACGAACTCGCCGCTTCGCTGATGGTCGATCTGGTGCGCCTGTTTCCCCGCCTCATCGAGCACCTGCTCAATGCCGGAGGTCACTTCCAGCAGGCCGCGAACCTTCGCGAGCAGCTCGGGGTCATTGACGTAGACATGGGCAACCTGATGGTCGGCAACCGCAAACGCCTTGCTGGCACCCGGATCGAGCAGTTCTCGTCCCCGCTCTTCTCGAACTGAAATCAGCCCCTCCTTTCGGAGCAGCCGGTTAAGGTGGATTACGGAGGACACCTCGCCGACGCCGTACTCAGAAAGCACGATCACCTTGGTGTCCCGTTCCTCATAGAAGCGGATGAGATCCCCGCAGACCTCATCGATCTCCCGCAGATCCTTCTCGATTGCAGGGCTGGCCGGACCGTGTCGCTGCAGCGCGTAATCCAGGTGCGGCAGGTACACCAGGGAAAGCGTAGGGCGGTGCTGCTCTTCCACGTATTTGGCGGCTTCCGCAATCCACTTACTGCAGCCGATCGTCGTCGCCGGCCCCCAGAACTGGAACAACGGGAACGTGCCCAGTCGCTCCTGCAACACCGTTCTGAGCTCAGGGGGATCCGCGTATACATCAGGAAATTTTCGGCCATCGGCCAGGTACATCGGTCTCGGCGTGACCGCGTAGTCGACCGACGAGTACATGTTGTACCACCAGAAGAGATTGGCGCAGGTGAAGGTAGGATCCTGGCGACGGGCGATCTCCCAAATCTTCTCCGCCTCGACGAGACGATTGGACTGGCGCCAGAACTTGACCTCGCACTCGTCGCGAAAGTACCAGCCGTTCCCGACAATGCCGTGTCGATTGGGCTGGGCACCCGTGAGATACGTCGCCTGGACACTGCATGTCACCGCCGGAAGGACGGTGCTAACGTGTGCCGTCTTACCGCGACGCGACCATGCCGTCAGTTGCGGCATAAACTTTCCTGCGAGCATGGACGGTGTGAGACAAACGACGTTGATGACGACTGTCCTCGCCACGTGACCTCTCTTCTGAACTACAGTGCGGCGCCACCATGAAACTGGTCAAGCACCCATCGATACTCGCGAGCGACGGAGTCGAGCAGTTCAATTTTCATGCCCGGCGGAAGCACATCCCAGGTATACGTTTCGATCTCCAAATGCCGGGCGAAACCCGTGCGCTGGAGCAATTCTAATGCCGACAGCGTATAGGATTGCGTCGAACTCAGGCCCTCATATTCCTCGACAAACAGGGGCACGTGAAAGTGAATACGCCATAGGCTGGTTCCTGGCTTAGCGGCGGTCACCAGCGCATCGTCGAGGTCTCGATGTCGGCGAATGACGCCGTCACCCGTCCGTTCGATAACCTGGTGGAGATACGTGGAGTCGGCGAAGGGTTTCAGGCGGTACACAACCTCAGTCCGCGCGGCTGGATCCTCTGGCAACGCAGCCTCCAGTGCTGAGCTGACCTGCAACCGGCCAATCTTGATTCCGGCCGTGGAGAGTTGGCGCCACATCGGCTCGGGTGTCTCGTACTCGACCGCGAGATGGCAGCAGTCGACGCACACCCGGACATGTTCTCGCAAGTGGACGACGGCTTCGTCGGCACTGACGCCAATGTCCGCGGCCAGATATGGAGCACCGTGGGTGAACAGCCAGTCGGTGAAGAATGCCACGACCTCGGGGGTGCTCTCGACCAGGCCATCGGGTTCGGGCTCGATATCCAGATGAATCAACTTTCCCGAGATCTGCCGGAGTCTGAACAGAGCCGCGGCAATACGGACGATGTTTTGGGTCACCGCCTCCCACATGCCGCGATCGCCCGTGTGCACCCACCGCTTGTACGAAAGCGGCGGTGTCGAAATGCCCCCCTCCGAGCCTTCAGGGAGCAAGGTTCCGAGGATCTGAACCATGCTCAGCGTGTACGCGACCCGAGCCTCATCTCGCCAGTCGGGGGCAAACGCTTCCGCCTTGACGACCTGCCGGTGGAATGACCCGTGCACGAACCCGTTCAGAAGACGGACATACAGGTCGTGATCCTCCAGGTATGCCTGGAACTCGGAGAGACGGTTTCCCGTCAGCAGGGCGTTACATTCTGCTGCTGACACACGGAGGCCAACGCCGAACGGGGAGTTGGGCGCCAAACTGTGTTTCAGCGCGGGCGCGAACGCGTCGAGATTGCCGCGGACCTCGTCCCACCCCGTGCTGGGATGGATGTTGGTACAGTAGGTGAGCTCCAGGTCGCCGCCCGGGCCGACGCGCATTCAGGCTACCCGCTTGCCGGCTATTGCCGCAGCGCCCGGCCGCGTCGGCAGCTGAAACTTCGGGGACTGGCCCAGGAAGCGAGCCGGCGTTTCGTAGATAACTTCATGAATGAGTTGCTCAGCGTGGCGGCGACGGCGCATTTCCATGGCGAACTGCGGGATTGCCACGGGGATGCTTGGACCCCAGTCGCAGGCCGACGCGACACACACGCGCTCGGCAGCGCACGTCTCGATGATGTCGACCGCGCGCTGCGGAGACACCTTGGTCTGTGGGTAGAGCGTGATGCCCGCCCAGAATCCGCTGTCCAAAATCGGGCCGATGGTGTGTTCCTCGGCATGATCGATGAGCACGCGCTCGGCGCGGAGGCGCGGATACGCCAGCAGCGTTTCAATGATGATCTTGGTCCCCTTGTACTTGTCCTCCAGGTGAGGGGTGTGGACAAGCATCAACTGGTCGTGCTCCAGCGCAAGCTCCACATGCCGCTGAAACGCTTCGACCTCATTCCGGGTGACCCGATTGAGTCCGATTTCTCCGATCCCGACCACATTGGGCCGATCCAGGTATTTGGCGATCAGAGGAAGAATTTCGCGCGCCAGCTTCAGATTATCGGCCTCCTTCGGATTTAGGCAGAGCCATGTGTAGTGGCGAATCCCGTACTGTGCCGCCCGGGACGGCTCGAACTCGGTGAGTTGACGGAAATAATCATCAAAACCATCAGCCGACGACCGGTCCCATCCCGCCCAGAAGGCTGGCTCGGTGAGGGCGACGCAGCCGGTGAGTGCCATTTGATAGTAGTCATCGGTGGTGCGAGAGGTCATATGGGCGTGCATATCGATGTAGTCCATCACCCGGCCTCCCGCGCGGGGTCGTAGGCGCCACGTGCACCCTTCCGGTCCAATGCTGCCAGAGGCGCGTTGGTGGGATCGCTGAGGATCATGGAGATCCGCTGCGCCCGTGCGGGGCCTGGGCCGGACAGCACCTGCAGCGCCGCGGCGAACGCCTCCATCCGAAAGTCATGTCCCTGGAGGCCACCACCAACCTCCGCGCGGTCCAGCCGGTCGAGGAACGCCGCGACGTCGAGAAGCTTGGTCCGATTCTCGATGAAGTATTCATCGATGACCTCACGCTTGGTCAGCGGGCAATTGCGTGTCGGCACCCTGTACACTCCTATCGGGTTTGGATGGCGTGGATTTCGGCGTCAGCTGCCCGGATCAACGCGACGCTTTGTTCAATTCGCCTCTCGTCCATCGCGTGAACGTTCGCAGCGCTGCCGATACCCTCCAACAGGGTAACGGTGAGCCGACCCCCGAGGTGTTGCCGGAATTCAGTGAGACCGCAAAACAGGCCGAGCGGGCCGTCGGGTTCATTGACCCGCTCCGCTAGTTCGGCGGTAAAGAGGCGAAAGCCCAGCGTCGTTAACGTGGCAAGAACCCGTTGCCACGCCGACTCTTCGAGAAGCCCACTGAGCCAAGAGTACGTGGTGTCGAGGGCCACGCCGATCGCCACCGCTTCGCCGTGGCGCATCTCAAAATCGGTGAGCTGCTCAAGCTTGTGTGCGGTCCAATGACCGAAATCAAGTGGACGGGACGAGCTGTGCTCGAACGGATCTCCGCTCTCCGAGATGTGCGCCATGTGGTGTTGGGCGCAACGATAGATGAGCTCGTCCATTGCTGCGGCGTCGCGTCCGGCGAGGGCCGGCGCGTGACCTTCGATGAAATCGAAGAAGGCAGCGTCTCTCACCAGGGCGACCTTGATCGCTTCAGCGATACCCGCACGCCAGTCCCTATCCGAAAGTGTTGTCAAGAACCGCGAATCGTTCAACACGGCGTAGGGAGCAGTGAAGGATCCCAGCCAATTCTTTTTGCCAAAAAGGTTCACACCGTTCTTGACCCCGACGGCCGAGTCGCTCTGGGCCAGAACGGTGGTCGGCACCCGGATCAACCGGATGCCACGGTGCGCTGCGGAGCTCGCGAAGCCGACGGCGTCGAGAAGTGCCCCTCCGCCCACCGCAACCACATAGGAATGGCGATCGAGCCCGGCTTCGTTGATGCGTTCATGCACCTCGGCGACATGCCGACCTGTATTTTTCACTTCCTCTCCGCCGGGAAGAATCAACGGGGAACCGGCCGCGGTCAGTACGCCGCGGTGGCGGCTCCAGTACTGGTCAATCGCCGTGAGCAATGACGGGTGGTGCCGTTGCGCCCCATGGTCAACAACAAACAGGGCGAGCACGGGCAGCTCGCTGCTGCCTTCGCCGATTACGCGTGCGAAGAGTTGGTTATCACCGTCGAAAAGACCTGCGGTGAAGTGGATCGGGTACTGGACATCGACCTGGAATCGCTGATGGAGCTGGCGCATCAGGTCACCGCAAAGAGACGCGCCAACGTGGCGGCAACCGCCAGCAGGCTGACGACGACGAGGCCGTAGATGAGACCCGAATATGCAGCACCGATGGCTGCGTCGAGAACGATCAGATTGAGGACGCCGACGCGGACCGCGGCGCGACTGCGCCCGGCATCAGGCACGCGAAACGCGCGAACGAACGGCGGGACAACTCGCCACGCGAACACCAGGCCAAACGGGAGCAGAGCGACCGACCTCGGTGCGCCGAGACCCAGCGCGACCAAGGCGGCGATAACTAAAGCAATCAAGGCCAGTGCGAGGCCGCCGGAAAACTGCGTACCTCCATGAGTCTCGCCCGCACTGACTGCAGTGATGGCCGCGACGAAGATGAAGCCAATGGCGGCAAGCCACCATCGCTGTCCGAGCACCACGGGAACGGCACTCATCCCCAAGAGGAGGTTCAGTCCGCGGCAGGCGCCCATGTTGATGGCGGCAATGCGGGGATGGCGCTTACCCCAGCTGTTATAGAGAACGGCGCTGATTGCGATAGACAAGGCCAGCAGGCCACTCACCAGGGACGAGAATCCAGCCGCTGCCACGCCGACCGTTAATGATCCAACGCCCAAAATCGAGGCGGCTCGGATGCTAATACGTCCGCTTGGGATGGGCCGCTCGGGCCGTTCGCGGCTGTCGAGTTCGACATCGAAGACGTCGTTAAGGACAACACCACCGCCGTACAACCCGATCGTGGACACCAGTAACCACGGCAGGACTCGGAGATTAACTCCGCCTGCCACCGCAAATCCGGCCAAGACATCCGCTGCGGACGTGACTAAATTCGCCGGGCGGAGGAGTTCGATCGCTGCTTCACCCGGCCGGACAGCCCACGTCGTCACGAAGCGAGCCGCTGGACTCGGATCCGGAGGTTCCATTGAGCCTGTCCCAATGAGATGGCATCGGGCGCCGTCCGAGGCGAACGTTGAAAGTCTGAAGCGCCTTTCACGGTGACTACTCCTACCCGATCCACCAGCAGCCTCCGGGGCAACAGGATACTCGTCAGGGCTTGACCCAACGTGGGCTCGCGTCCGGCCAGAAGTCGCGGGCAAGGATGATCCCCCTCGATCGGCGTTCTTTGGCCCTCCGGAGTGCGTCTGGATAATGCTCTCGACGTCTTCTTGAACGAGCGCCGCAGGAGGTCACGGGAGCCCCCACGCCGTGGCGCTGCCCCACGCACGTGGGTGCGCTCGCCCGATGGTACAAACGATCACGGAGTGCAACTGATCGCTCACTGGCCATCGGACTTTGGAGAGCCAAGCGCCGGGAGTCGGCATCGCTGGCCGCCTGTGAGCGGGGCAGCCAGACGACGTCTGTTTGACACTTCCGAAGACCAATGACCGCAGTCGCCACGGGAACTGACGTGCCGCGAACGCCGTGCACGCCCCGGCCAGTCGCGATCGACGTTGCCCTTGCCGATAGCGCATGTACGGATCTTCGACGTCGGGCACGGGGTCGCGAAAGCCGCGGAACGGCCGCGCCTACCGGGTCCGTCAAAAACTCCTGGCCTCCGAAGGGGTCGGTGACAAGTCGGGGGGCCGTCAGAAAGATGTCAAGGGGGATCGAACGGTCAACCACGCCCTGGACCGGCAACCTTAACTCCATGTACGTTTCCACCTTTCCGCTCTGCGGCTTTTACCCTCCCGCTGTTGTTCTTTCGCCTCCGCCAGGGTAAGCCAGGCCTCCCTACTCCCAGAGTTGTGGGGGCGCCGCCATGAGAAGAGTCGATGAGTACTGGCCGACGCCCCTCAAGCCTGATGCTGTGTATCGGTTCGGGAGCCAAATGCAGCGCGTCTCGCGGTCACCTGCGAAGCTTGCTCCGCAGCCTATCGCTACAGCAGCCGGATGAGATGCGCTGCATCGGCTCCGGACCTGAGATGGGGGAGTTAGTTAGCCCCCAGCGACCCTACCGATCCACTGCCCCACTTGCTGGAGGGTGTCCCACCAGTCCGAGGCTTCCACGCCGGTGCCGTCGGCGAGGGTGGCGCCCGTCGCGGTCCGGTCAACCGCCGCCTGCACGGGCAGCCGCAGGCCTGCTGATGTCGTCTCGTTCATGTCGTTCTCCCTTTCTCTCTTTTTGCCTTACCACACGGTCGTGCCGTCACTTGCGTGGCGTGCCTCCGCAGCCCATCGCCGCGTCAGCCGCCTATCGAGGCGAAGCACAACTGCTGCGCTAGCCCAGTAAGGTGGTCGCAGTAGGTCTGTGCTGCTTCGATCCCTGCCGCGTTCTCATGACCTTGGCCTGTCATGAGCTCTCGAGACACCGGAGCGCCCTGAACTGGGAGTCTGAGCCGAGAGGTTCCATCGTCATTCACCTTCAGGTATCAAGCGGGCCCGTAGAGCCCAGCGGATGGGATTCCGGTCTATAAAGAGGAGGGGATCAGGTGGTGAAGAAGTGATGCACCGGTGCAAGGGTGACCGGCAGCTCGTCGCTGACGTCCAGCGTGAACTGGTAGACGCTTCTGGCGTTGAGAATGTTATCCGGATTGAAGAACGTTACCTGCACGTCCCAGCAGTCCGAGTCCATGCGGCAATATGGGCTCTTTTGGACAGTGATCGCATCCAGGCTGTAGATAGGCTTCTCTGGGCTTGCGGTCGGAATGTTCTGCGACGTGAGCAGTCCTTGCGTAATCACTTCTCCGGCAATGAACGCGTTCGTCGCGGCGTAGTTCAGGGCCCGATCTGAGGAAGTCTGCCCGAGGTTCCGGAGCTGGTAGTAGATCTTGTCCAGGAAGTTGCGAATGGTTAGACGAAGGATGTCTTCCCTAATATCGGGTTGCGCCTGTTGTACTCCGTCAACGACCACATTCACCAGCGCGCTCTCGTTCCAGGTGTAGAGGCCGCGCGGCTGAGCGATCACTACCGGCACAACCTGCCCAGAGAACAGGCGTCTCGTCCTGTTTGTCCGGACCCCGGGTATGGAGACCCGCGAGACGTAGTTCTCGTCGTCGGTGGGCAGCGCCTGATTTCTCAGCGCCGATCGGAGCACCTCATATACGTCCTCGGCGTAGGCCAGCTCCGCTTCGATGGCATAGATCGGCGTGGCGTCGAGGTTCAGAGTCCAGATCAGGTTCGTGGATTCCGACTTGTGGTCGTCCAGGTAGTTGGCCAACTGGTTGACGTCATAGGGATTCGGCGGCGCCATTACTGGTGGTCGGGTGTCGCCTATCCGATGGCGCGGCATGAGTTGGCGGAAGGCGTCCCTGCCGGCCAGCGTCCCGAAGTCGGTGCCGATCGCGCCTATAGCGAAGATGTACGATTTTTTGGCGCCCCCTCCGCATCCGCAGTCTCCGGCCGGGACAACGCCGCCTGACGGAGCCCGAGAGGGGGCGCTTGGCTGGGTGGACGCGGGGGGCGCGGCTGGAACCGCGCCGCTGGATGCGGAGCCGGCAGCGGCATCAGGGGCCGCGGCTTCGCCAACGCCAGCGGGCGGGTGGCGGCCGGCGGCCGCCATGCCCACCCCGGAGGTCTCCGGGGCTTCGTTGGTGGGCTGCCATTCGAAGGTGGGTCCGGTCGCCGTTGCGGCAGTCGTGGTACCTGTCATCATGCCGATGGCTTGCTGTCTGAGCGACATCATGAGTCCGATGGAGGCGTCGAGGTTGTCCGGTTTGCCGTTGAGAGTGGTGTGGAGGGACTTGAGCAGGTTGGTGTAGGTGTAGTTGAAGGTGATGCAGGCGTTTCGGGCCGGGCTGCCCTCGGGGTAGGTGGCTATGGTGGGGTCGGTAGGTACGGGGAGGATGCCCGCTGGGTCCAGAGCGATGAGCTCGCCGCCGTAGACGTACTGCTGGTCGGGCGGGGCATCCGGTCGTGCGTTGGGGTTGGGGATGAGCCGGCGGCCGTTGGCGATCTCGGCGAACCGGTAGTAGTGGCCGTAGTCAGGGCCGATGATCTCGAGCGGTGACTTTGTGGTGCCTTCGCCCTGGTCGGTGATGGTGTCGATGGCCTGGCAGGCGGTGGCGACGTCGGTGACGACGACGGCCTCCTTCATCTGGCCGGGGGTGATCTGATTGCGGGGATGACGGGTGAAGGCATTGTCGCCCAGCTTTACGATTGTTGCGCGGATCGCCCGGTAGAACTGGCCTATGGTTAGCGGCTGGCCCGCGGCGATAGCCTCGGCACTGAACTCCAGTGGGTATTCCGGTTCCTCGATGGCCATGAAGGTGTTCTTCACCAGGTCGAGCGAGCACGGCGCGAGACCGACGACGAGCTCGTTCTCGACCGAGCCCGGTAATGGGCCGGGGTAATGGGGAATGAACGTGGGCGAGTCGAGTACCGGGCTGCCGCCGAGGGCGTTAAGGATGTTGGCCGCCAGCGTAAGGTGGAGCATTTCCTCGATGACAATGGATTCGATGATGTTGGCCGCGGCTGAGTTGGTGCCGGGTTCGAGCGAGTAGAGGGCGTATAGGTATGGCGGGATTGTGGCGTGCTCCAGCTCGATGGCGGCTTGGAGGGAGGCGCGCACGGCGTCAACGTCGCCGGGCTGGAGACGGCCGGTGATCTCGGGATGGATGCGAATCACGAGTGCCCTCCTTTGGCCAGCTCCGCGACGCGGTCGGCCACCGATGGGCGTTGAGCAATCAGCCGGCGGCTTGCCGCTGATGCTTTGCCGCCCAGGTGCGGCGGAGCCGTTCTGCTTGGTGCGCCGGGCTGGAGCTCCAAGCCACGAGCCGACTCTGATGTTCCGGCGGGCGGTCGCGCTGTGGCGCCTTTGCGCGGCTTCCCGTCGTCACCGGGCTCGGTTAGCCAGCGCAATATCGCGGCTCGTTTGGCGGCGGAGAGGTCGCGGGTGACCGGCATCGAGTTCGGGTTGGTGAGGTCCAGGCCGAAAGTGAGTGCGAGGAGCCGGATGTTGTCGCACACGGAGTCGTAGTCCCCGAGGTCGAGGAACCGATTCATGACCGGGTAGAGGTTGGCGTACTGCTGGAGGATCGGCTGGATGCTTCCGAACCAGGTCGGCGGTTCGTCGGGCTGGAAGCCGCTCCACACCAGGAGGCTCACGAAGTTCCAGTGGTTGTACGGGTATGGGTCGGCGGGGGAGACGATCGTTTCCGCGAGCACAGGGTAGACGGCGTATACCTGCCCGTCGAGGTAGCCGCGGGGCCGGCCCGGGTCCCGAGACCGAATGCGCAGCCGGGCCATACCGTGGTCGTCGGTGACGACCCGGGCCTCGTAGTGGACCGCGTCGGCCGGAGTCGCCACCGGCGGAGCGGTGCCTAGGAAGCTTTCCGGCTGGAGCGCCTCGGGGAAGGGGACGGTGATTACCGCCGCCCCTGGATCCGGATGCCCGAAGCGGGTGGCGTAAAGAAGCACCGTCGCTTCCTCGTCCGGGTTGAGCCGGAACACGAACTGGTCAGCTCGTACGAATACGCCGGTTGGCGGTTCCTCGATCGCCAACCTGGGCGATCCGCCTGCCGGTGTGGCGACGAGGGCGAGCGGGTTCCCGTCGAGGCGGGCGAGCTCATCGGCGGTGAGTCGCCGGTTGGGAGGAAACACGACGACCCCGGCGGTGCTCGGGTACCAGTCGGGTGCCGTGTACGAAGCCGCTGGGAGAGACCCGACGAGCAGGGGCTGCTGGGCCGGGTCCGGCGGCGGGACCTGGAGCGCGAGGTCACCCAGGTTGGCGGGCGGTCCGCCTGCTCCCGTCGTCGGCAGGGCGTTGCCAAGGTCGAGGTACACCCGGCTGGTGTCACGGTCGATGACCGCCGCGCAAAAGTTCACCCCGCCGACGGGAACGAAGAAGCTGCCCCGGCGGCCGACGGTCATGAACTGCCGACCGCGGATAAAGTGTCGAGGTTCACCGGACGCCGCCGGCCCGATCGTGCCGACGATGCGTCCCATCATGAAGCGCGGCGAATCGAAGTGGAGGTTGACTCCATCGACGTTGAACTTTATCGACAGCAGACCGTCGGCGGCGGCCGCTTTGAGTTGCAGTAGGAATGGCGATGATCCGATCTCGCCCCACTCCAGGCTGGTCAGCACCGATTGGTACATGGCGCCGCCACCTGCGTCTCCCGCCGTCCCCGGTCCCTGACCGCGATCCCAGATGTCCATGAACGCCACCGGCTCGAACTGGCCGCGCAGGACAGTGTCACCGGCGGGGGTAGCGATACGGACCTCCAAGCCCCAGATCACCGAGACGAGTTGCTGTTCCGGGTCTAGGTCAACGATCTTGGCCGGCGCTGCGCGGTCGGAGTCCGCCACGATGGCGGCAAGGACCGGGTCGCTGCGGACGGCGGGACTGCCGTCCGCCGTGAACGCGGAGGTGATGGTGCAGCCAATGAGTCGCCATTCACCGCTGCCCCGGGGGTTGAACCAGCCATTGAGCTGGTCGGGGTGGGTGCCGGTCCACATCTCTTGATACGACGGTTTGAAGGTCGCGTTGTCGAAATGCAGGGGGTCATTGTTGACCGTGGAAATGGCTGCCTGGAAGGAGCCGGCGAAATGGAGACGCAACGGGTTCAGGTAGCTCACGACCGCTCCTTGAATTGCACGATGAGGCCGATCAGGTGTACTCGTCCGCCGCGCGAACTTGCGCCTCCGTACGCCCCCGCCACCGCGGTGGCGGGGGCGAGGGCGGGGGCGCTACAGACCTACGTGCAGTCAGAAGTAGCCCCGGCCGCGCAGGCACCCTGCCGCAGCGTACCCGGACAGGATCTGACAGACCGCAACACGGGGGTTGACACTCTCGGGGAACCAGGCGGGATCGCCGGGCAATGCGCCGGCAACGGCGCCGCCTACCGGGTCCGTCAAAAACTCCTGGCCTCCGAAGGGGTCGGTGACAAGTCGGGGGGCCGTCAGAAAGATGTCAAGGGGGATCGAACGGTCAACCACGCCCTGGACCGGCAACCTTAACTCCATGTACGTTTCCACCTTTCCGCTCTGCGGCTTTTACCCTCCCGCTGTTGTTCTTTCGCCTCCGCCAGGGTAAGCCAGGCCTCCCTACTCCCAGAGTTGTGGGGGCGCCGCCATGAGAAGAGTCGATGAGTACTGGCCGACGCCCCTCAAGCCTGATGCTGTGTATCGGTTCGGGAGCCAAATGCAGCGCGTCTCGCGGTCACCTGCGAAGCTTGCTCCGCAGCCTATCGCTACAGCAGCCGGATGAGATGCGCTGCATCGGCTCCGGACCTGAGATGGGGGAGTTAGTTAGCCCCCAGCGACCCTACCGATCCACTGCCCCACTTGCTGGAGGGTGTCCCACCAGTCCGAGGCTTCCACGCCGGTGCCGTCGGCGAGGGTGGCGCCCGTCGCGGTCCGGTCAACCGCCGCCTGCACGGGCAGCCGCAGGCCTGCTGATGTCGTCTCGTTCATGTCGTTCTCCCTTTCTCTCTTTTTGCCTTACCACACGGTCGTGCCGTCACTTGCGTGGCGTGCCTCCGCAGCCCATCGCCGCGTCAGCCGCCTATCGAGGCGAAGCACAACTGCTGCGCTAGCCCAGTAAGGTGGTCGCAGTAGGTCTGTGCTGCTTCGATCCCTGCCGCGTTCTCATGACCTTGGCCTGTCATGAGCTCTCGAGACACCGGAGCGCCCTGAACTGGGAGTCTGAGCCGAGAGGTTCCATCGTCATTCACCTTCAGGTATCAAGCGGGCCCGTAGAGCCCAGCGGATGGGATTCCGGTCTATAAAGAGGAGGGGATCAGGTGGTGAAGAAGTGATGCACCGGTGCAAGGGTGACCGGCAGCTCGTCGCTGACGTCCAGCGTGAACTGGTAGACGCTTCTGGCGTTGAGAATGTTATCCGGATTGAAGAACGTTACCTGCACGTCCCAGCAGTCCGAGTCCATGCGGCAATATGGGCTCTTTTGGACAGTGATCGCATCCAGGCTGTAGATAGGCTTCTCTGGGCTTGCGGTCGGAATGTTCTGCGACGTGAGCAGTCCTTGCGTAATCACTTCTCCGGCAATGAACGCGTTCGTCGCGGCGTAGTTCAGGGCCCGATCTGAGGAAGTCTGCCCGAGGTTCCGGAGCTGGTAGTAGATCTTGTCCAGGAAGTTGCGAATGGTTAGACGAAGGATGTCTTCCCTAATATCGGGTTGCGCCTGTTGTACTCCGTCAACGACCACATTCACCAGCGCGCTCTCGTTCCAGGTGTAGAGGCCGCGCGGCTGAGCGATCACTACCGGCACAACCTGCCCAGAGAACAGGCGTCTCGTCCTGTTTGTCCGGACCCCGGGTATGGAGACCCGCGAGACGTAGTTCTCGTCGTCGGTGGGCAGCGCCTGATTTCTCAGCGCCGATCGGAGCACCTCATATACGTCCTCGGCGTAGGCCAGCTCCGCTTCGATGGCATAGATCGGCGTGGCGTCGAGGTTCAGAGTCCAGATCAGGTTCGTGGATTCCGACTTGTGGTCGTCCAGGTAGTTGGCCAACTGGTTGACGTCATAGGGATTCGGCGGCGCCATTACTGGTGGTCGGGTGTCGCCTATCCGATGGCGCGGCATGAGTTGGCGGAAGGCGTCCCTGCCGGCCAGCGTCCCGAAGTCGGTGCCGATCGCGCCTATAGCGAAGATGTACGATTTTTTGGCGCCCCCTCCGCATCCGCAGTCTCCGGCCGGGACAACGCCGCCTGACGGAGCCCGAGAGGGGGCGCTTGGCTGGGTGGACGCGGGGGGCGCGGCTGGAACCGCGCCGCTGGATGCGGAGCCGGCAGCGGCATCAGGGGCCGCGGCTTCGCCAACGCCAGCGGGCGGGTGGCGGCCGGCGGCCGCCATGCCCACCCCGGAGGTCTCCGGGGCTCCCGTGTCGGCTTCGGCAGTTAAGGAGCCCGCAGCCGGGTACGCGGCCTCGGTGGTGTTGATACTTGCCACTACCGTTCTTCCTCCGTTCGTTACAGAGGCATACGCCCCAGGAATATTAAGGGTGCCGACAAGATATCGGCTGCATTCCGGGCTGTCTCTCGGCTGGCAGGGGACAGCAGTCTGGAGAAGGGCTTCGCCCACTGCCCGCGGATCCGGTGGTCTCCCCTGCTGAAGCTGGGCGCTCAGCAATAACGCGGCAACCCCGGAGACAATCGGGGTAGCAAAGCTGCTGCCAGTCAAGGACACTGTGCCGCCGCCAGGGGCTGCGCCGTTGATAGTCTCGCCAGGCGCGAGGATCCCGTTCGACCTGTAGGCCTCGCCCCAGTTACTTATCTCTAGCGGTGTCCCGTCTGCGCCGAGCGAGCCGACGGCAAGCACCGATGGGACGGCAGCGGGGACATGTAAGCAAGGGCAGCCGTCATTCCCGGCAGCTGCGACAACAAGCACGTTGTTGTCTTCGCACAGCCGCAGGGCCCGCTCCAGAATGCCCTCCGCTTGCCCCTCTGGTGCTTGCTCCCCCCCGCTGATGTTGATCACGTGGGCTCCCTCTTGCACGGCCTGCTCAATGGCTCTAGCAAGGTCGAGCTGAGAGAGACGGCGTTCGTCAAAGTCCCGGAAGACGGGAGCGATTAACCCCCGGCACCGCGGCGCGATACCGGCGACGGGGCTATCCGGCTGACCGAAGATCAAGCTTGCGACGTGCGTACCGTGAACCGACATCCGACCCTGGCCAGTGGCGGGATCCTGCACCAACGTGTCGAGCCGCCTGATGTTGGCGCCAGCGAAGCAGGGGTGGGATAAATCCACAGGTCCATCGAGCACGGCCACGCATACTCCGGGATCGCCGATCGTAGCATCCTGCACAGGCCCGAGGCCGGTCAGCTCTGTCCTAGCATCCACCATTCAAGCCCCCGCCGTTGGCCCTGTTATTAGGAGACGCCTCTCGTGCTCCACGTCTAGTCGGCTGGCACTGTCTGGGACAATTTCAATCACGGTGCGGGCGCTATGTCAACCCTGGCTTTCTCACCCCGGGGCGGGCCTGACCAGCATGCCAGCAACAAAACGTGTGCTGACCTGGGACGATAAAGTGCTCAAATTATTCGAATCCTGCCGTTTCACCATGGGCCCGCGCCAGTAGCTATTCATCGCATCACTAGATTGTTAAGCGCCACTACCCTATGAGCGTTATGCAAAACTCCCCTTCCTCAAGTCCCTGACCTGCGAAGATGCGTGAGAGAAGCCAGGTTTTGCATAAGCCTCTATGTATACCGGAAGAGGCATACGGACATTCACGGTGAGTATGCCCAGTCAGCCGGGGCAACAGAAGGCAAGCTTGGCCTGGTTAACGCTCGCCTCCCCTGAGCGCGCTGAGAACCACCGTGCAGCCAGAGGTAAGCCCCCACATATGTGGGCCCGGTGCAGCCCATGTGGAGACGGGATGGAGAAGGCGCAAGGAGACCAGGGTGAGTGAGCCGATCCGGGCGCTCACCGCAGATGACCACCCGCCGTTCCGGGACGGCCTGGCCGGGGCCTGCCCGGCCAGGCCGCGGATCACCTGATCCGAGCCAGTGTCCGGCCGGATGCGGGGGCCGACGGGCCGGGCGGTCACGCTGCGGCCTGCTGCGCCTTTTTCAGTTCCCGGTAGATAGCGGCCCGCGACACCCCGAACAGCTCGGCCAGCTCGGTCGGGGTCTTCTTCCCTTCCCAGTCCAGCTGCAACAGGTGCGCGCGCTGCTGCGAGTTGAGCTTGGGCTGCTTGCCCTTCAGCCTGCCGCGCTGGCCCCCTAACGGACAGGCTGTGACACACCCAGTCCAGTGGATCAGTATCTGAGGTCGGCGCAGGGGGGTGGTGATCGGCGCGGCAGGCCGTCGCGTTCCCATCGCACCACCAGCGCGGCGCTGTCCCCGATCAGTGCACGCAGGCCAGAACCTTCCCCGGCGTGCACGCGGTGGACGCTGATCCGGTTGGCGCCCAATGTGGCCAGCGAGTAGCGATTGAACCATCGGCCTCGTCCTTATCAGGGACGCGCTCTAACGGCCGGGTTACCGTTGCTGCCATCGTCGTGACCGCGCTGGTCGTGTCGGCCAACCAGTTGCTCGGCGCTGTCTGGTACGCGCGGCGGTCGGACCGGTCGGCGGCGGCGAAGTCGGTCGCCGCCGCGGCTGACAAGCGACTGCGTGACGAATTGGCCTCTTGTGAATTCAACGGCCAGCGCTATCGGAGATTCGAGGAGAAGCTCGCCCGGCACGGAATGTCGGTGCTGCTGGGCTAGGTGGCTGGTGTTTTCGTGCGCGGCCGGCCACCAGGTTCCGCGGCGACGCCAGCGCCCGCGACAGCCCCGCCGTCAGCCCGGCTGGATGCCACGGTCACCCCGGCGCACTCGGCTCAGGTCTGCTCCGTTTCCAGCCCCCGCCGCCTCGAGTGAAGTCGACCGCCGACGAGGTGCCCTTGGCCGCGGGGCGCAGGTTCAGGGCCGGGAGCGCGGGAGCGGCACGGGCGGGAAGAAGCGGGGCCCGGGGGGCGGGCGGGGCGGCGGGATTACGCCGGCAGGCGACGACGAGTTTACGAACAGCAAGATCCGCTGCCACGTCACAGCGTCACCTCCCGCTCTGCTGGGCGCACGAATAGTCAGGGCTAACGCAGCAGACGGCGGTTTGAAGCCCCCCCGCAGGGCGGCTCCGAAGGGCCAGCAATCCTTCATCTCCGTGCAGCACTACATTCAGCCGCCTGCTACGTCATGCAGCCTCCAGTGTTCGTGGCACACCTTTTTTCAGGAAGGTGTTTTCCTGCTCCAGCTCCTTTACGCGTCGTTCCAGTTCGCTCAGCCGCGCCCGGTGCGGCATGTCCAGCGGCAGCTCTTCCCCCGAATGCGTCCGCCGGTAAGCCTTTACCCAGTATCCGAGCGTCGACTCGTTTATCCCGATCTTCCGCGCCACTTCAGACGCCCGAATTCCGCGAAGAAGCTTGCCGGCTGGTCATTGACGGTTCACGGCCGGTCGAATTTCTTGTTTTTCCCCGTCACCCGTTCCCCGCCCGTTCCCCGTCCTTTCCGGTGAGACCCTAATGGATCCTGATCCGGAAAGCTCGGGGCACCCCACCGGGCACCTGCGGAGCCGTTTGAGGGCAGCCACGTGTCCATTCAGGGGCAGGTGGTGAGCTGCGGTTTCAGATCGCAGTTCAGGCGGCTGACGCGGGGAGCCAGGGCTTGCCGGCGAGTGCCAGGGTGATGGCATCGAGAGCGGTCAGGCCGTGGGCT
>Ga0335078_10004234_pt1 | contig 21284 bp, 21 predicted proteins | sample Lox_Sample_32_FD_206711 | JGI IMG/M metagenome (GOLD analysis project Ga0335078, IMG submission 206711) | Soil microbial communities from Loxahatchee National Wildlife Refuge, Florida, United States - Lox_Sample_3.2 | ecosystem: Environmental > Terrestrial > Soil > Wetlands | place: USA...
CCGCACTGCGCCGCGTTCAGTACGGTGCTGAAGCAGGTCCAGCAGAAGTACGGAGGCCGCGTGGCGGTGGTGGCGATGGTGAACCCGCCGGATACGCCGGCCCAGGTGGCCCACTTTATGGAAGACCACGGCCTGAATTACCCCATCCTGCTGGATCAGGGCCGGGTCGCCTACGCCTACATTCGCAAGCCGTCGTTCGACATCCCGTATATCTTTTTGATTGATTCTAGCGGCACGATCCGCGAATCCTTCGAATACACCCCGGCCACCAGCGACCTGTTCTACGGTAACGGCCTGTTTCCGCACATCGACAAGCTACTGGGGGCCAGTTTCGCGCCGCCCGGGCTGCAGAAGAACTAGTGGCTACTTGCCCCAGGTCACGTCTTTAACGAAGACTACCTCGTTGCCGCGCTCGTTATAGATCAGCTCGTCCACCAGGTTGCGGGCCATCAGGATGCCGTATCCGCCCGGCCGCTGGCCGTTCTCGGCGCGGATTTCCACATGGCGGGTCGGCGAATCCTCGGGATTATTCAATGCCGAATGGGGCAGTTTCTCGATGGAGAAGCCTTTCCCCGGGTCGTGCACGTGGACGATCAGCGAGCGCGACGTGCGCAACAGCCGGATCTGCACGCGCTTGCGGGCGTCGGACTTGCCGCCGTGCTCGATGGCGTTCAGCAGCAGCTCGCGAAAGGCCGTGGCCACGTCTTCCCACGTTTCGCGCGGCATCTCCGGCTCCAGTTCGCTGATCAAGTGGACGGCGCGTTCGGCGGCCTGAATTTTGCAGCGCACCTCCAGGCTGATCCATTCGCGCCGCGCCGAAAGCACCTTCACGTCGTTCTGCCATGCCGAGCTTTCGAGCGCCTGGTGCACCATGTCGGCCAGCGGCCCGGGTTTCAGCGGCTTGTGGAAATAGCTATACGCCCGCGCGCGCATCGCATCGAGGGCGTACTCCGGGCTGGGCTCGCCTGTCAGGATCACCTTCGCCTCCGGCCGGATCGCGCGCATCCGCCGCAGCAGTTTGATTCCTCCGAGCCCGTTGCTCCCCTGCCCGGCCACCACGAGATCGCAAGGATTGGCGCGCAGATACTCCAAGGCGTCGCGCCCGTCATAAACGTTTCGGATCTTCCGATCTTCCCGGTTTAAGGCCGTGGCTGCCAACTCGTGGACGGCGGGGTCGGAATCGAGGATCAGCAGGGAGCGTTCGCTCACACTTACAATGTAGCTGAGGAGGGGCGGGCGATGGAAACGAGCCTGGACCTACCAAAGAGAGTAAAGGTCTGTAACCTAGTACTGTCCTCGGGCATCCTTCATCCCAGCATGAAACTGCTGGTTCTCTGCCTGGCCGCGGCCGGCGTGGCGGCGGCTCAAATTGGCGGCCCTCCGATTGGCCTCCCGGGTGGCTATCCTGGCGGATATCCCGGCGGCTATCCGCCTGGATATCCAGGCGGTAGGCCTTATCCCGGCGGCACTCCTTATCCCGGCGGTCAAGCCCCGGGAACCGGCGCTCCCGTCCCGGGCAAGAAAAAGAAGGATTCCAAGAATGATCAGCAGCCGCTACCCAACTTCCGCGGCAAGCTGAAAACCATGGATTCCAAGTCCATCAGCCTGGAGTTGGACGATTACCGGGTGATGGAATTCCGGGTTACGGGCAAGACCAAGTTCACCAAGAACGGCGACGACCTGAAGGAGCCGAAGTTCAACAAAGATTTCAACCCCGGCGACCAGATTTCGGTCGAGGCTTCCGAAGAACCAGATGCTTCCATGACCGCGGTCAATGTGTATTGGGAAAAGGGTGCCGCCGCGGCCACGACGGATAACAAGAAAAACGAAGACAAAGCCCCGGTAGTCGACACCTGGAAGGATGCGCCGCGTGAGGCCAAGTCCGAGGCTGCGCCCTCACCTGCCCCTGCCCCTGCCGATCCCAATGATCCGGGTCCGCCCAGCTTGAAACGCGGTAAGCCGGTCGAGACTGCCGATAACCGCGACCTGGTTCCTGTGCCCGCCGAGCCGGCGCCGGCGCCCGCTGCTCCGCAACCGTCGCCTCAGCCCGTTCCGCGATCAAGCGCTCCGCGCCAGACCGCGTCCAACCTCCCGCTGCCCACCGTGAATCTCCCGCCGGTGGAATTGCCCAGATCGGAGCGTCCCGAAGATCAGCTCCCGAACCGCGCGCCGCAGCAGGATGCGTTGATCCAACGCGCGGCCGACGCGGCCCTCCAGTTCACCGAGACCCTGCCGAACTACGTGTGCCAGGAAATGATGGCCCGTGCGCAGAGCGAAAGCCACCCTGCGAACTTTCGGCCTGTGGACCTGGTCACCATGGAGGTGGTCTACGAAAACGGGAAGGAGAATTATCGCAACATCGCGCTCAACGGCAAAGCTACTACCAAGCCGATCAGCGAACTCGGCGGAGCCTATTCCACGGGCGAATTCGGCACAGTCCTGATCGATTTGTTTTCGCCGGCAACGGCCGCCGAGTTTCACCCGACCGGGGAATCGCGAATCGCGGGAGTCACCGCGAAGACGTACCGCTACGAGGTGCAACGCGAAAATTCGCACTGGGACCTGCACTTCGGCTCGCAGACGTATTCGCCGGCCTATTCCGGCTCCGTTTGGATCGATCCTTCCACGTCGCGTGTTTTGCGCATTGAAATGCAGGCGAACGGTCTTCCTAAGGATTTCCCGACCGATCACGTCGAGAGCGCCACCGATTATCAGTATGTGAGGCTCGGCGGCACGCAGCAGTTCCTGTTGCCGGTGCACGCCGAGACGCTGAGCTGCCAGCGCGGCACGGATTATTGCAGCCGCAACACCATCGATTTCCGGAACTACCACAAGTACACTGGCGAATCGACGGTGGAATTCGGGCCCGTGAAGCAGTAGTGGCTAGTAAAAGGCAATGCCGCGTGCGGCAAATACCACGGCCGCCCAGAGCAGTAGCGCAAGTGCGCGGCGTCGCGGTGTTACGGCGGCCAGAAGCAACAGCCCCATTTTCACGCGAAAGGAAACGCTTTCGTAGCACTTCACCGGCTCGATGCAGAAGAGCAGCGCGCCGGTTCCGAGCAGCAGCGCGCCGTCAGTCCATCTCCATGCGCCAAGTTGTGCGGCCGTCTCGCCGCGGAGCACCAAGGTTCCTCCAAACCACGCCAGCGCCAGCACGTGCAGCGCGGCCAGAACCGGAAAGCCCCACGTCGATTCGCGCACGGCCGTGCTGAAGGGCGTGCTTTGGATGGATTGGCAAAGCGTGAGCAACGTCATTGGTCGCACCTTGTGGGGCCGGCTGAAAGTCGGCCGCAGGCTGGAAGCCTGCCCCGCGGTCTGGGCCACTGGAGAAGTAACCTAGACATCAAAATCCGCGATCGCGCGCCCGCCGAGGACCACGCAGCCCCACAGCACGATCGAGAGAATCGCGGCGAGCCGGCCTTCACCGCGCCACACGGCCGTACGATGAACGGTGAAGTGCGTAACCAGCGCCAGCAGCAGCAACACCATCTTCACGCGAAACGCAGGATTGGCGGCGTAGCGCGCGATATCCGACGCGAACATCAACGGACCCGTCGTCAGCGTTACCGCCAGGCCGCCCCGCGTCCACGGTGCAAGTGAAGCGGCCAACTCCGCCACCTTCACGCGGCGTAGAGCAAACCCGAGCAACCGGAGATCCATCGGCACAATAGATCCCACCAGAACCGTGAGCCCGCACAGATGAATCGATTCGATGACCGGAAACAGCCAGGAGTTCTTTAGCGTGGCCGCTACTCCTTCTTGAAATACTTGCTGTAGTCTTCGTTGTTCTCGCAGACGAATTCGTCGACCTTCTCGAGTTCCGTGCGCAGCGGAAAGGTCCGGTCCACCACCCAGGGCTTCTCGAAAACATTCGGATCCTCGATGGTGGCCTGGTAGGCGAGTTTGTCATACGCGATACGGCGGAAGCGCTCGACCACGTGCAGCGCCTCGGTGTGATGAAAACCGCCGGGTAGTTCAGTTTTATCGTTGAATCCGGTGACGTCCACGACGAGCGTGTCGCCTTCCCAATGGCCGATCGAATCGCCCATCCAGGTGGGATCGAGATCCGCCTGGTGCGGGCCGCCGTGGGTCGGGATCACGCGGAACAGGTGCGGATACTCGTACAGGATCACGACCTGGTCCAGCCCCTGCACCAACTGCCATTGATACGGCATGTAATAGGCCTGCGGCAGACCGGTCGGCTTGCAATCAGAAGTGGGGCCGGGGTCATCCGGGCCGCGCACGATTTTGAATTTCTCAGCGCCGGATTTCAGCATCGGCCTGGTTTCGGCCGGGCCGGGAACCCCCGCGATGTTCATCGCCGGCCCGCCGGGAAAGAAGGTCCCCGGAAACGCGGAGTTGTACACGCCCGATAGGTTCGGCCTGCCGTCGGGCATGCGCGGCACTTCCTTCTTCGAGGTTTCGACCGCGGACTTCGCATCCACCGGCCTCGTGCCGGGGATCGTCACCGTCACATCCTTGGTGAGCACCTGGTTGTTCGGGCCTTGCACGGTCAATGTGTAGGTGGTGGTGGCTTTCGGCGTGAGTTGCCGGCTGCCGCGCGCGGTGACCACGCCGACGCCGGGCTCAATCGTCACGCTGCGCGGATTCTCCGTGTCCCACTGCAGCATCGCGGATTGTCCCGGCTTGAGCGTGGCCGGCTGCGCGGTGAAGCTGATGATGCGTGCCGGCAATTGCGCCGCGCGCGCGTACGGGTTGCCGGCTCCCGCCGAAACCACTCCCTGCTTGGGCGGGTCGGCCTGTCCCGTAAGCGTGGCGGCCGCCATCAACGCGGCTGCGATTCCACTGATGATTCGCATTTATTCCTTCTTGAAGTATTTGCCGTAGTCTTCGTTGTGCTCGCAGACGAACTCGTCCACTTTGCTGAGATCGGGCCGCAACGAAAACCGGCGCGCCACTTTCCACGGCTGCACGAACACGTTCGGGTCTTCGATGGTCGCTTCGTACTGCATCGTGTTGAAGTCGGTGCGCGTGAATCGTTCGATTACGTGCAGCGCTTCGGAATGCTTGAAGCCGCTGATTTCGGTTTTGTCGTTGAACCCGATCGTGTCGACCACCAGCGTGTCGCCATCCCAATGCGCGGCCGAATCGCCCATCCAGGTGGGGTCGGGGTCGGCCGGGTGCGGCGCGCCATCGGTCGGGATGATGCGAAATGTGCCGGGGTATTCGTGGAGGATCGCGAGATGATGCGCGCTGTGCACGAACTGAACCTGGTAGGGCACGCTAAACGCCTGCGGCGGAGCCAGCGGCATGCAATCGGAAGTCAGGCCGGGATCGTTGGGGCCGCGGACGACACGGTATTTTTCGGCGCCCGGTTTCAGCACGGCAGCGGGCTGCGCCGCCGCGCCGCGTCCGCCGCCGAGAGCGTCATAGACGCCGGAAAGATCCGGCTTGCCGTTCGCGAGCCGCGGCACTTTCGCCGGTTCAGCCGGGGCCCCACTGGTGTTGAGCGGTGTCGTGCCGGCCACCGTGACCGTCACTTCCTTCGTCAGAACCTGGTCGTTCGGACCGTGTACGGTCAAGGTGTAGGTGGTTGTGGCCGCCGGGGAAACGGCGCGGCTGCCGCGCGCGGTGACGCGGCCAATGCCCGGGTCGATGGTGACGCCGCTCGGGTTTTCACTGGCCCAAATCAAAAAGGTCTGCTTGCCGGGCGGAATCGAATCCGGTTTTGCGACAAATTCGGTGATACGCGCCGGCGGCGCCGCGCGGCGCTGGATCGCCCCCGAGGTCGCTTCCGGGTTCGGCGCTGCCGGTGTTTGGGCCGACGCGATCGAAACCATCATCAAACAGAAAAGGGGCATTGCGATTCGCATGCGAAGCTCTCCGGGCGCGTTGTGTGTCAACTATATCAAACCCCTTGCGGCGCTTGGAGGCGTCTTTCCAGTTGCAAACGGATCCGCTCCATCTCCTCCTGACTGGCATACTTCCCGCGCGGCCAGAAGAACCCGCGCAACCCGTCCTTCTTCTTTCGCGGCACGACGTGGATGTGCAGGTGCGGCACGCTCTGGCTGACTCGGTTGTTGATTGCCACGAACGATCCTTCGGCGTTGAGCCCCTGTTCCACTGCGAGCGAGAGGCGTTGCGCGACGGCGAACAATGGTGAGATTTCTTCCACTGGCAGGTCTGCCAGGGTCTCGACGTGCTGCTTGGGGATGAGCAGGCAATGTCCCGGAAACAGCGGCCGGTAGTCCAGGAAGGCCAGCGTGTGCGCGTCTTGGAAGACAATCGCGGCTTCGAGCGTGCGCGCCGCGATTTGGCAAAATTTGCACGAAGCCGCCATCCCCTTATAATGCCCGGTTTGCCGGTGTTATGATGGTTGAAAGATTCTACTGGAGGACGAAATTCGATGGGCCCATTGGGCTACCCGGAGATGGTTTTCATCTTCGTCTTGGCACTGCTCCTCTTCGGTCCAAAGAAGTTGCCGGAGCTGGGGCGGACCTTGGGGAAGGCCATGACCGAATTCCGCCGCGCCTCGACCGAACTCAAAGCCACGTTCGATCGGGAAATGAAAAACCTGGAGCAGGAGATCGAGCCGGTCAAGCAAGTCGCTAGCGACTATCACTACGATACGTACAACTACGACTACTCGACCTCGCAAAACCCGTACGATCATTCGTACGGAGGCGGCGAGTACGATTCAACTGCTTCGCATCCAACCATGGAAAGCGCATCCGCACCTCAGGGCGCTGAATCGACGAAACCCGTTGCGCCGGAAGGCACTGTCGCCCTCGGCTCGGAACCCGCTGCACACGGCAGCGCACACGGAGAATCCGGAACCGCGGCTCCGGCTCCTCCCGTTTCCGCCGAGGTAACAACGCCCGCTTCGAACGCGACGGAACACAAAGCATAGCGAATGGATTCACCGGAAGATCAGGCGGGGACTACCACGCCCCGAAGTGAAAATGTGTCCGCCCCCGGCGGCCCCGAGATGGTGGAGCCGCGCGTGGAAACCCTGCCCGTTCCGGCCACCGGCGGCGGGAGAAGGAACCCGCCGCCTCCACCTCCTCCCGGCGGCGGCGATGACGAAGAAGACGGCATGCTTCGCATGTCCTTCCTCGAACACCTGGAAGAACTGCGCTCGCGGTTGATCCGAATGGTCATGGGGATCGGGGTGGCGTTCGTCCTCAGCCTGACTTACACCGACCACCTCTGGACGTTCGTTTGCCAGCCGGCCGTCCAGGCCTTGAAAACGCTCGGTTATACGCCTTCTCTGGTTCAGATCTCCCCCATGGAGAGCTTCAACATCATCTGGATGAAGCTGCCCATCTACTGTTCTTTGTTCCTGGCATCTCCGTGGATTCTGTATCAGGTCTGGGCCTTCATCTCTCCGGGGTTGTATCGGAGAGAACGGCGCTGGGCCGCGCCGTTTATTCTTTCATCGGCAGGATTGTTCATTCTGGGCGGCGTGTTTGCGTACTTCATAGCATTTCGCTACGGGCTTACATTCCTTTTGAGTATCGGCCGCGGAAACTACGTGACGCCGATGGTTTCCTTGTCCGAGTATTTCGACCTGTTTATTAATGTGACCCTCGGAGTCGCGCTAATATTCGAGCTCCCAGTTCTTATCTTTTTTCTAACTCTGCTTAGAATTGTCAGCCCTAGTTTTCTGCTCAATCACAGTCGGTACGCGATTCTGATTATCTTCATCGTGGCAGCGATTGTGACACCGACGCCCGACGTGTTCAATCTGATGTTATTTGCAACGCCGATGTGCCTGCTGTTTTTTGTAGGCATTTTCGCCAGCTACTTATTGGTGTTGAGTCGCGAAGGCAGGCAGTTCCCGTGGCGGAAAGTTCTCACCATCCTAATGGTGGTAGTACTTCTCCTCGGCGGCCTTTTATACCTTGCCATTACGCGTTACGGGCTCAAAGTGGTACCGCATTGGCCGTTCCTGACTCGCTGAGGTTATTTGCTGTACAATTTGATGTTACGCTGAAACGTAACATCCACGAGACGCAAACGTGTCGAGCGGTGAAGGCGCGTTCGGGCGATGCTCGTTATCTTCGGGTCAAAATGGATCTATATAAAGCGATTCAGGAGCTATACGCCGAGAAGGAAAAACTCGAGCGTGTCATCGCCTCGCTGGAAGAGTTGCAGCGCACGGCCGGTTCTCTTCCTTTGCCTACTCCCGGCGGCAAGCGGCGGGGCAGAAAATCAATGAACGCCAAAGAGCGGCAGGAAGTCTCGGAGCGCATGAAGCGATATTGGGCGAGCCGGCGCAAGCGGCAACATGAACCAGCCAAGCGGCAGCCGGAGCGCGAGAGCTGAGCCGGCCAGCCGCGCTCCCGCGGTCTGTTATATTAGAAAAATCAACTCACGTGGGCGAGTAGCTCAGCTGGGAGAGCACGGCGTTCGCAACGCCGGGGTCGTGGGTTCGAATCCCATCTCGTCCACCATTTCCCCTAAGATTGCGCGTGGCTGATTTCTGATGAGGGTGACGTTCTGGGGGGCCGCCGGCACGGTAACCGGCTCCATGCATCTGGTCGAGACGGCCGGGCGGCGCGTGCTTCTCGATTGCGGACTGAACCAGGGGCGGCGCAAAGAGGCGGACCAGAAGAACCGGAACCTGCCGTTCGGGGGCAATTCGATCGACGCCGTCGTTCTTTCCCACGCTCACATCGATCACAGCGGGAACCTTCCCACGCTCGTCAAGCACGGCTTCCGCGGGCCGATCTACACAACACCGGCCACGATTGATCTCTGCAACTGGATGCTGCGCGACACGGCACATATCCAGGAGAAGGACGCGGAGTTTCTGAACAAGCGGCTGGAAAAGCGGAAAGCCGCGGGGCTGGAAAACGGCGCCGTCGAACCGCTCTATCGGATGGAAGACGCGGAGCGAACGCTGCCGTTGTTTCGGCCGGTGGAATACTACACACCCGAGGATCTGGCGCCGGGGCTTCGCTATCAAAGCTGGGATGCCGGGCATATTCTTGGATCCTCGTACGTTCATCTGGAGGATTCGACCAGCGGGCGCGCGGTGCGGCTCTTATTTTCGGGGGATGTTGGGCGGCCGCACCTCCCGATCATTCGGGATCCGGACCGGCCGCCGACTGCGACCGACTACCTGATTCTGGAGAGCACCTATGGCGGGCGTTTTCACAAGAGCACGGAGCACGTGATCAACAAACTCGCCGACGTGGTGAACCGGACGGCGCGTCGCGGCGGGCGGATTATCGTTCCGGCATTCGCGGTGGGGCGGACACAGCAACTGGTGGTGCTGCTGCACCAGCTTGCCAATGAGAAACGCATTCCGGCGATTCCGATTTTCGTCGACAGTCCGCTGGCGGTTAACGTCACCGACGTGCACCGGGCGCACCCGGAGTGCTTCGACGAAGAGACGCGGCAATACCTCACGAACGGAGAGGACCCGTTCGGTTTCGGACGTTTGCAGTATATCCGGGAGGCGCAGGAATCGAAACGTCTGAACGACCTTTACGGGCCTTTTGTGGTGATTTCGGCATCGGGGATGTGCGAGCAGGGACGAATCCTGCACCACCTGTGGAACAACATCGAAGATCCGCGAAATACGGTATTGATTACGGGATTTCAGGCGCAGGACACGCTCGGCCGCAAGCTCATCGAAAAATGGCCGGAGGTGCGGATTTTCGGCGAGCCGAAGCGGGTGCGTGCGGAGATTTCGAGTCTGGACGAATTGAGCGGGCACGCCGATCAGAGAGAACTGACGAGGTGGATCGAGCCGCTGGCGACATCGTTGCGGCAGGTGTTCCTGGTCCACGGGGAGCCGCAACAATCCGCGGCATTGGCCCAATTACTGCATTCTCAATGGGATCTAAAAGTAACGGTACCGGCTCCCGGGCAATCTTTCGATCTCCAATAGCTTGAAACCAACGGAGATGGCGGAGCCATCTATACTGTAAGAAGCAAGAAGGAGCATTTGACGTGAGTCCAACTCCCACCTATCTCGAGCCGCCGTCAGACCATTCCGGGCTGCGGACGGCACTGGTTGCCGGCGCCTTGATCGCATTGGTTGCCGCCAACATCTACCTGTACGTGCAAGTGGATCATGTCCGGACGGACATGGCCAAGATGAACGAGTCTCTGATGACCGAGATTACGAATCTGCGTGATGCGTCCTCGGTGAACACGGCGGCGCAGGCGCGCCATGTCGAGACTCTGAAGGAAGAACTGGAGGCCGCGCGCACCCAGGCACGCACGCTGTCGAGCCAGGCCAAGCAGGAAGCCACTGCCCGTGCGGAAGCGCTTGCCAAGCAATTGGCGGACGCGCAGGCCCGGCAGGCGCAGCAATTCAACACCGAGATCAGCGGCGTGAAGCAGACGTCCGACAGTTTGAACTCGAAGATCGGCGATGTTTCGAGCGATGTCGGAAATGTGAAGACCCAGGTTTCGTCGACGCAGGCGGAACTGCAGAAGACGATTGCGCAGCTCAAGAGCGTGCAAGGCGATATGGGCGTGCAGAGCGGCCTGATCGCTACCAATGCCAATGAGCTGCAGGCGTTGAAGCGGCTGGGCGAGCGCAACTATTTCGAATTCAAACTGGGGAAGACGAAGCAGCCGCAGCGGGTCGGCGATATCACCCTGCTTCTGAAGAAGACCGACCCCAAGAAGCACAGTTACACCGTCGACGTGATGGCGGACGACAAGCTGACCGAGAAGAAAGACAAGAACATGAACGAGCCGGTTCAGTTCTACACCAGCAAGGCCAAGCAGCCCTATGAGCTGGTGGTCAACCAGGTGGATAAGAATCAGATTGTCGGGTACCTGGCGACTCCGAAGGAACAGCAGGCGCGGTAAGAGGCCGTTAGACTCCTGGCGGCCGGCGGCGGTGCCAGTCGGTGCGCGACTGGAATTCGCGGCCGATCGCCAGGAGTTGATTTTCGGTAAACGGCGCGCCCACGAGTTGCAGAGCAACCGGCAGGTTTCCGGCGAATCCGCAAGGCAGGACGAGCGCGGGCAGCCCCGCCAGGTTGGCGGCGGCGATGAGCGCCGTCATTCCCGGGTCGGAAGGAGCGGGCCCGGGCCGATCCTGGTCGAGCGATTGATCAATTGGCGTCGCGGGGCTCAGGCGGCCGGGCGCGACCAGCACATCCACATTTGAGAAAAGCAGGCGGAAGGCGTCTTGAATCTGGCGGCGGACGCGCATTGCTTTCAGATAAGCGATTGCGGGGATATCGAGATTCGCCTTCAGACCGGCGATCTGCGCCTGGTCGATCAGTTCGTTGACGCGGCCGCTGGTGAGGAGCGGTTCGAAGATCGACGCGCCTTCGGCGCCAATCACGGTCGAGATCAGCGAGCCGTACGGGAAGTCCGGCAGCTTGGTGTCTTTCAGCTGAATGCCGGACTGGTTGAGAATGCCGAGAGCATCGGCAAGGGCAGGCCGCGCGGCCGGATCGGCCCACGCGGAAAAATCAATGGGCGCATAGCCGGCGACCATGCCGCGAACCGGCCGGCCATATTGCGGCGTGTAATAGAAGCTGCGGCCGGCCGAGCCGGGATCGTCGCCATCGGCGCCCGCAATCACCTGGAGGATCAAGCCGCAATCTTCGGCGCTGCGTGCAAACGGGCCGAGCTTGTCGAGGGTCCAGGAAAGGGCCATCGCGCCATGACGGCTCACCAGGCCGTACGTGGGGCGCAAGGCAGTCACGCCGCAGTAGGAGGCCGGCGTGACGATGGAGCCGGAGGTTTCCGAGCCAAGCGCGAAGGGCACCAGGCCTGCCGCCACCGCCGCGGCGGGCCCACTGGAGGAACCGCCCGACCATTTGGATGGGTCCCACGGATTTTTTCCGGGACCTTGCAAGGAAGCCGAGGCGTATCGGTATCCGCCTCCACCGGCGAGTTCAACCGTCGAGAGCTTGCCGATCAGGACGGCGCCGACGGCGGCGAGCCGCGTGATGACCGTGGCATCGTAATCGAATACCTGCGCGGCATAGGGAGGCGCGCCCCAGGTAGTGGGCTGCCCGGCGAAACTGATCAGGTCCTTGACGCCATACGGAATGCCTTGCAAGGGCCCGCGCGAGCGGCCGCGCTTGATTTCTTTATCGGCGCCTTCGGCTTTGTGAACGGCCTGCTGGGTCAAGGAAAGTGCCAGGGCATTGTAGCGGGGGCCGAGCTCGGCGAGCCGGGCAGAAAACGCGCGCGCCAACTCGACCGAGGAAATCTTTCGCGACAGCAGTTGCTCGTTCAGTTCCGGAATCGTGGCGAAAAACAGATTGGGAGCAGGTTCCGCCATGCGCGCCACTCAGGGCTTGAACTGGAAAGCCGGCTCGACGGCCATGGGCACGGGCAGCGCGGCCAGGCGCGCCGCATTGGCTTTGACGCGATCGCGCGCGGCTTGCAACTCGGCATCCGGCGCGGGTATGGCTAGGGACGGTGCCTGTGCCGCCGCGGTGCCGGCGGCGAGCGCGGCAGCAAGTTGACGGCGGGTGAGTTTCACGGCAGCTTCTGCTCCAGGGCTTCGGAGGCGGCTTTGGACATCACGGCTTTGGGCGCGGATTCGCCCGTCCAGATTTCAAATTGCCGGACTGCCTGCTCGATGAACATGTCGACGCCCGGGACCACGGTTTTGCCTTGCTCGCGGGCGCGTCTGATGAGCGTGGTTTCGAGCGGATTGTAGACCATATCGAAAACCACTTCTGCCGGGATCGAGCCATTGAAGAAGCACTCGTTGACATGCGGAAACATACCGATGGGGGTGGCATGCACCACGGCATCGAAATTTCGCGCGTTCAGTTGCTCCTTCAGCAGCGGCTCGGCGCCGCAAACTTTGGCCAGAGCGCGCACGCGGTCGGCGTTGCGTCCCACTAAGGCAATCTTCGCGCCGGCATCGGACAAAGCGCAAGCCGCGCTGCGGGCGGCGCCGCCATTGCCGACGATGAGGACCGATGACTTGGGCAGCCGCAGCAGGCGCCCCAGCGGCTCGGTGACGCCGGCGGCGTCGGTGTTGGTGCCGCGCCATTTGCCTGCTTTCCGCCAGACGGTGTTGACGGCGCCGATGCGGCGCGCCAGCGGCTCGACGACATCGAGATAACGGATGATCTTCTGCTTGTGAGGCAGCGTGACGCTGAAACCGGCGAGCGGAAGCTTGTCGGCCATGGAAAAGAAATCGCGCAGATGGGCGGGCGAAACGAGGAAGGGAAGATAGACCGCGTCCAGACGCCGCGCCTGAAACGCGCGGTTGTGGACAACCGGCGAAATGGAGTGGCGGACCGGGTCGGCGATTACGCCGTAAATCTTCGCCGCTTTGGTCAGCTTCTCGACGCGATAGAGATGCCGCAGGTAACGCGCGCTCACCTGGCCGGCGGCGGTCCCTTCGGAAAAGAGCGGCGCGGCATAGCTGTAGATTCCGCCAAACACTGGCGAAAGCACGCGCGTGGGGAAACCGAGCTCGCCCATCGCCAGCACCACCATGCGATGTTTCGGCAAGGCCTTGGCGGCGGCGAGCACCCGGACGTTGTCGGACGGTTTGCGCGCGGTGGTCACCACTTTGTACGCGTCGGCCGGAATTCTGAGCATCCGGTTGACGATGGTGTCCATGGGCGGGGTGGCTTCGAAGTTGTGATACGAGAGGATGACCTGCGTGCGCCCGCGGAACGGGCTGAGGCGTTCGGGCGCCACCTCGGCGGTCTCGATTTCGACATCGATGGCGTGAGCGCCATGCCGCACCGCCACGTCGAGCACGCTCAGTTGCTCCTCGATGCTGCCGTTGAATTTGCCGCGATTCTGATGGCGGCGGCAGGTGGCGATCAGGATGCAATCGGGGAAGTGTTCGAGAAATTCGCGGATCTGTTCAGCGCCTTTCCAGGGATCGTTCAGGTAGTCGAGCCGGAACTCGAGAAAGGTCTCGCCGGACTCCGCCTCGCGGCGAGCTTGTTCCAGGAGGCTCCGCACATCTGGCAGGCCTAAGGCGATGCAAATGCGGGGAAACGACCTCGTGGGCGGCATTGTCGCTATGTAAGGTATTCAGAATACCACGCCGGAGGCGGTTCGGAATTTGCCGTGGAGGGAAGGGGAAGGGAGAAAAGGAGAGCGAGAAGCAGCTAGTTGTCGGTACGTTTGCGGGAGCCCTTAGGGGCTGCCGCGCGCGAGGATACGCACTTCAGCCCCATGGAAACCCGCTGGGAACAAGCTTGACGGGCGAGATCATGATTGGGGAAACGCTTTAACAGCTCCAGGAACTCCTCGGCGCCCTGCGTGCGCCGGCCTATTTTGACCAGCGTCATGCCCTTATAGTAGAGGGCGTCGGGAATCTTGTTGTTGGTCTTTTCCGGGTACTTTTCGAGGACCGTGTCGAACTCCTTCAGGGCTGTATCGTACTCGCCCTGGGAGTAGTGAATCTGGGCAATGTAATATTGCGCGTTCGGGGCGAGGGCGGTGTCGCCGTACCACTTCAAGTAATTGGAGAATTCTTCCAGCGCCAGATCGAGCTTGCCGCTGCCCTTGTCGCGCATGGCATCGTTATAGAGCTGGGAAGCCGGCACGGCGGGCGTTTCGTTCGCGGCCGCGGGCGGTCCGCCGCCTCCCGGTGACGACGAAGGCGGAGGAGCGGTCGGCGCCTGAATAATCTTCACAGCGTTGGAAAGGTCGGTGATTTGCGCCTGCAGCTTGCCCATCAAGGTGGTCAGGTCGGAGACGGCCTGCTGCAGGGTTCGAAAATCGGTGGACATCTGATCGACCCGCGTGCTCAAGCCGGCCACCGGCGCCACCACCTTGTTTTCGAGATCCTTGAGATTCTGGGAAGATCCATTCTGGATGACTGCGACGCCGGTATTGGCGCGGTTGGCGGCATCCAGGGATTGCTGGACTAACACCTGAAGCGCTGTCAATTTTTCGGTCAGCGCCATCATTTTGTCGTCTTGGGATTTCTGCAGGGCCTTGACCTGGTCTTGGAGCAGCCCGACATCGCGCTGTAATTCCTGAATTTCACGGCTGGCGGCGGGCGCCAAGGCAGGCAGTGCGAGCAAGGCCAGGATGCCGAGCGATCGGGACTTCATGCCATCCTCCTGACTGGGAGCGGGGCTCATCGGCCCCGCTATCCCGTTAGCACTTCTACTTCCATACTACTGTTTTGGTCTATTGGGCGGGCGCGACGTGGGCGCGCCGGTTCTTCTGCCAGCACTCCTCGTTATGGTCGGTGCACTGCGGCTTCTCCTTGCCGTAACTGATGGTGCGAAGCTTGTCGGCGGGAACGCCGAGCTGCACCAGGAAGTCCTTGGCGGAGGTGGCGCGGCGATCGCCCAGACCGAGATTGTATTCGGCCGAGCCGCGCTCATCGCAATGGCCTTCGACGACCAGCATGGCATTCGGGAAGTCGCGCAGGATGCTCTTGATGGCGTCGGCATCCTTGGTCAGCACATCGCGGGCGTCGGCGCGCACGTCGCTCTTGTCATAGTCGTAGTAGGCGTCCTGAACCTCCTTCATCCGGTCCTCGAGCGTGACTGTGGGAGGCGGTGGAGGTGGCGGGGGAGGCGGCGGAGGCGGCGCGGTGACGGTGACGCTCGCGGTGGCCGTGGTGGTTCCGCCCGGGCCGGTGGCTGTCAGGGTATAGGTAGTGGAATCGTTCGGCTGCACGCGCGTGTTCCCGGTAGCCTGCACGGTGCCAACGCCCTGATTGATGGAAATATTCGAAGTGTTGCCGTTCACCTGCCAGCGCAGGGTGGACGATTGGCCGCGCTGAATGGAGCCCGGCTCGGCCGAAAACTGTGCAATGCTCGGCGCGGCGGGCGGTGGCGGAGCCGGTGGCGGAGCTGCCGGTGGTGGCGGCGGGGGCGGCGGCGGCACCTTCTTCTTACAACTCGCGCCAAAAACCGCCAACGTGAGCGCCACCGCGATGACGGTCAGGTTGCGTGTCTTGAACATTCAATGCCCTCCTAAACTTTTTTCAGATTACTTGCCCCAGGCAGGCGTCCAGTTGCTGCCTTGCCGGGTTAATTGCTTCACCTGGGTTCCATCAGCCAGCATGGACCAGATCTCTGGCGAGCCGGTCCGCGTGGACATAAAAACAAGATGCTTTCCATCGGGTGCCCAGCTCGGGTTTTCATTGCGCCCCTCGCCGTGGGTCAACTGGTCATAACTGCGTGTGGCCACATCCATGATGAAGACATTGAAAGCGCCTGTGGCGAAACCCTGAGTCCAAGAGAAGGCGATGTGTTGTCCATCGGGATTCCAGGAAGGATTGGAAGCCTCTCCCTCGCCGTTGCTGAGACGTTCCACGTCAGCGCCATCCATATTCATCCTGTAAATCTGCTGCGGTCCGGAGCGGCCGGACACGAAAACCATTTCGGCTCCCGTTTTTGGATTTACCTTGGGTTCGACTTCAATGGCGCGCGACGAAGAAATCCGCCGCAAGTTGCTGCCGTCCAGGTTCGCGATATAGATCTGAGCCCAGCCACTCGCGGAAGAGGAGTATACGATCTGCTTTCCGTCGGGCGTGAAATCCGGGGTCTCGTTCAGCGAAGCGACCTGGTTGTAGAAAGGCAATTGCCGGATCGGATCCACCGAAAACAAGAATATACCAGGATTGCCCTTGACGTAGCTAGTGAACGCAATTTTTGACGAATCGGGAGAAATGGCGGGCATGATGGAGAGCGAGCGGAACTGCGTGATCTGGCGCTGATTGGAGCCATCCCAATCCATCATCCAGACCTCTTTATGGCCAGACCGGTCGGACACGAAAACAATCTTTGTGCCGAACAGGGATTTTTGGCCGAATACGGCGAGAATATCGGCGGCGAATTCATGGGCCACTTTTCGAACGCCGCCTTCATCGACGGAGCCGAGGTAGCGTTTACCGATGACTTGTGCATTGGCGGGAGTGCCGCGACTTAAATCGAAGAGCCACCCATACAGGACGAGCACGTCATTCTGCACGGCGGTGTAGCCAAAGGCGAGATAGTTCGCCGAGACGGGAGGGCTGGACCAATCGGCCATCCAGAGGCCGCCTCCGGAGGGCGGCGATTCGAGGCGGTCGCGGCTGCGCGTGCGCGTCGGTTGCGCGGCCGGCGGCTCGCGGAAATCGGAAGGCTGCTGCGGCACCATCGTCGGGTACGACGTCTTCGGCACCATCTTGAAGAGGCCGGCGTTTTCGATGTCGTTCCACAACGTCTGGTTGAATGTGCCCATCAACGGCCCGGCCGCGCCGGAGCCTCGCAAATCCGGAATGGCCATCGCCGGGCGCTGGCCTTCCTGAATCACGATGCGAAGATCTTGCGCCTCGAGGCCTACCAAGCCGGCGCAGAACACCAGGGCGAAGCAGATGATTTTTTTCATGGTCACCGCCTTAACTCAAAAACGAATTCGATGTCGGCTGAATTTCTGCCCAATCCCGGAGGGAGGGGCGGAAACGGAATGGAATCGAGAATAGCGCGCTGGGCGGAAAAATCGAGCGCGGTGTTGCCGCTCCGCTGCTCGACGCGCACCGAGGAAGGCGAGACGGAACCGTCGCGCTGGATCGTGAAGGTCACGACCACTTGCGGAGCCGAGTGGAGCCGCGGATCGAGTTCACCGGTTCGCCAGTTCCGGGCCACTTTGTCTTTCAGCAGATTTGCGTACCAGCCGAACTGCTGCCCGAACGGGGAATTGTTCCCGATATTGACGCCGCCGGCGCCCGGCATTCCCATCATCGGCGAGACCATGGCCTGGCCGGAATCGCTGAAGAGCTGGTTGGGCAAATCCTTCTGCTTGGCGCGGAATTTGTTGGGCGCCGATTCGACCTTCGAAGGCTTGGGGGCGGTGGGGCTCTTCAGCGGGATGGCATCGTCGGGCGGCGCTTTCACCTCGGGCTTGGGCTTCTCCTTGGGCAGCGGCTCCGGGACGCGCGACTCGGTATCATTGGCTACCGGGTTGATGGGCCCGCTGCGGCTGGGCAGAGGAATGCGGGCAACCGGAGTGACCGCAACCGATCCGATGCCGCCGCCGTTGAGGTCCCCCAGGTTGAGTGGGGCGCGCGCGGCGGTCCACTGCGCGAGCAGAACCGCTCCGACCATCGCAACGTGAAAGATCACCGATGCCAGCAGCCATTTGCCGAGGGGTTGCTGCTCGTCGAGTGTATCGGTGCGCGCGTTCATTACCGTTTCTTACGCGACGAATCCTCCGGCTGCGTGACCGCGTTGACCTGAAATCCCGCTTGTCCGAGGGTCGCCATCACGTTCGCAACCGCATCCCAGATGGTGTCTTTATCGGCTCTGAGGTACACAGCCTTGGCCTTGCCAAAACGTTGCACGATCGCGGCTTGAAGATCGTTGATGTTGATCGGCTTCTCGTTCAAATAGGTGGTGCCGTCCTTGGTGACCGTAACGGTTGGCAGCTCCTGCGCGGTTTCCTTGACAGGCTTTACCCTGGGGACATCCACTTCGATGCCGAAATCCATGACGTGCGCGGTGAGCATAAAAATGATGAGCAGAACGAGCACAACGTCAACGAACGGAGTGACATTGATCTCCGACAACGCCGCGCCGCCGCGTCGCGACCGAAAGCCGCCGCCACTGACCGAGATAGCCATTTATTCCCCGAAACTCCGCTCGGCGAGGTTCAAGAACTCGAGGGAAAAGTCGTCCATGCGGGCACCGATCTCGCGGATGGCATGACCGAAGACGTTGTAAAAAATCGCCGCGGGGATGGCTGCGAGCAATCCGACTGCCGTGGCGATCAGCGCGCCGGCGATGCCCGGGCCGACGGTGCGCAAGCTCGTGCTTCCCTGCTGGCTGAGATCGAGAAACGCGCGGATGATGCCGAGCACGGTTCCGAACAAGCCGATGAAGGGCGAAACCGATGCCGTCGTGGCCAGCCATTGCATGTAGCGCTCCAGCTTGGCCAACTCTTCGCTGGTGCCGAGCTGCAGCGCGCGTTCGACGGCGGTGCGGTTGGTTAAGGTGCCCTTTTTCTTGACCTGGCGGGCGACCTCTTCGTAGCCGAAATCAAACACGCCCACCAGCGGCGAAGGGCGGTATTGCTCGCTCGCCACCATGACTGCTTCCAGGCCGCTGGCTTTGCGGAAGGCGCGCAAAAAACGCGTATTCAACCGGCGCGCGCCGCGAAGAGCGCTCCACTTGGCGAACACTACGGTCAGGGAAAAAATCGAAAAGCAAACCAGCACCCCTAAAACAGCGAGCAGCAAGGGGCCCTCGCCCTGAAGCATTTCGAGGTAATTCACTTGTAAGAGGAAGGCAAGCGGAACTTCGACGGTCAACACGTCTCCTTAATCCCAAATCTATCACATAGACGCGCGGTGGCAGTGAAAAGACGCACGGAAAAAAGAGTGACCAAAGGCCGTTATAATCGCGTGAGAGTGTTGCTCGAATTAACTATCGAGAATTATGCGGTGATCGGGCAGCTCAGGGTACGTTTTCATACAGGTCTCAACCTGCTGACGGGAGAAACGGGCAGCGGAAAATCGATCCTGGTGGACGCGCTCGGGCTCTTGCTGGGCGGCCGCGCTTCGGGGGACATGGTGCGGACCGGGGAATCGCGGGCGCGCGTGGCGGGCAGATTTGAGGTTCGCAATTCCGCCGCCATCCGCCGCTTGTTGGAGCCGGCCGGAATCGAGATCGAAGAGGGCGAACTGCTGCTGGAGCGCGAGGTGCTTGCCGAAGGCAAGTCGCGCGCGTACGTGGGCAGCCGGCCGGTGGCGGCTTCGATATTGAGGGAACTTGCGCCGCACCTGGCGGATATTCATGGCCAGCACGATCAGCAGCTCCTGTTCTCTCCCGAGGCGCAGCGCGACATGCTGGACGATTTCGCGGCGCGGCCCGAGCTGGCCGAGCGCGTGGCGGCGATCTTTCGAGAGTGGCGGGCGGCGGGCAGCGAACTGGAAGAGTTGGAACGGAGCGAGCAGGAGAAGTTGCGGCTGCTCGATCTGTGGTCGTTCCAGCGCAAGGAAATCGAAGCCGCCGCGATGGAGCCGGGCGAAGATGCCACGCTCGAAAACGAACGCCGCGTCTTGCAGAACGTGCAGCGGCTGGAAGAAGCGGCATCGGCGGCGTATGCGGCCTTGTATGACAGCCCCGAATCGGCCCTGGCGCTGACGCGGCTGGCTTCGAAACGGGTGGACGAGTTGTCGCGCATTGACGCCTCGATTGACGGAGTGCGCGAGCAATTGAATGCGGCCGCGCTCAGTTTGCAGGAAGCCTCGTACACGCTGCGGGACTACCTGGGGCGGCTGGAAGCCAATCCCGCGCGGCTCGAAGAAGTGGAGAACCGCCTCGCGGCCATCGACCGGTTGAAACGCAAATACGGGCAGTCGGTCGAAGAAATCCTCGCGTTCCTCGAGGAGGTGCGGAAGCAGATTGCCTCGGTGGAAAACGCCGGGCAGCGCATGGAGGAATTGCGCCGGGCGCAGAAGAAGCTCGCCGCCGAATTCGAAACGAGAGCCGCGGAACTGACCGCGGCGCGTCAAGCCGCCGGCCGCAAACTCGAGAAGCGCGTGGAAGCGGAGCTCGCGCAACTGGCGATGGAACGCGCGGTGTTTCGGGTGCGGATCGCTCCGGCGCCCTGGTCGGAGAGCGGCGCCGACGCGATCGAGTTTCTGGTGTCGGCCAATCCGGGAGAGGAGCCGCGGCCGTTAGAAAAAGTTGCTTCGGGCGGCGAGATCTCGCGGATCGCGCTGGCGCTCAAAACGTGCCTGGCGCCGCCGAAGGCCGCCTTGATCCGCACGCTGGTGTTCGACGAAGTGGATGCGGGCGTCGGCGGAAGCGCGGCCGAAGGCGTAGGCCGGCGGCTGAAAAAGCTCGCGGCGGCCAACCAGGTGCTGTGCGTAACACATCTGCCGCAGATCGCTTCGTTCGCCGACCATCATTATCGCGTCGAGAAACGCGAGGCCCGCGGGCGGACGGTCGCCGAAATCGAAGAATTAAACACGGCGGAGCGGACGCGGGAAATCGGCCGCATGCTGTCCGGGCAAAAGGTAACGCCGGAAGCTCTGAAGCATGCCGAGCAACTGATTCGTATGAGCGGCGTATAGACATCCGGGCGGCGGTGACAGCGCTCACGTCCCGGTCATTGGGCGGCGAGGAAAATGGTTTTGGAGACCTTCTGAGCGGGAAGCTGGGTGGCGAGTATCTGGTTCGCCTGCTGGCATCGGTCAGAAGGTACTCGCAGTCCAGGGCGGATCCATCCCTTATCTTTGAGCTTCAGGGCAAGGCCGCCTTCAAGCCCCAGGTAATATTCTTCGATTTCTTCCCAGCGGAAGAGTTTCCTCCCAGAGATTCCGGCTCGGCGAATCTGAGCCCGGCGAGTTGCAAACAGAAGCATTGCGACGCCGTAGCCGATCAAGAAGAAACCCTGATATC